>WNGM01000832.1_pt1 | contig 37667 bp, 37 predicted proteins | sample 5400571 | NCBI WGS metagenome assembly WNGM01 (sample SAMN13153378, study PRJNA577476) | soil metagenome | isolation source: 100 cm soil or saprolite under Garry oak tree replicate 2 | place: USA:California | collected 2016-06-15 | reverse complement strand
AGTTATTCGAGACCCATGCAATCGGCACGGTCATTCATCTCGCCGCGGTCCTTCCTACTGCCTGCCGTGCCGATCCAGTCGCCGCCACCGAGGTCAATGTGACAGGCACGTTCAACCTGCTGCGCGAGGCCGCGGCGCACGAAGACTAGGGACACCGACTCAACAACTCCCTCCATGCCAGTCTTAGTGACGGGTGCAGCTGGCCATATCGGGTCGCACCTCTGCTCGCTGCTGCGCGCGGCAGGACGTGAGGTCGTCGCGGTCGACATCGATCAACAAGCCCGAGAGGGAGTTCAGTGTTGCGATATCAGAAACAAGGATCAGGTGGCCCAGTTATTCGAGACCCATGCAGTTATTCGAGACCCATGCAATCGGCACGGTCATTCATCTCGCCGCGGTCCTTCCTACTGCCTGCCGTGCCGATCCAGTCGCCGCCACCGAGGTCAATGTGACAGGCACGTTCAACCTGCTGCGCGAGGCCGCGGCGCATCGGGTCGGGCGCTTCGTCTTCGGAAGCTCCATGAGTGTCTACGGATCGGCGCCACGGCGCGCGCCCCCAGCGAGCGCGATCCCACAGCACCCGACCAACCCTATGGTGCCGCGAAGCGCATGGTGGAGCTGGTCGGCGAGAGTCTGTCCGCTACGCAGAGTGTGGGCTTTGTGTCGCTCCGTATCGCGCGCGTCGTCGGGCCTGGTGCGAGGAGCACCGCGTCGAGCTGGCGCTCTGAGATCTTCGAAGCGACCCCGTCGCCCGAGCAACCTCCTATTACAATGCCTTTTGCTCCCTCTGCCCGCTTATCGCTCGTGCATGTGGACGAAGTGGCACGGATGCTGATGCTACTCGCGGAAACGGCCGAACTTCCCGCTCAGATCTACAACAGGCCAGCCGAGGTGTGGGAGGCGCAACAGCTCGCGGAGCTAGTCCACCGAGCAAGACAGGTTCCTGTTCATCGTTGTGCGACGGAGCGCTATTCACGCGTGACTTCGGATTTCGGCTGAGAGGGCTCGTGGAGTATCTGTCGACAGGCCACAGCGTACCAAGCGCTTGACGCTCAGCGGCAGCCGACGGCGCGTCGTGAACCCGCGCTCGCACCCGCGCCCAGCGTCGTGCGCAGCCGGCGCAGCGGACTCGTCGGCGTCACCGGCGAGGCGCCACCGTACGCCGTCCCCAGGCCTACCGAGAACAGCCATTGAGGTGATGCGCTGGTAAGCCCATGGCTGCCATCGACCGTGAGCATGAGCCTCCCGGCGAGCGTGTGGCTCACGCCGAGGCCGAGCTGGCGGCTCAGGGGCTGCGTAGAATCGGCGGTCCCCAGATCCACGCCGACGGACGCCGCCCACGTCCAGCGCGGAGCGACGTCGTAGCCCGCCTCGACGCGCAGCGTCGTCGCTTTAGGGGCGTCGAGCGACGATTGCGCCGCGACGCCGGAGATACTGCGGCTCGCGTCGGCCGACAGGTGGGCCCGCCCGGGCGACAGCCCGACCCCCACGTCCAGCCCGGCAGCCGTCTGACCGTTTCCGAGCCCACACGCCGCGTCGCCCGTCGGTAAGACGACGAGCAGCGCCCCGCCGATGGTCGGCGATCCCCGCACGGGCGATGTGTACGACGCCGCAGCGATGAGCGGCAAGTCGCCTACCCCGGACCTCGTGCTGGTCTGCCCACTCGAATCCTGAGACACATGCAACACGGTGGGGATGGCGTACAGGCTGAACCGGCCGGTTTGGTATTCGAGAATGCCGCTGAAGGCGTCCTCCGAGCGCGTGTCGCTGAGCTTCACCCAGCCGACGCTCGAGCCGGCGGCGATGGACTGCGCCGCCACTGGGGACGCCACCACCAGCAGAGACACGAGCGAACGAGCAACGGAGCGCATGGGTGCACTGCTAGTGTAACACCGTTGCTCGGTGACGGAGGTCACGTGCTCGAGCCACGTCGAGTGACGCTCCCTCCCGAGGAGAGTCTTAATCAGTGAACGGCTGTACGTACCAATTCGAGACGCTCTTTCGGAGGAAACATATGACGAAATCCCTGAACATCGCGGCGCTGCTCACCCTCGGCCTCACGGTGAGCGCCGCAGCACAGCATGCGGCGCGCGCGCAGGCGCCGATGTCGCACCCGAGGACCGCAGCCCCGGGGCGGCAACCGGAGACGCGCGGTGCCGAGTCGGCCGAGCAGACGAGGAGCTTTAACGGCATCGCCACGAAGCTGGGCACGACGGGTACGATGTTGCAGCAAGCCTACGACGCGGCGAAGGCGGCGAACCCGAAGCTCACACGCGGCCAGTTCATCGCCGCGAACGTGCTGGCGCAAAACCTCGGCGAGAAGAACCCGGCGATCACGACCCCGGCGATTCTCGACGGCCTGAAGAGCGGCAAGAGCATCGGTCAGACGCTCCAGGGCCTGGGGCTGAGCGAGAAAGACGCCACCGACGCGGAGCACGCGGCCGACAAGCAAGTGAAGGACGCCGCGAAGACTCAGCAATAACCTCGCTACACCAACACGAACGGCGGGTGGCGTCATCCAAGACGCGACCCGCCGTTTGCTTCAATATCGATTCTCCACTACGGGCGGTCGGGCAAGAGAGATTCCAGACCCGCCTTGGAGGGTTCCCACTTCTCCCACAGGCGCACGTGACAGTGCGTGCCTCTCCGTTTCTGGAGTCTCGCGAGCGGCTCAGGCCGAGCGTCGCACCAGGACTTCGACCATCGCCGAACGACATCTCGAGATCGAGGGAGAAAAACAACGGGTCGTAGCCGAAGCCGCCGGTCCCGCGCGGCTCGGCGAGCACGCGCCCCTCGCACGTCGCCTCGACCAGCTGCGGCTTCGCGAGCGGGGTCTCGAGATACGCGACCACGCAGCGATAGCGCGCGGTGCGCTGCGCGTCGGGCACCGTCGCCAGGCGCTCGAGCAGCAGCGCGTTGTTCGCCGCGTCGCCGGCGCCCGCGCCGTGCATCTCCGCCCAGCGCGCCGAGAACACGCCGGGCGCGCCCTCGAGCGCATCGACCTCGAGCCCGGAATCCTCCGCCAGCGTCGGGACGTTGCCGCGCTTGGCGAAGTAGCGCGCCTTGGCCACGGCGTTCTCGGCGAAGCTGGTGCCGCGCTCCAGATCGGCTTCGTCCGGCAGCCGCTCGAGAAACTGGTCCACCGGGAAGGTCAACTCGAAGGGCAGGCCCTGGAACAGGTCGCGGATCTCGCGGATCTTGCCCTCGTTGCGGGTGGCGATGAGCAGCTTCCTCGACGCCGCGGGGGGAGACGTCACCGCGCGGCCCCGCCACGCAGCCGCGCCAGCAACTCGGTCGTCGAAACCCCCGCGACGAGCGGGACCCGCACCACGCGCCCGCCCCAGCCCTCCACCTCATCCGCTCCCACGATCGCGTCGCGCTTGTAATCCGCCCCCTTCACGAGGACGTCCGGTCGAAGCTGCTCGATCAGGGCCAGCGGACTGTCTTCGTCGAACACCACGACGCAGTCCACCGCCGCGAGCGCGGCGACGAGCCGGGCGCGCTCCCGCTCCGGCACCACCGGCCGCTCACCCCCGCTCCCCTTGCCCAGCCGCCGCACGGAGGCGTCGCTGTTCACGCCCACGATCAGCGCGGCGCCCTCGGCGCGGGCGGCTTCGAGCAGGGCGACGTGCCCCACGTGCAGCAGATCGAACACGCCGTTGGTGAACACGACGGGGCCGGGGTGCTGCTGGCGCCAGCGCGCGGCCGCCTCCGCGGCCCGGATCTTCTCGGCCGTGCTCACCGGACGTTACAGCGGCTGGCTCGCCTTGGGATGGAACGTGAACTTGTGGGTGAACAGCGGGAGGGTGACGGTCTCGGCGTACTCGGTCTCGATCACGATCTCACGCGGCGACGCGCGGCGCGCGATCTTGATCTGCTGGGCCTCGGGCGGGAGGCCAATCTCCTGCGCGGCCGCCTGGATGCGGCGCCGGATCGTGCCGTCGTCCAGCGACGGCGCGAGCTGGGCCTGCGTCTGCATCTCGTCCAGCAGGCGGTAGTAGCGGAAAAACAGCTCCCCGATGTTGACGCCGTAGTACAGGGCCGCGACGAAGAGGAGCAGGGTGACGAGACAACCCAGCGAGCTCGTGCCCCGCCGGTTCACCACTGCGACTGCGCTCCGTCCACCAGGTCCCTCACCAGCTTCTGCAGTGCGATCTTGCGTCCGTCCGCTTCCTGGGGCGGCCGGTATTCCCCCACCTCGCTGAGGCCCTGCCGTTGCCACAGCGTCTTGCCTTCGCGCTGGTCCAGGATCTCGACGTCGAGCGTGATCGACACCTGGCGCTGCGTGACGTCGGTGCGTCCCTGCCCCGCCTGGAACGACAGGGGCACGTCGGGATCGTAGCGGGTCACCTTGCCCCGCACCACGGCGTCGGCGTTGTTCTCGCCGGCCGTGCGGAGCCCGAGCCGGCCCTGGAACGCCTCGAGCACCGCGTCGTTCACTTCTTTCGTGAGCGCCGGCTCGGCGGTCTGGTTGTCGAACGGCAGGATGGCGACCGTCTTGATGTTGGGCAGGCCGCCGCCCTTGAAGCTGTACAGGCAACCGGTCAGCGCGAGCGCGAGGGCGCTAGTGGCGCCTGCGCCACGTCGCCGAATCGAACGCCACCGTCGTGTCCACCGAGCCGATCGTGAACTCAAAACGCGCCGGGCCCTCCGGAAAGTCGATGCGGGCGCTGGCCGGCATCGCACGAACGTCCAACTCGGCGCGGCTGCGTGCCACGACCTTGCCCTGCCGCCGCCATTCCGCCTCGAGCACACGTCCACCGCCACTCCCCGGGGCCAGACGATAGTCGAGCGTGTCCTCACCCTGCACGAACCGCCAGATCCGCGCAGTATCCGCTCCCGGCACCACGATCCCGAACACGGCCGCGCCCACCGCCGGCGGCCGCACGATGCCGAGCCCCGCCCACAGCATCCGCACGGCCGGCACGAGCGAGCGGAAGTTCTTTTCCGGATCGGCCCACACCGTGGTGTCGCCGACCACGAGCGCCGCGCCCGCCCCCCAGTTGAACGGCCCGGCATAGTCGATGCGCAGCGAGTCCGGCGGCGCCACCCGCACGGCGGCCCTGCCGGCGTAGCTCTTACCCGCGTCGCGATACTTCCAGCGGAAGCGGATCAGCGTGTGACGATGGGGCGAGGTCGCGGCCGCCCAGACCCTGGCACTGTCCCACTCCGCCGGTGCGAGCGGCATCGGCACGAGCGGCGGCAACGCGCGCGGGCAGCCGAGCAGCAGCGCACAGGCGCCAATGTAGGAGAGTGCTATCCGCCGGTCAAGCGGAAAACGTTGCCGCCTCAATAGTTAAACCCGAGCAACAGTCAGCGGTGGATGCTGCGAATGCGCTCACCCAGTGCCACACTCCCGAGGGTCGCGAGCCCCGAGATCACCCGGCCGAATACCGTGTACGTGCCGTCGAGATGCGGCTGCGGCGAGTGCGTGATGAAAAACTGGCTGCCACCCGTGTCGGGCCCCGACACCGCCATTCCCACGGTGCCCGTTTCGTACCGCACCGGATTCAGCTCGTCGCGCAGCACGAAGCCGGGCCCGCCCCAGCCGTCCCCCCGCGGATCGCCGTCCTGCACCACGAAATTGGGGACGACCCGAAACATGCGGGAGCCGTCAAAGTAGCGCCGATCGACCAGCGCCAGAAAGGCCGCGACCGTGAGCGGCGCCTCGCCCGGGAAGAGCTCGACCACCACCGCGCCGCGATCGGTCTCGATGGTCACGCGCGGCGACGCGTCGCCCCGGCGTACCGGCAGGAGATAGCGCCGCACGACGGCGCGGTAGTCGTCGAGCGACCGCCCCGTCGCGATCGGGGCCGCCGGTCCCCAGCGCGCCGCGGCGTCGGGGAGCTTCTCCGCGGCGAGCCGCCGGACCTGGTAATCGTCCGGGCGGGGCGTCCGGGCGACGAATCGGGTCGCCACCGTGTCCCGGCCCACCGGACCGGTGGCGGCGATGGCGCCGAGCGCGGCCAGCGCGGAGAGCCGGGCATCGTCGAACGTATCGGTCGCCGCGCGCTCATAGGCGGCCGCGAGCGGGTCCACGTCGGCCAACGCGGGATGGCGCGCGAGCAGGTCGGCGGCCGCGCTCCGCACCGCGGCGTCCGGATGCGCGAGCAGCGTCCGGGCGCGTGGGGCGAGGCTCGTGTCGCCCTCGGCCACGACCCGCCCGAGCGCCTGGAGCGCCTGCGCCACCACGCGGCCGTCGGAATCGGTCAGCTGGAGGTCGAGACGGGCGCGATCGCGCGCGGCGCCGAACGCTTCGGCGGCGACGCTGCGCCAGCGCCAGTCGCGGTCGCGTGCCAGCTCGGCCGCGGCGGCCACGCCGGCCGCGCTGTCCGCCTGGGCCAGGGCGATGCCCGCCTGGCGGCGCAAGGCGAAGCGGGGGCTCGCGAGCCTGGCCTCGAGTTGGGCCGCAGCGCGCGCGCCTCCCAATGCACCCAGGGTCGTCTCCGCTTGGACCGCGACGTTCACATCCCGGTCCGCGACGAGCGGGAGCGCGAGACCGACCAGCCCGCTGTCCTGGAACGAAGCGAGCGCCCGCAGCGCATTGACGCGGACGTGGCCGTCGCGATCGCCGAGCAGCGGCCGGATGCGGGCGATGACCTCCGGCGGAGCGATCTGGGCGCTGTCGCTCAAGGCGCGCGTCACGCCACGCAGCGCGACGGCGCGCACGTACGGCTCGCGATCGGCGAGCGCGCCCAGCAGGGTCGGAACGGCACGCGCGATGCGCAAGCGCGCGAGCGCGTACACCGCGTGGGCGCGCGCCGCGGGATCGGGGTCGCGGGCGAAGTCCGTCAAGCGGGCGACCGGCGCGCGGGTCCCCAGGCGCCACGCCTCGAGCAGCGCGACCCGCTGCACCGCGGACGTGCCGACGCCGGCCGCGGTCTTCAGGTCGAGCAGGTCCGCCACGGCGCGCGCGCCCTCCTCCCCGCCGATCTTCGCGATGGCCGTCACGGCCTCGCATTGCGGCGCGCCGTCTCCGGTGCGCGCCAGCGCCGCGAGCGGCGCCACAGCACGCCCGTCTTTGAGCAACCCCAGCGCGAACGCGGCCGCCGCCTGCACGGCCGCACTCGAGTCCCGCAGCGCGGCGACGAGCAGTGCCACGGCGGCCGTGTCGCCGCTGCGGCCGGCCGCCAGGGCCGCCTGCCGCCGCACGAACGGGTCGGGAGCCCCGAGGGTCTCGCGCTCGAGCCCCGCATCGAAGGCGCGAGCATCCGCGGCGGCCAGGAGGCGCGCAAGGACCTCCACTTCTCCCGCGTCGCCCTGGGCCGCGACGGGGCGCGCCGCGAGCAGCAACCCCACGAGCAGCACGCAAGAGCTAAAGGCGAACCGGATCCGGTGTCTGCTCGAGCAGGTCGAATACATGCGCGGGAAGGTGCGTGAGCGTGTGCTGGTGCGTGAGCGAGACGAGCGACGTCACACCGGTCGCCAGCAGCTCGCCGCTCTCCGCGCGGTCGACGGCATAGCCGAACGTGACGCGCCGCGAGGCCAACTCGCGTACCCAGCAGCGCACCCGCACCAGATCGTCGTAGCGCGCCGCGGCGCGGAACCGGACGTCGACCTCGGACACCGCGAGGTACACGCCCTGCTGCTCCAGCTCCTTGTACGTGACGCCGGTCTCGCGCATCAGCTCGGTGCGGGCGCGGTCGAACCAGATCAAGTAGTTGGCGTGGTAGACCACGCCCATCTGATCGGTCTCGGAGTAGTTGACGCGGAGCGTTATCGAGCTGATCACGCGGTGGAAAACATCCGCGGCGAGTCGGCAAAAGTCAAATACGACACGCGCTTGCGGGCGTTGCGCGGGATTCCTAGCTTGGGGCGTGCCCGCCCCAGCCGCGCGCGTGCTCGTCGTCGCCGATGCCCACCTGGGTCAGGTGCCACCCGCCGTCGTCACCGCGTTCCACCGCTTCCTCGATGCCGTACCCGATCTGGGCGACGCGCTCCTCATCAACGGCGATCTGTTCGACTTCTGGTTCGAGTACCGGGCGGTGATCCCGCGACGTCACTTCGGCACGATGGCCAAGCTCCAGAGTGTCCGGGCGCGCGACGTGGCCGTGACGCTGGTGGGCGGCAACCACGATCGCTGGGGCGGCGACTTTCTCACCAAGGACTTAGGGATAGCGTTCTACCCGGGCGAGGCCGAGATCGACGTCGCCGGACGCCGCGCCTTCGTCGCCCACGGCGACGGGCTGACCGAGCAACATTGGAGCGCCCGGCTCATGCACCGTGTGACCCGGCATGCCGCCACCATCCGGTTGTTCCGCGCGCTGCACCCCGATGTGGGGTTCTGGATCGCGCACCAGCTGTCGCGCAGGCTGGCGGACAACACGCGCGACCGCGCCGTGCTGGACCGGGCCGAGCGGGCGCAGGCCCGCTACGCCGAAGAGCTCTTGGCCCGGCGACCCGACCTGCAGCTGGCAATCCTCGCCCACACGCATCGACCGGCCCTGGCCCAGCTTCCGAACAGGAGGGCCTACCTCAATCCGGGGGCGTTTCTCGACGGGGGAAGGTACGCGGTGGTGACGCGCGACCGCGTGCAACTGGAGCGCTTCGGAGCGTGACGACACACGCCTCCCCTACGCGACGGGTGATCCTCGCCATGAGCGCGATGGCTGTGGTCGCGTGCTCGCGCGAGCGAGCGGCACCACGCGCGCCCGACACCGCGCCAGAGGCGCCGTCCCGAAGTGTCCTGGCCGACTCGGACACCAAGGGCCCGCCAATCAACGACAGCCTGTTTGCCCTGATGGCGGCGATCGAGGACTCGTTACGCGTCCGGCCCGACGAGCCCGCGTCCGCACGGCTGTACCTGCAGCTCGGACGGCTCAAGAGCGGCCTCGGCGGCGGGGTGGCGTCCGGCTCGCCCATCGGGCGTTACCTACAGGCACATCCTGAAGAGTACCGATACAACGACCCAGACGCTGACTACATCTACACCGGGTATCAGTTTCGAGACCTGCTCCGACGATTTCCGCAGAGCGAGTATGCGGACAGCGCCGCCTGGGCACTGACGCAGCTGCCCTGGGGCGGCGAGTGCGAAGGCTATGTGCCGTGTTACATCGGCCGGCAATTCGATCCGGTCGCGGACTTCCTGCGCCAATATCCGAAGTCCCCCTTCGCCTCAGACGGCGTGCGCTACGCCAACGAGGCCTTTACGACCGCGCTCGCGGACATCCCTGATCTCTCCGAGCCGAGCGAGGAGTTCCCACCGGACAAGGTTCAAGCCATGCTCGCGCGCTACGACACGATCGCGGAGGGCCTCCCTCCCCCGCTTCGAGCGAGCGCGGCCGTGACGATCGCGGATCTCTGGGCGAGATTCCTGCGCTACGACCGGGCGAGGGTGCTGTACCGTGAAGTCCTGGAGACGGCCGCACCGGGGCTCGACACATCCGACATCAGGCGCCGCCTACATGCCCTGCCTGCAGGAGCGCTGCGGCTCCGGCCCGCAGAAGTCGTGAACGACAGGCGAGTGGAGCTGACGTGGGTGCGGCCGTCGACCGACACGGTCCAAGCCTATGTCGTCTACCGGGCGCGTTCCCGCGACAGCGAGGGTGAGCACCTCGCGCAGCTGACCCCAGCCGACGCTCCGGCATATAGCGACCGTACGGTTCGGCCCGGCACGGAGTACTGGTATCGCGTGAAGGCACGTACCGGCTCCGGCGAGCTCATCAGCAACCCAATCCACACAACCGTCGCGTCAGACTCGCTCGCTGCGCGGGCCATGGTTCTCAGTCCGGTCGATCATTTGCTGTACGTCTTCGGGTACCTGGAGAACCGCTTCCCGCGGGTGTATCAGGTGTCGCAAACGGGTGAGGTGCGGGCGACCTTCGACGGCGCCTTTTACGGCCTCGAGCGGTATGCGAAGGAGGACCATCGGTGGGACTCGTACGTCGACGAAGCGTGGTTCGTGGATGTCACGGGACAGCAATTCCTGCGCTTCCCGAAATCCCCTTCCGGCTTTGGTGACGACGTCCGGAAGGCTACTCACGCGGGCTGGGACCTCGTGTCCGTCGACACGGCGACGATGCCGTACTACGGCGTCGTCGTAGCGGTGGACGCGGCGGGACGGCAGATGTGGGTCGCGCAGGGCTCCAGGGCCTATGCCATCTCATGTGACCAGCAAGCGGGTCGGTGCTGGCAGGGCCGGGAGGGAGGCATCTGGGTGGTCGATGCGGCCGGGAAGACAATCAAGGAGGTTACGCTGCCGCGGATTTCGTCGGTCGAAGCCGAATTCGTCACCGCTATCCAAGCAAACCCAATGGACCACTCCGCATGGGCATTTCTGTCTCGAAGGGGCGCGGTGATACGAGTAGACAGCTCGGGAGCGATCTCTCAGTCCCTCCAGCTCCAGTCGTACATCGGTGCGCCACCACCGCTCGCGCTCGACGTGCGCGGGGGATGGGTGTGGTCTGGCGCCGGAGGTCAGCTCATCAAAGTGGGGCTCGACGGGAAAGAGCTTGCGCGCCTCACGGCTTGGCGCGGCCCCATGCATTTGGCCCCCGACACCGCCACCGGAGCGTTGTGGGTGCTCGCCGGTTCTCGTCTCCTCCGACTGAACCGGGACGGCAAGCCGATCGTCGATGCCAGGCTTCCGGTGCGCTAGGACTCATCCCAGGGGCACCACTTCGACGATCTGCAGCTTCTCGCCCAGGAACCGGGCGCCGACTTTACGGAAATGCGGCTCGTCGTCCGAGACGACGAAGCGGTGTATGGCAGCGGCGTCGGGCGCCGTGGTCAGGCCGCCCTGGTCGAGCGCCGCCGCGGCCACCTTCGCCGTCTCCTCCGCACTGTCCACCAGCGTCACCCCCGGTCCGAGCACGCGCGCGAGCAGGGGCTTGAGCAGCGGGTAGTGGGTGCATCCGAGCACCAGGACGTCCACCCCGGCGCGCTGCAGCGGCTGGAGATACTGCCGCGCGATGAGCTCGGTCGCGGGGTGGTCGAACCATCCTTCCTCGACGAGGGGCACGAACAAGGGGCAGGCCTGGACGCACACGGGTGTCTCGGGCCGGAGCGCCTTGATGGCCCGCTCGTACGCACCGCTCGCAATGGTGCCCGCGGTCCCGATCACGCCGATCTTTCCGGACCGGGTCGCCGCCACCGCGGCGCGCGCTCCCGGCTCGATCACGCCGACCAGGGGGACCGGGCAGCGGGCGGAGAGGTACTCGAGCGCCTGCGCGCTGATGGTGTTGCAGGCCACGACCAGGGCTTTCACGCCGCGCCCGAGCAGGTACGCGAGGATCTCGCCCGCGTAGCGCCGCACCGTGTCCGGCGACTTGGGGCCGTAGGGGACGCGCGCCGTGTCGCCGAAGTAGATCACGGATTCGTGCGGCAGGCGCTCGAACAGCGCGCGCGCCACCGTGAGGCCCCCGATCCCCGAGTCGAACACGCCGAGCGGAGCGCGGTTCACGGTCGCGGCACCGGCACGCTGAGTCCGACCCCCCCTGGAAACGCCCGGACTCTCAGATCCTTGGGGAAGTCCTGGAGGTGCGCCGACACGAACGCCTCCGCGCCGGAAAACAGATGGTTGAAGATCCACAGGACGAGCCAGTCCTGCACTTCCTGCCGCTTGGCTCCCACGCTCACGGACCCGGCCTCCCGCAGGTAGTGAAACTCCGACTGCGCCTTGAGGGTCATCATCGCACTGACGCCTTCCCACGTCGCGAACACGGCGCCGGCGACGGGCCGCCCGGTCACCGCCTGACCCCAGCCGGGCACGAGGAGCGAGCGCAGAAACGCGCCCATCGGCCGAACGCGGTGCGCGGTGTCGGTGGGCACGACGATCGCACCGGTGGTGACGATCGGCGCGTGAGTGGTATCGGGCAGCTGAGCGGATAGACGGCTAGACGGATAGACGGCGAGCAGTACGAGACTCGCCGTCCAACCGCCTAACCGTCCAACCGTCTGTCTCATCGCGCCACCAGCACGTTCAGCCGTCCCGGCTCGACGCGCACCGTGCATTGGCGCGCGTCCGGCTCGCGCAGCTCGCCGTCCAGGTGCAGAACGAGCGGTCCCTCGAGCGAGCGCAACGTGATGCTGCGGGTTCGAAACAGGGCCACCTCCCGCATGGTAGCGTGGGTGCCGCGCATCACGCGCGGGACTGCGAGGAGAAAGCGCGCGAGCGAGACGCGCCGCACGACGCACACGTCCAACCGCCCGTCTCCGGGCAGCGCCGCCGGAGCGAAGCGATAGCTCCCTCCCGCCGTCGTGCCATTGCAGATCTCGACCATCATCATGTACCCCGTCTCGCCGAATCCGGACGCCCGCACCTCGAGGCGCGGGGGCCGAAACCGTGCGAACGCGCGGAACACAGGCACGAAATACGACAGGAACCCCGACAGACCTGGCATCGCGTTCCGGACGCGCACCACCTCGGCCCCGAACCCGACTCCCGCGCTGTTCACGAAGTACTCGTCGAACACGCGCCCCACGTCGAACGCGACGGGGCGCGCGGTGACGAGGCGCTGCACCGCGCGCACCGGAGCGTGCCCGTAGACGCCGACGAGCTTGGCGAAGTCGTTCCCGGTGCCGATCGGCACGACGCCCAGTACGGCCGTCGCAGGGTGCGCCGCTCCCTGACCGGTCGCGTGGCGCAGCAGGCCGTTCGCCACCTCGTGCACGGTGCCGTCACCGCCCACGGCCACGACATGACGCGCCCCCGCGCGGACCGCGCGCGCCGCGAGCTCGGCGCCGTGCCCCGGACCGTCGGTGCGCTCAGCATCCACGCCCCAGCCTTGGCGCCGGAACTCGCGCACGATCGGGTCGAGCGCGCGCGCCGCCGCGCCGCGCCCCGCGGCGGGATTGAGGATGACGTGGGCATGGACCAGAGGCCCATAATAAGCATTGAGGCCCGATCCGGCAGCGGGATCGGGCCTCGAAACAACCGACCTTCCGGTCACCCCGGGCGTGCGCCCGGGGTCACTCGAGCCCTAGGCGGCCGACCTGGTCACCGAGTACTGGCCGCAGCCGGTGAACGTAATCGTGACCGTCGTCGACGTCGTGCCCTTGGTCACCTGCACCGTGAGCGTCCCCGAATCGAACCGGGGCTCGACGCTGCAGCTCGCGTTGTAATGCAGCGGATCGCTCGTGGTCACCGAGAGCGCGTAGCTGTTGGTGCCGGACGTGAACGTCGACGACCCCGAGACGCTCCAGCTCCCGCTGGGGAGGGGCGAGCCCATCTGGATGGAGCCCGCCTGGTCCGCGGTGAAGGTCGCGAGCCACTTGCGGGCGTGCGACGCGGTGGCGCCGCTGCCGTACGTGTAGTCGGTCTGCGTCGTATCCAGGAGCTGAATCTGATCGGCGGTGCCCACCACCGAGCGGACGCCGTTTTCGACCACGGAGCGCGTGGTCCCCGTCGTCGAGTTGGTCACGGTCCGCGTGAACGCATTCGAGCGCGTGCGGAACGCGCGGTCGGTCGTGGTCGGTGTCGGATCGACGATGTCGATCGAGCCGCTCAGCGTGGCGGTGTGCCCGTCACCGGTGAACGTGCAGCCGGTGAAATCGATGCGCACCGAATCGGGCACCGGGTCGCCGTCCGAATTCGTCACGGGAGACGGGGTGCGAGTGGGCGTGCAGGTCGCGGACGACGGGGCCATCGCCGGCGCGCCCGGCATCGGGGCCACGGCGAACGGCATGCCGGTCGCCTCGTCGAGCGTCGCCCCACCGATGAGCGAGGCCGCATCGGTCGCGACCACTTCGGCGACGGCGTTGGCTTGCGGTTGTGTCAGAACGGGATTCTGGGGAGACGTCACGGGCGAGGTGGAGCAGGCAGCGATCAGCGCGACGGCGATCGTGCCGGCGGCGACCCGCGCGGCACTCGGGGTGACACGGCGCATGCGACAATCCTCCGACGGTTGCGGATGTGAACAACGCTGCGGCAGCGCTTCCGACCTAAAGACTGCAGTGCAGGGCCATCGGTCACTGCGGCATAGCTTGCGCGGGGCACGTGACCCAGGTCACACGCGCGTGCGCCTCAGCGCGCCGCGAGGTACCCCTTCGCGAGCAGCAGCTCGGCGTTGAGAACGGCCGCACCCGCGGCCCCGCGGATCGTGTTGTGGCTGAGCGCCACAAAACGGTGCCCCAGCACCGCGTCCCGGGCGATGCGGCCGACGGTGATGCTCATCCCCCGCCCCGCCTCGCGGTCGAGCCGCGGCTGGGGGCGGTCCGGCTCGTCGCGCACGACGATAGGCCGCTCGGGGGCCGTGGGCAGGCGGAGCGCCTGCGGCAGGCCCGTAAACGACGCCCACGCCTCGCGCAGTTCGGCCGGCTCCGCTGGCCTGCCGAGCTCGACCCGCACCGCCGCCAGGTGCCCGTCGACGACGTTCACGCGGTGGCACTGCGCGCTCACGGCGAACGCCGCGGGGCTCACGCCACCGGCGCTCAACGAGCCCAGAATCCGCCGCGTTTCACGCTCGATCTTCTCCTCTTCTTCGGCGATGTAAGGAACGACGTTATCGGTGATGTCGAGCGAGGCCACTCCGGGGTATCCCGCGCCGGAGATGGCCTGCAGCGTGGTGGCAGCCACCTTCACGACGCCGAAGCGGGTAACGAGCGGCGCCAGGGCCAGCGCGATCATCACGGTGGAGCAGTTGGGGTTCGCGACGATGAAGCCGCCGCCCGTCTGTTTGCAGGCGTCGAGCAACGCGAGATGATCGGGGTTCACCTCCGGAATGAGCAACGGCACCGCCTCGTCCATGCGGTGCGGCGACGAATTGGTCAGGACCGGGTACCCCGCGCGCGCAAAGCGCGTCTCGACCGGCCCCGCCACGTCGGAGGGGAGGCTCGAGAACACCAGGTCGCAGTCGAGCGGCGGCTCGGGCGCCTGAACCACGAGGCTGCGCACGGCATCTGGCGCCTCGCCCGGGAGTCTCCAGGCGCACGCGTCGGCGTAGGGCCTGCCCTGGGACCGGTCGGACGCCGCCAGCGCGGTGACGGTGAACTGCGGATGCCGCTCGAGCAGCTGCAGGAAGCGCTGCCCGACGGTCCCCGTCGCCCCGAGAATGCCGACCCGAATCTTCCCCATCGCTGCTCCTTGACGCACCGGATGCCTGCGGCGAGTATTGAACATACATATAACCGTAGTGCTCGTGGTGATTTGCCGCGTATTGCCGCCACGTTAAACAAGGTGCTAAAAAGCGACGGCCCGCGGCGTGGCATGCCCGGGCTTTTCTGTTTCCCGAAAGAGCAGGCGATGCGAGCGAGCGTGACCGTGCGGGTGGCCGGCTCGACGTCCAATCTGGGCGCCGGGTTCGACTGCGTCGGTGTGGCCGTCGGGCGCTGGCTGCGGGTCACCGCCCGGGTGTCCGACGCGGCCGGGAAGTTCATTACGATCGAGCGCGGCGGCACGCTCGGCGCCCTCGACACGGCACCCGAGGCGGACCTGCTGTATCGCGGCTTCGTGGCCGCCTGCCGGCGCTGCGCGCAGGACGTGCCCGCCGGCCTCGCCCTGACCGCAGACTCGGACATTCCGGTGGCCCGAGGGCTCGGCTCCTCGGCGGCCGCTACGGTGGCGGGAGCGGCGGCCGCCGTGGGGCTGCTGGGGCTCAAGCTTGATGCCCCCGCCCTGGCCGAGCTCGCGAGCGAGCTCGAGGGCCACCCCGACAACGTCGCGCCCGCCGTGTTCGGTGGCGCGAACCTCGTGCTGCGCGAGACCGACGGCCTGGTCGTGACGCCGTTGCCGCTGCACCCGTCGCTCGCGCTGGTGTTCGCCGTGCCGGAGTTCACGGTTGAGACGCAGCGCGCGCGCGCCGCGCTGCCGGCCACGCTGCCGCACGCGGACGCGGCGCGGGCGGCCGCGAAGAGCGCCGCACTGGTTCACGGCCTGGCGCACGCCGACCTGCGCCTGCTGGCCGCCGGGCTCGATGACGTGCTGCACGTGCCGTTTCGGCGCGCCCTCGTCCCGGGGTACGACGAGGTGACGAGCGCGGCGCGGCAGGCGGGCGCGCCCGGCGCCACGCTCTCCGGCTCGGGACCGACCGTCGTCGCGGTGGTCGCGGGCGACCGCGCGCGCGCCGTGGGCGACGCCATGGTGCGGGCCTGGAAAGCCCGTGGCATCGTGGCGCAGGCGTTTCACGCCGACCGCCCGGCCGGCGGTTACGAGATCGACTGAGGATCTATGGCCAGGGCCAGGGCCCGCCCCACCCGTGCTCCCCACATCCACAAGTTCGGCGGCGCGTCGCTCGCGGACGCCGCGGCGATCGGTCACGCCGTCGGCATCGTGCGGGCCCAGCGCCCGGACCCGCTGGTGGTGGTCGTGTCGGCGATGAGCGGGGTGACCGACGCGCTGCTCGACGGCGCGGCCCGCGCGGCGCGCGGCGACGCGGGTCACGTACGGGCGGTGGCCGAGTCGCTGCGCGCGCAGCACGCCACCGCGGCGCGGGCGCTGGTACCCGCAGGCGCCCGACTGGAGGAATTGCTGCGCCTGATCGACGCGGCGTTCGCCGAGCTGGAGCAGGTGGCGGGTGGCCTCGGTGTGCTGCGCGAGCTCACGCCCCGCACCACCGATTACCTCGCCGCGCGAGGGGAGCGGCTCTCGGCCCGGCTGTTCGCGGCCGCCCTCGACGCCGCCGGCTGCCCGGCGGCGTACGTCGACGCCGCCGAGATCGTGCAGACCGACGGCACGTTCGGCAACGCGTCGCCCGACCTGCGGCGCACGGAGCGGAGCGCGCGCACGGTGCTGCGGCCGCTCTTGGCCCGCGGCGTGGTGCCGGTCGTGCCCGGTTTTCTCGGTGCCGCGCCGGACGGCCAGGTGGCGACGCTCGGGCGGGGGGGCTCGGATCTGACCGCGACGCTCTTGGCGCGCGTGTTGGGCGCGCGCGAGGTGTCGCTGTGGAAGGACGTGCCGGGCCTGCTGACCGCCGATCCGCGCATCGTGCCCGACGCGCGCGTGGTGCCGCAGGTGCACGTGCGGGAGGCGGCGGAGCTCGCCTACTACGGCGCCAAGGTGCTGCATCCCCGGGCGCTGATCCCCGTGATGAAGCGGAACGTCGCCATCCGGATCCGCCCGTTCGTGGACCCCACGTCGCTCGGCACGGAGATCTCGCGCCGCCGCACGCTGCATCAGTATCCCGTGAAGGCGTTGTCGGCGATTCCGCGACAAGCGCTCTTGACGGTTGCGGGCAGCGGTATGCTCGGCGTCCCGGGCATCGCGGCCCGGACGTTTGCCGCGGTGCATCACGAGGGCATCTCGGTCTCGCTCATCACGCAGGCGTCGTCGGAGCACTCGATCTGCTTCAGCGTGCCGGCCGAGAGCGCCGAGCGCGCCCGCAAGAGCCTGGAAGAGACGTTCCGGCCCGAGATCGCGCGCCAGGAGATCGACGGCGTGGAGGTGCAGACCGGTCTCGCCACGCTGGTCGTGGTGGGGCTCGGGATGGCGGGCACGCCCGGCATCGCGTCGCGCGTGTTCTCGGCGCTGGCGGAGGCGCGGATCAACGTGATCGCCACGGCGCAGGGCTCGTCCGAGCTGAACCTCTCGCTCGTGGTCGACGCCAAGGACGCCCCGCGGGCGCAGCGCGCCGTGCACGCGGCGTTCCAGCTCTCGAAGATCGGCGGCGGGGCGGTGGCGCACCCCGACCGGACCGACGTGGTGCTGCTGGGGTTCGGACAAATCGGGCGCACCCTCGCGCCCATGATCGCGAAGGTGAAGCAGGATGCGGTCACGCTCCGCATCGTCGGACTGATCGACCGCAGCGGTCTGGTGTTCGACGCGCGCGGCCTGTCGCCGCGGCGGCTGGCGACGCTCGCCGCCGCCAAGGCCAAGGGCACCGCGCTCGCCAAGGCGACCGGCGGGCGGCGGGCGAGCGCCGCCGAGGCGGTCGGGTTCGTGGCGCGGCACGCACTGTCGAACCCGGTGCTGGTCGATCTCACGGCCGACGACACCACCGACACGATCAAGGCGGCGCTGGGCGCGGGGATGCACGTGGTACTCGCCAACAAACGCCCTGTGACCGCGGACCAGCGGCGCTACGACGAGCTGCGCGCGGCCGCCCAGGCGCATGGCCGCCGCCTGCTGCACGAGGCGACGGTGGGGGCGGGCCTGCCGATCATCGACACCTACCAGAAGCTCGTGGAGTCGGGCGATCGCGTCGCCAAGATCGAGGGCTGCCCCTCCGGCACGCTCGGCTACCTGTTCGGCGAGCTGGGCCGGGGCACGCGGTTCTCGGCGGCGCTGCGCGGCGCGATCGCGAAGGGGTATCCCGAGCCCGACCCGCGCGACGACCTCTCGGGGCTCGACGTGGCGCGCAAGGCGCTCATTCTCGGCCGGTTGCTGGGCTTTCGGGGGGAGCTCGACGACATCGCCGTCGAATCGCTCGTCCCCGACGGCGCCGACCGCCTGTCGCGGGAGCAGTTCCTGCGGCGCCTGGAGGAATACGACGCGCCCTGGGAGAAGCGCGTGGCCGCGGCCGCGGCGCGCGGCGGCGTGCTGCGCTACCGGGCGATCGTGACGCCGCGACGCATCCGCGTCGGCCTGGTGGTGGTCGACGCGTCGAGCCCGATGGCCTCGCTCAACGGGACCGACAATCAGTTTATCTTCACGACCATGCGCTACAAGAAGAATCCGCTCGTCATCACCGGACCGGGCGCGGGACCGGCGGTGACGGCGGGCGGCATTCTGAACGACGTATTGAAACTCGCCGGCGCATGAGCGACACCTGGCAGCTCTGCACGAGCTGTGGCAACGAGATTCCCGAGACCGACCCCCACACCCGCTGCCCGCGGTGCCGCGGCCTGCTCGAGGTGCGCCACCGACCTCCGGCGCAGGGCGGCGCTGCACTGCGCGCGACGTTCGACGCGCGCTGGGGCGTGCGGCGGGGCGTCCTGGCATCGGGCGTGTGGCGCTACCGCGAGGCGGTGCTTCCGAGCGCGGCGCCAGAGGAGGTGCTTTCCTACCCGGAGGGCAACACGCCGCTCATGACGAGCCCGGCCGTGGCACGCTGGGCGGGCGCGACAGGGGAGGCGCTGCTGCTCAAGCACGAGGGCCAGAACCCCACCGGGTCGTTCAAGGACCGCGGCATGACGGTGGGCGTGACCCAGGCGCGGCGCATCGGCGCGCGCGCGGTGGCGTGCGCGTCCACCGGCAACACCGCCGCCGCCCTCGCCGCCTACGCCGCCCTGGGCGGCCTGCCCGCGCTCGTGCTCGTCCCCAAGGGCCACGTCGCCCTGGGCAAGCTGGCGCAGGCGCTCGCCTACGGCGCCCGCACGCTGCTGGTGCGCGGCAGCTTCGACCAGTGCCTCGAGCTGGCCGATCAGGCGAGCGACCGGCTGGGTGTGTACCTTCTCAATTCGGTGAACCCGTTCCGCCTCGAGGGTCAGAAGACGATCGTGCTCGAGCTGCTGCAGCAGCTGGCGTGGCAGCCACCCGATTGGATCGTGGTGCCCGCCGGCAACCTCGGAAACACGGCCGCCTTCGGCAAGGCGCTGGCGGAGGCGTGTGAGTGGGGACTGATCGACCGCGTTCCCCGTCTCGCCGCGGTACAGGCGGAGGGTGCGGCGCCGTTCGCGTTGAGCTTCCGCGAGGGATTCGCGCGGCGTCACCGGGTGGAGCCGCACACCGTCGCCACGGCGATCCAAATCGGCAACCCCGTGTCGTACGACCGCGCCGTCCGGGCGGTGCGCGACACCGATGGCGTGGTCATCGCGGTGAGCGACGCTGAGATTCTCGAGGCGAAGGCGGTGGTCGATGGAGCGGGCATCGGCTGCGAGCCCGCCAGCGCGGCGGCGATCGCGGGCACGCGACGCCTGGCGCGCGACGGCGTGATCAAGAGCGGAGACCGGGTCGTGGCGATCCTCACGGGACACGTCCTCAAGGATCCCGCGAGCGTGACGCACTATCACCAGGAGCGCGATCCGGCCCCGCCGCACGCCAACCGGCCGGTCGAGATCGATCCGCATCTGGAAGAGGTGGAGCGAGCGATGAGCCGATGAGCCCCCTCCGGAGCCGCACGATCACGGCGGGCGTGGAGCGCACGCCCAACCGCGCGATGCTGCGCGCCGTGGGGTTCGGCGATCAGGACTTCACGAAGCCGATCATCGGCATCGCGAACGCGCACAGCACGATCACGCCCTGCAACGCCAAGCTCAACGACTTGGCGCTGCGCGCCGAGGCCGCCGTGCGCGCCGCCGGCGGCATGCCCCAGACCTTCGGCACGATCACGGTGAGCGACGGCATCTCCATGGGCACCGAGGGCATGAAGTACTCCCTCGTCTCGCGCGAGGTGATCGCCGACTCGATCGAAACGGTGTGCAATGCCCAGTGCGTGGACGGCGTGCTGGCCGTGGGCGGGTGCGACAAGAACATGCCGGGCGCGCTGATCGCCATCGCGCGCATGAACATCCCGGCGGTGTTCGTGTACGGCGGCACCATCAAGCCGGGACATTATAAAGGACAGGACCTGACCGTCGTGAGCGCGTTCGAGGCGGTCGGTCAGTACAGCGCGCGCAAGCTCTCCGAGGCGGACCTGCTCGAGGTGGAGCGCCGGGCCTGCCCCGGCGCGGGCGCCTGCGGCGGGATGTTCACCGCGAACACGATGTCGTCGGCCATCGAGGCGATGGGCATGAGTCTGCCATATTCGTCCACCATGGCCGCGGAGGACGGCGAGAAGGGCGACAGCGCCGCGCGCTCGGCCGAAGTGCTCGTGGACGCGGTGCGGCACGACCGGCGGCCGCGCGGCATTCTCACCCGCGCCGCGTTCGATAACGCCATCGCCGTCGTCATGGCACTGGGGGGCTCGTCCAACGCCGTGCTGCACCTGCTCGCCATCGCGCGGGCGGCAGGTGTGCCGCTCACGCTCGACGATTTCGAGACCGTGCGGGAGGGCGTGCCCGTGCTATGCGACCTCAAGCCGTCGGGTCGATTCGTGACCACGGACTTGCACCGGGCGGGAGGCGTGCCGCAGGTGATGAAAATCCTCTTGGCGCACGGTGTGTTGCACGGGGACGCGGCGACGGTCTCCGGCCAGACCGTCGCGGAAGTGCTGCGCGACGTTCCGGACGAGCCCCGGCCCGATCAGGAAGTGATCCGGCCGTGGCGCAGGCCGCTCTACCCGCAGGGGCACCTTGCCGTGCTACGCGGCAACCTGGCCTCCGAAGGCGCCGTGGCGAAGATCACGGGGATCAAACACCTGAAGATGACGGGCCCGGCGCGCGTGTTCGATTGCGAAGAAGACTCGCTCGCCGCGATCCTCGCGGGGCGCATCAAGCCGGGAGACGTCCTCGTGATCCGGTACGAGGGTCCGAAGGGAGGCCCGGGCATGCGCGAGATGCTTTCGCCCACGTCGGCGATCATCGGCGCCGGGCTGGGCGACCAGGTCGGGCTCGTCACGGACGGGCGCTTCTCGGGCGGGACATACGGCCTGGTCGTGGGACATGTGGCACCCGAGGCGGCCGTCGGGGGGGCGATCGCGCTGGTGCGGGACGGAGACCAGGTCACGATCGACGCCGAGCGACGTCGGCTGGAGCTCGAGCTGCCGGAGGCGGAGATCGCGCGACGGCGCGCGGCGTGGAAGGCACCCGTGCCGCGCTACACGACGGGCGTGCTGGCGAAGTACGCGAAGCTGGTGTCGAGCGCGAGCCTGGGGGCGGTGACGGACCTCACCCCCTGACCCCCTCTCCACTACGTGGAGAGGGGGAATTATCTGACCAGTGAAAGGGGCCTTTTCGCCGGCGACCGCACCAGCTCCGCGATCCAGGCACCCATCTCGCGCGTGCCGATCATGCGGTCGCTCGGCCGGGCGATGTCGCGCGTGCGCGCCCCCTGCTCGAGCGCCGCGGCGATCGCCTGCTCCACCGCCGCGGCCGGCTCCACCAGCGCGAGCCCGTAGCGCAGCAGCATGGCCGCCGAGGCGATCGCCCCGATCGGGTTGGCCACGTCTTTGCCGGCCAACGCCGGCGCCGAGCCGTGGATCGGCTCGAACAGCCCCGGCCCATCGCCCAGCGACGCCGACGGCAGCAGCCCCAGCGATCCCGCGAGCACCGCGGCCTCATCGCTCAGAATGTCCCCGAACATGTTCTCCGTGAGCAGGACGTCGATGCCGGCGGAGTCGGTGACGAGGCGCATGGCGGCGTAATCCACGTAGGCGTGCTCCAGCGTGACGTCGGGGTAGTCCTGGGCCATGCGCGTCACCGTCTCGCGCCACAGCTGCGACGTCTCGAGCACGTTCGCCTTATCCACCGAGAGCAAGCGCCGACGGCGGCGCCGCGCCGCGCCGAACGCCACGCGCGCCACGCGCTCGACCTCGGGCTCGGTGTAGCGCAACGTGTTCACCGCGGCCCCGTTCGCGTTGCCGCGCGGCTCACCGTAGTACAGCCCGCCGACCAGCTCGCGCACGATGAGGATGTCCACCCCGGCCAGGTGCTCCGGCTTCAAGGGGGAGCAGAAGGCCAGCGCCGGGTTGGTCGTCACGGGCCGCAGGTTGGCGTAGACGCCGAGCAGGCTGCGCAGCGCCAGCAGGCCGGATTCGGGTCGCAGCTGGCGTGGCGCATGATCGAGCGACGGATCACCTACGGCGCCCAGCAGCACGGCGTCGGCCTTCACGACTGCCGCCCGCGTCTCGGCCGGCAGCGGATCGCCTGCCGCGGCGACCCCCGCGGCGCCAACGGCATGGTGACTCAGGTCGAACTGCAGTCCGAATCGCTCGCCCGCAGCCTGCAACACGCGCACCGCTTCGCCCGTGACCTCGGGGCCGATGCCGTCGCCGGGGAGGACGGTGACCTGGTACTCCTTCATGCCACGTCTCCCTCGTCTGAACGCGGAACGCGGAAGTCGGAACGCGGAACAGCGAGGTCCGACGCTTGCTCGTCTGTTCCGCGTTCCGCGTTCCCCCTTCCGCGTTCGAACGAAGCGATCTGAGCCTCCGCGACGAGCGTGCGCCCGATCTCGTCGAGCCCGGAGAGCAGCATCTCGCGATGATAGGGGGCGAGGCTGAACGCGGCGCGGAAGCCGGCGTCGTCGACGACGGTCTGGGCCTCGAGATCGACGACCACATCGTAGCGGCCGGCGGCGCGCGTGTGGTGGGCGAACAGCTCACGAACCTCTCCAGGCACCAGGCGCACCGCGAGCAGTCCGTTCTGGCAGCAGTTCGCGTAGAAGATGTCGGCGAACGACTCCGCGATGACGGCGCGGAAGCCGTACTCGCGCAACGCCCACACGGCGTGCTCGCGCGACGAGCCGCAGCCGAAATTCGCGCCGGCGACGAGGATGCTGGCCCCCGCGGCCGCTGGGTGGTTGAGCTCGAACGCGGGGTCGGGCGAGCCGTCGGCGCGGTAGCGCCAGTCGTGGAACAGGACCGGGGCGAACCCGGTCCGCTCGATGCGCTTGAGAAACTGCTTCGGCACGATCTGGTCGGTGTCGACGTTGACGCGCGGCAGGGCTGCGACCCGGCCGGCGTGCCGCACGAAGGGCGTCATGCCCACCGCCGGATGTCGACGAGGTGCCCGGCGATCCCGGCGGCGGCCGCCATGGCGGGACTCATCAGGTGCGTGCGGCCACCGCGCCCCTGGCGGCCTTCGAAGTTGCGGTTCGACGTCGCCGCGCAGCGCTCGCCGCTCGCCAGGATGTCCGGGTTCATGCCGAGGCACATCGAGCACCCCGAATTGCGCCACTCGAACCCCGCCTCGCGGAACACCCGGTCCAATCCCTCGGCTTCGGCCTGAGCCTTGACCTGCTGCGACCCCGGCACGACCAGGGCGCGAACGCCCGCCGCCACGCGGCGACCGCGCACCACGCGGGCCGCACTCCGCAGATCCTCGATCCGTGCGTTGGTGCAGGAGCCGAGAAACACGCGGTCGATCGCGAGGCCCTCGAGCGGAGTGCCGGGCCGCAGGTCCATGTACGCAAGCGCCCGCTCGACCGCCTCCCGCTCCGCGGCCGACGCGATGCCCGCAGGGTCGGGCACGCGCGCCGTGATGTCCGCCACCATGCCGGGGTTCGTCCCCCACGTCACCTGGGGGGCGAGGCTCGCCCCGTCGAGCGTGACCCGCGTGTCGTAGACCGCTCCCTCATCGCTCGCGAGGCGGCGCCAGCCTGCGACCGCGCGCGTGTAGCGCTCCCCTTCGGGCGCGCGCGGCCGACCGGCGAGGTAGGCGAAGGTGGTGTCGTCGGGTGCGATCATGCCGGCCCGCGCGCCCGCCTCGATCGACATGTTGCACACCGTCATGCGGCCTTCCATCGAGAGCCCGCGGATTGCCTCGCCCGTGTACTCGATCACATGACCGGTCGCCCCCGCCGTCCCGATGCGCCCGATCAACCCGAGCACCAGGTCCTTGGCCGTGACTCCGGGGGCGGGCACTCCTGCGAACCGGACCTCCATGGTCTTGGGTCGCATGACGACGAGGCATTGGGTCGCGAGCACGTGCTCGACCTCGCTCGTCCCGATGCCGAAGGCGAGCGCCCCGAACGCGCCGTGCGTGGACGTGTGCGAATCGCCGCACACGATGACCATCCCCGGCTGCGTCAGGCCCAGCTCGGGGCCGATGACATGTACGATGCCCTGGCGGGGGGACGCGAGGTCGAACAGCTCGATGCCGAACTCGCGCGCATTGTCCGCGAGCGCCCCGACCTGGCGCGCCGCCAGGGCGTCGGCGATGGGCAGTGTGCGATCGTCGGTGGGCACGTTGTGGTCCACCGTCGCGACCGTGAGCTCGGGCCGCCGCACCCGGCGTCCCGCGAGCCGCAGCCCCTCGAACGCCTGGGGTGAGGTCACCTCGTGGACCAGGTGCAGGTCCACGTACAAGAGCTCCGGTCCGTCGGGGAGCCGCTGGACGACGTGGGAGGCCCAGACTTTGTCGAACAGCGTTCGAGGCTTCATGCTCGAAGGGGTTCGGGATTAGGGGCTCGGGACTCGGAACTCGGCACTCGGGCGTCTTTACCGAGTCCCGAGTCCCGAACCCCGAGTCCCGCCTTCCCCTCCTCCGACCACGGCATCATGGCACGCAGCGTCGCGCCCACGCGCTCGATCAGATGGTCGTTCTGCTCGCGGCGCATGCGCTGGAAGTTGGCACCGCCCTGGCGACTTTCCTCGATCCATTCACGGGCGAAGGCGCCGCTCTGGATATCGGCCAGGATCTGCTGCATCCGGGCGCGGACGGCGGGCGTGATGAGCGTCGGGCCGCGGGTGTAATCGCCGTATTCCGCGGTGTCCGAGATCGAGTAGCGCATGAACTTCATGCCACCGCGGTACATCAGGTCCACGATCAGCTTGAGCTCGTGCAGGCACTCGAAATAGGCGAGCTCGGGCGCGTAGCCGGCGGCCACGAGCGTCTCGAAGCCGGCCGTGACGAGCGCCGTGACTCCCCCGCACAGCACCACCTGCTCACCGAACAGATCGCTCTCGGTCTCCTCGCGGAACGAGGTGGGTAGCACGCCGGCGCGGGTGCAGCCGATCCCCGCGGCATACGCGAGCGCGTCGGCGAGCGCGTGGCCGCTCGCGTCGCGCTCGACCGCGACGAGTGCCGGCACGCCCCGCCCCGCCTGGAATTCGCTGCGCACCAGATGCCCGGGCGACTTGGGAGCCACCATCGAAACGTCCACGCCCGCGGGCGGCACGATCTGCTTGAAGTGGACGTTGAACCCGTGGGCGAACATCAGGGTCTTGCCGGGGACGATCGCCGCAGCCACGTCCTGCTCGTAGACCGCGCGTCCGTGCTGGTCGGGAACGAGCATCATCACGACGTGCGCCGCCCGGGCCGCGTCCGCCACCGGGCGCACGTCGAGCCCTTCGGCCGCCGCGCGGGCCCACGACGCTCCGCCCGGCCGCAGTCCGACGATGACCGTGACGCCCGAGTCGCGCAGGTTGAGCGCATGGGCGTGTCCCTGGCTGCCGTAACCGATGATCGCGACGGTGCGCCCGCGCAAGCGTGCGCGGTCGGCGTCCGCGTCGTAGTACACCCGCAGTGAGGAGGTTCCAGGCATTGGTCGCTCTCGAGTCGTTGGGGTTATTGTGGCTCGCGCATCGCGCCGCGCACGCCCGACACCTTCAGCAGCTTGCGCATCGCCATCTCCACCGTGCCTTCGTCCGCATCCACGATCACCGTGAGCCGCGCCTCGCCGGCGTCCGCGCCGGGGCCGAGCGTGATGGCCGACACCTTGAGGTTGCGGCGCCGCAGCTCGCCCACCGCCCGGCCGAGCGCGAGCAGGTCCTGGTCGACGGACAGAGACAGCGCGTACGCCATCGCGCCGCTCAGTCTCTCACGCCGGCGGCCGGCTCTGCTTCGATCGGCTCGGAGAGCGTGGCGCCGGGCGGAATCATCGGGAACACGTTCGCTTCCTGCTCGATCACGAATTCCACCAGCACGGGCCCCTCGGCCACGCTGGCGCGCGCCAGCACCGACTCGAGCTCGCTGGCCCGCTCGACGCGCCACCCCGGGATGCCGTAGGCCGCCGCCAGCTTCACGTAGTCGGGGCTCCAGATTGGCGTGGCCGAGTAGCGCTTGCCGTGGAAGAACTGCTGCCACTGCCGTACCATGCCGAGGTAGCCGTTGTTGAACACGGCCAGCTTCACCGGGATGCGCTCCTGCACCATGGTGGCGATCTCCTGCATGTTCATCTGGAACCCACCGTCGCCGGAGATGGCCCAGACGTCTTCGCGCGGCCGCGCCAGCTTGACGCCCATCGCGGCCGGCACCGCGAAGCCCATGGTGCCGAGCCCGCCCGACGTGATATGCGTGTTAGGCCGCCCGTAAGGATACAGCTTCGCGACCCACATCTGGTGCTGGCCCACGTCGGTCACGATGGTGCAGCGGTCGTGGGCGGCGGTGTGGATTCCCGCAACGATGGCGTCGGGCGAGAGGTCGCCGCGGTAGCTGTCGGCGGGCGGCCGGGCCCAGCCGAGGATCTCGGCGAGCCACGCCTCGCAGCTGCGCGGCGCGACCGCCGCTACCAGCCGCTCCGTCACGCCGCGGGCATCGCCGACCAGCGCGAGCGCGACCGGCACATTCTTGCCGATCTCCGAGGCGTCCAGGTCCACGTGCACGATTTTGGCGCGCGGCGCAAAGCCCTTCGTATTGCCGGTCACGCGGTCGTCGAACCGCAACCCGATGGCGACGATCACGTCGGCGCGCTGGATGGCGCGGTTGACGTGCACCTCGCCGTGCATCCCCGGCATGCCGAGGTGGAGCGGATGCGAGACGGGCAGCGCGCTGATCCCGAGCAGTGTGGTGATCACCGGCATCCCGGTCTTCTCCGCGAGCTGGCGCACGGCGTCGTAGGCGCCGCTCAACACCACGCCGTGGCCGACCATGAGCAGCGGCCGCTCGGCGGCGGCGATGAGGCGGGCCGCGGCGCGCACGGCGTCCTCCCCAGACCCCTGGTCTGGGGCTCGGGGCTCGGGGTTCGGGGCTCGAGTCTTCGAGGCCCCATTCCATCGCCTCGCGCATGCGGTCGGCCAGCTCGGTGACGTCGGCGACGAGACAGCTGTGCTTGGTGATGGGCAGGGTGATTCCCACCACGTCCGTTTCCTGGAACGCATCGCGGCCCAGCATGGCACGCGGCACCTGTCCCGTGATGGCGACCACCGGGGACGAGTCCATCTGGGCGGTGGCGAGGCCGGTGACGAGGTTGGTCGCGCCTGGCCCTGAGGTCGCCACGCAGACGCCGATGCGCCCGCTGGCGCGCGCGTAACCGTCCGCCGCGTGCGCCGCCGCCTGCTCATGCCGCACCAGGATATGACGGATCTCGGGGGCGTCGCCGAGCGCGTGGTAGAACGGCATGATGGCGCCTCCGGGGTAGCCCCAGATGGTGTCCACGCCTTCCTCCACCAGGACGCGGCAGAGGATCTGCGCGCCGGACAGGAGCTCGGTCACGTCACACCCCCCAGAGGTAGACGGAGTTGAGCGAATCGGCCTCGAGCCGGTCGGCGAAGTGCGCCTTGTTGAGCGCATTGACGAGCGCGCGGGCGCAGGCCTCGACGATATCGGTCGAGGCGCCGTGCCCCGACAGGGACTTGCCGTTCACCCGTGCCTGGAGCGAGACCTGCCCCAGGCTGTCGCGACCCGGCGTGACGGATTGGACGGCGAGGTTGCCCACCTCGATCGGCTGCCCGACGATCTCGCTCACCGCCGCGAACGTGGCGGCGATCGGACCATCACCCTTCGCCTCGGCCGCGCGCTCACCGGTCCACGGCCCCGTCATCCGGACGGCCGCGGCGCCGCCCTCCGTGCCGCACACCACGCGCAGGTGCGCGAGCTGGAACTGCTCGGGGGCGTCCTGGAAGCCGTCGTGCAGCAGGGTGAGCAAGTCTTCGTCCAGGATCTCGCGCTTCTTGTCGGCGAGCGCGATGAACTGGTGGTACAGCCGCTCGAGCGCGCCCTCGCCGAGCTCGTACCCCAGATCGTGAAAGCGCCGCTCCAGCGCGTGCCGGCCCGAGTGCTTCCCGAGCACCAGACGCGAGGCGGGGACGCCCACCATCTCGGGCCGCATGATCTCGTAGGTGAGGCCGTTCTGCATGACGCCGTGCTGGTGGATGCCCGCTTCGTGGGCGAAGGCGTTGCGCCCGACGATCGCCTTGTTGGGCTGCGGGAACACGCCGGTCACGTGCGACAGCAGGCGGCTCGTGCGGTACAGCTCGCGCGTCACGACGTTGCAGCGGAACGACGCGACCTGCGGCCGGACGTGGCTCGCCATCACGATCTCCTCGAGCGCGGCGTTGCCGGCGCGCTCGCCGATCCCGTTCACCGTGCACTCCACCTGCCCCGCCCCGGCCGCGATGGCGGCGAGCGAGTTGGCGACGGCGAGACCCAGATCGTCATGACAGTGCGCCGAGAGTGTGATCCCGGCGGCTCCGGGGACGCGCTCCCGGATGGCGCGGAAGATCTCCCCGTACTCCGCCGGGAGCGCGAAGCCCACGGTGTCCGGCAGGTTGACGGTCGTGGCACCCTCCGCGATCGCCGCCTCCACGACACGGCACAGGTACTCGAGGTCGGTGCGGCTGGCGTCTTCGGCCGAGAACTCGACGTCGTCGGTGAAGCGGCGGGCCCGGCGCACGGCGGCGCGCGCCAACTCGAGGCACTCGTCCCGGCCGATCTTCAGCTTGTGCTGCAGGTGGATGTCGGACGTCGAGATGAAGACGTGAAGGCGCCCGCGCGCGGCCGGACGCAGCGCCTCGCCCGCGAGATCGATGTCCTTGTCAGTGCAGCGCGCCAGCGCCGCCAGCACCGGACGCCGCACCTGCGCTGCGATCTCCTGAACACCGCGGAAATCGCCGGCCGAGGCCGCCGGGAAGCCCGCTTCGATGACGTCGACGTTGAGCACATCGAGCTGACGCGCCACCTGCATCTTTTCCTCGGGGGTCATGGTGTTGCCGGGGGCCTGCTCCCCGTCGCGCAACGTGGTGTCGAAGATGACGACGTCTCGGACCATGAGCTCTCCCCTCTGGACGTGAGAAAACAAAACGCCGCGGATCTCGGGGATCCGCGGCGTTTGCTTGCGTGTCCTACTCGGTTCAGCCTTGCAAGTCGATACTGGCCAGCGCGCCGCGATCCCCGGGTCGTCCAATCAGGACCAGGAGCAGGACCAGCAGCAGCCGCGGCAGCGTGAAGGCCAGTTGCATGGACGGGACGCTACGCGAGGTGCGGGCCACTGTCAAGCCTCGTGCAGGTAGCCTTCGTCCCAGGCCACGTCGAACTCCCCATGGCACCGCACGCACTCGAGCCGGCGGGGCCGGCCCAGCAACGCGGCCCGCTCGCGGCAGCTCGGGCACACGGCGTAGTGGGGGCCCCACTCGGGGGGCAGCTCACGGGCTCGCTTGGGCCGGGGCACCACGCTCCAACGGCGGGGGGGCTGCGAGACGATCTGGACGAGGTAGTGGGGGACGACGAGCGGCTTGCGGTTGACGTCGAGGATGGCTTCGAGGGAGCGGACACGCGCCACCCGGTACCAGGCTCCCCGGCGCAGCGCGCAGTTGACATTCACCACGAGACGTCCCCACTTCATGCCAGTGGTCACGCGCAGAACTTAGCACCGCCCCCCCGGTCGCAACGTGACGCACCGCACAGGACCGGCGGCAACGCGCCATCCACGTCACGGATCGGTGTGGTGCCCCAGCATCATGTCGGTCATCATGTCGCTGGTGCCGGACCGTATCGTGGCCGCCAGGTCCTGCTGATACACCGTATCGGTGGTGTCCACTTCGGGCCACACGGCCCCGCGGTCAGGCACGAACAGACCCGCGACCGCGCCCATGCCGCCGTCGCGGATCACGTGCCCGGTGGGATTGTCGTATATGGCGGTGACGCGGTAGCGGTGCGTCGACACCACGTGCAGCCCGAGGCGATACCACTTATAGAAGCGGGCCAATGGGAACGAGGTGACTCGCCCGGCGCGGTCTGTCGTCGGCGCGCCACTCCACAGCAACTCCCCCGTCGTCACGTCACGCAGCTCGAGTCTGACGCCATAGTCGTGCAGGTGACCCCCCAGCCCGAGGATAGTACCGGAGATCGACGGGCTCCCTTCCCACGAGCGCTCGGTCCGCCCGGGCGGCAGATCGAACGCTTTGCTGCCCGTTCCCGGGCGGCCGAGCGGGTACTGGACGTCGAGGTCCCACGGGTAGGTGCGATACAATGGCCAGGGCCGTCCCCCCGGAGTGTAGTGGAGCACGAGGCGCACGCGCACGCCGTGGTAGGCCTGCGGCGTCGCGTTGGCGAGCATCGCGCCGGCGATGAGACGCTGGCCGCGCGCGAGCGGCAGGCCGAAGAGCAGGCGGGGAACCGTGATCGCCGGTGTTTCCTTGCTCGCCGCCAGCAGGTGCATGCCGATGGGAAGGAAGAGCTCCCGGTGCTCGGGATCGGTCAAGTTGAAGTGATGCAGCATCTCGCGCGGCAGCTCGCGCCCGGAGCCGTCCAGGACTTCGACGCGCGCGCTGTGCAGCGAAGCGCTGACGGGCACGAGCACCCGGCACAGCGGCAGCCCCACCATGATCTCGCCGCGGGTCGCGGCCGGCACGTCCACGGCCGGGAGCTCGACGACCAGGCGATGCCGGCCCTCGTCGAGCAGCACGGTGGCCGGGGGCAGCGAGCCGAGCCCCGGGCCTGTGAGGGCGACGATCAACGCCACGATGAACGAGTCGACGAGCACGCCGGGATCTCCGCACGCGGGACGGCCCAAAATACCGGGTCGCGCCGTTCTGCGCGACGTGCACGAACTGCGCCGCTAGCCTTGGGCGGCTTTCGCCCGCAGCTTACAGGCGTCATGAAGCCATTCCTGATCGGCGCCGTCTTCCTGGGCGCGCAGCCCCAGTCCCACAGCCTCTTCAACGGCAAGGACCTCACCGGCTGGCACGCCGACGTCCCCGCCGCCGATTCCAACGCGCGCCTCCGCAGTCCGTTCCTCGTGCGCAACGGCTTGCTCGTGAGCCTGGGTGAGCCACGCGGGCATCTCATCACCGATTCCAGCTACCGCGACTACCGGCTGGAAGTCGCATACCGCTTCGCCGCGGCGCCCGGAAACGCGGGGGTGCTGGTGCACGCGTCGACCCGGCGCGCCCTGTACCGGATGTTCCCGCGCTCCATCGAGGTGCAGATGGAGCACGGCAACGCCGGCGATTTCTGGTGCATCGTGGAGGACATCCGCGTTCCGGACATGGAGCGGCGGCGCGGACCGCCGGCGCAGTGGGGGACCACGAAGGGCAAGGCACGGCGCATCCTCAATCTGACCGACGACTCCGAGAAGCCGGTCGGCGAGTGGAATACCATGGTGATCGAGGCGGTGGGCCGCGCGGTCCGAGTGTGGGTCAACGGCGACCTCGTCAATGACGGAACGGATGCGACCGCCGATCACGGCCAGATCGCGCTGCAATCGGAGGGGTCCGAGGTCGAGTTTCGGAAGCTGGTGCTGACGCCGATCGGCAAGTTGACCGACCCGCGCTGACGGCTTGGCGGGAGCGTGTAGGAATCGAACCTACCAAGGCTCAATCGAGCCCTAGACGGTTTTGAAGACCGCTCGAGCCACCAGGCCCGATCCGCCCCCGTAATGCCGGGAATCTACTGCTACGACGCGTACGCCCGCATCATCTGATACCAGAACTCCAGCGCGTCGTAGAAGCTCTGCGCGCCGATCCGCTCGTCCCGGCCGTGGGCCCGGATATCGTTGGGATCTTCGAACACGGCCGACACACCGTAGGTCGGGATCCCCGCGTTGCGCAGGAACAACCCGTCGGTGGCTCCCGCTTCCATGACCGGCACGATGGGCACGCCGGGAAACTGCTCCGCCACGAGCCGCTCGAGCGTACCCATGATGGCGGGCGTGAGGGGTGAGGGCGGGCTGGGGATGGGCGTGTACACCGTCCTCACGGTGACGCGCTGGTCGGCCGCGAGGCGACCGAGCGTCGCCTCCACGCCCGCCGGCGGCTCACCCGGGAGGACGCGGCAGTTGACCGTCGCCCGTGCCGCCTGCGGCAGCGCGTTCTCGGCGTGTCCGGCGGCCAGCATGGTCGCCACACACGTGGTCCGGAGCTTGGAATTGTAGAACGGCACGGCCGAGAGGCGCGCCACGGCAGCAGAGTCCGGCGGGTCTTTCAGGACGCCACGCTCGTCGTCCGCCAACCGGCCGGTATCGATCGCGGCGGAGCGCTCGAAGAAGGCCCGCGACACCTCGTTCAGCTGCACGGGAAACTGGTACGCCGCCAAGCGCTCGAGCACGCCGGCCAGCCGGTAGATCGGGTTGTCGGCCGGCCGGGGGAGCGAGCTGTGCCCGCCCTTGTCGGTCGCTTCCAGGGCGTACGTGGCGTAGACCTTCTCGCTCGCCTGCACGGTGAACATCACGCGACGGCCGTCGCGGAGCACACCGCCACCCGCGTCGGTATTGAGCGCGAACTCCGCGTCGACCAGGTCTCGATGCTTCGTCACGAGCCACTGGATGCAACTGCCGTTCGTCTCCTCGTCCCCTGTGAGGACGAGGATGAGATCGCGCGTCGGCTTGAAGTGGTCGCGCTGCAAGCGGACAAAATTGGCGATCAGCACCGCGTCGCCCACCTTGTCGTCGGTGGTGCCGCGCCCGTAGAAGTACCCGTCCTTCTCGAGGAAGGTGAACGGGTCCACGGACCAATCGCTGCGGCGGGCCGGCACGACGTCCAGATGCGCGAACACGACGATGGGGCGGCCTCCCGTTGCGGTGCCGCTGTAGCGCGCCACCAGGTTTCCGTGGGTCGCATCGGGTCCGATCAGCACGCGCACGTCGGGCGCGGCGAAGCCGGCGGCGCGGAGCCGTTGGGCCATGGCCCGCGCGGCGCGGGGCGTGTTGCCGAGCGAGTCCGTCGTGTTGATCTCGATCAGCTGCTTGAAGATGTCGCGGGCCAGCGCCCGGTCGGCGGGCGAGAGGCCATCCTGCGCCGCGGCACCGGCCGAGAGGAGCGTGCCGGCCAGGACCAGGACCACCCTGACGGCGCGCATCTAGCGGCGCCCCGCCCCGAGTCCGAGCGCGTCGACGAGCGACCGGAGGTGGGGCCACTCCGCGAGCGGGCGGACGTCGGAGTTGGAGTCGAGCGCCAGCCCGTTGTCGGATGGGCACGCGGTGGACGTCACCGATTGGCGCTCGGCGCATTCCTTGAGACGCCACAGCACGCGGCGATGCAGGATCCAGATGGCCGTGGTATCCTGCCGCGGAATGGCGGAGCCGCGGGGCGCGAAGAACGTGACGTGCAGCATGCGGTCGGCCCGTCCCACCAGCGTGGAGTCGACGCGGATCTCACCCGCGTACGCCAGGGCGACGGTCGCCTTGGTCCCCCCGGCCCCGAACACGAGCTGGCCCGGGCGCTCGTACTCCTGGGCTTCCGCGACCTGAACGAGCCGACCCGCGACGACCTGCTCGGCATTGAACAGGCTCTCGGCCAGCTCGCGGTCGGCCTCCGGCACCGCCGCGAGCCGATCGGCCGGGACGGGCTTCGTCGTCGCGCCCGGGCACGCCGCGAGCAGCGCCACGCCCGCCACGAGCAGCGCGCGCCTCATCGGCTCACCCGGGCGATCGCGTCGATTTCGACGCGCGCCGCCTTGGGGAGGGCCGCGGCCTGGATCGTGGTGCGCGCCGGCTTGTGCGCGCCGAAATGTTTCGCGTAGACCTCGTTCATTGCCGGGAAGTCCGCCATGTCGAGCAAGTACACGGTGGTTTTGACCACGAGGGCAAGGCTCGAGCCCGCGGTCTTGAGGATCGCCTCGAGGTTCTTGAGTACCTGGTCCGTCTGCTCCGCGGTGGTTGTCCCGACGATCGCGCCGGTTTTCGGGTCGAGCGCGATCTGTCCCGCGGTAAACACCGTTCCGTCCGACACGATCGCCTGGCTGTACGGCCCGATCGCCTTGGGGGCCTGCTCCGTCAACACGGTGCTCACGGCTTTGGGTGCCATCAGAACAGTCCCTCGATCGTTCCGTCCGGGTGCACCCGGATCTTTTCCGCCGCGGGCGACTTGGACAGCCCGGGCATCGTCATGATATCGCCCGCGAGCGCGACCACGAACCCCGCGCCCGCGGACGGGAGAATGTCGCGCACCTGGAGCGTGAACCCGCTGGGCGCGCCCAGCTTCGTAGGATCGTCCGAAAACGAGTATTGCGTCTTGGCCATGCACACCGGCGTTTCTCCCAGGCCGAGCGCGGGGAGCTGCTCCAGAGCCCGCTCCGCCGCCGGCGCGAACGCCACGCCCGCCGCACCGTAGATCTCCCGCGCGATCGCCTCGATTTTCTCCCGGATGGGACGTCGCTCGTCGTACAACGGCTTGAACTTCGCGGCCCGGCCAGCCAATAACTTCAGCACGGCTTCGGCCACATCGACGCCCCCCTCCCCGCCCCGCTCCCACACCTCGCACAGCTGCACCTCCACGCCCTCGGCCGCGCATTCCGCCCGGACGGCGTCGAGCTCGGCCTCCGCGTCGCCGACGAACCGATTGAGCGCTACGACCACGGGGACGCCGAACTTCTGCACGTTCTTGATGTGACGCCGCAGGTTGGTCGCACCCCGCCGCACCGCGGCGGGGTCGACCGCGCCCAGGCGGTCCTTCGGTACGCCACCGTGCATCTTGAGGGCCCGCACCGTTGCCACCACGATCGCCGCCTCGGGGTTGAGCCCCGCCATCCGGCACTTGATGTCGAAGAACTTCTCGGCGCCGAGATCCGCCCCGAACCCCGCCTCGGTGAGCACGACGTCGCACAGGGTGAGTGCCAGCCTGGTGGCGACTACCGAATTGCAGCCGTGCGCGATGTTGCCGAACGGGCCGCAGTGGATGAACGCCGGCCCGCCCTCGAGTGTTTGCACCAGGTTCGGATTGATCGCGTCCTTCAAGAGCAGGGTCATGGCGCCCTGCGCCTTCACGTCGCTCGCGCGCACCGGGCGCTTGTCGCGGGTCAACCCCACGATGATGCGCGCGAGCCGCTGCTCCAGGTCGTCGAGGCCCGTCGCGAGCGCCAGGATCGCCATGATCTCCGAGCCCGGAATGATGACGAACCGCTCCTCGCGCGTCGGCCCGGCGTTCAGGCCGCCCAGCCCGACGATGATGTTGCGCAGGGCGCGGTCGTTCATGTCGATGGTGCGGGGCCACGTGATGCGGCGCGTGTCGAGGCCCAGGGCGTTGCCGTGATGCAGGTGCGCGTCGAGCATGGCCGACAGCAGGTTGTGCGCGCTCGCGATGGCGTGGAAGTCGCCCGTGAAGTGCAGGTTGATGTCCTCCATCGGGACGACCTGCGCGTAGCCGCCCCCCGCGGCGCCGCCCTTCACGCCGAACACCGGACCGAGGGAGGGCTCGCGGATACAGAGCGCCGCGTTCTTCCCCATCCGGCGCAGGGCCTGAGTGACGCCCACGGTCACGGTCGACTTGCCCTCGCCCGCCGGGGTCGGGTTGATGCCGGTGACCAGCACGAGACGGCCCCGCGGCTGGCGGCGCGCCAACGCGGCGAGCCGCACCTTCGCCTTGTACTTGCCGTACAGCTCGAGCTCGTCGTCTTCGAGGCCGAGCTCGCCGGCGATGGCGGCGACCGGGCGCAGCTTGGCGGCCTGCGCGATGGCGATGTCGGTCGGGACCTTGGCGGTCGTGGTCACAGCCGTGCTCCGAACACGCGACGAGCGTTCTCCGTGGTCCGTTGTTCGATCACCTCGGCCGACTCTCCGCGAACCCGGGCGAGCGCTTCGGCCACCGTGCGCACGAACGCCGGCTCGTTGCGCTTCCCGCGGTGTGGGACGGGCGCGAGGTAGGGTGCGTCGGTCTCGACTAACAGGCGGTCGGGCGGACAGGCGGTCAGGGAGACCGTAGGGCTCCAGTTCTTGAAGGTGATCATGCCGGAGAACGAAAAGTACGCGTCGATCTGCATCCCCGCCTCGAACAGCTTGGCCCCTCCGCTGAACGAATGCAACACGACCGTGGTCGGGCGCCCGGCCAGGATCGCGGCGAGATCGTCATCGGCCTCGCGCGCGTGCACCACCACGGGCTTCCCCACGTCCGCGGCGAGCGCCAGTTGAGCCTCGAAGGCCCGGCGCTGCGCGTCGCGCGGCGAATGGTCGTAATGGTAATCGAGCCCCGTTTCGCCCAGCGCCACCACTTCGGGGAGAGCCAGCAGGTCTCTCAGGCGGGCCGCCGCCTCGGCCGACCAGCCGCGCGCCTCGTGCGGGTGCACACCCGCCGTCGCGGAGAGCCCCGGCCGCGTCCGCGCGAGCGTCACCGCGCGGTCGCTCTCGGCCAGCGTCGCCCCGATCACGACCACGTGCGTCACCCCGGCCTCGCGGGCGCGGTCCAGGACCGCCTCACGGTCCGGGTCGAACGCCGGGTCCCCCAGGTGGCAGTGCGCGTCGACCAGCCCCGTTCCAGCCCTCCGCGTCGAGATCGCCTCAGCCACGGCGACCGCTCCGGAGCTGGAACGGGGCCAGCACGTCACACGGCCGCTTTGGAGCGGGACCCTCCTGCGGCCGGGGGCGACGGAGACTTCGGCGCGTCGAGCGGCACTGCGCCCGTGGGGCGGAACGCCCGTGCGCCCCGCGCATTCCCATGAGTGAGCACCGAGCGCGGCAGGGTTTCGTTGATCGAAAGGTTGAGAATCTCGTACAGGTTCTGACGCCGGTACTTGCGCAGGTTCTCCCGCACGCGGTCGAAGATGATGATGGTGTCGTTGAGCGAGTAGCCCACCATGGTCAGCACGGCGCCCACGACCACCAGGCTCACCTCGAGGTCCAAGTAGCGGATGAACGCGATCGTGGTGAGGATGTCGTGGAATGTCGCGAGCACCGCGGCGAGGCCGAACCGCCACTCGAAGCGGAATGCCAGATAGATGAGCGTTACGATGAATGAGAAGAAGATCGCGAGGAACGCCTTGCCCTGGAGCTCGCGCCCCACCTTGGGGCCCACCGCCTCGGTGCGTCCGACGCTGTACTGACCCGCTCCGAGGCCGTGGGCGAGGGCGGAGTCCACGGCGGCAGCCGTGGCCTCGCTCGTCCCCTCGGCCCTGGTGCCCGTCGCGCCCAGCCGCGTCCGCACCACGTACTCGTTGGGCGCCCCGAACTCCTGGATCTCCGCGTCGCGAATCCCCGCGGCGTCGAGCGCCGCGCGAATGCGGTCCGTCCCCACCGCCGCCGGCGTCCGGACCTGGATCAGCGTGCCGCCGGTGAACTCGATGGAGTAGTTGAGTCCACGCACGAGGAACAGCGCGAATCCCGGGATGATGATGAGCGCCGTGAGGCCGTAGGCCCAGCGGCGCCACTTGATGAAGTCGTACTTGGCGTT
>WNGM01000352.1_pt1 | contig 37686 bp, 37 predicted proteins | sample 5400571 | NCBI WGS metagenome assembly WNGM01 (sample SAMN13153378, study PRJNA577476) | soil metagenome | isolation source: 100 cm soil or saprolite under Garry oak tree replicate 2 | place: USA:California | collected 2016-06-15 | reverse complement strand
CTAGTACCTATTAAGCACAATCGAGTACCCACGGTCCATTGTTCCGGGTAGACGCAATTGCTATAGTCCAGCCCGCAGAATCAGCGCGCTTTCTCCTAAGTTGCTCATTCGCGGCGCTCTTAGCCCGGAAAGGCCGGCATTCTGAAACTCCGCACGAAACTGTTGTCTTCTCTCGTTCTGGTCATCGCGGGGCTCACCTGCGCAACTTTGCTCATTCTGCGCCACAGCGCGGAAATCCAGCTCGAGCGGCAGGTTGGGGACGAAGCTCGGAATGTGATCCTGACCTTCCAGGTGATGCAGCAGGAACGCCAGATCGCTCTCAGCCACAAAGCCGACCTGTTGGCGACCGTGGCATCTATGCGGAATGGCGACGTGACCACGATCCAGGATGCCGGCGAGGACCCCTGGCAGTCCGCCGATCATGACCTTCTTGCGCTAACCGACCAGAACGGACACATCCGCGCCCTGCACACCACGGCAGGGGAATTCCAAGGTCCCACAGCTGAAGCTATGTTGCGCCGGTCCCGCCGGCCAGGTGACGTCAGCGGATGGTGGTACAGCGGAGCGCAGCTTTATCAGATTGCAATCCAGCCTTTTTACAGCGATCCGCCGTCCAACAAGGTTCTCTCAGGCATGGTCATCGCTGGCCGGGCCGTTGATGCCCAGGAGCTCCGCGATCTGGGGAAGATCTCTGCAACGCAACTAGCCCTGCGCTACGGCGACGATATCGTGGTAAGCACGATTCCAGCCCTCAAGCAGGCAGAGCTGGCAGATCAGCTTCGCGATCAGGCGGCGCCCCAACAGTTGCGGATCGATGGCGAGCGATACTGGGGCAGCCTGAAAGTTCTAACCCCGGGCGTCAAACCGTCCGCAAGCCTGATCGTCCTGAAATCCGATCAGGAAAGCATGGCTTCGCTGGCGCGCCTGAATCATCTGCTTCTGGGGCTTGGGCTGGTAGCCGTGCTCGCCGGAGGCACACTGGTATTCGCGATTTGCCACAGGTTTACGCGTCCGCTCGGCAGTTTGCTGGGTGGCGTGGATGCGCTGGAAAAGGGGGATTTTGACTATCGTTTGAACGCTCGCGGCAGCGATGAGGTAGCCCAGCTTACGCGCGCCTTTGGCCGGATGCGTTCGACGTTAAAGACAAACGAGGCTCAACGGCAAAAGCTCGAGGACCATTTGCGGCAATCACAGAAGATGGAGGCGATCGGAAGACTGGCAGGTGGCGTGGCGCACGATTTCAATAATCTGCTGACCGTAATCAAAGGACACACCGCTCTGATACTGGAGCAGTTGAAGCCAGACGAAGCGCTCTACTCCGGCGGCCAGCAGATCGCACAAGCTGCTGATCGCGCCGCTTCCCTCACGCGACAACTGCTGGCCTTCTGCCGCATGCAGGTCTTGCAACCGAAGATCCTTGACTTGAACGGGCTCATCTCGGATATGGCCAAAATGCTGACGCGGCTGATTCGCGCCGATATCCTTTTCAGCTTCCGGCCGGGCGAGTCGCTTGGCAAGGTCAAAGCTGATCCGGGACAACTCGAGCAGGTGATTTTGAATTTCACCGTGAACGCAATTGACGCGATGCCCGAAGGCGGCACGCTCACCATCGAAACCCGCAATGTCACCATCGACGAGGAAATCGCAACGAATCGCCCCGTCGTGCCTCTCGGCTCCTACGTGATGCTGGCGGTTACCGACACAGGCTATGGTATGGATGCCCAGACCAGGGCCCGCATTTTTGAGCCCTTTTTCACTACCAAGGAACTGGGTAAAGGCACCGGCTTGGGGTTGGCGACCGTCTACGGCGTGATCAAGCAGAGCGGCGGATGGATTTGGGTGGAATCGGAGCCGGGGAAGGGAACGCGGTTCGAGGTTTATCTGCCCCGCGCGACCGAAGCCGAAAAACCGCTAGCCGCGCCGCCCAAGGTTATGCTGGCTGCCAGCCGGGGCGAAACTATCCTGATCGCCGAGGACGAAGATGCGGTGCGAGAATTGGCTTCTCGCTTCCTGAAGTCGGCAGGCTACACGGCGCTATCCGCCAAGAGCGGGACTGAGGCGCTGGCATTAGCCAAGCGCTGGGGCAAACCGATTCACTTGCTCCTAACCGATATCGTGATGGCGCATATGCGCGGACCGGAACTCGCGGCATTGCTGAGGCGCTTCTATCCCGTCGTCAAGACTATCTACATGTCTGGTTATCAAGATTACGGAGCGAGCGACGCCTTCGAGGAGGGATGCTTATTTGTGCAGAAGCCGTTCTCGCGGGATAACTTGTTGGACGTGATCAGCCAGGGACTGAAGACCGCTCCGCTGGAGGAACACCAGCCGTTATCCACGATTCAGGCGATGGTTACCGTACCAATGAAGGCCAGGCGAAGACTGGCGCGCCGCGGCAAAAGACCGATGGCCTTCTGAGACGTCGTGTTAGGTCGTTTTTCCTTGGGGAAACTGCTCGGCACCGGGAAGGCCGAAAAATGGCTGATCGCGGAGCAGTGAGTTAATTGCCAGAAGCAAATTTTTGGACGCCTCTGATTTCAGTAAATATCCGTGAACACCAGCCTGTTGGATCGTAGCGACTATAGGGGCGGCGTCGTGCATAGTCAGGATCAGTATTTTGGTTTGTGGGCTTTCCTTGCGAATCTGGCGGGCGGCGTCCAACCCATCCAACTCCGGCATGCTGATATCCACCACCGCAATATCCGGCTCGAACTCCTTAGCTAAACGCACCGCTTGCAGGCCGTCTTTGGCTTCACCCACGATGACACAGTCGGTTTTGAGTTCGATAATCTCGCGCAGATGTTTTCTGACGATTTCGTGATCGTCCGCTAATAGCAATCGGCAGGACATAAGGGGAACTCTATATTTTCACAATGTGGCACGGATTCCTATCCGGGCTTTTCCTTAGATTGTCGATTTACGGCGGATAAGTGCCGTCGCCACGAAGTTTAAGCGCGGAGTCTTCGTTCAGTTGAAATGCGTGCTCTGGGGTCAGCGGCTTCGGTTGGCGTAAACAAAAATTACACGCGATATGGGTGCGCGGAACTCGCATTTCCAACAAAGGCGCCGAAAAGCTTGAAAATCTGGAGCGGATGTATATGATGTCTCTTCTCTTCTTTGGCTTTTGGTGTGGACTCAGGCTGGCGCCGGAATAGTGGTACAGGTTCAGTGGAAGCGGAGCGGTTAGTTTCTTTCGGGGTCGGTCCGGCTGTGAATCCGGAGTGGAGGAAGATGAGGAGAAAAAGCGGAGAGCAAGGCTCGGCTGCGGTCGCCTTTACCCTGGCTACCTTCCTTTTGATTTTCACCATTGTTACCGTTTACCTTTTCGTGGCTAAAATCTGGTGGTTTCCGCCGGCGATCAGCCAGTTTGGGACCCAGATTGATGAGCAATTCCATCGTACCCTGATCATTACCGGCATCGTCTTTGTCCTCGCGCAACTCGGGCTCGCTCTCGCCATATTCCGGTCCAGGGAACGAGGCCAAAAAGTCAGCTTCTTCGAGGGAAATTCGGCGATGGAGTTCCTCTGGACGCTGGCTACCATCATCATGTTCGTCGGCCTGGGCCTTTATGGCGAGCACGCCTGGGCCGAAGCGCGCTTCCAGGGCGCCGCGCCCGGGGCTTTGCAACTGGAGGTCACCGGCCAGCAATTCGCCTGGAATTTCCGCTATGCCGGGCCAGACGGCAAATTCGGCGCGACCAAGCCGGAACTGGTTAGCGCCTCCAGCGGAAATCCTTTGGGACTGGATCCTCGCGATGCAACTTCGAAAGACGACGTCGTATCGCCCGTGGCGTACGTTCCGGCGGGCCAGGAAGTCGAGCTGCTGATCCGCACGCAGGACGTCACGCACAGCTTTTATGTTCGCGAGCTGCGTTTGAAGCAGGACGCCGTGCCCGGGATGACCATCCACATGCACTTCAACGCCACAGTTCCCGGGCAATACGAACTGGCCTGCGCGGAACTTTGCGGACTGGGACATTACCGTATGCGCAGCTTCGTGAATGTGGTCTCACCGGAGGAATTCGATAAGTGGATGCGCGATCAGGAGACAGCTTTACAGCAGCAGTAGATCGTCGGAAAGCGAGCCGAAAGGTTCCAGGAGCGATTCGATGGTGACGCACGAGAGCGGCGGCCATCACCACCCGCCGAGTGGTTTTATCCGTAAGTATATTTTCAGCCTCGATCATAAAGTCATCGGGATTCAGTATTACGTCTTGGCGCTTTTCTCCGTCTTCGTGGGCATGGCGCTGTCGCTGCTGATGCGCATCCACCTGGTCTGGCCCAGTGCCAAGATGCCGTTCACGCCAGGCGGCCAGATGACTCCGGAGCAATATCTGGCGCTGCTCACGATGCATGGATCGATCATGGTTTTTATGGTTTTGACCACCGCGCCGCAGTCTGGCTTTGGCAACTTTATATTGCCGATTCAGATCGGCGCCGAAGATATGGCCTTTCCTGTGCTCAACATGCTCTCCTTCTGGGTTACGTTCTTGTCTCTGGTAGTGCTCATCTCGGCATTTTTCGTGACCGGCGGAGCTCCCATCTCGGGCTGGACCGCTTATCCGACTCTGAGCGCACTCGGGCAGATCGCTGGCCCCGGACAAGGCGCGGGGCAGACGTTATGGGTGATCGGCGTGGCGATCTTCTGTATTGGCGCGCTGCTAGGGGCTCTTAACTTCATAACCACGACGGTGGACCTGCGCGCCAAGGGCATGACCTTGGGACGCATGCCGCTTACCGTGTGGTCTTGGCTTATTACGGCGATACTCGGGCTGCTGGCTTTCGGCGTACTGCTCGCCGCATGCCTGCTGTTGTTGCTCGACCGGGTAGCTGGGACGAGCTTCTTCATTCCGGGCGGCCTGGTCGTGACCGATACTCCAATCGTTTCGCATACGGGTGGTTCGCCGCTGCTATGGCAGCACCTGTTCTGGTTCTTCGGCCACCCTGAGGTTTACATCGCCATTCTTCCGGGTATGGGCGTGACTTCGCACGTGCTCTCCACGTTCTCCCGCAAGCCTGTGTTCGGTTACAAGGCCATGGTGGGAGCTTTGAGCGCTATCGGATTTTTGGGCTTCTGCGTGTGGGGGCACCACATGTTCATCAGCGGTATGAGTCCCTACTCGGCTTTCGCATTTTCACTGCTGACGATGACGATCGGAGTTCCCTCGGCGATCAAGACCTTTAATTGGCTAGGCACGTTGTGGGGCGGAAAGATCCGCTTCACCACGGCCATGATGTTCGGTCTGGGATTCGTGTCGCTATTCGTCACCGGGGGCCTCTCGGGACTGTTTCTGGCGCAACCCTCGATCGATCTCTATCTGCATGACACCTATTTCGTCGTGGCGCATTTCCACTTGATCATGGGCGTGGCGTCGATCTTCGGTATCTTTGCGGCGACCTATTTCTGGTTTCCCAAGATGTTTGGCCGCATGCTGAACGAGACCATTGGCAAGATTCACTTCTGGTTCACGTTCATCGGCGTTTACACTATTTTCATGCCTATGCATTTCCTGGGGCTCGCGGGACATCCGCGCCGCTATGCCGATACAACCGGGGTCAATTTCCTCGCGCCGCTGCACTCGGTGCATTATTTCATTACCATCGCCGCCATGATTACCATCACCGCCCAGTTGCTCTTCCTGTTCAACTTTTTCTACAGTATGAAGGCGGGACAAAAAGCGGCCGAGAATCCCTGGAACGCCACCACACTGGAATGGAGCATTCCCTCTCCGCCCCCGTTCGATAACTTTGCCGGCCATATCCCGGTGGTCTATCGCGGGCCGTACGAATTCAGCGTGCCGGGCGCGACGGACGATTACATTCCGCAGCACGTTACGCCGGAGAGGGTGGGCAAGGCACACTAACGGAGTACGGTTATGCCGGGTACGATCACGGATGAAATCGAGATAATTGACGCCGGTCGCGGCGGCGGCAATGACATTCCCGCGGGCGGAGATGACGACGGGGAAGGCCCCGGCGGCGGCTCCCCAGGTATACCGCAGCGCGCCTACTTCACGGTGATTCAGCTCGGACTCGCCGGAATCGTCATGTTTTTCATGGCCCTGACCAGCTCTTTTCTGGTGCGCAAGGGCTTGGGAAATGACTGGGTCACGTTCAATTTTCCACGCATCCTCTGGCTGAATACGCTGATTCTTCTGGCCAGCAGCATTACCATTCAGATTGCTCGGCGCCATTTGCATGAGGATCAGAGAGCCGCTTTCAGGCGGTGGTGGAGCGTAACTACGAGTCTGGGGATTCTGTTCTTGGCAGGTCAATTCATTGCTTGGCGTCAACTGGCTGGTCAGGGCGTTTTTCTCGTCACCAATCCAAGCAGCAGCTTCTTTTATGTCCTGACGGCGGCACATGGCTTGCACCTTTTCGGCGGAATCCTGGCCTTGCTCTACGTGTCGCATCGAAATTGGCAGCGGGCCCGAATTTCGCAGGGGACCGCCGCCGATGTGGCGTCAATTTATTGGCATTGCATGGATGGCCTGTGGGTGTTTTTATTCGCGCTTCTCTATCTGGGACGGTGAATCGTGGCTGAAACGAAGACCGTAGTCGGTGTGCCGGTCAGCTCGCCTTGGGGCGGCGGAGGCTCACCTTTTGCCATTAACTCGAAAAAATTCGGGATGTGGCTTTTCATCGTCTCGGACACGCTGACGTTTTCGGCGTTGCTGCTGGCCTACAGCTACAGCCGGTTGGCGAATCCGAATTGGCCCCGCCCTTTCGAAATTTATCCGGCAATTGCCAAATCCACTTCCATGACGCTCATTCTTCTGGCCAGCAGCTTGACCATGGTGCTGGGAGTGGCGGCTGCTCACCGCAACGATCGTGCCAAGACGGTTCGCTGGCTGCTGCTCACCGCGCTCGGCGGAGTCGCTTTCACCGTTCTGCATTTGACCGAATGGTTCAATCTCTTCCGTGAAGGCTATACGCCCTGGAGCACTCCGCAGGGCGTGCCGCTGTTTGGCGCCACGTTCTTCGGCATCACCGGCTTGCATATGACTCACGTCAGCATCGGCGTGATCTATCTGATCATCATGTCCATCGGATATGGAAAAGGAAAATTCACCTCCGATGACGTGGAGGTGAGCGGGCTCTATTGGCACTTCGTCGACTTGGTGTGGATGTTTGTCTTTCCCATGATTTACCTGATGTCGGTAAGTCTCACGGGCTAAATTCCAGCGAGGAGCGCATGAGCGCACACGAAAGCAGTTCGGAAGTCCACGCCGTCGTCGGAAGCACGCGGCTATTCGTGATGGTGTGGGTGTGGTTGGCGGTAATCACGTTTATCGAGGTGTTCCTGGCTTACGAGCGATTGCGTCCCGATCTGATGCTTACGCTACTCGTGATTCTATCTCTCGTGAAGTCGGCGCTCATCGTTTCCTATTTCATGCATTTGAAATATGAGAAGATAGGCCTCGCGCTGCTGCTGATTCCCGCAGCCATATTCTGCATCTGCATGATCATCATTTTCTTCATGCCCGATGGCGCGCGGCTTTTGCAGATGCGCTTAACACCGTGAGGCTCTTGAGGGTGGTGAAAACATGAAGTTCCCGTACAGATCGGCTGTTGCCATCGCAATCGCGGCGCTGGGCGTCGCTCCCGGCGCATGGGCGCAGGGCTGCGTCCTGTGTTACACCTCACTGGCGTCCAGCGGCCCCACGGCGATGCACGCCTTCCAGATAGCGATGTTTGCTCTTTTGATTCCGGCGCTGTTGCTGTTTCTTAGTGTGTTTCTGCTGATTTTCCGCCGCGCCCGGACAAACTCCCCGGCCCGCGCTATCCAGAGGAATCGGATTTGGCGCTGGCGCCTTTCTTCCTCCAGCGCCAAGCCTGTGGAAGGCCGCGCTTAGCTCCGAAGCGCGCTTCAAAGCACTTCGATCACCGAATCCGCTACGCGATCTATCTGCTCGTTTGTCATTTCCGGATAAAGCGGCAGCGACAACACTTCGTGAGCCGCGCGTTCGGCCACAGGCAATTGTCCGGCTTTTCCACCGAGCGAAGCATAGGCAGGCTGAAGATGAAGCGGGAGCGGATAGAAAATCGAAGAGGCGATGTCTCGTGAAGCGAGATGCCTCGCCACGTGGTCTCGCCTGGCCCCTGGATTCCCTCTCTCGGCGGCGATCTGTAGCGTATAGAGATAATAACTGTGTAGCGAGTTTGGCTGACTGGCGGGCGTTATGATTCCATCCAGCTTGGCAAACCGCTGGTTATATCGCGCGGCATGTGCCCGGCGGGCAGCAATCCAACGGTCCAGATGGCGCGCCTTCACGCGCAGCACGGCTGCCTGGATGTCGTCGAGACGGCTGTTCCAACCTGGCTCCGCGTTGAGGTAACGGCCACTTTGGCCGTGGTTCCGGAGTCTCGCAATGCGCTCGGCAATCTCTTCGTTATCTGTGAAGATCATTCCCGCATCGCCGTATGCGCCCAGATTTTTGCTGGGGTAGAAGCTCGTCGCCGCGCAGGCGCCGAATGATCCTAGCTTTTTTCCGTTAAGACTTGCTCCGAGCGACTGCGCATTGTCTTCGATGATCACAATTCCATGCCGCGAGGCGAGTTCCAGCAAGGGTTCCATTTCGGCCGCGCCGCCATAAAGGTGCACCACGATGATGCAGCTGGTCCGCGGTGTGACAAGGGACCGGACCGATTGGGGATCAATGTTCAGTGTCTTGGGATCGCTATCGGCAAAGACGGGCCGCGCCCCAGCCGCGATTACGGCGCCTGCCGTGGCCAAAAATGTGAAGGCCGGCAGGATCACTTCATCGCCGGGTTCGACGCCGCAGGCACGCAGGCTGAGCGCCAAGGCGTCCGTTCCCGATGCGACGCCTACCGCAAACCGGCGCCCGCAATACTGGGCCATTTCTTGTTCGAAGGCCTCCAGTTGCGGTCCGAGGACAAAGGTTTGTGTAGCGAGAACTTCGTCGATAGCACGGCGGACCTCTTTTTCGATGGTCGCAAACTGCGCCCGAAGGTCGACCATTGGAATCGCTCCCATACCCGTGCTGGCGGCTGTCTTTGTGTTAGCTTGCGAGTTGAATCTCAATGGGGCGTTCAGCGCAGACGCCCGGGCGGATCGGCAGCGGCGGGCATCAGCGGGTGGGCTGGAGGCGGGGCGTTGCTCGGCGCAATCTTGGAGGGCGCAGGCTGCGGAATGCCAACCCCCTTATTGAGGTCCAGGTGTTCTTTGGCGCAGCGAGGACAATAGCCCTTGCCGGTATCTTCGTCGCGCAGGCTGGCCAGTTCGTAACACCCGTGGATACAGTCGCAGTAGCCCGTCGCGGATGCGGTCTTGATGGGAACCAGTGCCATGGGCGTGCAGTCCTCCGAAGGAGAAAAATACTACATTTCAACAGGGGTTTGCGCAAGCAGGTCGGTCAAACCAGCACGGCGCAAGTGGCCAGACGGAAATGCTGCTGCGCGCTTTCGCGCAATTCCAGCCAGATGGATTCAGGAAGAGAGAGAAAGACCTCCGCCACGTTTGGATCAAACTGCGTGCCGCTGCAGCGTTTCACCTCCCGGCGGGCATGGTCGACGCTCAAGGCTTTGCGGTAAGGGCGGTCGGATAACATGGCGTCCACGGCATCGGCGACCGCGAAAATCCTCGCGCCCAGCGGAATCTCATCTCCCCGCAAGCCTCTCGGATAGCCCGAGCCGTCGTAAAATTCCTGGTGAGAGAGCACGATTTCAGCCACCTCCCGCAGAAAGGGAATGCGCAGCAGCATCTTGTAGCCGATTTCGCAATGAGTGCGCATGACCCCGCGCTCCTCGTCATTAAGCGGCCCCTGCTTTTGAAGGATGCGGTCCGGAATGGCCATCTTCCCAATGTCGTGCAAGAAGGCGGCGCGGGCAATCTGCGGAAGCGTTTCCAGGGGAAGGTTCATTGCCTTGGCCAGGGCCATGGTGAACGCGGTTACGCGCTTGCAGTGGCCCACGGTTTCGGAGTCCTTCAAGTCCAGCGCTCCGCCCAAGGCCTCGAGCGTTGCATCATAGGACTGCTCGAGCTCGCTGAGGGCCTTTTTCAGCTCGCTCGTGCGCTGTTCTACCAACTGCTCCAGATTTCGCTGGTAATTGCGATTTTCGACCAGCAGGCGGCGATGTTCCAGCGCTCGACGCACGCTGAGAAAAAGCTGGTCCTTCTCGAACGGTTTCAAGATGTAATCGTAGGCGCCGCAGCGAATCGACTCGAGCGCGGTGGACACGTCGTGCATGGCCGTGACCATGATCATGGGGAGCTCCGGATCATGTGAGCGCAGCCACGAAAGCAGTTGCAGGCCATCCATTTCCGGCATCAGCATGTCGCTGAGGACCAAGTCGGTGGAATTTTGTTTCAGGTGCTCAACGGCCAGCCGGCCATTCCCCACCGCAGAGCACTCATATCCCTGGGTCTGGAGCAGGGTCGAGACGACCTCGCGTATCGCCTCTTCGTCATCCACGATAAGGACTAGGCCTTTACTCACTTCCGGGACCCTCTGGAGAGCCGGGACTGATGCATCAGCCATTATAGGAAGCGCGCGAACGGTCGCTCCACTGCTGTTCCGTCATCGGTGCCGAAATTGTTAAGTGCGTGTATACACAACTCATAACGATTGCGCACAGTTTTTGCGGGCATTCAGGCGAATGGCGGCCGCTAAGGGTATACTACGGTGTCGTCCGGTCGTATTTCCTTGATCTAGCCTTTAGGGAAGAAGGCTAACTTCGCTTAACTTATCTCCAACGCCTATGGAGAAGACTCAAAAGTTCATCGTGGCCCTGTGTCTGATTGCCCTGGCAACCTTGCCTTGCCGGGCACAGCAGGAGAACCAGCCGAGCGGCCAGCCTCAAGCTTCGGGCAGTTCCGATGCGGAGTTCCTGCGGGCTGCCGACGAGGTCCTGGCGGAAATGAGCAGGCTGCTCTCGCTTCCGGTTCGGGAGCCGCTGAAGAAAAGCGTGCGCTCGCGTGAGGAGATCCGGCAGTTTTTGGTCCGCCAGATGCGCGAAGACAAAGATGATGCCAAGCGCAATGCGGACCAGAGAGCCCTGGAAGTGCTGGGCCTGATTCCCAAGGGTTATCCGCTGGATCAGAAGTTGCTCGCACTGCTCACCGAACAGATCGCCGGACTTTATGATCCCAAAGAGCGCGAATTTTTCATCGCCGACTGGACCCAACCAGCCGAACAGCGCGTGATCATGGCGCATGAATTGACGCACGCCCTCCAGGACCAAAATTTTCACGTGGAAAAGTGGGAGGATGAAGTTAAGACGAATGATGACGCGCAGCTCGCGCGAGAATCCGTGCTCGAAGGTTCGGCCACCATTGCAATGTACGATTACCTGTTGCGCAAAACGGGCAAGACTACGCGAGACATCACCGATTTCGATCCTAGCCTGCTGATCGGCGACCCGAAAGATAGCCCGGAGTTTGCGCAGGCTCCTATGATCATACAGGACGAAATCAGTTTCCCCTATCTTTCCGGCGCGACTTTTGTTCAACGGACGCTCAAGAACTGGAACGACTGGCCCGATCTGCACCGATTATTTGAAAATCCGCCCGCTTCGACGCAGCAAATTCTGCACCCCGATCTTTACTTCCGGGGCGTTATGCCCGTTCAAGTCGATCTCACCCCGATTACGAAGGCCGTTCCGCACGGCTGGAAGAAGCTCGATGAAAATGTCATGGGCGAATTTGGGACTAACGAAATCCTGAAGCAGTTCCTCGGCAAAGAGCAGGCAAATCAAATTGCGCCTTCCTGGACCGGCGATCGCTACGCCATTTATCAGCGCGAGTCCGGCACGCAAACGCTTCTGCTGATGCGCCTGAAACTAGCGGACGAATCCGCGGCCACGCGCTTTTTTGGGGCTTACCGCAATTTGCTCGAGAAAAAAGACGAGAAGCGCACCGCAATTTCCCGGCGGCAGAACTTTTTCTCCTTCAACACGCCTGACGGCGGCGTTTTCCTGCGCTGTTATGCCGACGAATGCCTGATTGCAGAGGGCACAACCCCAGAAGTGTTCGAGGCGATGACTCGGGCCATCCATTGGCCGGCGGCGCCTCCGGCCGTTCCGGAGTCTGATAAACCGGGTATCACCGTGAGGCTGCGAATCGTGTTGCCCGTGAACCCGGTGGCCTTCCGAAACGACCCTCCGCCGCAAAGGCCACGAAATTCGTTCGAGGCTCTGGCCCCCTGACGTCAAAGCAATGAGTTGGCGCGATGACGCGGCGCGATGAGCTGGCTTATGAAATGCTTTAACCTGGCTCGCGTGCCCGAGCCCGAGGTGATGGACGATTCGAGCGAGGTGCAGGCCTATTCCTCCGCAGCGACGGGTGCATACCTCAGCAGGATTGACGACACCTTCGTGGAACATGCGCTTCGCCTGATTGGCTGCGTCGCTGGCTGCGCTCTTGATATTGGCTGTGGACCGGGTCAGATTCTGATGAAGCTCTCTGGGCGATTGCCGCAATGGAAACTTCTTGGCCTCGATCGCTCGCCCACCATGATCGGCCGCGCCAGAGAAAGTGGAGATTCGCGTATGCCGTCTGGCGCGAGTCGCGGCATGCCCTCTGCTGCCGTAAGAGTCCACTTTCTCGTGGGCGACGCCAGCTCGTTGCCGTTTCGCGATTCCAGCTTCGAGCTCGTCCTGTGCAACTCGGTGCTGCACCACATCGGGGATCCTTCTCGCCTATTTGCCGAGATTCGTCGCGTCGCCAAACCCGGCGCCGCCATCCTGCTGCGCGACCTGCGCCGGCCATCGAGGATTCGCTTTCCGTTTCATGTGCGCTGGTATGGACGCCACTACCAAGGACTGATGTATAAGCTTTACCGCGACTCCGTGCGCGCCGCCTACACGCGCGAAGAGCTTTCCGCAATGTTGCACATAGCCGGTATTTCCGGTGCTCGCCTGTTTACACACGGCGCCACTCACCTGGGAATCGAGCGCCACGCGGGTGGGGCTAACTGAACTCGCTTCACCTCCTCTGAGAGCGCCGCATGTCTCGGAGCTCGCGTTTAGACAATCTTGCAAGCTCCTGCCGCGCTTGTCCCGCAATTACGCTTGGCAGCCCCATCTCCAGAGCGCATTCGCAGTAGCGGCGAGCCCTTGCATGCTGACTGCGTCTGCCGAAAAAGCGCGAGATGCCGTACAACTCAAGTGCCTGATGTCCTTTGTCCGGCGCAGCGTCGGGGTTCAGGGAAAGCATCTGTAAAATCCGGCCTGCAACCGCGGCCAGGCCTCTCAGGTCCATGCGATTGTGGCGAAAGACGCCTTCCAGCCGATGGGTCCTCCCGCACACGTAATCAAAATAAATTCGGGGAATCAGCGCGCCGTCAATGTCTTCGCGTCGCGACCATCCCAGCGATGCGGCGCCTAGCACGCGCTCCTCGAGATGACCGAGCTTCACGCTGCCGATTTGCAGTTTCCAGATTTCTCGCGCGGGATGGAGAAAATCGAGATGTGCGTTGAGAATGGGAACTGGAATGGTCCGCGTCGTCTGAAACCGGCTGACCAGCAATGGCCAGTCGAAGCTCTTTCCGTTGAACGTAACCAACACAGGGCGCTTCCGGAGTCTTCGCGCAAGTTCGAGCAGGATCGAATATTCCTCGGCGGCATCACGCATAAAGAGCTGTTCGATTTGGAGCCCGCCCGAATCCCACCATGCCAGTCCGATCAAAAATGCAACATTTCCTGCGCCCCCTATAAATCCGGTCGCTTCGGTATCGAGAAAGAGCCATTTCGCGGGATCGGGTGCATGACTTGCGCGGAACTTCTTGCATGCGGCTCGGGACCAAAGCAGAAGCTCCACTGCGCGAGCGTCCGGTTCGTACACGGCGGGAGTTGCATACCACTGGCGCGCCGCGACGTATTGCCCAAAACGATTTCGCCCGATCTCCGCGCCCAAGGCGGGCCAAGCAGGGACAGCGTCTTGTACCCAAGAATCCGCCAAAGATTCGCGCCGCCGTACGGAGGATGGCCGAGTTTGGAGAGATGCCATTTTCAGCCGAACACCGGCAGGAGACGTCTTCGCCTGGTATTCGCCTCGGACGATAACACGCTTGGGCGAGTGACGGCAATGCCTTTAAAGAAATGGTGATCTAGTAGTGGAAGCGATAGCGCAGCTCCGCGTAGACCTCCCTTGGATTGTTGAAGTGAAACCCACCGAACGTATTGCTATTGTCGATGAGCAGATGACTATTCGTGACATTTAGTGCGTTCACGGAGGCCGAGAAGCGTTCTCCGAGGGATTTGCCCAAAGCCAGATCGACTGTAGTGTGGCCGGGAAGGTAATCCGGCGGGGCGGCGCCATTATGAAATCCCGATCCGTAATAGACGTTCCCCGAGAAGAACATCCTCCAGGGAAGCGTCACATCGAAGCCGACATTCAAGGTGTTTCGCTGGTCATGATCGAGCGGCGAATAATCGGGCTGAAAAGAGAAATTAGTCAGCCCCCCGGTAATCGCTCCCTTGAATTCCGCGATTTGGTTTGAATACGCCAGATGCACCTGGCTGCGGCGCCACAGCCGAGGAGACCGCAGTGTTAGCTCCCAGCCGCGGATCAGGGCGTCCTGGGTCGTAAGGGGAAAGAAGATATTGGTCGAGACTGCGTTGCCTGCGAAGTCGTAGTTCACGTTGCCATGATCCAAAAAATTGTGACTTTGCGTATGAAAGGTGTCGATGTCCACCGCCCATCCCTTATACGGGATGGCCACCCCGAACTGATATTCCGTATCCCGCTCGCCCATCAGCGGAACGAATTGCTGCGGGCTTAGAAGATCGCTTGGCGTATTCACCAATCCAAGGAGCGGGCCGGTGATCGTGATCAGAGGAGGCGCCTGATAGAACTGGCCATAAAATCCGCGGAAGACCCAATTGATGCGCGGAATGCGGACCGCCACTCCCGTACGAGGGCTGGTTGGATTTTCCGTGACGCTCGGGCCAGAGAAGTGTGTCTGGCGGACGCCACCGCTCAGGGTCAGCCAGGGCGTCACTGCGAACTTGTCCTGCACAAACAATGCCTCCATATTCCCCGGCACGATCTCCCTGTCGGAGACGGGTAAGTTGGACCCGTGATTAAAGAGGACCCCGAAAAATTGGTTATCGTGCTGCCAGAAGCCGTAGAAACCGCCTTCGATGCTGTTCCGAGCCACCGTGAAGCTAAGGGTCGTCTGCGCGCCAACATAATTTGAGGTCCGATGATCGGTGATCGCGTCGGGAAAATCATTGGGAGAGCTGTCGTAATTCGCGCTGTTGAAGTGATAAAAGGGCGAAACGGTGAGCAGCCCGCTGTGGCTCAGCGTGTGAACCCAGGAGAAGTTCAAGTAGCCGTCGGCCTCGTGCTGTCCATCCATTTGAATTACGCCGTTGGCCACATCAAGGGGAGAAATCGGCATCTGGTAATAATCCCGGCGCAGAGATCCCACCAGGCGCAACTGGTCCTTCGGATCCGTGTTAAAGATCAGCGAGCCGAATCCGCCGTAGCCATTATCCGCGTCATGGATAATCTGGGCGACCGGCGTTTCCAACCCCAGATCGCTGCGATTTCCATTCAGGCTTCCGTAGTAGGCGAGCCGCTGGCTATGCCCGCCGCAGTTGATTTGGTCGTTCGTTTGATAGAAATTTCCGGCGCTGACAATCACATCGCATTCACGGTCGCGTTCGAAGCCGGTGCGCGGGACGGCATTGAATACCCCATAAGTACGATCTCCATAGTCAGCATCGTAACTGCCGCGTTGCACCTCCACGTAGTCAAGATCCTTTGGATCCACCTGGGGTCCTACATTGCTGGCGATATTCGTATTCGGAACAGGGACGCCATCAATCAGCCAACTGTACTGATGCCCGCCGCGGATGTGGAGCATGTCATGAACCATGTACGATCCGGGCACGTAGTCCGTGATGAGGGCCAGGCTGTTGGTTCGGTCGGCGCCCGGCGTGAGCTGAATATCCTGGCGGCTCAGCGTGGTTGTGGGCGTCACGCTATCCGTGGGGGCGCTGATCGCTTCTCCCGTGACGATGGTTTTCTGGGTCACGCTGGCCAGGGCCAGCTCGAAATGAACCACCGGGCCGCTGTCGGACCTCACAGCCATTACCTGCTCCTGTTGCTGGAAGCCCTGTAGCGTCACCGTTACCGAGTAGTTGCCGATGGGCACGGCGCTGAATTCAAATTCTCCGCTCTCATTTGTTTTTTGGGTTTGCACCCAGTCGGAATCCTGAGCCTTCAGCGTGACGGTGGCACCCGGAATGGGCAGGTGCTGAGAATCGTGAACCACGCCTCGTAGCGTGCCGAAAATCGTCGCTTGAAGGACAGCCGCTTGGAGCAAACAGAAAATGACTACAACAAGAAGTCTCACCGTGCGCATAGGCCCCCTTTTAATAGCCGGCGCGCCCCTCGTCACGAGAGGCGAATAGGGAATGAGTTGTGGGGTCTGGCTTCGCTACGCGGTTAGCGGCAAACGCGGCGGAGGAGAGTCAACGCGGCGTTCCGCGTTGGGGGAGGAATTTGGCAGGAAAGCCATGGCCGGCTCGCTCCGATCATCGTCATGCAACATCATGGGAGCGAGCAGTACAAAAACGATTGCGGCCGTGTAATAGGCGGCCGCTTGCACCGGGCAAGGCTTCAACTCGGCCGAGCCATTTTTATCCATATCGCAGTTCGCTGCATGAGTTTCGGCGGCATGCATGGGGCACATGATTCCATTGCAGCACTCGAGCCCCTCTAAGGCAGCATCGGACCTGTTCGGCACGATCGTCGCCGCGAGCGCCAAAATTCCGACCACTGCGATAAGCTTTCGCATCGCACCCTTTGGATAACAGTCGCCTCGCTATGCTAATCCTTTTGGGGAATGGGTGCAATCCGTCGTGCCATTAGGGCCTTACGCGCCCGCAGACTTGACAGTGCCCGGTCTCTACCGATATACAAAATCCATGGCTCAATCTTTTCTTGTTTTCGACTTCGGTTCTGACGAGGAATTAGCACAGCAGGCGCGCCACCGGGTGGATGGCTGGAAGCAGGGTTTCCGGCTGGATAAAAAGCTCTTGCTGAAATTCGACCGCAGCGAGGCGCCTCAAGGTGAAGAGAAAGCTCAAGGCGAAGAGAAAGCGAGCCCAAAAGCCGGCCGCAAGAAGCCGGCCAACACCTCCGCAAAAGAAAATATTAAGTTAATTATTCGCCTGGATTTCTCGGACCACGAGAGGCTCTCTCATCAGAGATGGCTCGAGCGCATCCCCTCAGAAGCTCCCTTCAAAGACGCGCAGCCAAAGATCATTCGGCCGAATGACGCCGAATTTGCGGGGACCGCGGAGCGCTTTGACTCTCTGCCGTGAATCACGCGCAATGCGGGAGGCCTCTGCGCACCCGCAGCGTAGGTCGCGGCGACCGGCGATCTAGGGTTTAGTTCCGGTGTGATCTCGTGTAAACGCCTGAATGCCGGGGCTTGCGCTTCGGTTATAATGAAATTTCGGCGGGCGAGCCCTTCGCCGACAGAGGTGAAGCTGCATGGCTGTGCAGGCGCACCCTAAGACGGGCACCATCCCCTCCCACCAGTACCACGGGCTCCAAGCCAACGATCTCGTTCGAATGTACCGGTTGATGTACTGCTCCCGGCGGCTCGACGACCGTGAAATCCAGCTCAAGCGCCAGCATAAGATCTATTTCCAAATCAGTGGAGCGGGGCATGAAGCAGTGCTCGTCGCTGCCGGGCACGTTCTGCGACCCGGCCACGACTGGTTTTTTGCTTATTATCGCGATCAGGCGCTTTGTTTAAGTCTTGGCCTCACGCCACAGGAGATGCTTCTTCAAGCCGTCGGAGCAAAGGACGATCCCTCCTCCGGCGGGCATCAAATGCCCTCGCATTGGGGAAAGCCCGAGCTGAATATCGTTACACGTTCGTCTACCGCCGGCATGCAATGGCTGCAGGCTGCGGGCGCGGCCGAGGCCTCGATCTATTTTGAACGGCATCCCCAAGCGGTCGCTCAAGCTCAGCAAGCTCCCTTGGGGAAATCGGTGCGGCACAGCCGCGATGAAATCGTCTACGTCTCTGGCGGCGAGGGCATGACCAGCCAGGGAGAATTTTTCGAAGCCCTGAACGCCGCGTGCCTGAAGCGCTTGCCGGTGCTTTTTTTGGTGGAAGACAACGGCTATGCCATTTCTGTGCCCGTCGAAGCGCAGACCGCGGGCGGCAGCATTTCGCGCCTCGTTCGCGATTACCCTGACTTGCATGTTGAGGAATGCGACGGCACTGACCCGCTGGTCAGTTACGACGTCCTGCGCAGGGCCGCGGAATATTGCCGCGCCCGCAAAGGACCTGCCCTCGTGCATGCGCACGTGACACGCCCCTATTCGCATTCACTCTCGGATGACGAGAAGCTTTACAAAACTCCCGAGGAGCGCGAGCAGGAAGCCCATCGCGATCCGATACCGAAGTTCGGTCTCTTTCTCGTACGTGAGGGTATTCTGGACGAGCAGGAGTTGGAACGGCTCGAAGCGGAAGTCGACCGCGAAATCCTGGAAGCCACGGACTTCGCCCTCGCCGCCGAATTGCCGCCCGAGAAATCAATCCTGCAATGGGTCTATTCTCCCGACGTCGATCCCTCGTCGCCGCGATTCGAGTCGGAGCCGAAATATGCCGGCGAACCGAAAACCATGCTGGAGATGATTCCCGCCACCCTAGCCGATGAGATGGAGCGCGACGCCCGAATCCTGGTTTTTGGCGAGGACGTTGCCGATTGCAGCCGCGAAGGAGATCTGTCGCAACTGAAGGGCAAAGGCGGAGTCTTCAAAGCTACAGCGGGTCTGCAACGCCGATTTGGATCGGATCGCGTTTTCAATACGCCACTCGCTGAAGCAGCTATCGCAGGCCGCGCGATCGGCATGGCTGTGCGCGGTCTGAAACCAGTCGCTGAAATTCAGTTCTTTGACTACATCTGGCCCGCCATGATGCAGATCCGCGATGAATTGATCGTGACGCGCTGGCGCTCGGCGGGTCACTTCAAGGCTCCAGCCGTGATTCGCGCGGCCATTGGCGGCTACCTGACAGGCGGCGGCCCTTACCACAGTCAATCCGGCGAAGTCATCTTCGCGCATTTGCCGGGGCTTCGCGTAATCATGCCCTCAACCGCGCTGGAACTTTGCGGCCTCTTGCGCACGGCGATCCGTTGCGACGACCCCGTGCTGTTCCTCGAGCACAAGCACCTCTATCGCCAGCCTTATAACCGCTCGCCTTATCCGGGGCCTGATTTTACGATTCCTTTCGGCAAAGCTCGCGTCGTTCGCGAAGGCGCCGACGTTAGCGTTATCACCTACGGCGCTTTGGTGCATCGTGCCGAAGTGGCCGCTGCGGAACTGCAGCACGAGGGCATAGCGCTCGAGATTGTGGACCTCAGATCACTGTCTCCTTACGATTGGGAAGCCATTGTTCGCACCGTGACGAAAACCAACCGCGTGATGGTCGCCTACGAAGACATGCGCTCCTGGGGCTACGGAGCCGAAATTGCCGCGCGCATCGCCGATGAACTCTTCGAGGATTTGGACGCTCCAGTGCGCCGCGTCGCCGCCATGGATAGCTTCTGCGCTTACCAACCGCAACTCGAAGAGAAAATACTGCCGCAGAGCCGGGATATTGTAAGCGCGGCTCGAGAACTCGCTGCTTTTTGACCAACTGACATCAAGAGAGCCATCTTTCAGAGGGTAGCCAGATTACTGTGATGGCTCGAAGTGGTTCGGCCGTTTCGGCTGGTTAAATGAAATAGCCTAAAGTCGCCTCGTATGAGAACCGGCGGCGGACTTACGCCGCCGGTTTCTTTTTTGGTGTGCACCTAGATGGCTGCATCGTTCGCTTTTGGTTGCGATGACGGCTCTCCGATATGGCGCCTGCGCCTCTAAGCCTTAGCCTTGGCTTTGCCACTACGTTCAAATGTCGCTCCATCCACCGAGAGCATTCCGCCTCCTACGGTGAAGAGCGCAAAACATGCCACCCCGAGCATTAATGGCAGGCCATAGCCTTCCACGTTATAAATTCCAGAATGCGGTAAGCTGACCTTCCAAACCGCGATGGCCATTTGGATGGCCAGCAGTAGGCCAATGACCCTGGTTAGTAGTCCGAGGACGAGGAAGACGCCTCCGAAGAGTTCCAGCGACCCAGCAATGTAGGCGAAATACGAAGGGAAGCCTTGTTGGGGAAACCACGCCAACCACTTGCCTGGCGCGCCAAAAAGTTTATCGTAACCAGTAAAGAGGAAGATTGTGGCAATTCCCAGTCGCAGCACGAGCAAACCCAGGGGTTTCAGGTTGTCCAAAACTGGCATCGTTTCCCTCTGCGGGCAAATTGTACCAAAGCCCATTTTTGCGAAGGAGAAATATCCATTCGTTTTCGGCACGCCAAGAAATGAAGCGGTGCACGATGAAAGCACGGCCGTGAGGGATCGTGTAGAATTTATGGCTGTGTGCTTGGCGTCAGCCGCAACTCAAAATTTCGGCGCTAAACGTGCCCGAATTTTGCCGGTGAACCAGTGATGAGTCATCGGCGCTGGCTTCTCATCTTCATTCTCGTGGCTCTTATCGCCGGAGTCTGGTGGGCGCACCGGAATCCGAAGCAGAATCCGAATGCCTATATCGCCGATCAAAGCGCGACGCTTTGGAGCGCAACCGCACAGGTGCGCCGCCAGGTGGGGACCTTGGGCTACGGCGAAAGAGTCAGTATTCTGGGTCGCGCAGGCGAATTGACGGAAGTGCGGTCCGCAGGTGGAACCCAAGGCTGGGTTGATAGCCGTTTGCTGATGGCCCCGGCGCTTTGGAGCCGGGTTAGCCAGGTACTTTCGGATGCTCGCAAAATGCCTGTTCAGGCCAAGGGACACACCCGCACCATCAGCAACGTGCACATCGAACCGGGGCGGGATTCACCGCGTCTCTTTCAATTTGGGCGAAACGTTCCCGTATCCATCCTGGGCCGGCAAGTGGCCGCTGCTCCTTCTTCGGGCACCGAAGAGGGACATGGCGCCGACGAACGAGCACCCTCTGCGGAGGAAAAATCTGGCCTGGAGGATTGGCTGCTGGCCCTGTATTCGCCGGCCAACCCGGGTTCGAGCCCAGGCGCGGCAAACGCTCGGCCTGAGGCCGGACCATCCATTCCCATTGCCGGCTGGGTTCTTTCGCGATTCGTAGAACTCAATCCTCCTCGTCCGATCGGCGATTATATCGGCGCCGCGGGCAGACGGGTTGTGGCCTGGGCGCAACTCGATACCGCGCCCGATCCTACTGGCGAGAAGCCCCAATACGTGGTTGCGGCAACCAGGGGCGGAGAAGGACAGCCCTGTGATTTCACTTCCATACGCGTGTACACCTGGGGCGCCCAGCACAAGCAATACGAAACTTCCTTCGCCCAGAACAATTTGTGTGGCCGCCTTCCCGTGCTCGTCAGCCAGACTCCGGCGGGTCCTGAGTTTAGGTTTACCGATGACAAGAATGCTGAGCGTGCTTACCGTTTAATGGGGACGGTGGTGCACCGCATCGCGCCGCCCGGTGCAGGCCGAAGATGAAAATGATTGCAAGTTCCGCTCGCCGATCTGGTGCCGGTTTCGCACGCGGCAGCGCATTTCCGTGCTTGCGCCGAGGCGCGATTATGCTAATTTTGGTGCGCCACGTTGATCTGACTTGCGTTGCATCACGCTCCATTCACGCCGCCGCTATATTCGTTTTTGGATCCTGATCGCTTTTTCCCCCCAGTTGATTGGCTGTTCGCGAGCGCATTCCCAAGCGGCCAAGGTGGTCAAGCCGCCGGCAATCGAGTTCGTCCAGGAATGGGGCGTTCGCGGCACTGAGCCCGGGCAGTTTGAAAGTCCCGTAGGCCCCGCCATTGATCCGGTGGGCCGGGTCTATTTTGCTGACCGCGCCACCCGCTTCATACAGAAGTTTGAGGCCGGCGGAATACCTTTGCTCTCCTTTGAACATGCTGCAGCGGCTAGCGCTGATGCGATAGCGGTCGATTCCGGAGGGGCCATTTACGTTGCGAATTCGCGCGCCGGCATCATTCACTTGTTTTTCCCTGAAGGCGACCCGTTACGCGCCTTGCGCATTGCTCCGCAGCGCAATTCCGAAGGTCCATTTCTCTTTAGCATTGATGCAGATGGCAGGATCTATGTGCCTGATCCGGCAGGCGGAAGGGTGCAGGTATTTAACAGCCGAGGACTACTCCTGAAGATTTGGAGGATTCCGACCGATGCTGCGGAGAAGGCTGCGCATCCGTTTGCTGCCGTGGCCGGTGACGATGGCGCCATCTATGTGGGGGACGCGGCCGACGGCCGCATAATCAAGTTTACTCGTGATGGTGTGCAGAGCGCAGGATTCCAACCGCCGGATTCCGGAGACGGTTCCCGCTTGCTGGGGTTGGCCGTTGCCGCCAGGCACGTCTTCGCGCTGCGAGGCTTTCCGCTGCGGCTGGAGGTTTGGAGCGAGGATGGTCACCGCGAAATCACCGATACCCTGGGAGACCGGCTTTCTGCGGTAGAATCCGCAGCTTACATTGCTGCGGATGCAGCCGGTGACTTGATTGTGCTTGATCCGGAGGCGCGCCGCGTGCTTCGCTTCCGCGCCCATTTGGATCTCCCCTGAGGCGGGTGCCGCAATGCCTGTGATACTGACGGAGCAAGACGTTCGTGCGCTGCTGGATATGCCTGCGGCCATCCGTGCCGTCGAGGAATCGCTTTTGCGGCAAGCCGCAGGCGATGGCTGGATTCACCCCAGGCGCCGCCTGGCTTTGCCCGAGCGGGTGTTTCTGAATTACATGTTCGCGGCCGATCAAAAAGCGGGCTGGATGGGCGCGAAGCTTTACTCCGTCGCGCACGGCGTGGCTCGTTTTATGGTGTTGCTCTATCGGGCAGATAGCGGCGAATTGGCGGCCCTGATCGAAGCCGATTATCTCGGTCAGGTACGCACTGGAGCCGCCAGCGCGGTAGCCACGAAATATATGGCGCGTCCGGAGGCCCGCGTACTCGGAATCATCGGCACCGGCACGCAGGCACGCACGCAGCTCGCTGGCGTTAGCGAAGTACGTGAGCTCGAGAGCATCCGCGCTTTCGGCCGCGACCGCGGCCGGCTGGAGAATTACTGCCGCGAAATGACCGAGAAGCTGCGCAAGCCGGTTACTCCAGCGAAATCGGCGGAAGAGACCGTGCGCGGAGCCGATATCGTGATCACCGCAACCACGGCGATGACCCCGATCGTCTCCGGCCCTTGGCTCGCCCCGGGCACTCACGTCAACGCTATCGGTGCAAATTTTGCGCAGAAACGAGAGCTCGAGACGGATGCCGTCGATCGCGCGGCCATTATTGCCGTCGATTCTATTCAGCAGGCGAATATCGAATCGGGCGATCTGATCCAGGCCTTCGGTGACGATAACTCGCGCTGGCAGCAGGTGCGCGAATTGTGTGAGATCGTGGCCGGGAAGCGGCCGGGCCGAAAGAATCCGGAACAGGTCACGCTTTTCAAATCAAATGGGATCGCCTCGTGGGATCTGGCCGTCGCCGCGCGTATTTTCGAGCGTGCTGAAAAGGAAGGTCTCGGCCGGAAAATGGAATTCGGCGGCCAAAGATAGCTCAGGTGGTAGGCCGGCGTCCCAGCCGCTTGACCAACGCCTGGTGTAATCTTTCGCGAACGTCATTGGGAAGGGGCAGAGGCTGGGTATTGTAGTAGATCTCGATTGTCTTCCGCGTCGTATCCACGATGAGCCGGCAGTCCTTACAGCGTTCCAGATGGACTTCGATCTCAGCTAAAGTTTCCACGCCGAGCTCGCCATCCAGATAAGCAGAGATTTCGCGAATCAATACCTGGCAGTTCACGCCTGCTGCCTCTGTCCGAAGTATCGGCTGAGTCTTTCCCGCAGCTTCAATCGGGCCCGCAACAGTCTGGATTTCACGGCGGGCACCGAAATGCCCAGCGCATCGGCTGCCTCTTCGGTGGAGAGCTGCTCCATGTCTCGGAGCACGAAGACGGTGCGAAAGATCGGCTCGAGCTCGGCGATAGCGTTGTTCAGGATCGAGTGCAGTTCGGTAACTTGATAGCGCTGCTCCGGCGTCGGCCCCCAATCCTGAATTTCGCGCGGCATCAGGTCTTCTTCTGTTTGCACGGGTTCGTCGAGGGAGGTGACGTTCCGCCGCCTGCGCCGCAGCCGCATCAGGGCTTCGTTCACAGCAATGCGCACGAGCCAGGTGTAAAAGCGCGATTCACCCTGGAACTCCGCCAGGTGCTGAAACGATTTCAGGAAGGCGTCCTGCGTGGCATCTTCCGCATCTTCGCGGTTCTGCGTAATGTTCATCGCCAGCCGAAAAATACGACGCTCGTAACGATTCACCAGCTCATCGAAAGCGCCCAGATCGCCGCTCTTTGCCAATGAAACCAGTGCGCCTTCGTCCTCGCGGACGATTGTGGAGGGCAAATGTTTCGGTTCGGGTGAGCTCATCAGCGTCAGAGGCAGTGTGCCCGCGGCACTACAGCCATGCCGCAGCAGGTTAGCACAAACCGTCTCTGCCTGAATCATTCTGAAATCCCCGATGCCGAAGCCAATTTGGCAGTAGTATGGACGTCTCGCTACTAGGCCCGGCTACGGTTCACCGTGAATCGCACAGTTCGAGCGGAGTACGCACATAAAATTCGCCCGGCTCTGGCTCCAACCCTGGTGATTGGACGCCGCAGCGGGGGCCCGGGATTCATCGTTTGCCCGCGAAATAGGCCAAGCTCGTGGCGCTCTGTGGCCTGCATATGGGTTTACTGAGATGCTTCATCGGCGCAGCGCATTTGTGTTTTGCGAGATTTCCCGTGCTAACCTTGGCCCCTTCTGGTAGGGAAAGCCGTGATTTCGCAGCGCAGGATGGACGGCGAACATTACCAACGGCCTGAGGCGAAAGCTTTCGCCTACAAATAAAGATAGCCATGCGAACTCTGCCGGACTACCTGAGGCGAGGGATGAAGCTGGTGGTGGTCGGCTGTAATCCAGCCGATCGTTGGGCCCGTGCGGGACATTACTACGCTGGGCGTGGCAATCCCTTCTGGCCATTGCTATACGATTCGGGCATTCTCCCCGAGTCGCTGCCCTACACGGACGACAAGCGCCTGATCGAATTCGGCGTCGGCCTCACCGATCTGGTGAAGCGCGCCACACGCCACATCGGCGAGTTGGACCGGCAGGAAGTTGCCGAGGGTCGCATTCTACTGGCACAAAAGCTCGAGGAATACGCACCGCGCGTAATTGCCTTCAACGGCAAGGAAACCTACGAAAAATTCGCCCAGAGGCCCTGCAAGCTTGGCTTGCAAATCGAAAAACTCTACGGCGCGCGAGTCTTCGTCCTGCCGGCCACGGGAACACAAGCCTCCATGAATCGCGGAATCAGGCTGCGCTATTTCCGCCAGCTTGCCAAGGTGCTTCGCAGTTTGCCGGATTGACCTGTCCTGAACGTACAATGTGCTTGCCCCGGCGTTGACAGTCGAGAATTGGACATCGATCTAACGCATCAAGGAGCAACCATCACCGCCGACCCCGCTTTCGCGCCGCCGGTATTGGAATCCCGCCGGGATGCCGTCGCCACGCTCACGTTGAATCGGCCCGAGCGCCTCAATGCGCTGAACAGCGCTCTTGGCCAAGCCTTGCTGGATGCCCTGAATGGCCTTGCGGAAGATACGGCGGTCCGCGCGGTCGTTCTCACTGGCGCGGGACGCGGATTTTGCGCCGGCGGCGATATTGACCTCCTGCGAAAGGCTCGCGAACGCGAGGACGTCACAGAAGTCGAATCCCTGCTGAAAGTTGGCAAGCAGATCATCCTGGCCATCGCCACAATGCCCAAGCCGGTTATCGCCGCCGTCAACGGCCCGGCTGCCGGCGCGGGCGCCAACCTCGCGCTTGCCTGCACCACGCGCATCGCTTCCGAGCACGCCAGCTTCACCCAAAGCTTCGCGAGAATCGGCCTCTTCCCGGATTTTGGCGCAACGTATTTTCTGCCGCGTCAGGTTGGGCCGGCATTGGCCATGGAATTATTCCTCAGCGCCGAGACCGTGACCCCTGCCGACGCTCTCAGGATTGGCTTGGTGTCGCGCGTTGTTTCGCACGATCGCCTCGAAGCCGAAACGGCGCTGCTGGCGGAACGGCTGGCCGCCGCGCCGCCGATCGTCACCCGTGGCGTCAAGCAGACCCTCTATGTCGATGATCGCGAGCAGCTGGAAAGGGCGCTGGACGAGGAGATTCGCTGGCAAGTGACCTGTTTTCGTTCGCAGGATTGCCTCGAAGGCCTGGAGGCCTTTCTTCAGAAGCGTTCGCCTCGGTTTCAGGGCGCCTGAATTTCCGTGCGAATCTTGGCGTCTCCAATATCCGCCGAGCCGGAAAATTGGGGCTCTCGCCTGTTCTATAAATAGAGGCGCGATCAAGAAGACCTTATGAGTGGCGACTCCGTACGGTTGGCTCTGCCGCTCTCGCCTCTGGCAACCGGCTGCGAGGCCACCACGCTGTATCGTGAACTGCGCAAGCCTCTGCTTCGGTATCTGGTCTGTCTCGGCCTGTCGGGCGATGAAGCGCAGGACGTCGTCCAGGACGCGTTCTTGAGTTTGCACCGGCACCTGGCTTCCGGCGGGTCGCAGGAAAACATCCGCAGTTGGCTCTTTCGCGTGGCCCATAACGCGGCCAGGAATCGCCAGAATCGTTATGACCGCCGGTTTGCTGCACCGCTGGAAGACGGCCTGAATTCGGCTTCGGAGAAAGCCACGCCCGAGCAGGTCGTGCTCCACAAAGAAAGATTCCGCAGGCTGCGAAAAGCAATCCGCCTGCTGACCGATTCCGAACGTGATTGCCTCCTGCTGCGCGCCGGGGGATTGCGTTATCGCGAAATCGGCGAAGTCCTGGGCCTTTCAACCTCGACCGTGGGCGATACGGTGGAGCGCGCGATCAGGAAATTAGCGGAGAAATGCAATGTGTGACTTTTCAGCGAAATTGATGGCTTGGCTCGACCAAGAGCTTTCCGCGGACGATGCCGCCAGTGTGGAGCGGCATCTCCAACTTTGCTCGCAATGCCGTGACCGGGTCGAAGCGTATCGACAGGTGAGTGGCGCGTTGGAAGAATATGGTGATGCTTATTGCCAAGCCGTCATGGCTTCAAGGCCTCGGCGTAAGTTGCCGCGCCGGATGCTTACGTTCTGGGAAGCGGCGACACTGACCGCTGCCGCTATGGCGGCGCTATTCCTCCTCGCGGCACGCGCCCGCGTTCACCTATCGCCGGTCCGCGCGCCAGCGGAACTAACAAACGCTGCCAATGCTTCCCAGCCGATCCAGACAGCAAGGGCCCCCCAGGCCATGGACTCCGCGCCTGCTCCGATCAGGCCGCTCCCTCGGCTCAAGAGTGAGAACGGGGCGCAAATCAGGCCTGCCGATTCGCGGCCGCCAAGCCAGGAGACTCACTGGTTCCCGGCCGAGCCTGCAGTGGAGATCGCTATCCCCGCTGACGCCGTCTTTCCTCCGGGAGCGGTCCCTGATGACGTCGGTTTCACTGCGGATGTCACCATTGCTCCTGATGGTTCGGCTCAACAGATTCTCCTGCGTCCGCAACTCACGGAATTTGAAAGGAGATCCACTCGGCCATGAAACCCATAACCATGAAACGCGTCTGCATCTTCATTCTCGCGGCTTCTTCCTGCGCATTCGCCCAAGCGGGCCGTAGAGTTTGGGTATCTCAAAATGGCAGTCCCGGCCCCGTTACGGATGCCGGTCCCGGTCCCATTACGATTAGAGTAGGAGGATTCGGAGGCAGTTCCGGCGGTCCGGTGCAGGGGGCACCCTATTCCGCCACCATCACCAATCAGTCCGTCCAGATGCTCGCGGACGGGAATCGCATCGTCCACGATAGCACCGGCACCATTGCGCGCGATTCGCAGGGCCGCACGCGCCAGGATACGAGCCTGCCGGCCATCGGCAATCTGTCCGCCGCCAATGCGCCCCATCTTGTCTTTATCCACGATCCCGTAGCGCAGACTTCCTACACTTTGAACTTGACCGACAAGACCGCGCACAAGATGCCGCCGATGCCTCCGCCCCCGCCAGGCACCGCCCCGGATGGCTCGAATATGTTCTTTATAGCAACGGGTGGCGAGGCGACTGCTTCCGGTCAATTGCCGCCCCCCTTGCCCCCGATGGCCCAGGGGAAGGTATTGGCGAGGGCCGAGCAGGGTCAGGTGAGCAAGGAGGACCTCGGCTCGCAGACGATGGAAGGCCTCTTCGTAACTGGAGTGCGCACGACCCGAACCATCCCCGCAGGCCAAATCGGCAACGAGAAGCCCATTACCGTTATCACCGAGGTTTGGACCTCGCCCGATCTCAAGACGATCGTGTATAGCAAGAGAAGCGATCCGCGAATGGGCGAGCAAATCTTTCAGCTTACAAATATCACGCGAACCGAACCGGATGGTTCGTTATTTACCGTGCCGGCCGATTTCAAAATCATCGAAGGGCCCAAGCCCATCGTCTATCGCCCCAACCAATAAGTCCCCATCCGACAGGATCGTCCCAAGCGACTCCGCCTTGGGCGGATGAGCGAGGGGCTCTGAGAACTTAATCACAACCCGGCCGAAGCAGGGGAGGGAGCCTCGGGGAATTCTCTCCCCGTGCAAGACGATTCCCGTCCAGTGCGATAGGATGTCTCCTTGCGGGAGGCACACTATGGACGGAAATGAATTCGTCAACAAGCTGAAGGCCGAAAACGAAGCGATCCTCGCCAAAATCGATGAACCGCCGATTTCCTCGGGCATTCCCAAAGGCGAGCTTCTCGCCGCTCTCGTCAAGATGGCCCTCAAGAACGAAATCGAAGCGGCGGAAATTGCCGCTGAGTGGGTGTCCACGACGCAGGAGCTCCCTGCCAAGCTGGCGCTGGCCCGCCATGCCGGCGACGAGGCCCGGCATTATCAGCTGATCGAGGAGAAAGCCCGCGCTATGGGCATTTCGCTTGACGGCTTTCGTCCGCTCGAGCCGCCCAGCCCGGTGCTGAATTATCTGCGCAAGCTCACGACTACACCCGAACGCATTGCCGCCGCGCTTGTGGCGCGCGAAGCCATGGGCGGGCGCAGAAACGTGCAGTTTCTCGCTTTCCTCGACCGCATCGGGCAGCGCGAATTGGCCGCTCTCTATCGCAACGTCATCAATCCCGACGAAGACCGCCACCACCGCTCCGGCTGCGCCGTGCTGGCAGAGTTGGCCACCGTGCCTGAAGCGCAGCAAGCCGCCCGCCGCGCCGCGCTGGGCCTGCTCGAAACCGGCGATCGCGTCCGGTCGAATGCGCTCGCAAGCACCGGCGCCCCGGTGATTCCTGGCTGCTGAATCACAAAACGAAGTCGCTCCGAGGACCAAAATCTAGCTCTGATATGATCATGTGAGCCATGAGTATCGCGGAAAAAATCATCTTGCAGCAGGGCGACCTGACCGAAATCGACGCCGACGCCATCGTGAACGCTGCGAATAATGATCTCAGGCTCGGCGGTGGCCTGGCCGGCGTGATTCGCCGCAAGGCCGGAGAGGCCGTGCAGCGGGAATGTGACGCGATCGGAACTATCCCCGTGGGTGGCGCAGCCATCACCTCGGCGGGAAAGCTGAAGGCGCGGCACATCATTCATGCCGCGAGCATGCAGCTTGGCGGCTTGACCACCGGCCATGCCTTGCGCGCTTCCACGGCGCATTCCTTGCGCATCGCCGCCGAGAAGGGACTTCATACTATTGCGTTTCCAGCCATCGGCACCGGCATCGGCGGTTTTCCTCTCTCCGAATGCGCGGCCATCATGCTGCACGAAGCCGCGGAACACCTGAAGCGCTCTACTTCATTGGAAAAAATCTGCTTCGTGCTCTTTGATAAGACATCGCTATCCGCGTTTGAAAAGGCCCTGCGGGAAATGGAAGAACGAGGCGATCTGGAAACTGGCAGCCGCCCGGGAGCTTCGCGGTGAGTGGCAAGACTCCCTCTTCGTTCCGCGCGCAGCCGGTTTCCGCCGAAGAACTCCTGGAGAAGGTGAAAAGGGAACTGGGCCGTTACGAGCATCCGCTCTTTGATTTCGACGCGCGCGCTGCTTCCGGCGGAATCGAAGTCATGATTCGTTTCAAGCCCGCGGGCATCGAGGTGCACACCTATCAATTTTTGCTTCAGCCGCGAGAGGTCGAGCATTCGCAATTTCCCTGGTCGTTTCAGCGCCAGCTTTATGATTGCCTGCACGACTACGTCGTCGAAATGTTTATTCGCAATCCGCAGAGGAGGGACGCTTGAGAAGGCGTCCTTAAGAAAGACCTCTTGAAATGCTTCCGGAGATAAAAAAGCGTGAAGGCCGCGCTAACCACGCCTCTTGCTCAAGCGCTCGCTGACCGCATTCGCGCAACGGGGCCGATCTCTTTCGCCCAGTACATGCGCGAGTGCCTCTACCATCCGCAGTTTGGCTATTACGCCAAGATGGAAGGCCGGCGCTTCGCCGATTTCTACACCAGCGTAGACGTTCACCCTATTTTTGGCCGGTTATTGGCCCGGCAGCTCGCGGAGATGTGGGACGTGCTTGGCCGCCCGCGAGAATTCTATGCTGCCGAAGCCGGTGCGGGCACAGGGCGTTTGGGCGGGCAAATACTCGATTTCGCGGCGCGAGAACTGCCCAAATTTTATGGCTCCGTCCGTTACCTCACCGTGGAGCAATCCGAGGCGCGGCGCGAACGGCACCGCGAAATGCTGCGAACTCATCTAGAAAAGGGTGCGGCCATGTCCTGCGGCGCATTGCCGTGCGAGATTCCTGCCGGATGCATCTTCTCAAATGAATTGCTCGATGCGTTTCCCGTGCATCGTGTTCTCTTCGAGCATGGCGCCCTGCGTGAAATCTACGTCGGCCATAATGGCGAAAGCTTCACCGAAGTACGCGGCCCGCTTACCTCCGCCGAGATCGAAACATATTTTCAGGAGCAGCGGATTACTCTGCGGGAGGGCCAGCAGGCCGAGGTAAATCTTGAAGCGTGCGAATGGATTAAGGAAGCGGGCCGGCGGCTTGGGCGCGGTTTTGTGCTGACGGTGGATTACGGCCACGAAGCTGCCGAGCTTTACAATGCGCGCCACATGCGCGGGACTCTTTTGGCCTATTCAGGGCATCGCGCCACGGAAGATTTTTTGGAGTGTCCGGGAAAGCAGGATTTGACCGCGCACGTGAACTTTACCGCACTCGATATGTGGGGCCGCCTCGCGGGACTCACGCGCACAGGATGCGTTTCGCAGATGGCCTTTCTGGTTGCGCTCGGCCGCGGCAACGAGTTCGGCGATCTTTACGACGATGGGGCGAACGAAGTTGAGCGCATCCGTGCTCGTCTATTGCTGAAATCCTTGATCCACCCGGAAGGGATGGGCGAAACATTTCAGATCTTTATCCAGCACAAAGGCGTTGCGCAGCCGCATCTTACAGGCTTGGCGGGTCTCTAGGCCCGCGGAGAATGCAGAGCTATGTCGGGGTTTAGGCGCCTTCTTTGTAGGGTTGGGCCAAGTACTTCTTGGCTTCGTTTTGGGCGCCGCCGGTGTCATCATTGGTTTGTTGCGCTTTGCTGTACTCGTTGACGGCACGCGCGCGATCACCTGCAATATCGTAAACCTTCCCTAAATAAATGTGAGCCCACACCTCGACCCATTTGAAACTGGGATCGATGTTCCCGTCGAGGGAGTCTCGAAATGAGTTCGCCGCGGCGGAGTAGTTCTTCTGATAAAAGAAAGCCTCGCCCATGCGAAATTCCGCCAGCGCATTGTCTTTTTGCTGATCGAGCGCCTGCTGGTACTGTTGGATGGCGTCGTAATAGCGCCCTTGTTCCGCGAGCGCTTCGCCACGAGCGATGATGGCGCGCACCCGAAGTTGCGCATTGGATTTCAGGATGGCGTTGTGAGGATCGAGCGTGATGCCGCCCGGTTTGGGCCGGCCGAAAACTTCCGTGCTGAAAGGGGAATCGGTGCCGCTGACTTCAATGGTCTTGAATTCGGGATTGCCTTCGGTTTGTACCTCAATCTCCACCGGCATGCGGAAAAAATCGAGGTTCTGTTTCACCCTGCCGTCGATGCGGAAGCCGCTCTTCGTGCGAAGGACGGTATACGTAATGTTGAATTCGGGTATCCCCGTGGAATTGATCCACTGCGCGAAAAACGACTGCACTTTGGCCGGTGTGGCCTGCTCCGCTTCGGCCGGCGCGGAGGCGGAAGTGCTGGCGGAAGGCGCTGCGTTCCCTAGAGCAAAGTTGCTGGGCTTGGCCGGCGCTTGTGCGACGTGATCCTGCGCCATCTTCTCGAAATCGGTCACAGAAGCTGCTTTGCCGGAGAACTGCTTGTAGTAATCGCGCAGGAGAGAGGAAAAAGCCGAATCCCCGATCTGCTCTCGAAGCATGTGAAAGACCATGGCGCCCTTGTTCACGACCACGGAGGTGTACTTCGGAGTAAAGGGCGTGAGGCGCCCGGCCTCGGCAATTGGCGCGCTATCGTCATACATCAGGGCGCCGATGGCAAAATCGTTGAGCGCCTTGTTCATTCCGTCTCGGCTGGCGGTTTGCTCCACGTACAGCGCTTCGGAATATCGCGCCAGTCCGTCCGTCAGCCAGACGTCGGAGGGAGATGCGGCCATCACCTGATTCCCCCACCATTGGGCGGCCACGAGATTGGCCAGTTGCCGCGAGTTAGCCGCCGGCCCCCATTGGCGCTGGCTCAGCAGCAGCAGACCGGGCGCGGCATAAGCGGGCAGCGTGCCGTCGGGAATCTGTGCGATTGCCAAATTGGGCTTGGGCAGAGGACCAAACTGATCGGAAAGGGCATTCACGATGCGCGCAACCGCGCCACCGTATTCCTGCGCCGAACTTGCGGCGCTGGGAGGCAGGTAAACGGAAATATTTAAGCCTTCGGCTTGTATGGGGAAAAGCTGCAAGGCGCCCGCGACAAACGTGCCCGCAGCTTCGGGCTGATCCACGCGGAAGGTGTAGGTAATCCGCGGGCCTGAGCTGGAAGTTGCGCTCGTAGGAGCGTTAGAGACAGGGGCGTTGGACAGCGGCACCACTGGGGGACTGTTATCGGGACGGCTGCCATCCGCATTGCGGCGCGCCAGCCGCGGAACTCCGGTATCGGTATTTCGATTACCTCCTTCCGGATTTCGATTGCCGAGCATCGGTGCCGGTGCCGCCGAAGCTGCACTTGCGGGTGCGGGAGCCTCGCTGATTCCTGTGCCAACTACCGTGAAATTTTGCGGCACTTCAATGTGGAAGACGCCCGTGAAGCGGTTCGATGGGTAGCCGGTCAGGGGGAACCAGCGAGCGGGCAGCAAAAGATAGACGCCGTCTTTTCCAATGGACGCCAGCCGAACGCCAGGAATGGGGCTGTTCTCCTCATTGGCCAGAACGCCGCGGTATTCAAAAGTCAGTTTCGTTCTTTGGCCGGTGGGGACCACATCGGGCAAGGAGACGTCTACATCCAGTCCATTCTGCCCGCCACGGTAAATTTGAAGAATTCTCCCGGAGGCGTCGCGGACGTCGGTAAGGCTCAGATTTGGGTGCAGTTCGCATTCGACCGTGCGGGAGGGTGTTTGCGCTTCAAATTCCACGACTGCGCGCGCCGTAAGCATCTGGTTTTCCGGGGCAAGCGAGGCGAAAACCTCGTAAGAGACAGCGCGGAATCCCGTCTTCTGGGGCGTTTGCGTCGTTACTGCAGGGGGCCGCACCGGCGCCTCTACTTGCCCGAACGCTGCGCACGCCGCAAGGAGCAGGCAAGCCGAGAGCGCACTCAGCTGACTGCGGACATTGCATCCGAAAACTCGGTTTGGAGTCATTTTTCTATGCCTCGTCCCGGCACTCCCGTGTCCGGAGCGATATGTCTAGGATAGCAAAAATGGCTTCCCGAGTTGCCATGGCTCTAGCGAAGAGTGCTTACGCCCTGGTTTCGGATCATCTCCGCGATGACGTCGGCAGCGCGTTCTATGGCGCCGGGTGGGCCGAGCTTCTCGCGGACTGCGGCGAGTTCTCGGCGCATCTTTTCGCGAGCCTCCGCTGAAGCCAGGAGCCCTTCCGTCTGGCGCACCACTCGTTCGGGAGTGAAAGCATTTTGGATCAGTTCGGGCACGATCTCTTTGCCCGCGAGTATGTTGACCATGGCGAAAAGGCGCGTATGCACGAGGTGCCGAACGACCCATGCGGTGAAGGGCGCGACCCGGTAAACAACCACCATGGGCACACCGAGCAGTGCCGCCTCGATGGTCGCCGTGCCGCTGGAAACGATGGCTAGCTCGGCGGCTCCAAGCAATTCGTATGTCGCGTTTTCTACGATGGGGATGGTGGACGCAAGCGAGCCCATATGCGTTTTCAGCTGAGCCCGCGTGAGTCCTGGCGCAGCGGCGAACACGAATTGCCGTTGGCCCGCGGAATTCATTTGCGCAATTGCCGCCATCAACTGTGGCATGTGATGAGCCAATTCGCTCGGACGGCTACCCGGCAGCACGGCCACGATTGGAAGCCTGGGATTTAGCCCATACCGCAGCGCGAAGGATTCGCGCGTGAGCGAAGCTCCGACGGAATCCACAAGTGGATGTCCGATCCAGTCCGTTTGCACACCGGCCTTTCTGTAGAAATCCTCCTCGAATGGGAAAATGCACAGGCCCCGGACAAAGCGTCGTTTCACCAGCCGCACTCGCCAGGGCCGCCAGGCCCAGAACTGCGGACAAACGAAATAGACGTTGCGCACGTGCTTGCGGCGGAGGATACGAGAGAGGCGCAAATGAAATGCGGGGAAATCGGTTAGGATCGCAAGCGTTGGACCCCGCCGGTCGATTTCGGAGATTAGGCGTCTCCACGCTCGACGAAGCGCCGGCAGCTTACGCACGATTTCCACGACCCCAAGCACGCCGACATCCGCAGCGTCAACGACTGTATCGACGCCGGCCTCACGCATCCTGGGACCACCCATCCCAAACAGCTCGACGTCGACCCGCTGGCGCAGCGCCAACGCTAGCCGCGCGGCATACATATCGCCGGAAGCCTCGCCGGCGGAGATCAACACGGCAATGCGGGCCATTCAGGCAGGCTTGCGCATGTTTACGCTAATCATCGGCAGGGAGCGGAGCGCCCGCGGAGCCGGCCGGAGCAACGGGGAAGCGCAGTTCTTGATCCTTGTACTGAAGTTGATAGAGGCGGTAGTAGATGCCTCGTTGCAGCAGCAACTCCTGATGCGTGCCCTGTTCGCGCAGGCGCCCCTTGTGGAAGACGAGGATTCGATCGGCATTCTGGATGGTGCTCAAGCGATGCGCGATGGCAATGGAGGTGCGGCCGGTAAGCAGCCGGTCCAGAGCCTCGCGGATCATCATCTCGGTGCGTGTATCCACGCTGGAGGTGGCTTCGTCAAGGATCAGAAAGCGTGGATTATGCGCCAGCGCGCGCGCGAAGCTCACCAACTGCCGCTGGCCGACGGAAAAAGTCGAGCCGCGCTCGCTCACCATGGTGTCTAGTCCTTGCGGCAGGGAATCGAGAAACGGCCCCAAGCCGACTTCGCGGAGCGCGGATTCCGCCGCTTTGCGGCTCACGCTCGCGGTGCCCAAGCGAACGTTCGATTCCAGCGTGCCTGTGAACAGGAAAGGATCCTGCAGCACGATTCCAAACTGGCGCCGCAAGTCCTGCACGCTGAGTTCGCGAATGTCCGTACCGTCGAGAAGAATCTGGCCGCGCTGAATATCATAGAAGCGGAGCAGCAGTTGAATTGTGGTGGTTTTGCCTGCGCCGGTGTGGCCGACAATAGCCATTGTTTCCCCAGGGCGAACGCGGAAGGAAACATCGCGGAGCACCCAATCGTCTTCCTTCGGATGGGCGCCTCCGTGATAGGCGAACCACACGTTGCGGAATTCGATTTCGCCTCGCACTGCGGAGAGCCGGAGGCCGGCGGAGGCCATGGTAGGAACGGGTTCGTCAAGCAACTTAAAAATGCGCTCGGAGGCAGCCATGGCGGATTGCAGGATATTGAATTTTTCGCTCAGATCCTGGATCGGTTGAAAGAATCGCTGCGCATATTGCATGAACGCGATCAGGACGCCTACGGAGACGACTCCGGCCAGCGACCGCAAGCCTCCGTACCAGAAGACGACGATAATCGCGACCACTCCGAGGAACTCGACGCCGGGATAGAAAAGGGCGAAGGCCAGAATGGCGTCTTTGTAAGCTTCCATGTGGATGCGATTGAGCTCGGCAAACTGGGCGCGCGCCTTGCGCTCTCGATTGAACAACTGGACCACGCTCATGCCGCTGATGTGCTCCTGCAAAAATGCATTGATGCGCGCAATGGCGGTGCGGATGCGGCGGTTGGCGTCGCGAACTTTGTCGCGAAAGATCCAGGTGCACAGAAAAAGCAGCGGCAGCACTGCGAAAGTGGCCAGCGCCAATTTCCAGTTCATCTCCAGCATGATGAAGATGAAGAGCACGAGCAGAAGGGCGTCATTCACCATGGCCGCAATTCCGGTGGCAAAAAGGTCATTCAGGGCGTCCACGTCCGTGGTTACGCGCGTGACCAAGCGGCCTACGGGGCTGCGGTCGTAAAAGCTTATCGGCAGGCGCTGCAGGTGCTGGAAAATTTCTGTGCGCAGGTCATACATGGTGTCCTGGCCGACCTTCTGCATGACGCGCACCTGGAAATACATGAAAGCAAAGCCGAGGGTTAAGGTAGCCAGATACAGCAGCGAAACCCAGCCCAGCCCGTGCACCGCCGCGGCTCGTGTGATCTGGTCATGCAGGGAAGGAACGAAATAGCGATCAACGGCTATCTCGAAGAGCTTGGGACCGAGGGCTGCGAGCGGCGCGACTGGCAACGTCAGCAGAGCGGCGATGATGACCCAGCCGCGGTACGGGCGCAAATAACGGAAGAGGCGCCTCGCCAAGTGCGAGTCGTAAACCTTGCCTAGGGCTTCTTCTTCTCTGAAGTCACTCATGCCGCTTCTCGTATAGCTCTTCGTAATAGCCCCCGTGGGCCAGGAGTTCTTCATGCGTGCCGCGTTCCACGATGCGGCCATCGCGCAGAACAATAATCTGATCGGCATTGCGGACCGTGGAAACACGATGGGAGATCAGCAGGGTGGTCCGCTGCTTCATCAATTCTCTAAGTCCGCCGAGGATGCGTTCCTCGGTATCCGTGTCCACGCTGGAGAGAGCGTCGTCGAGGATCAGGACTCGCGGGTCGCGCACCAGAGCCCGGGCCAGAGCCGTTCGCTGCTTTTGGCCTCCGGAAAGAGTGATTCCTCTTTCCCCGACCAGGGTGGCGTATCCCATGGGGAAGCCGGCGATCTCGGAGGCTATGCTGGCTGTTTCGGCGGCCTTAAAGACAGCCTCATCGGCACAGTCTTCCGTACCGAAAGCGATGTTCTCCCGCAGAGGTTCGCTGAAAAGATAAGTGTCCTGCGGCACAAAACCGATGGAGCGGCGCAAGGTGGCGAGCGGCCATTCTTGGATGGGGCGCCCGTCGATCAGCAAGCTGCCGCGAGGCGCTTCCCAGAGTCTGGCGACCAACGCGGCCAAGGTGCTCTTGCCGCTTCCGGTAGGGCCGACGATGGCCAAAGTCGAACCGGCTGGGATACGCAGGTTTATATCATGCAACACAGGCGTGCCAGCCGGTCTGCCATTTTCTTTCCCTGGGGCTGCTTCGCGCCCAGTGGGATAGGTGAAATCGAGATGTCGAAATTCAATTTCGC
>WNGM01000545.1_pt1 | contig 37837 bp, 37 predicted proteins | sample 5400571 | NCBI WGS metagenome assembly WNGM01 (sample SAMN13153378, study PRJNA577476) | soil metagenome | isolation source: 100 cm soil or saprolite under Garry oak tree replicate 2 | place: USA:California | collected 2016-06-15 | reverse complement strand
GGCCGACGCAATGGCCAGCCAGCGGCGCGTCGCCCGTACGCGCATGAGCTCCCTCCGTTCTGTCCCCAACCGTCATCGTTGACAATTCAGGGAGCAGCCAGGCCCCCTGAGGGACAGCATCGTCGCACCCATGGCAGAGGCATAGATCAATTTCGTGAGCCCGGAATCGCCAAGGGTGACGGAGAGGGTAAGTTCGAGGGGCGATGCACTATTCGCGCATTCCGGCGGATCGCCCGCCGGGCGAGGAACCCTCGGTTGGCGCCGCCCCGGGCGGCGTCGGACGCAGCACCCGGGGCGGCTGCTCGGCGGTACCCCCGGATCAGGCGGCTGACGAACGCCGACTGGTAGCGGTCCGACAAGCTACGCGGCTAGTGGTTCTTCCTCTTGCTCCACGGCGGACAGCGCGCCGGCCTGCATCATGGTGCCGGCGGCAAAGGTGTAGGCGCGTGCCCACGCGCCCTCGTAGGCGGGTGACCAGGCCGCGCCGGCGAAGTCGCGCAGCGTGGCCAGCAGAGCCGAGCCGACGGCCGCGTAGTGCCCGAGCGAGACGCCGTATGTCTCGTGGCGGCGGCCCATGGCGGTCAGCGCGGGCAGCAGGTTCTCCGGGTGGTCGAAGTGCGTGACGAGCGCGATGACCGCGCCCAGGAGCCGCTCCCGCTGGGGGTCCATCGCGGCCGGGAACATCGGCCGCAGTTCTGGGTGCTCGGTGAACAGGCGGTGATAGAACGCCGCGATCAACTCATCCGCGACCGGTGCGACGAGGTCAAGGCTCTCTTTGAGAAGCCGCTGATCCTGACTGGCCACTTCCCCTCCCGGTGACGGCTCGGTTCGCCGGTGACAACTGATGAGCGTCCGGGTTCTCCGGAGGCGCTCGTCACTCTGAGGATATTGATCAGCACTGATCGTTAACAACGCACGGCAAGCACGTTGGCATGACTTCGCTTTGGTTGCTTTCTGCAGGTTGCATTCACCGGTCGCGATACGCTCGTCCCAGGCGATCGGCCGGGCCACAGGGCGGGCGGGCGCGGCCGGGCGTGACGAACTGGGGAGCCGTCATGAACTCCGACGCCCTCGTGGTGGCGGTGGCGATAGGCGTTGCCGCGTGCGCGATGCTCCTCGGGCTGACTCTCGTCGCCTGGGTCGCCGGCCGGGTCCGGACGGTGGCTCCGGAACCGCTGCCGCCGGCCGTTCCCCTGCCACCGTCGATCGCCGACGGCGTCGCACCCAAAGAACTGCCACTGCTCGCGAAGGAGTTGTCCGCGCACGCGGACAGCGTGGCCGTGCAGGCCGCCCGGGCGCGGTCGGCCGTGGCCGCGGCCCGCGCCGCGCTGGCCGCCGCCGAGACGGTCCGGGCCGGGACCGAGGCGGCGTACGACGCGGCCCGGGCCGCGTACGCGGACCTCCTGCGCACCGCACCGCACAGTCCCCCCGACCCGCTGACCGAGGCCCGCGAGCGCCAGGTGTCCCGCGCCGCGCTGGACGCCTACCGCCGCGGTGAGCTGTCTGTCGAGGCGCTGCGCACCGTGTTCGGCCATCCCGATCCGAGCCCGGACCGCGAACAGCGCGAGCGCGAGGCCGACCGGCTGGCACTGGCCGAGAGCCAGTCCCGGCGCGCGTTCCAGCAGGCCGTGGCGGCCGCCCGGATGGCACGTGAGGAACTGCACGTGATCGAGGTCGCCGAGGCGGCGGTGCGGCAGGAGGCGGCCGAGGCCGCGCTGGAGGCGCAGGAGGCCGCCCTCGCCGCCCGTACCGTCCGGCCCCGCCGCTGGCGGCGGCCGGACTAGCAGGTCTGCGCCACCGCCCGGCGCAGGATGACGGGGTACCACCGGTCGAACCCGGGGCGGTCTGCCGGCGGTAACGCGTCGCGCTGCCGGGCCCACGCGATCGCATGCGCGAACGTGCCGACCCGGATCGCGAGCGCGAGGGTACCGGCCAGCCCGCGGCCCCACGGCTCCAGGTACGCGTCGCGCAGCCGGGCGAACCACGGATCGGATGGCGGCAGCTTGTTGACCTCTTCAAGGAACCGGAACATGACGACGAGCGACGCGAAGGGATGCGCGATCGACGCGTCACCCCAGTCCAGCAGGCGCAGCCGCCCGTCCTTGGCGTAGACGTTCGCCATGTGCAGGTCGTCGTGCTGGACGGTATCGGGTACGCCGTGGGCGGCCAGTTCGTCGCATAGCTGAGCGAAGCGCCCCGCGAACCCGCGCAGCCGCGCGATCTCGTCGCTCGCAAGCGGCAGCTCGTGCCGTAGCAGGTCCTCGTAGCGCCCCGGCAGCGCCGCGACCCGCAGGTCCGGAACGCCGTGTCTCAGGTGCTCGTGCGCGTGTGCGACCTCGCCGCGCTGCAGTTCGGCGTACCGCGGCAGCACTGCGAGCCAATCCTGCGGCGGGTTGCCGGACGCGCCGATCGGCGTACCGGCATCGGCGAGCAGCAGCCAGGCCCGCTCCTCGTCATGGCCGACTACCTCGGCGACCCGGTCCGGCCAGCGCGCGAAGAGCCCCGCCGACAGGTGCGGCTCGAACGCCTGCACCGGCGCGCACGCCTTGAACCAGGCCACACCGCCGGCGAGCGGTACGCGCAGCACCGTCGCCCACGGTCGCTCGCGCTCGATCTCGATGTCCCCCACCGGTACGACGTGGGAGCGGATCCAGTCCTCGGCGGCGCTGCGGTCCATGCCGGTACTATGCCCGGCGCGCCGGCATCGGGATCCGCATCAAATCGGCGGCGACCACCAGCTCGCCGGTGAAGTGCCGGCGGGCCTCGTCGGCGAACGCGGCCGGATCCGGGTACCGCTGGGAGAAGTGGGTGAGCACCAACGTCCGTACCCCCGACTCGGTCGCCACCCGTGCGGCCTGTCCGGCGGTCAGGTGGCCGTACCGCCAGGCGAGCTGGGCGTCGCCGTCGAGGAACGTGGACTCGATGACCAGCAGGTCGGCGCCTTCGGCGAGGGCGAACACGCCGTCACACAGCCGGGTGTCCATCACGAACGCGAACCGCTGCCCGAGCCGCACCTCGCTGACCTGCTCGACGGTGACCGTGCGCCCGCCGACCGCCAGCGCGCCCTCCCGCTGGAGCCGGCCGACCGCCGGCCCGGCGATACCGTACCGGGCCAGCAGCTCCGGCAGCATCCGGCGGCCGTCCGGCTCGACCAGCCGGTACCCGTACGCGTCGATCGCGTGCACCAGCCGCCGCGTCGAGAGCGTGCCGGCGCCCACCGCAGCCACCTCGCCCTCGCCGTCCAGCGGCCACTCGCGCAGGGTCGCCGTCTCGTGGAAGGCGCAGGCGTGCCGCAGCCGCGCGAAATACTCCCGGCCCGACCCCGGGTAGTAGGCGTCGACCGGGTGCGGTACCCGATCCAGCGACAGCCGTTGCACCACGCCGGGCAACCCCAGGCAGTGGTCGCCATGGAAGTGCGTCAGGCAGATCCGGGTCACGTCGGTGACGCTGACGCCGGCTTGCAGCATCTGCCGCTGGGCGCCCTCGCCGGGGTCGAACAGCAGCCCTTCACCGTCCCAGCGCAGCAGGTACCCGTTGTGGCCGCGGGCCCGGGTCGGTACCTGGCTCGCGGTGCCGAGCACCACCAGTTCACGCACCGGATTGGCCGGCCGCCGGCCGGTTGGATCCCGCGACGCGCGGGAACTCCAGGACTAGAAGGGAGACCCTGATGAATACCACCCTGATCATTATTCTCGTCGTGGGCGCCGTCGTGGTCGTGGCGCTGATCGTGCTGGCGCTGATCGCCAGCCGCCGCCGCGCCTTGCGGCAGAAGTTCGGCCCCGAGTACGACCGGGCGGTGGCGGACAGCGACAGCAAGCTGGCCGCCGAACGTGAGCTGCGCCAGCGCGAGCGCCGCCACGCGGAGCTGGAGCTCAAGCCGCTGTCCCCCGAGTCCCGCGCGGCCTACGCGGAGCATTGGGGGCGGGTACAGGCGCAGTTCGTGGACTCGCCGGAGGAGGCCGTACGCGCCGGCGATGTCCTGGTCACCCGGCTGGTCGGCGAGATCGGGTACCCGACGGACAACTACGACGACCGGATCGCAACGCTGTCGGTGGAACACGCCGCTACGCTCGGCCACTACCGCGACGCGCACGACATCTTCCTGCGTACCGACCGCGGCGAGGCGAGCACCGAACAACTCCGCCAGGCCCTGGTGCACTACCGCGCCCTGTTCGCCGAACTGCTCGGCAACGACCCGGTACCCCCGGCGGCGGGCTCACCGGCGGCCGCCGACACCGCTCCGCGGGCCGCGCCCGACGAAGCTCAGCCCGCCGAGGAACACGGCGAGCGGCCCGCGCAGCACCGGGTCGACCCGGCCGCCTCCGACGGTCACGGCACCCGACCCAGCCGCCAGCAGTCCGACGTCCGGTGAGGAGGTTCACCATGCGCGTTGACCATGACGATCCGCGCCCCGACCGCGACCGTACCGGCACCGAGCCGCCCGGCCCGGTAGCCGTCGAGGAAGACACGGGTACCGACGACAAGACCGCGCCGGACGACGAGGCCGCGCCGGACGACGAGGCCGCGCTCGCCGATGTGGACGGTGGCGAGTTCCCGCCCGAGGGCGCCGAAGCGCCCGCCGCGAGCGGCCGGGGCTCGGCGGAGGATCTCCCGGCACCCGGCCACGCCGAGGAGGACGCGTGGCTGCGGGCGGAGAGCCGACCCGCGGACGAGGTCACCGTCGGCGCGGCAGCCGCCGGCGGACCGGCCGTCGGGGTCGCCTCGGTACCGCCGCCCGGCTCCCTGCCGCCGTCCGAGGCCGCTCCCGGACCGGGCTCGACCTCGGGTCCGGCGGCCTTCCCGGCCGGTGACGGGGCCGGCGCCCGGGACGAGGCGGCGATCCGCGACGCGGCAGCCGCGCGGGAGGCCGCCGCCGAGCGCGACGAAGCCGAGAGCAAGCAGGCCGAGCGCGAAAAGGCCGAGCCCGAGAAGGCCGAGCGCGATGAGGCCGCCGGACGCGAGGGCGCCGCTGAACGGGAAGCGACCGCCGAGGGTGAGCCGGACCGGCCGAGCGAGGCGGACCTCATGACGGCGGCGGCGAGCGGCGACGGCCGGACCGCCGAGGAAACGGCGCGCGAGCTGGAACCGGAGGAGCTGGCACCCGGCGAGGTACCGGTCACGACCGGCGCGGCGCTGTGGGAGGTCGAGGTTGTGGACGGTTTCCGCGACCGCTGGCAGCAGCTCCAGCTACGCTTTATCGACGACCCCCGCCAGGCCGCCGAGCAGGCCCGGGTACTCGTCGGTGACGCCTGCCGGGGGCTGACCGACGCGCTGACCCGCCAGCGGAACGAGTTGGACCGGTGGCAGGCTGCCCAGGTCGATGACACCGAGGAGCTGCGGGTGACGGTACGCCGGTACCGCGACCTGCTCGACCGGCTGCTCGGACTCTGACGAGCACACCGGAGGTTTTTCACCATGGTTCGTGTCGATCCCGAGGTCGCCGAGGTCTGGGAGGACTTCCACGCGCTGGTCAACATGAGCTCCCCCGAGTTGCGCGACTGGCTGCTCAACACCCCGGACGGGGTGGACACCTACGCCCCGGAGCCGGACATCGACGTCCACGCGCTGGGTCTGCAGGTGTTGCAGGTACTCGAGAAGCGCCGGACGGACCTGACGCAGTCGGACATCGATCTGATGCGCGAGGTCACCGAACTGATCCGGGGCCGGCTACGCAACGCGCCGGAGGCGGACGTCAACGACCAGCCGTGGCGGGACACCCTGCTGACCCTCGGGCACGACCCGACCCGCCCCGACTCTCCGCGCGGCCCCGACGCGGACGTCTGAGCGAGATCTTGGCGGCGTCCACGCCGGGTCACTGCCCGTCGCGGGATTCGACGGGATGGGCCGGCGCCCGGTGCCGGCCACCCGGGGCGGGCGTGAAGAGCGCGGCGGCCGCGAGCAGCGCCGCGGCGGCGACGACGAACACCGCCGCCCGGTGCAGTCCGGCGGTGCTGGGGGTACCGCCGTAGACGACCCCGAGCAGCGCGGTGGACAGGATCGCGCCGACGTAGCGGCCGGTCTGGAACAGCCCCGCCGCGGTACCGGTCTGCCCGGCCGGTGCGGCGGCGTACAGCCCGGCCTGCAGGCCGAGGTTGTTGAACGCGTTGGGCAGCCCGATGACGGCGCCGATCGCGATGATCTCGGCCGGGCCGGTGCGCTGCCCCACGAACCGCAGCAGTACCCCGCCGGCGAGCAGCCCGACGCAGCCGACCAGCACCGAGAGGCCCGCCCCGAACCGGCGGACCAGCCGGGCCGCGAGCGGCGTCAGCAGTACGCCGAGGGCGGCTATCGGCAGCATCAGCAGGCCGGTCGCGGCGGCCGGGTAGCCGCGGACCTGTTCCAGCCACTGCGGCAGGCTGAAGAAGATCAGGTAGAAGACGCACTGCACGGCGGCCTGCTGGCCGAGTACCCCGACCAGGGACCGCTGGGCGGCCAGGGCACGCAGGTCGAGGAACGGCGCCGGGGCCCGCAGCTCCCGCCAGGCGAAGAGCGCGGCGGACACCGGTACCACCGGAAGCAGCCGCAGGTCGCCCGAGAGCAGGAAGCCGAGCACGGCGGTGATCGTGGTGGCGAACAGCGCAACCCCCGGCAGGTCCAGTTCGCGCAGGAAGGCCCGGGTGTCGGCGGGGGCGTCCGAGGGCGGGTCCGCCGGCAGCCAGCGTCGCGCGAGCCACAGCCCGACGCCGGCCATCGGGAGGTTCACCGCGAAGATGCCGCGCCAGCCGAGCGCGGCGACCAGGACCCCGCCGAGTACCGGGCCGAAGGCTGCGCTGGCCGAGTTGGCAGCGGAGATGACGCCGAGCGTGCCCGCGGGCGGGCGGCCACCGGCCAGCCGGCGGATCAGCGCGAGGCCGGCCGGGAAGCCGACCGAGGTACCGATCGCCTGCAGTACCCGGGCGGCCACCACCCAGCCGAAGCCGGGTGCGACGAGGACGAGCGCGCAGGTCACGAAGACGAGCGCGAGGCCGGCCGAGAAGACCCGGCGCGGCCCGTACCGGTCGGCGAGGCGCCCCATCAGCGGCTGCCCGACGCTCGCCGTGAGGTAGAAGCCGGAGATCAGCCAGCTCGATGTCGCGAGGCTGACCCCGAACTCGCGCTGGAGGTCGACCAGCGCGACCGCGATCATCGACGAGTTGAGCGGGTTGAGCAGGGTACCGAGCGCTACGGCGGCCGGGATCCGGTGCGGTACCGCGCGGTCAGCCACGCACCGAAGGTACCGGCACGCCGATCGGGGTCACAGCGGGAAGAGCACGGTGGCAGGCCACGCCCCGGCGCTGCCACGCGTCGACGACGAGGACGACTGGTCACCGTGTCGCCATGGGCGGATCTCCATGCCGCCTCCCTGAGTTTGGATGACGAACTCAGGCTAGATGGCTGGGTCCGGATAGGCAACCCAGATGTAGTCTCGGTCTCATGAAGTGGGCCGACTACGACTCCAGCGTCTGCTCGGTCGCCCGCACGGTCGAGGTGCTCGGCGACCGGTGGACGCTGCTCGTCCTCCGCGACATCTTCAACGGCATCCGGCGCTTCGCCGACCTCAGCCAGCATCTCGGCGTCGCCCGCGACGTGCTGACCAAGCGGCTCGCCGCCCTGGTCGGCGAGGGCCTGATCCACCGCGTGCCGTACCAGGAGCCCGGCGCGCGCACCCGCTACGAGTACCGGCTCACCGACGCCGGCCGGGACCTGCGCCCGGTGCTGCTCGCGTTGCTGGAATGGGGCGACCGGCACCGTGCCGACCCGGACGGCCCGCCGGCGCAACTGTTCCATGCCGAGTGCGGCGCCCCGGTCGCGGTCGAGGTGCGCTGCGCCGAGGGCCACGAGATCGGGCCGCGTACGCACCTCACCGCCCAGCCGGGCCCCGGCTCGCGGCTGGTGGGCGCGGCGGCGGCTCAGGCGGCGACGGTACCCACGATCTCGCCGTAGGCGATGTTGTGGCCCTTGATGGCGGCGAGCGCGTCGGGCACCGATGCGCTGTCCGGCAGCCCGGTCGGCCCGTCGAGGGCGTAGACGGTGAAGTGGTAGTGGTGGGTACCGGACGGCGGGCACGGCGGCGTCCAACCGGTACCGCCGTCGGAGTTGACCGCCTCCTGCGCGCCGTCGGGCAGGTCGTCGATGTTCAGCGAGGTGGCGTTCGCCGGCAGGTCGACCACGATCCAGTGCAGGAATCCCCCGTTCGGGGCGTCCGTGTCCTTCACCACGACGGCCAGGTTCTTCGCCTTGGCGACGTTGCCCGACCAGCTCAGCGGCGGCGGGTCGCCGTCACCCTTGCAGGTGTACTGGTCCGGGATCGGCTTGCCGTCGGCGAACGCGTCGCTCTTGACCGTCAGCCCCTTGGCCGGGCTGGGCTTGGCGGGCGGTGCCGAGAACGGTGACTCGGACACGTCCGGCGCGGCCTGTGCCGGCGACCGGGTCGGCGTCTTCGCCGGCCCCGGCGAGGTGTTGCACGCGGCCAGGGACAGGGCGACCGTACCGGCGACGACGAGTGCGGCCCGAAGTTTCACCGCGGCATCATCACACGGGCCACCGGCGCCGATGCAATCGACCCCCGCGTATGTCTGCGAGCCGGAAAGCCGGGCGCGTCACCTCTTGCCCCGTTCACTCGCTTCGACGCCGCGCCGCTCACGCTCACTCCCTCAGCCGACGACCCACTGCTGGCTGGCCCGCCCGTCGCACGGCTGCTGCGTCGCCGCGGTCTGCCCCTCGGGTACGTCGAGGCATTTGCCGGAGTTCACGCTGACGAGCAGCACGGCGCCGCCCGCTGCCGGCTGCACCCGCCACTGCTGGTTCGCGCTGCCGTTGCAGGACCACTGCTGGACCTTCACGCCGTCGTCGGTGCTGGCGCCGTTCACATCCAGGCACCTCCCGCTGGCCACGTTGACCAGGGTCACCGCGTCGCCGGCGGGTACCGACCGCCAGCGCTGACCGGCGCCGGCACCGCACGGGTCGGTCTGCGCGGCCGCGCCCTCCGGATCGTCCGGTGCGGCGTCCAGGCACAGCCCGCTGGTAGCGCCACGCAGCCGCGCGCCGTCCGGGGTCGGCGACGGGCTGGGTGACGGGCTGGGCGAAGGGGACGGTGGCGGCGGCGCGGCACTTGAGGTCGCCACCGCGGGGGTACCGGTGGCCACCGGCTCGGTCGAGGGCGGCGCACCGGCCACGGAGCGCCCGAACGGGTACGCCAGCATCACCACGGCGAACAGCACGGCCAGGGCCAGGAAGCCGAGCGCTGCGGGGATCAGCCAGCGGGTGCGGGTCAGTCCCACTCCCAGTAGAAGCCCACCACCGCCTTCTCCACGGTCCCGAAGCGGTGGTGTACGGACAGCTCCTCGTCCGGCTCGACCGGTACCCGCTCGATCACCCGGGCCAGGTCCAGCCGGTCCCAGCGCGCCCGGAACACCCGGGCAGGTACCCGCTGCTTGTGGAACCGCACCCACATCGTCAGGTCGCGGGTGCTGCGCAGGACACCCCGGCGCAGCTCGGGCGGGGGTGCCGACTTGTACATGAAGGTCGAGCGGTACTGCATCAGCGCCGTCTCGCCGGCGGACAGCGGCCGGTGCAGCATGATGTCGACGCCGTAGATCGAGTCGTTGACCCGGTACGGGCGGTCGCCGACCCGGCCGCCCCGGATCACCTCGACCATCAGCTCGTCGGTGTCGAACCGGTACGGCACCGAGTCGACCCCGTCGGCCGTCGCCTGGATGACCTGGATCGTCTCGTGCTCGGCCGGAACGCCGTCCGGGCCGAGGATGTGCAGCTCGTGCAGGGACAGCGTCTCGTGGCGCAGCGGCGCCGCCTGGTACCGCTCCGGCGGCGGCAGCGTGTGCCCGGAGATCACCCGTACCGTCGGAGAGCCCCGCAGCAGGTCACGCAGGCGCTGCGCGTGCCGAGCGGTCAGCCCGAACCCGTCGACGAAGGCGTCCGCGACCGGCGGGCTGAGTTCGGTGCCCTCCAGGGCCCGCCGGGCGACCTCGGTCGGCTCAGCGCCCAGCGGCCGGTCCCCGGCACCCTCGAGCACCCGGGCCACCGCATGGTACCGGTCGCCGCCGGTGTCCTGTTCCCAGCGGGTGCGGTACTCCCCCGGACGGAGCAGGAGCATCCGTAAGTAGGTACAGGCCTGGTTGACCTGATCCTGGTCTGGCACCTGGTCCCCCTCTATCACCTTTCCGCCAGCGTAACCACCCGCCGACCGGCGCTGCTCGGCGGAAGGCGAGAGAAAGACACATTCTGCCTGGAGGTCCAGGGTGGATACCCGTCGTTTGGCGAGCGGACGGCACTGGGTACCCGAGCTCGCCGAGGCGATCGTCGCCGGTCAGCTCGACTGACTGAGGAACGGCGTCAACAGCTCCGGTACCGCCTCGTCGGCCAGCCGGACGGCCACCGCCACGGGCACGTCGAGCGCCGCGTACCGCTGCCGCCCGCCGGCCGTGGTCGCCTCCAGGGTGACGACCCCCGCGCGGCGCTGGAACAGCGACTGGCGCAGGTTCCAGCCGATGATCCCCTCCCGGACGAGCATGTTGCGGCGGCGTACCAGGCTGCCCTGCCGGACCACGAGGATGTGCCCGGTCAGCGCGTGGCCCAGGCTGCGGAACCGGTCCTCGGCCAGCAGCACCGCCGCCGGCAGCAGGACCAGCGACGCCGTCACCGGCCAGGCCGGCCAGTGCGCGAACCGCCACAGCGCGGCCAGGGCGGCAATGATCAGCGCCGAGCCCCACAGCGCCCGCGTGTACCGGCGGCGCCGCGCCCGCGGCCCGTGCCGGATCAGCCGCGCATAGACCGGCTCGCGGTCCCGCAGCACCTCAGCCGCCACCCGTTCGGCTTCCGCGCGCGGCGCCGGCGGTACCAGCAGCGAGCCGCCCCGCTCCGCGCCCCGCCCGACCCGCAGGCCGGTGGCGATCGCCAGGGCCCGCGCGCCACCCACCGCGCGCACGAGCAGCGGCTCGCTGACCTCCGCACCGCGCAGCCGGCGCTCCTCCAGCGTGATCGACCGGCGGGTCAGCAGGCCGCGGACGATGTGCAGGGTACCGCCGGGCTGCCGGCTGAGCCGGAAGCCCCAGTAGGCGATCACGTAGGCGGCCGTCGAGAAGATGGCGACGACGACGGTGAAGGCGATCATCACCTCCACGACGGCGAGCCAGAGCGCCGTGCGCGACAGCGCATTCGCCGCGTGCTCGACCGGCCCGAAGCGGCTCAGCTGGATGTTCGCCTCGTTGGCCAGCCGGAACAGGAAGCCGATCAGCACCGCGACGGTGACCACGCCGGACAGCGAGAACGGGGCGTACCGCAGCCACTCCGGGCGGAACGCGGCGAGGATGGTCTCCGGCGCCGGCGGGGCGGGCGCCTCCGCGGTGGCGGCGGGCGCGGCCCGGGAACGGACCAGCAACTCGACGCGCAATCGGGCCGCCTCGTCGGCGGTGAGCGCGTCCAGCTTGACGCCGTCGTTGCGGCGGTCGGTGCGGCCCGTGCCGATGGTGAGCGCGGCCAGCCCGAGCACCCGGTGCAGCGGCGAGGCGGTGATGTCGACGGTACGGACCCGGTCCCGGGGTACCGTCAGCGTCTCGCGGCGCAGCAGGCCGCGCCGGACCTGCACCTGATCGGGGCTGATCCGGTACGTGGTGGTGAACCAGCGCAGCAGGCCGATGAGAACCAGGTAGCCGACGCCGACCAGTCCCCACACCCGGCCGCCGACGTTGCTGCGACTGCCCAGGAACAGCACCCCGATCAGCACCGGCCAGGACCGCAGCACCTCCCGCACCGGGTGTACCGCGAGCATCCGCACGCTGAGCCGCCGCCAGGGCACCTCCTCGGTCGGCAGCTCAGTGGTTTCAATCACGTCGCATCCCCGGGGGTTGCCGCGGTCGTGCTCGTCAACTGGGCGACCAGCCGGTTCGCGGTGTCCTTGTCCAGGCCGTGCACCTTGATCGGCCCCGCCGCGGACGCCGTCGTCACGGTCACGTTGGCCAGCCCGAACAGCCGCTCGACGACGCCGAACTCGCTGTCCACCGTCTGGATCCGGGAGATCGGCGCGATCCGCCGCTCCTGGGTGAACCAGCCGGTCTGCGTGTACACCGCCTGGTCGGTGCTCTCCCACCGGTGCACCCGGTACCGCCACTGCGGCATAACGACCAGGTGCAGCACCGCGACCACGGCGGTGACGACGAGCGCGGTGACCCGTAACCGGACCTGCGACTCCGCGCCGATGAGCCACACCACCTGCGCGCCGATCAGCACCAGCCAGCCGAGCGCGGCGCGCAGCGTCCAGTACCCGATGGCCCGGCGGCTGACCCGGTGCGCCGGCGCGCGCAGCGCGACCAGCTCGGCCGACACGCTAGCTGCCCTCCTCGTGCTGGATCGTCAGCGTCGTCCAGGCACCGACGTGGATCCGGTCGCCGTCCTTCAGCGGTACCGGCACGTGCGGCTCGATCGGGTCCGGGGAGTCGTTGAGGTAGGTGCCGTTGGCGGAGTCCAGGTCCACCACCGACCAGGTGCCGTCCGGCCCGCCCATCAGCAGGGCGTGCGCGTGCGAGACGGCGGCGTCCTCGGGCGGCCCGGTCAGGTCGATGTCCGGCTCGATGCCGCGCGAGGGCCGGCGCCTCCCGATCAGCACCTGCCCGGCCCGCAACCCGAACCGCCGCTCCGGGCAGAACGCCGGGAACGGGATCTCCGGCGCGTCCGGGCCGGCCACGGCCAGCATGCGGGCGTGGTACCCCCGGTCGGCCGCCGCCACCACCCGCCACCCGGGTACCGCGCCGTTGCGCCGGGGCAGTTCTACCGCGGGCGGTGCCTCGGCGGCCAGCGGGCCGGCATCCCCGACCGGTACCACCGGCGGTGCGCCGGTCTCCGGGGTTTCGACGACCGGGTTCGCCGGTACCCCGTCGGCGCCGCCGGTGGCCTCCGCCGGTGGCGGCGTGGCCGGCGTCTGCGGCTCGGGGTCGCCGAGCACGAAGTCGTGCCCGCACACCTCGCAGAACCGGCCGGCCCGGGCGGTGCCGCACTTCGGGCAGGTTTCACCGGCTGCCGCCGCCGCTGCCGCGGGCGCTTCGGCGACCGGGGCCGCGACCTGCGGCGCACCGATCGGGGTACCGCACTCGTCGCAGTAGTCGGTGGCGACCGAGGTGTGTCCCTTGGGACAGGTGGCCATGCGCCGCGCCTCCTCAGGTGTTCTTGACCCGGATCGTCTTGACCGACCGGACGCTGGCCAGCTCGGCGTCGACGCCCTCGACCTTCTGCTTGAGCCGGACCGTACCGCTGCCCGCGTCGATCACGTCGACGACCTTGCCGAGCAGCTTGGCGGTGTCCTCGTGCCCGGTCTCCTCGGCCAGCTGGACCGCGCGGCCCAGCTTCGCCGTGGCGCTCTCGACGTCGCCGGCGTCGCGCGCTGCCAGCCCCTCCTGGATCGCCGAGGCCAGCTCGGCCTGACCGGTGTAGTGGGCGACCCGGGGGTTGATCCGGGTGGACAGCGCGCTGTCGTCGGTCCAGGTCGCGAGCACCCGGCCCTGTGCCAGTATCTCGTCGCCGCTGACCAGGCTCACCCGGGCGGCGAGCAGCTCCTCGCCCAGCCCGCCGGGCGGTACCTGGACCTGGACGTGGTAGTCGCGGCTCTCCGCGCCCCAGTCGCCGGTCGGGTAGTCGCCGACCCGGGCGCTCACCTCGACCCGCCGCGCGGTGAGGTCCTCGACGTGCGGGAACGCCTGCTTGACGAAGCGCACCTTCGCGCCGGCCGGGGTCCACAACCGCAGCGCCACCTCGGCCAGCCCCTTGCCCATGGCCGCCTCGGTCATCGCGCGGAACTCCCCGACCAGGCCGGCCGGGTCGGGCAGCCCGTCGGCGGTGCCCAGCAGCGCGGAGGCGACGGTGAGCAGCTCGGTACCCACCCAGTCGGCGCCCACGCCGCGGGCGTCGCAGATGAACCGCCCCTCGCAGGCGCGCAGGGTCGCGGCGAGCTGCTCGGCGGTCTCGTGCTGGTTGCGTCCGTCGGTCAGCAGGATCGCGTGCTTGACCTGGGCCGGACTGGTGGCGAAGAGGGTGTTGGCCACGGCCAGCCAGCGCCCGATCGCGGTACCGCCGGCCGCCGACAGCCGGGACACCGCGTGCTTGGCCTCGTCACGGGTGCGCTGCTGCGCGGGTACCAGCGTCGGCTGGAGCGGGTACACCATGTCGGCGTCGTTGCGGCCGGACACGACCGCGAACGCCACCCCGTCGCGCAGCGTGTCGATCGCCGCCATGGTCGCCTTCTTGGCCTCGGCGATCTTGGTGACCGGGTTCGCCATCGAGCCGGAACAGTCGATCATGATGACCTGCGCGGCGGACGGCAGCGCGGCCCCCGGACGGGCCGCGGGGCCGCCCGAGGCGGTGACGGTGACGACCGCGTCGACGACCGTACCGCCGGCGGGCAGGTAGGCGTTCTGGTAGACCTCGGCCGAGAATGCCGGCGGCTCAGTCATGGGCTTCCTCCGCGGGTGGGTAGGTCAGGACGACGGCGGTGATGTTGTCGTGCCCGCCCTGGTCGAGGGCGAACGCCACCAGGTCGCGCGCGGTGTCCAGCGGGGACTTGTCCGGCGTGATCGCGGCCAGCTCGGCGGCTTCCGGCCGGTACCGGAAGACCCCGTCGCTGCACACCAGCACCCGGCCCGGACCGTCCGGCTGGTACATCCGGACGTGCGGTGCGCTGTCCGGTGCATCGGCACCCAGCCAGCGTACGAGCGCCCCGGCCGACTGGTGCGCGGCGATCTCGGCGGGCTGTACGCCGGCCGCAGCCAGCCGGCCGGCAAGCGAGTCGTCGGCGGTCAACAGCAGCGCCTCCCCGTCGTCGGGCAGCCAGTAGGCGCGGCTGTCGCCGACCCAGCCGACGGTGACCGCGTCGCGGATCAGCGCTGCGCAGACGAAGGTGCTGCTCGGCGGGTTCGGGCCGGGCGTCGTACCGGCCGCGAGCGCCGCCGCCGCCTGCGCCGCCCCCGCGGCCTTCGTGATCGCCTCGCCGGCCGGGTTGCCCTCGGCCAGCTCGGCGAGCAGCACCGGGGTCGCGGCCTGCACGGCGGCGTGCGAGGCGGTGTCCGCGCGGCGCGAAGAGGAGACGCCGTCGCACACGACGGCCAGCAGTATCCCGGGTGCGGCGCCGATACCCATCGCGTCCTCGTTGCGGGCGTGCCGGATGCCCCGGTCGGTCACCCCGGCGACCAGTTCCAGGTCCAGCTCGCGGTGGTCGAGCGCGGACGGCCGGCGCTGGCCGCAGGTGTCGCAGTAGTCGTCCGCGTCGAAGGTGGTGCCGCCGCAACCGGGGCAGGCGTCGGGTGCCCCGGCCGAGGTGAGCCAGCGACCCGCGTCGGGCGCGGATGCGGGTACCGTCGCGGCCGGCGCGGGCCTGCTGAGCTCGTGCCCGCACGCCTCGCAGAACGTCGCCTCCGCGCCGACCGTCGCGCCGCACGCCGGGCAGGCGGCCAGGGCCGCCGAGTCCGCCGCCACCTCCGCCGCGGCCATCAGACCACCGTCCGGGGGCGCACGGCGTTGGCCTGGTCCACCAGTGCGTACCGGGCCAGCGGGTCGGTCTCCAGGGTGGCCAGGCTCCGGTAGGCGCGTTCCAGCCCGAAGCGGATCTCCCGCTCGCGCAGCGCCTGCCCGAGCACCTTTCCGTTGACCTTGACCGGCGCCGCGGGCGCCGGCCGGGGCGCGCCGCCATCGGGTACCCCGAGCCACTCCAGCGCGGTGCGGAACAGTTCGATCGCGAGCCTGGCCCGCCGCTGGGCGTCGAGCTTCAGCCGCTCCAGCCGGTTCGAGGCGGCCACCAGGTCGGCTTCGGCCAGCGTCCCGGTGGCCCGGTCGAGGCTCGCCCGTACCGCCGCCACCTGCGCGGCCTGGTGCTGGCTGGAGCTGTCCGGTACCTCGTCGAGCACCGCCACCGCGCCGGCCCGGTCGCCGGCCGCCTGCCGGCAGCGGGCCAGGCCGAACGCGGCGCTGACGAACCCGTGGTCGACCCGCCACACCCGCTCGTGCCGGCGCGCCGCCAGCTCCCGTTGCCCGCTCAGCTCGTCGGCGGCCGCCAGCGCCAGGCGTACGGCCGGCTCCCCGGGGAACACGTCGTACACCTCGCCGAAGCAGCCGGCGGCCCGCTCGCCCATGTTGGCGCCGAGCGCGACGAGCCCGGTGTACCACTGCTTCCGCCAGTCCATCCCGGCCGGCAGCTTCTCCATCTCCTGCACGGCCCGGCGGCCCTCGCCGGCCTCGACGAACGCGCGTACCAGGCGCAGGGTCACCTCCACGCTGCGCACCGGCGCGCGCCGCAGCTCGGTCACGGTCGTGGCGGGGTCCGCGCCAGTCAGCGCGGCGACGAACCCGGCGCCCGGGTCGGCCGGGTCGAGCAGCGGCAGCGGCAGCGCGGCGGCGATCTCCGGCCCGGTCGGCGCCTCGTCGGCCCCGAACGTGCGGCGTTCCGGGGTGAACCGGGTCGAGGGGATCGCCCGCGGCGCCCCGTCGGCCGCGGACAGTACCTCGCACAGCACGCCCAGCGCCTGCTCGCCCATGTCGGCGGCGGACTCGAAGCGCCCGGCCGGGTCGGTGTCGGTCGCCCGGCGCAGGAACCGCAGGTACGACTCCTCGGTGGCGAGCAGCGGGATGTCGGTGGGGTCGGGCAGCCGGTCGGCGTACTTGCTGGAGAACCCGGCGAAGTCGAAGCTGAGCACGGCGAGGGTACGGCCGACGGTGTAGAGGTCGGACTGGACCGAGGGGCCGAGCGTGGCCAGCTCCGGGGCCTGGTACCCGGGCGTGCCGTACAGCGCGGAGACGTAGTCGTCCATCCGCCGTACCGCGCCGAGGTCGATGAGCTTGAGCTGTTCTTCGGCATGGATCACGTTGTCCGGCTTGAAGTCGCAGAACAGCAGACCCCGGTCGTGCAGGTAGCCCAGGGCCGGCAGGACCTCCAGGCCGTAGGCGAGCACGGTGGGCAGCGGCAGCGGTGACCGCCGGCCGTCCGGCCCGAGGTTGGCCAGCGCGAGGTCTTTGAGCGACCGGCCGCCGACGTACTCCATGACGATGTAGCCGACCTTCTCGCCGGTCATCGGGTCGGGGTGCTCCACGAAGTCATGGATCTTGACGATGTTGGGGTGGTCGACGGACACCAGGAACCGGCGCTCGGCCATGGCGGCCGCGATAGCGTCGGCGTCGCTGGTGTTGATCAGGCCCTTGAGCACCACCCAGCGGTCCGAGCCGGCGTCGCTGATGTTGCGGTCGCGGGCGAGGTAGATCCAGCCGAGGCCGCCGTGGGCCAGCGCGCCGAGGATCTCGTACCGGTCGTCGACCGCCTCGCCCGGCTGCAACCGGGGGACGAACGAGTACTTCGTGCGGCACTTGGGACAGAAGCCCTCGGTGCGGCCGGGCCGGCCGTCGTGGCTACGCCCGGCCGGCTCGCCGCAGTTGCCGCAGAAGCGCTGCGACTCCGGTACCTTCGGGTCCTTCAGCACGGCGCTGGCCGGGTCGCTCAGCGGCACCGGCGGTACCTCGACCAGGTTGGCGCCCAGCCGGCCCCGGCCGCGGCTGCGGCTGCGCGTGCCGGTGCCGGTGCCGGTCCGGCCGGCGAGGCCCGCGCCGGTCGGCGCGGCGAGCCCGGCGGTAGGCACCGACGGTGCCCCCACCGAGCGGCCGCCCACGGAGGGCGCCGCAACCGAGACGCCTGGTGGCGCCTTGTGGCCGCATTCGTCGCAGTAGCCGTCCTGGTCGTAGTGGCCGGGACAGCCGGGCCGGCGGCAGGCGGGGTTACCGGTCATCGCGGGGTTACCGGTCATCACTGTCTCCTCCGGTGCCATTCTGGCGGGGCAGCGCGGCTGACGAGCGCTGACTGGTGGCCGCTCCGGCAAGCTCCGCGGCCAGGGCCTGCTGGTAGGCGAATACCGCCCGGGTGCCGGCGCGCAGGTCGCACGGCGCCGTCCAGAGCAGCTCGCGGGCCTGCGCGTGCAGTGCGGTCAGCCCGTCGTGCTCGGCGTACCCGAGCCGGGCCGCCTTGGCCCGGTACGCCTCCAGCCGGCCCCGCAGCTCGTCGCGCCGGGCGAGCAGCCCGTCGGCCGCCTCGCGCAGCTCGTCGGCGCGCTGCCGGGCCCGCGTGGCGGACCGTTCCACCGCGGCGGCGCTGTCGACCAACGGTACCCAGCGCGCTTCCCGGTGCAGCCGGTCCAGGTCGGCCAGCCGGTTCTGGAGTACCGCGGCGGCGTGCGGCGCCGGCGGCAGGCCGGTGTCGGCGATCCGGTCCGCCACCCGCGCGTACGCCTCGGCGAGCCGCTCTTCGGCGGTACCCACCTGCTCGACGAGCGCGCGCAGCTCGGCCATCCGGCGCGGGTACCCGTCCCGGATCCCCACCAGCGCACCGACCCGCTCGCGCAGCACGCCCATCCGGCTGGCCAGGCCGTCCAGGCGGGCCTGGGTGGCCGCGGACAGCCGGCCGCCGGGCGCGCCGGACAGCGGGTCGCCCAGGTCGATGCGGGCCGCCTCGGCAAGCGCGGCGGACAGCGGTTCGCCGGCGTCGGCGAGGCCCACCGAGGCGGCCTGCGCGACCAGCGCGTCGACCTCCTGCGTCAGCGGCGCGTACCGGCCCGCCACGACCGACCAGGCACTGTCCACATCGGACAGATGGCCGGCAACCGTGGCGCACCGCCGCTCCAGCTGGCCGGCCAGGTCCCACAGCCGGACCCGGGTTGCCGGGGCTCCCTCGGTCGGCATGCCCGCGGCGTCCAGCCCGACGACCGGCTCGCCGCAGATCAGCCGCAGGGCGTCCCAGTCCGAGTCCTCCGGCCGGCGCTGGCCGCGGATGCTACGGGCCCGTTCCAGCAACTCGCCGAGTACCGCGAAGTGCGCCCACAGCAGGTCCACCTCGGGGCGCAGGGCGGCCCAGCGGCTCTCGGTACGCCCGCCCAGCCCGCCGCCGCGCAGGAACGCCAGCCCCGGGTGGCTGTCGATGGCGAACATCGCCGCGGCGATCCGGTCGTGGGCGGCGCCGAGCCCGGCCAGGGTCTCGTCCACGGCCTCCCGGCTCATCGGTGCGGACACGGTCTAATCCTGGTACTCGGCGGAGGGCACCGGCGGTGCGTTCCCCTTCAACCAGCGGGCGTTGATGTCGCGGAGGGTACCGTCGCCCCGCATCCGCTCCAGCACGCCGTTGACGAAGCGCACGAAGTCCGGCGAGTTCTTGGAGATCGCCATGCCGTACGGCTCCTCGGTGAACTTCGGGCCGACCAGTTGCAGGTTCGGGTCCTGGTCGGCCATGCCCGCGAGGATCGCGTCGTCGGTGGAGATCGCGTCGACCTGCCCCTGCTGGAGCAGGACCACGCAGTCGGTCCAGTCCGGCACCGACACCGGGATCGGCTTGGACTTGTAGTTCGCGATGTTCACGATCGACGTGCTGCCGGCCACCGCACAGACCTTCTTGCCGCCCAGGTCGTCCATGCTCTTCGCCGGCGAGGACCTGCTGGTCAGCACCCGCTGCCCGGCCTGGTAGTACACGCTGGAGAAGTTGACCTGCTGGAGCCGGTCGCAGGTGATGGTCATCGTGCGCGCGACGATGTCCACCTTGTTGTCCTGGATGTACGGGATCCGCTGGGCCGACGTGATCGCGATCAGCTGTACCTTGTCCGGGCTGCCGAAGATCGCCTTCGCGACCTCCTTTGCCACGTCGATGTCGAAGCCCTCGATCTGCCCGCTGGCCGGGTTGCGGTACCCGAACAGGAACGTGTTCTGGTCCACCCCGACCCGCAGCAGGCCGTTCTGCTGGATGCGCTGCATCGTCGAGCCGGCCGGCATCTGGCCCGCGGCGGGCAGCGTCGACGGCGGCCGCAGGCTGGCCCGCGGGTTGCAGGTCTGTGCGGGGCCGGCGCTGGAGCTCGGGATCACCGCCGGGTCCTGTACCCCGAGCGGCCGCGCGGCCGGGAACGTCGAGGCGGCCGGGCTCGGCTGGCGCCCGGCGGAGCAGCCGGCCAGTAGGACGACGACGGCACCGAGAGCGGCGGTCAGTACCCGGCGGTTCATCGGTACTCCGCGATCCGCTGCTGGAGTCCGGCGACCACGCCGGCCAGCACGAGCAGGGTCAGCACGACCAGCCCCGGCGCAGCGAGCGTGAAGCCGTCCGCGGCCGCCCGGGCCTGCCGGTCGAAGTCGGCGCTGGCGGCGTCGATGCCGTTGGCCAGGTCCTTGTCAAGATGGTTGAACGCGTCGGCGGTGCTGCCGGGGCCGCTGCTGATGGCCAGCTTCACCGCGGCCGGGTAGTCGCCGCCGGTGTCCTGCGCCCGCAGGTTCTTGTGGGCGTCGCGCCACACGCCCGCCTGGGCGGCCGCCGCGCTAAGGGCCGACCGGACGGCCGGGTCGCCGGGCTGGCCGGCGGCATCGCCGAGCAGGCCCCGGTCGCCGACGAGCGTGGTCAGCTGCTGGTTGAAGTCCTTGTCGAAGTCGCCGCCACTGCCCCGGGCCACCAGGGTCAGGGCCTCGTCGGCGCGGGCGGTCAGCGCGGCGATCCGCGCCGAGGCGAGCCGGTCCACCTGCTCCGAGCCCGAGGTGCGGGCCCGGTCCAGATCGCCCTGCACGGCGATCCAGGACACCGTGGTCCACATCAGCATCACCAGCGCCGCCCCCATGGCTACGAGGAGGCCGACGTTGAGCAGGCGCTGGGTGCGCCGGGTCAGGTACCGGGCGGCCAGGACCAGCCCGGCGAGCGTCACCAGCAGCAGCGGGACCGCCAGCCAGGGGAACGCGGCGCCGCCGGACACGTCGCCGGCGAGCCGGCCGCGCTCGGACCTGTACAGCCCCTGCGCGGCGGGCAGCAGTTGGGTGCGCATGAGGCCGGAGGCCTCGCGCAGGTAGGCGGCCCCCAGCGGGATACCCAGGCGGTTGTAGGTCCGGGCGGTGTCGACCAGGCCGGTGTAGACCGGGAGCTGGGCGGAGAGCTGGCTGACCAGGGTCCGGTCGGTGCCGGCACCGGCGGTCACCGCGGCGAGCGCGGCACTCGCGGCCGCGACGTCGTCCTGGTACCGCTGGCGCAGCGCCGTCGGCTCCACCCCGCCGGACAGGAAAGCGCTCGCCGCAGTCGCGTCGGCGTCGGACAGCGAGCGGTACAGCTCCTGGGCCTGGATGGTCAGCGGCCCGCTGCCGTGGCGTACCTCGTCGACCAGGGCCGAGCGCTGCATGATCCCGACCACGGCGGCGATGCCAGACAGCAGGCCGAGCACGACCAGCAGCAGCATGAACCCGGTCAGCCGGCCCGGAGTGCTGCGGGCCCGCGCTGCGAGCCGGCCGCCGGGACGGACCCGGGCATCCGGCCGCACGCTGGACGCGGGTGCGGTCAGCAGTGCCATGCGGCCCCCATTGCGCGGCTCCCGTATTCGAAGACCTGTCCGGCTACGGTAGCCCGTCCGGTCAAGAAACCGCCGATCTTTAGCCCTTGGCGCTCGCCTGCGCTCGCGCGGCCCCGGGGCTATCTCCGGCGGTGGCGGGAGCGCTCCTCCATCCGCCGCTGTCCCTCCAGCACCGCCTGGTGCAGTTCCTGCAGCCAGTACTCGGCGCTGTTCGGCTCGACGTCGTCGCGCAGCCAGGTCCACCGGCGCGACGGGATCCCGGGTACCAGGTCGAGCTGGTGCGACGAGCGCACGTGCGTCGGCCCGTGCGAACGGTCGCCACGCTCCAGCACCAACCGGGTACCGTCGGTGAGCACCGCCATCCCGCGCCCGGGGATGTCCAGCGGGCCGAACGCGTTCTGCTGGATCTCCCCCCAGCTCATGGTCGGCGTCTCCAGCGAGGACACGCCCACCCCGATGTACTGGGCGCGCGGGGAGATCTCGTCCTGCCTGCGCGCCATCGAGGTCAGCGGGTCGAAGTCGTCGCCCCGGGCCAGCCGCCGCCGGCCGATCCCGACCATCTTGTACAGCAGCTCCGGGAGGAACGCCACGTCCTCCCCGTCGAGGAACAGCCGTGCCGCCATCGGGGTGGCGTACCGCGGGTTGCCCGGCTCGATCTGCTCCAGGTAGAAGAACGCCAGAGCGTGCGGGCCGATCGGCGTCTTGCGCCGGAACTCCCACGCGTTGAGGGCGTGCTGCGCGTTCATCTGGGACAGCCGGTCCACCACCAGGTTACGGATCTCGGCGGCCACCCGGTCGTGCTGCTCGGGCCCCCGCTCGGTCCACTCGGTACCGCCGTTGCCGCCGTAGGTCGGTGGCGGTGGTGGCGGAGGTGGTGGTGGCGGAGGTGGTGGTGGTGGTGGGGTGGGCGGCTGACCGTAGATGGCTTCCGGTTCGGTCCACCGTCGTTGCGAGGGCACGCTGCCGTAGTTGGCGTACGTCACCCGGCCTCCCCACCCGTTACCCGTACCAGTCGACAGAGCGTATGGCTGAGGTATCTATACAGTACCGACGACACCCTCCGCTACGTATCGACCACAGTGGACGGAGTTCACCAGGGGATCTGTGCCGGGCGACTCCCGCCTGTCGAGATCAGCATGCGTCAGGTGGACCCGAGCCGCTGTTGCGCTCGGCCAGCATCTCCAGCAGGCGGGCGACCGGCGCGGCCGGCGCGTAGTACCAGCCCTGCGCATGGTCACAGCCGAGTAATCGCAGCAGGTCGGCCTGGTGGTCGGTCTCCACGGCCTCGGCGGTGACGGTGAGCCCGAGCGCGTGCGCCAGCCGGACCAGCGCGTCGAGGATCCGCTCGTCCCGGTCGGCCGGCCGGTGCTCGCGCAGCCCGGCGAGGAACGGTCCCGCGAGCTTCAGACTCTGGATCGGCAGCGTCCGCAGGTACGCGAGGTTGGAGTACCCCGTGCCGAAGTCGTCGATGGCGATGCGGACGCCCAGCGCGGCCAGCCGGCGCAACGACGGCAGCGGCCGGTCCCCGGCGTCCATCACCGCGCTCTCGGTCAGCTCCAGCTGCAGCAGCTCCGGCGGCAGGCCGGTCTGTTCCAGGATCCGCGCCACATCGTCCACAATGGACGGATCGCTGGCCTGCCGGGCGGCGAGGTTCACGCTGAGCACCAGGCCGGCCTTCGGGTAGGCGCGGTTCCATGCGGCGGCCTGGGTACACGCCTCGCTGAGCACCCAGCGGCCCAGCGGCACGATCAGCCCGGTCTCCTCGGCGAGGTCGACGAAACCCTTGGGCAGCAAGGTACCCAGCTGCGGATGGTGCCACCGGACCAGCGCCTCGACGCCGACCAGCCCGCCGTCGGTCAGCCGGATCATCGGCTGGTACTCGACGACGAACTCGCCCCGGGCCAGCGCCGCGGGCATCGCCGACGCCAGCGCGTACCGGGCCTGCTCGCGCTCGTGCCGCACCGGGTCGAACAGCGCCCAGCGGGCCCGCCCGTCGTCCTTTGCCCAGTACAGCGTGACGTCGGCGGCCTTCATCAGCTCCGCCGCGGTACTCGTCGCCGCCGGCTCGTCGAGGACGCCGACGCTGGCCGTCACGACCAGGGGTACCCCGCCGAGCTGTACCGGCTCGACCAGCGCGGCGAGGACGGCCTCGGCGACGGCCACCACGTCGGCGGTGCGCGCCGGGTCCTCGACGAGGATCGCGAACTCGGCCCCGCCGGTCCGGGCGACCAGGTGGTCCCACCGGGCCACGCACTTGGCCAGCCGTTCCGCGACGATCACCAGCAGGTCGTCGCCGACGTCGTGGCCCAGCCCGTCGTTGACCATCTTGAAACCGTCGAGGTCGAGGTAGCACAGGCCGACCCGGCTCTCCGGACCCGCGTTGTCGAGCACCTCGGTGAGCCGCTCGAAGAAGAGGGTACGGTTCGGCAGCCCGGTCAGCGGGTCGTGCTCGGCCTGGAAGCGCACCTGGTCCGCGAGCGCGTACCGCTCCGTGCTGTCGGAGATCATGGCGACGGTGAACTGCGGGTCCCCGGCCTCGTCGCGGATCAGCGAGACGGTCAGGTGGGTACGGATGACCGCGCCGTCCTTGCGGAAGTACCGCTTCTCCACGCGCACGTGGTCGCGGACCCCGTTGACCAGGTCGGCGTACAGCTGCCACATGCCGGAAACGTCCTGCGGATGCATCACCAGGTCGGTCACGTTGATCTGGAGCAGCTCGTCGGCGGTGTACCCGAACATGTCGCAGAACGCCTGGTTGACCTGGAGGATCTTGCCGTCGATGGAGGCGATGCCGATGCCGATCGCCGCCCCGGCGAACACCGCGCGGAACCGCTTCTCGCTGGCCCGCAGCGCCTGCTCGACCTGCTTGCGCGCATCGAGCACGGCCATGCTGAGCCGCTCCTGCTCGGCCAGCGTGCGCTGGCGCAGCGCCGCGACGTAGCCGGCCGCGAGGCCACCCTGGATACGGGCCAGCCGGTCGGTCGCGTCCCGCCCGGGAACCTCGAAGTAGCGCAGGAACTCGGTACCGAGCAGGCGCAGCGTGCGGTCCAGCAGGCTCGGGTCGGTCAGGTGCGCGTTGACCAGAGCCACCCCGACGTCGTACGCGGTCTTGAGGGTGAACTCCTCGGCCTGCATGGCGTCGGCCAGGCGCACCGTCAACCCGTACATCAGGCGCACCGTCTCTTCGGCGCTCAGTGGCAGGTACCCGTTGGCCCCGGCCGCGGCGGCCGCCCACGCGCGGGCGTAGGCTGCCGCGCGTTCCTGGGTGCCCCCCGATCCGGTCACCTCCGGGCCACACCGCCGAAGGCACCGACCTGTTCAGGATGCTCCTCCACCTCGGCATCCGGTTCCGGACGCCACTGCGTGAGGAACACCAGACCCGGGTCGACGAGCGTGAAGTCGCCGAAGAACTCGCGGATCCGGTCCCGGGTACGCAGGTTGATCTCGGTGTCGGTACGGGCGGACAGCCGCTGCGCCTCGAGTACCTCGGGTGGCTGGCCGTCCTGGGTGGCGTGCGAAATGAGCAGGAAGCTGCCCGGGCCGGTCGCGGCCCGCAGCCGGGCGGCGATGTCCACCGGGTCGTCGGCGTCCGGGATGAAGTGCAGCACGCCGGCCAGTACCACGGCGAGCGGCTCGCTCAGGTCGACCAGCCCGAGGTCGACCGCCTCGGCGACGATCCGGTCGGGTTCGCGCACATCGACCTGCAGCACGCCGGTCTGCTTGTCACCGTCGAGGATCGCCCGGCTCTGCGCGACCGCGACCGGGTCGACGTCGACGTACACCACCCGCGCCGCGGGGTTGGCGTCCTGGGCCACCTCGTGGACGTTGCCGACGGTCGGCAGTCCCGAGCCGATGTCGAGGAACTGCTCGATGCCCTCGGCGACCAGGAAGCGGACCGCCCGCCGCAGGAAGCTGCGGTTGGCCCGCATGGTCTGCGCCAGGTTCGGGGTCAGGCGGGCGATCTGCCTGGCCAGCTGCCGGTCGACCTCGAAGTTGTGCGCCCCGCCGAGGAAGTAGTCGAAGACCCGGGCAGCGCTCGGCCGGGTGATGTCGATGTCATCGGGTATGCCGCCGGAAAGCTCCATCGCCCGCCCTCAGGATGCCGCCATGCGTAAGCCCAGCCTGCTCCCGCCCCGCCGACCGGACGCCGTAGAGCATACGGGTCTGCCTAGCGAGTGGACAGATGTCAAGGCCTGCCGGTCCGCGACGGGGCGGTACCGCTGAGGGCGGTACCGCCCCTTGCGGGGCCGGTCCCGGCTGGGGTGGGGTGGGGGCGTCCGGGACCGGTGCCGTGAGGCGAGCTGGCTAGGGGAGGCCGGGTGGCCCCGTGGCGGCGGTGCGGGGTGGCGCGTGGTGGTCGGGTCCGGTGTCGCCCGGCGGGTTGACATGCAGGAGCCGGGCGCAGAACTCCGGGATCCGGTGTACGTCGCCGGCCGCGGTGGCCAGCTGCTGCCGCACTGCCGGGTCGGGGGATTCGTGGTGGGCCAGCGCGGCCAGGTACCCGCGGCACAGCTGGGCGAGGTCGGGGCTGGGCGACGGCCTCGCGGCGGGGTCGCCGGCCTGGCCGGCTCCGGGGCCGCTCCCCAGGTCCGGTCCGGCCGGTGGCGCCGAGCCGGTTGCCGCGGCCGGGCCGGCGTCGCGGGCGCGGCCCACCCCCGAGGTCCCGGGGGCGCGGCGCGGCGCGGGTACCCCGAGCGGGGAGAGCAGGTCGTGGGCGGACTGCTGGGCCGGTGCAGGCAGTTCACCGGTACCGGCGGCCAGCGCGGTACCGCCGAGGAACAGCACCGCGGCGCCCGCCGACACCTTGACCAGCACGGTGCGCCGAAGGGCGGAGGCGAACCGGCGGCGCGGCTCGACCGGGCCGTGGTACGCCCGGCGGAACGCCTCGACCGCGGTCCGCTCGCCGGCGAGCTCGCCCGGGCGGGCCGGGGCCGCAGCCGCCGACAGCAGCCGGGCCAGCCCGCGCCGGTCGGGCGCGACCGGCTGGCCGGTGAGCAACTGTTCCGCCTCCCGCGCGGTCAACCGCCGGGGGTACGGGGGTCGCAGGCTTCCCATGACACATACCCAGGCGTCGCCGGGCGCCCAGGCGTTACACCCGCGGCGGTACCGGCGCCCGGCGCTGCCGTACCTCGGCGTGCTCGGCGAGCCGGCGCAGGCCGCGCAGTGCCGCCATGCGTACCGCGCCCGGCCGCTTGCTGATCCGGGTCCTTGTCGAGGAGTTGCACGCGGCCGGCGTCAGCGAGGCCCGGATCGGGCCGGCACCCCGATAGCCGCGGATCTTGGACGCCTGCACCCCCCGGAGGGGTGAATTCGTCCAAGATCTCGCCGGCCGGGCGGCGCGGTTAAGGGCTCCGGCGGACCCGTAGGGTCGCGACCGCCGCGACCCAAGCGAGGCAGCCGGCGAGGCAGATCCGCTCCAGTACCCCGGTCAGCATGGTGCGGCCGGAAAGGAGCAGGGCGCCGGCCATCGCCGTACCGGCCGGGATCATCGGGAGGAGCGCCCAGCGGGAGGCGACCAGTATCCACCGGTCGGTCGAGCGGAGCGCGGCGGCCAGCATGGCGAGGCCGCAGCACATCACCGCGGCGATGCTCGCGCCCGCGTGCAGCAGGTCCCCCGCCGTCGGGTGCTGGTACGGCGGCAGCGGGCAGCCCTTGCTGCACTGCACCGCACCGGAGACGAGCAGCAGCGGGACGGCGATTGCCAGCGCCAGCGCGGCCCGGCCGGCGACCGGCCGCAGGGCGAGCGCGGCGGCGCCGGCGGCGAGCGCGAGGAGGAGCAGGGTCAGCCGGTACAGGAGGGCATGCGGCGCGCCGGCGACGCCGGATTCGCTGATGTACCCGGCCAGCCCCGGCCCGCCCCGGGTGGCGATGACGAGTCCGGCGGCGGCGAGCACCGTCGCCCCGAGCGCGACCACGGCCCACCCGCGAGTGGCCCGCCCACCACCGGCGCCACCTATCAGGCGTGAGCGAGATGAGTGAATGGCGCCCTCACCTACTCCGAGTTGTCGGACAACTACGCATCGCTCAGCATGGATTAAAGGAGGGCCGCCGCATGAACAGCCTCCCGCAAACCCCCGTCAAAGTACCGAGCCGCCGCGTGGTCATGGGACGGATCATCGAGGTGGAGGAGTCGTACGCGCGCGAGGTCGGGGTACCGCCCGTGCTGCTGATCCCGCTGCTGGTCGCCACGCTGGCCGTGGACCTGATCGGGCTTCTGTTCAGCGCCGTCTTCCGGGTCGGGGTACCCACCGCCCGCCGGCCGTTCAAGGCGCTGCGCAAGGGACCTGAGTACATGGTGACCTCGGTCTGGGTACGCGACGCCGACGACTCCCGCGTCGAAGTCGAAGTACACGGGCACCTCAACCGCACCGCGCTGATCCGCAGGGACCGGATCCGCACGGTCACCCGGCGCCAGAAGGGCGACCTCCCGCTGCTGGCCGGGCCGATCGAAAACCTGACCACCAGCCGGGTACTGCGCCCGAGCCGGGCCACGCTGGTGAGCCACCTGGGCGTCGGGCTGATCCTCCAGGCGATCCTCGGCGCGCTGCTCATCGGCTTCGCCGTCGCGGTGTTGATCGGTAGGTGATCCCCTACATATCATGGCCGGCATGACCATCACCCATGTGCAGCTGCTCTCCGTGCCGGTCACCGACCAGGACCGCGCCCGGGACTTCTATGTCGACACGCTCGGTTTCGACCTGGTTGCCGACAACCCGATGGGTCCGGACCAGCGCTGGGTACAGGTCGCGCCCAAGGGCGGCCAGACCTCCCTGACGCTGGTCACCTGGTTCGAGACGATGCCCCCGGGCAGCCTCAAGGGGCTGGTGCTCCAGACGCCCGACGTCGACGTGGAGACCGCCCGGCTACGCAACGTCGGGGTCGACATCAACGGCCCGGTGGACGAGGAGTGGGGGCGGTACTCCACCTTCGACGACCCGGACGGCAACGGCATCGTGCTGTCCAGCCCGCCGCTCGTGGACCCCGGTGCCTGAGCCGGACGTCTTCACCGCGCTGGCCAGCCCGATCCGCCGCCAGCTGCTCCAGCTCCTGCTGGACGGGCCGCTGCCGGTCAACGTGCTGGCCGGCAACTTCGACATGCGCCGGCCCAGCATCTCCGAGCACCTGCGCATCCTGCGGGACGCCGGGCTGGTCGTGGAACGCCGCGCCGGTCGCCACCGGCTGTACCAGCTGGACCCGGCCCCGTTGCGCGCGGTCTCCGACTGGCTCGGCCCGTACGAACGGTTCTGGCGCGCCCGCCTTGCCGACCTGCACGACCTGCCCTGACTCCGGTCCGGAGCTGGACATCAGACCGCGGCCGGCCGGTTGCGAGGGTGGCGGCGGAGGTCGACGACCGCACCGTCGGCGTCGGCCGCCGGCCGCCACCCGGCGGTGCGCGGCCGCTGGAGCACCGCCAGCGCCTGACCGGCCGGCAACGGCGGGCCGAAGTACCCGCCACGGGCCGCGGTGCAGCCCAGCCGGGCCAGCAGGGTGGCCTGCTCCGCGGTCAGCACGCCGGTGGCGACCACGCGCATCCCCTGCGCGCGCCCGAACTCCGCCAGGTACCGCAGGATCGTCGCGGCGGCCGCGGTCTCGGCGACCTTCGCGACGAAGGCAGGCCCCAGCCGGATCTCGTCGACCGGTACCCGGCCCACCAGCGACAGCGGGAGGTCGCCGGCCGCGCTGGTGACCGCCAGCTGGACGCCCAGCGCGCGCAGGCCGTGCAGGACGTCCTCGACCGTGGCGAGGTCCGGCCCACCCGGCTCGGCGACCGGCAGGATCAGCCGATGGCCGGGCAACCCGTGCCGGCGCAGGAGCGCAGCCAGGTCCGCGGGCAGCTCCCGGTCGGCCAGCGCACCGGGCGGGAGGTCGACCGTGACCGGCAGGTCGCCGCGGTACCCGTCGCGCGGCGCGACCGCCCCGAGCGCGGCGTCGAGCAGGTGCCGGATGTACGGCCGCAGAAGGTTGCCGCGCACCGCGATCCCGGCCAGCTCCTCGTGCCCCAGCCAGCCCTTCGACGGGTGGTTGCAGCGCACCGACGCGTGTATCGCCTGCGGCGCACCGGTGTGCAGGTGGACCACCGGCTGCAGCAGCGCATCCAGCGCCCCGTTGACGATGGTCCACCGGACCTCCGCGTCCAGGCTGACCCGCTCCAGCGCCCCGGCGTCCTGCCGCTCGTCGTAGAGCCCCGGCGTGGTACCGGTGAGCTTCGCGCAGCGCAGCGCGACCTCCGCCCGGCGGAGCAGCTCGGCCGGCTCCACGCCGTCGCCGGCCGCGCAGCCGATGGTGGGCTCGATCGACAGCCGTACCCCGGCGACCTCCATCGGCTCGGCGAGCGCGGCGGCGAACTCCGCCGCGCGCCGCTGGACGTTCCCGGTCGAGCCGTCGCGGTACCCGGTCAGGACGGCGAACGCGGTATCGGCGACCCGGCCGACGACCTCGCCGTCCTGTGCCGTCGCGGCGACCCGGCGAGCCGCCATCCGCAGCGCGGCGTCGCCGCCGCCCAGCCCGAGCGCGCCGTTGAGCCGCCCGATCCCGCCGACGTCGATGAGCAGAAAAGCCCGGGCGTCCCGGTGACCGGTACGGCTTCCCGCGAGGAACGCCGCGCGGTCGGCGAGCCCGGTGAGCGGGTCGCGGTCCGCGCTGCGTGCGGCGAAGATGCGCTCGTAGCTCTCCGCGAGCGCCGCCCGCGTGGGCGGCTCGGCCGGCTCGGGTGCCAGGTTCCCCACCCACTCCAGGTAACCCAGCACGTCGGCGGCGTACTGCACGTGATGGCTCCACCGGCGGCGCAGCGACTTCTCGCTGCCCTGCCGGGGCAGGTACGGGGGGCCGTTGCGCAACTCGCGGAGCACCGCGGCGGGTGCCAGCCAGGCGGGCAGGTCGGCACCCGTACCGGGGTTCTCCACCGTCAGGTACCGGCGCATCAGCAGCCGGGTACCGGCCGCCACGTAGGCCCGGGTGAGCGCGTCGCCCGCGAGGCGGCGCCGCCCCCGACCGGTGTGCCGGTCGAGGGGCCGTACCACGTCGGTGAAGTCGCGATCCCCGCCCGGCACGAGGCCGGGTTCGTCGGCCAGCCCGGCCGGTACCCCGCGCTTGCGCAACCGGCGGCGCAGGACATCCAGGGCGCTGCCCAGCGCCGACCAGTCCGCCGCCGCGCGATCGACCTGCCGGCGCCGCTCCCCGTCGGCCGCCCACAGCCGGGCCGGGGAGTCCACGTCGGGCGAGGACAGCGGCGGTACCACCGACGGCCCGGGAAGGTGGGCCGCGACCGGCTCCGGGTTCTCGCCGCCGGACTCCCGCACCTCGGCGGTACCGGCGGCCGCCGCGCGGGCCTGGTTCCCGAGCAGCCCGAGCAGCCGGTCCACCTCGTCCGCGGCAGCTCGGTGCTCGCCGCCCCGCGCCCGGGCATCCTGCAGGAACGGGCGCAGCTGCCGCTGCCGGCGCGCCAGCTCGACGGCGAGCGCCTGCCAGCGCTCCGGCACGGTACCCGGCTCGGCGGCGTCGTCCGCGCCGCCGAGCGCCGCCGAACGGCGCAGTACCTCGCGCACGTCGCGCAGTGCCGCCCGGTTGCGCAGGGCCTCGGCGGCATCGGTACCCAGGGACGACTCGGCCAGCAGGCCGCGCAGCATCTCGTCCGGTTCGGGCATGCTGTTCTCAAAGCGCATCGCTACCGCGCCCTCCCCTCGTTCGGCAGGCTGCCCGGGTTGCGCCGGCGGTGCCGGTGCAGGGCACCCTCGACGGCCCGCGGAGTCGTCCGGAGGATCTCCGCGATCTCCCGGTGGCTGTAGCCCTCGGCCACCAGCGTCACGATCGTGCGGGTCCGCGGATCAAGCTCGTCGAGGGCATCCCGGACCTGCTCCCCCGCGACCGCCAGCTCCGCCGGGTCACCCGTCGCGCCGTGCGGCAGTTCCCGGATGTCGAAGACCAGCGTGACGCCGCCGAGCGTGTCGCTGCGCCGCCAGTTCCGGTACACCTGCACGAACGCGTAGATGCACTGGCCCATGAAGTAGGTCTTCAGCGAGGCGCCGCCCGCGGGATCCCAGCCGCGGCCGTGCCGCGCGTTGGCGCGGAACCGGGCCAGTGCCAGCGCGATGGTCTCCAGGGCCAGCTCGTGCCGGTCGTCGCCGGTCCAGTTCGCCGGCGGCGGACCGACCGGTACGTTGCGGTCGGCGCACAGCCGGAACATCAGCCCGATGCGTAACCAGGACGCGCACACCGGCAGGGCGTACGCGGTGAGCGCCTCGGCGAACTCGTCGTAGGCCGGCCCGGCGAAGTCGAGATCCGCCAGCCGCTCGTACAGGACGCGGTCGGCCGCCAGCCGGTCGGGGTCGTCACGCGCTTCGCTGTCGGACATGTTGGCCTCCCCGGTCGGCGGTCATCTCGACTACCTTCTACGCGCAGTGAGATAGGCAGCCCACGGAAAGATCGGCCAATCTGCCGGTGCGGGCACGAAACGGCCGGCAAATGACGGGTACCAGTCGACTGTGTCGATCTACTGATCGGCACCCAGGCTGCTCGCGGCAGGTCTGTGCCACATTCCGCGGAACAGGCGCCGGGGACGGGCGCCACCGTCGCCGGGAAACTACGTAGAGTCACGACGTGGGATGCCCGCATGGACGCCGCTATAGCGCGGACAGGACCGTCACCCGACCCGGAACGAGGTACCCATGGCCCGCCGCGAGCCCAGCGAACCGAAGCGCGAGCCCAGCGAACCGAAGAACGCCGCCTTGCTGGTCCGGCCCAAGTGCCGGCCCACGACGACCTACCTGGTGAGCCCCCGTACCGCGCTGCTGCTACTGCTGGCGCTGCTCGCCGGTGCGGCGGCGACGGCCCTGACCGTCGCGGGCCGCGCCGGATGGCCGGCCGCGATCCTCACCGGTACCGGCGCCGCCGGTGCCGCGCTCGCGCTCTTCGACCGCGTCATCGGCCCGCCCGACCGGCGCTGAACCGGTCAGGCGCCGGCCGGCCAGGGTCCTGCGTCGAGTGGTAGTAGTTGATGCCCTGCACCTTCCAGCGCGGCCCCTGCGCGGCCCCTGCGCGGGCAGCCGCTGCTTGAAGGCGCCCCACGAGTGGGTGGCCTGTGGCGACCAGCCCAGCTCGTCGCCCACGCTCGCCGGCGCTCCGGACAGCAGCAGCAGCTCGATGCCGCCGGACACACCGGTTGCGGGGCGCACCGGCAGCGGGTACCCGGTCGAGTGGTGCAGCGCCGCCGCCAGGTACTCGCCGACCGCGGGCGCATCGGTCGAGATGACCGTGTCGGAGCGGATCGGGAAGCTGACGCCGGTGGCCGGTTGGGCGCTCGCCGGCGCGGGGACGACCGTCACACTATCGGAGGGATCGCAAGTCGCCACCGTCCGGGCGCAAGGGTTCCCTCCCGTGGAATGCCGTCCTCGCGGCCACTCAATAAGGATTGCCGTGGCCGGGCACGCGCAGGTCGGTCAGGCCGCGCGGGGTTAGCGGCGGGGCGGGCGCACCGCTGCCGCGGGCCATCCCGTCGAGCAGTTCCTCCAGCGCCCCCAGCGCATCCGTCCGGGGCCGCCACCCCAACTCCCGCTCGGCGCGCTCGCTGGACATCAGCGGCGCGCTCTCGGCGAGGCGCACCCAGCCCGGCTCGGTGGGCTGCAGGCGCGCGTGCCAGCTCAGGCTCGCGCCCAACCGCAACACACCCAGGGGTACCCGGACCGCCCGGCCCCCGTACCGCGCCGCGACCCGGGCACCGTCCAGGACCGGGTCCGCCGCGATGTTGAACGGCCCGTGCACATCGGACAGCACCGCCCGGGTGTACGCCTCGGCGACGTCGTCGGCATGCTCCGCCTGTACCCGCAGCCGCGGGTCGTACGGCACCACCGGCAGCCGGCCCAGCCGTAACAGTTGCAGCGGGGCGAGCGGGCCGATGAAGTACCGCGCGATCTCGGAAGCCGCCGAGCGCTGGAAGATGAGGCCGGGCCGCAGCCGCACGACGCGCAGCCCGGGATGGTCGTCCTCCACGTTGTCGAGCAGCGCCTCCTGATCGGCCTTGTCCCGGCTGTACGTCGAGCCCGGTACCCCGGTCACCGGCCAGTCCTCGTCCACCTTCTCGTCCTTGGGCCCCGGTGCGTACGCGCCCACCGAGGAGGCCACCACGAGCGTCGGTACGCTGGCCCGCACGGCCGCCTCGGCGACGTGCGCGGTACCGGTCACGTTGGTGCGGCGCAGCGCCTGCCGGTCGTGGCTGGGCTGGATCTGCCAGGCGAGGTGGACCACCGCGCCGGCGCCCGCGAACACGTCGGTCAACCGGGTCACCGCGTCCGGCCCGCCGACATCGACGGCGTGCCAGTCCACGCCGTCGTAGGGCGCCCCGGCATCCGGCCCGGGTACCCGCCGGGCCACCCCGGTCACCGCGTCAACCTGGTCTTCCCGGGCCAACCGCCGCAACAGCGCCGTACCGACATTGCCGGACGCACCAACCACAACCACCCGCATGCCGCTCCCCTACCCGGATTTGGGGGCCGTGACACGCATGCGCGGCGGGTACGGCGACCGTGGCGGTCGTGGCCGCATTGCTGCTCGCGGGCGCGAAGGGCGGGTACCCGGCCGAGCGGCCCCCGGCTGCTGTCCGGCGCGGCGTGGCTGACCTCGTCGCAGCTCGGGCCAGGTGACCCTGCTGGACGGCTCGTCCGCCGAGGTCGCCGCGCAGGTACAGGTCGGCGCGCGGGCGATCGCATCGAGTCAGCTCAGGTCCCGGGCCTGCTCCGGATCGACCTTGCGGTCGTCGCGCAGCTGGGTGTACGGCTCCGCGTCGGACGGGTGCCCGGCCGCGAGCGCCCGGCCGCGTTCCAGCTCGGCGTTGAGTTCCGCGCCCAGCAGGACAGCGCTGTTCGTCAGGTACAGCCAGACCAGGAAGATGATGACCGTCGCCAGCGTGCCGTACGTCTTGTTGTACGAGCCGAAGTTCGCCACGTACAGCGCGAACGCGGCCGAGCCGACGAGCCAGATCACCACGGCTGTCAGGCCGCCGGGCGAGACCCAGCGGAAGCCGCCCTGCCGGGCGTTGGGCGCCGCCCAGTAGAGGATCGCGAAGACCAGACTGATGATCAGTGCCAGTACCGGCCACTTGGCGATGTTCCACACGGTCACCGCGACCCCGCCGATGCCCAGCAGCTTGCCGAACTGCTCGGCGAGCCGGCCGGTCAGCACCACGGCGAACGCCGAGATCGCCAGCAGCACACCGGTCACGATCGTCACACCCAGCCGCACCGGCAGCTTCTTCCAGATCGGCCGGCCCTCCGGCACGTCGTAGATGGCGTTGGCGGCCCGCATGAAAGCGGCTACATACCCGGACGCCGACCACAGCGCGGCGACGATGCTGACGATCGCGAGGACGCCCGCGGTCTTCTGGCCGCCGTTCTGGATGTTCTTGACGGCGTCGACGAGGATCTGTCGCGCGGCCCCCGGGGTGAGCTGCTCGATGTTGTTGGTCACCGTGGTCACCGCCGAGGTACCCGCCAGCTTGAGGATTGTGACCATGACCAGCAGGCCGGGGAACAGCGACAGGATCGCGTAGTAGGTCAGCGCCGCCGCCCAGTCGGAGAGGTTGTCGCGCTTGTACTCCTTGAGTACTCGCTTGAGCACCCCCCACCACGACCGGCGGTCCAGCTCGGTGGGCTTGGCCGGCCCCTTGTCAGCGGTCGGCTGCGCCGGGGGAAGCTCCTGACGGATCTCGTCGGTACCCCGACCGGCGTCGGCATCCTTGCGGCGCTCGTCGACTCGCTGATCGGCCGCAGCGGATCGGCGTTGTCCACGCATGGCGGGCTCCCATCGTCCCTTCTGGGCTACCCCGACCGGGGTGCCCGGAAACCGCCGTCGCCGGCCCACCCGGATGTGCGCGCATACGGCCCGGCGCCCGCGCGGATGACGTTGAATGATCGCGTGGAGGAGCTGCTACGGGAGGCAGCGGAAATCCCGGAGCTGCCCGACAAGCCGTTGCTGGACGGGGACGCGCTGGACCTCGTGACCCGGCCCGGCCCCGCCGTACCCGACGCGGTCACCCGGTCCGCGCTGCGCTGGCTGGTCGACCTGCTCGCCCTCCCGCCCGGTACCGCCGGCGCGGTGGTCCGCGACGCCGGCACGGCCACGCTCGCCGCACTCGCCGCCGCCCGGCACCGGGTACTTACCGAGGTCGGCTGGGACGTCGAGGGGCAGGGCCTGTCCGCGGCGCCCCCGGTGACCGTGGTCGTCGGCGACGACGCGCACCCGAAGCTGCGCACCGCCCTGCGGCTGCTGGGTCTCGGGCAGGACCGGGTGGTCCGCGTCCGGACCGACGGGCAGGGCCGGATGCGCCCGACCCTGATCCCGCCACTGCATCCCCCGGCGATCGTGTGCGCCCAGGTCGGCGAGGCGGCCAGCGGCGCCGTCGACCCGGTGGCCGCGATCTGCGCCGAGGTACACGACGCCGACGCCTGGGTACACGTGGACGGCACCTTCGGGCTCTGGGCCGCCGCCAGCCCGCTGACCCGCGACCTGCTGATCGGGGTGTCCTATGCCGACTCCTGGGCGGCCGCCGCGCTGGACGTGCCCTACGACAGCGGGCTGGTCTTCGCCCGGGACGCCGACGCGCTGTGGGTCGCGCTGGAACTGGCCCGGCCGGCGCGTGGCGTGGAGGTCTGGGCAGCGCTGCTCGCGCTGGGCCGGATCGGCGTGGCGGACCTGGTCGAAGGCGCTTGCGGGCAGGCCTGGCGGCTGGCCCGGGAGCTGACCGCCGCCGGTTATCCGGTGCTCAACGAGGTGGTCCTCGACCGGGTCGTGGTCGGGTTCGGCAGCGCCGAGCGGGCGGCCGACGCGGTCGCCCGGGTACGGGCCGTGGGCGTCTCAGTCGGGGGTATCCGCTGGCACGGCCGCCCCGCGATGTGCCTGCGCGTCGGTATCCGGCGGTGTACCGACGAGCAGCTCGCCACGATCGTACGTCTGGTCTGCGCCGGCGAATGATGCTTCCATGACGGAATGCGGCCGCTATCGCCGCTGGTGGGACGCCAGGCGGAGCATCGACTTCTGCTGGACGCGCTGACCTCGGTACCCGGTAAGCGGGCCGGACCGCTGATCGGGGAGGCCGGCGTCGGCAAGGCCCGGCTGGCGTCGGCGGTGGCCGGCGCGGCGCTCGATCGGCACGCCGTCGTGGCCAGCGGCGCGTGCCTCCCGCTGGGCGAGGCGTTGCCGTTCCTGCCGATCGTCGAAGCCCTGCGTGGCCTCAACCGCAATCGCGGGGGCCTCGTGGCAGCGCTGTCGCGCACGCCGGCCTACGTGGCGACCGAGGCGGCCCGGCTGGTACCGGAGCTGGGGTCCGCCCGGGCCGGACTCACCTGACGGGGACTGCCGGCCGCTGCCCGACGAGCGCGCGGATGACGAGCAGCGCGCCGAGGGTTGCCGCGACGGCGACCAGCAGCAGGCTGGGAACCGCCGAACCGGCGTACTGCGCGAGGATGCCCGCGCCGAGGAAGCCCAGCGGCCCCGGGGTGGAGATCGCGATCGTCACCGAGGTCATCACCCGCGCCCGCAGCGCCGGAGGGGTACCGGTCGTCAACGCCGAGAAGAAACGCGGGAAGAACAGCCCCGAGCAGACCCCGTTCGCGGCCACGGCAGCCGTCAGCGCCCACACCGGTACCGGCAGCAGAAGCAACCAGCCGGCGGCCGCGATGCCGGCGACCGCCCACCCGGCGGTGGTACCGCCGGTCGTCCGCGCGCGCGATGAGATCAGCCCACCGACGACCGAGCCGGCGCCGTACGCGGCGAGCAGCCAGCCGGCCTGAGCGGCACCGCCGTTGTGCAGCGCCAGTACCGGCAGGGTCGCAACCATCGCCGTCCAGGCCACCTCGACCAACCCGATGCCCACGACCTGGCCGCGCAGAACGCGGTTACGGAAGAGGTACCGCAGTCCTTCGAGCACGCCGTCGCCGGTGTCGTCCGCGTCCACCGGCGGCACGCGGGGCACCAGCGACGCAAGCAGGACGAAGGCGCACAGGTACGAGGCCGCGTCGACCACGAGCACGTTCGCCGGGCCGATCAACGCGATCAGCATGCCGCCCAATGCCGGGCCGATGAAGCTCGCTGACTCGTTCACCGAGTTCATCAGCCCGCCGGCCCGGGTGATCCGCAGCTCGTCGTCGCCGACGATCCCGGCGAGCACGAGCCGCTGCGAGGTCGAGTACCCGGGGAAGAACGACCCCACGGTGAACCCGACCACCAGCAGCAGCGGGAAGGACAGCGCGCCGGCCCAGTAGAGGATCGGGATCAGCGCCACGAGCCCGGCGCGGGTCAGGTCCGATACCAGCATCATCCGGCGCGGACCGAGCAGCGTCGCCGCGCGGCCGCCCCACAGGCCGAGCACGGACATCCCGACGAACTCCGCCGCGAGTACCGCGCCCATCCGGGTCGCCGAACCGGTCGACACGAGCACGAACCACGGCAGCGCGACCGCCGTCATCTCGGTACCGGCCGTCGAGATCACGTCAGCCGCGAACAGCCCGGCCAGCGGCCGGGCAACCCGCGGT
>WNGM01000608.1_pt1 | contig 37884 bp, 36 predicted proteins | sample 5400571 | NCBI WGS metagenome assembly WNGM01 (sample SAMN13153378, study PRJNA577476) | soil metagenome | isolation source: 100 cm soil or saprolite under Garry oak tree replicate 2 | place: USA:California | collected 2016-06-15 | reverse complement strand
CGGCCGATTACCGGCTCCCCGGGACCCGCGTCAAAGGGCGCCTGCGGCGTCGCTGCGCGAGCGCTGCGCGCCCCTGGACCCGGGCACCCCGCTCGCACGATCTGGCAGCCATCAGGACATGGGCTCGGACAGGCACGCCGCCGGCCCCTCACACCAAACCATGCCACATAATACCAAACCAGAACAACACACTAGGAACCAGGCTCAGGAGCTGCAAAGACTTGACGAGGCGCTTCATATGAGTTCTGGGACTTCCCTGACCTGCGACTGGGCAAGCTGTTTGTCCGTGAGTCGCCGCTAGGTCCTTCGACTACGCTCCCGATCGGGCACGTAGCGGGCACGCCTTGGAGCGGATCTACAGAGCGTGGTTTGAGATTCTGCGATGCCCGTTTCGTCCTGCGGCGCGACAGGTTCAGATGGATTCTCCTGAGACTGCTGTTTCGCCATGGTTGCCGTGTCAGGGACTGCCGCCATCGCCGCGCTGGGTTTTCTGGGTCGGGCTGACAACCTGGGGACGGTGCGGTGGGGTCATAGAGATGGGTCCTCGGCATCCGGGACAGGTCCTCGCCGAACGACCCCTAGCACCTCCAGCCTCAGCTTTAAAGACCTAAGGAGTCGATGAGCGTTGGCCAGCGATGAGGAGTTCGAGGAGTTCGTGGCGGGTGCGCTGCCGCGTCTACTCCGCTTCGCTCATCTGCTGACCGGCAATTCTGCCGCTGCCGAGGACCTGGTGCAGACTGCCCTGGGGCGGTCATGGCGCGCCTGGCGATCGGGCCGGATTGATGACCCGCAAGCCTTCGTTCGCAAGGTGATGGTCAACAGCCACGCAACGTGGCGCCGTCGCCATGCAGGCAAAGAGACTGCTGTCGCGGATCCGCCGGAGACCCTGATCGCCGAGGACGAGGCCCGGCGAGTCGATGATCGCGATGCAATGTGCCGGGCGCTGCTGATTCTGCCGCCGCGCCAGCGCGCGGTGATCGTGCTGCGCTACTACGAGGAGCTGTCGGAGCTGGAAATCGCCGACGTCATGGGCATCTCACCGGGGACGGTGAAGAGCCAGGCTGCACGCGCACTGCGGCACCTTGCGGCTATCTTCACCGCCGCCGGACCGGGCCATGAACGCAACCAACGGAGCCGGAGATGACTGAGCTGGAAGACAGGATCCGTGACGCTTTCCAAGATCCACGGTGGGAACTGCCGGTATGGACGGATCCTATGCGGCGCATTCGCCGCGCCGCCGCCCGGCAGCGTGCCCGGCTGGCCGCCGCGACACTCGTACTCCTGGCGGCCGTTGTCCTGCCGCTCGCCCTGCTGCCGGGCTTGATCACCCACTCATCCCGCGTTAGGCCATCGGGGGTCAGCCCGGCCCGTTCGCCGAGCGCCCCGTCAATCCCGTCTTGGGCGAAGGGACTTCGGGGCGAGGTCGCCTACAAATGCGGAAACTCCATCTGCCTGATGCGCCCGGACGGGACCGGGAAGCGAACCCTCAGCATGATCGGCCCGGCATGGAACGCCGCCTGGTCGCCAGATGGCCGCCGACTGGCCTTCCGCGGTTACTACGCCCCCTACGCCGAGGGAGATTACGCCATCTACGTGGTGGGCGCGAATGGATGTCATCTCACCAAGCTCACCAAGGCGATGAACGGTGTTACTCCCTCCTGGTCTCCCTCCGGCCGTCAGATCGCCTTCGCCGTTGGCGGCATCAATGTCATCAACGCCAACGGCACCGGCCTCCGCAGTCTGAGCCGATCCGGGCGGGAAAGGTACGCCGACCAGGAGCCGACATGGTCGGCGACCAACCGGATCGCGTTCGTCCGCACCAGGCTGGGAACTTCGCGCGGGGAGATCTACGCGATGAACGCGGACGGATCCGGCCTGGCCCCGCTCACTCACGGCGGCCCCGGATTCGCCCAACCGTCGTGGTCCCCGAACGGCAAGTCAATCGCCTTCGTGGCCTATCCCAGCTCCTCGGCGCCTAACTACTCGGCCGGGGTGGTCGATGTCGCCAACGCCGACGGGACCGGCGCTCACCGGGTGAGCCCGCCCTCCTGGTGGAGCTACAGCCCAACGTGGATCGGCGGCAAGATCGTCTTTCTTGTCATCAAAGGCTTTCACGCCTCGCCATCAGGTGAGCTACTTCAGGCGAGCGCCTACATCGTGAATCGCGACGGCACCGGCCTGCGCCAGCTGTACCCGAACCTGGGAGACGCACTTGAAATCGCCTGGGGATCCGCGCATCTGCCCCCGGCGAGCTGCACGCGGATCTGATGTCCAGACTTGACGCTGATGAGGTCTTCACGTTTGGGCGTGACCTGGGCAGATGAGTCCGGGGCTGAGGGCTGCCCACAGGTTAAGCGTGCTTGACCCACACCGCAGCGGGTGCTCAGCGGTTCCAGCGGTGGTCGCCTTCGGCGATGGTGAGGCTGAGTTCCTCGAGTTCGGCGATGAGTTCGCGCAGGCGGCGGTGGTTGTCGAACCAGTGGCTGTAGTCGGCGAGCTGGTCGTCGGACAGGATGCGGGTGGCGGTCTTGCCGTTTTTCTTGCGGGTCCACTGGTGGTAGGGGCCGTGCAGGGCGGGCGGGTCGGCGTGGCAGCGGCAGGTGGCGTGGCCGCAGCGGGTCATCCGGTCGGCGAGGGTGCCGGGCAGGGCGAAGCCGAGGGCGGCTAGCTCGCGGCCGATGCGGGCGGCCTGGGCCCGCTGGGCCGGTGTGGGCGACACGTTGTCATTGTCGCAGCCGGGGTCCCCCATCTCGCGCATGTCATTAAGTATAAGTATTGTATGACCAGTGCCGATGTTGCCGCCTATATCGGGCGGTGGCGGCCGTCGCCGGTATCCGCGCAGGCGGCGGCGTTCGCCCGCGACGTGGTCACCAAGACCGGGCCGCAGGGCCGGGAGCGGGCGAAGAACCTGCTGCAGTCGGCCGGGAAGCTCGCCGACTACGCGCTCGGGCTGGGCCTGGGCGCCGCGCCGGAGGTGCTGCTGCACCCGTCGGTGACCGAGCGGTTCACCCGGTGCGCGCCAGGCCTGTCCGGGGCGGCGCGGCGGACGCTGCGCACGAACCTGCGGTTCATCGGCCGCCGGGCGGTGCCGCAGCTGTATCCGCAGGATCTGCCGCTGCCCGGGGAGCGGGCCAAGGAGCCGTACAGCCTGGCGGAGACCGGCGGCTTCCTCGCGCTCGCGGACGCCCGGCCCACTGCGGAACGCCGGATGCGGGCGGCCGGGCTGGTCTGCCTGGGCGCCGGCGCCGGGCTGATCCGCGGCGACCTGCGCGACGTGCGCGGCAGCGACGTGGCGTGCCGGTCCGGCGGTGTCGTGGTCAGGGTCCGCGGCAACCGTCCGCGTGCCGTGCCGGTGCTCGGCCGGTATCACGTCCCGCTGCTGGAGGCGGCCCGGTTCGCGCGGGACGCCCTGATCTGCGGCGGCACCGATCCTGGCCGCCGGAACATCACCAGCCCGCTGATCAGCGCGCTGGATGGCGGGACGGGCCTGCCGCGGCTGGATACCAGCCGGCTGCGGGCAACGTGGCTGGCCGGCTGCGCGGAACTGCCCGGCCTGGCCACGTTCATGGCGGCGGCCGGGATCAGCTGCTCCCAGCGGCTCGGCGACCTGGTCGCCGGGCCAGAGCCGACCGGTGAAGCCGCTGCGGCGCGGCTGCTCGGGGCGGCCCGGCAGCCATGATCCCGCTGGCGGTGTCCGGGGCGGTTACCGGCGCCTCCGGCGCCGCGCCGCGGACCGGGGCCATGCTGCCCACCGGCGTGCGCCCCCGCCAGCTCAAAGTCCGCACGCTGCTGGCCGGCATGTGCCTGGCCCAGGCCGATCACCGGCCCGCGCACCTGACCCGCGTGCATCAGGCGCTCACCAGCCTGCCCGAGGACGAGCAGCGGCGGCTGGGCGTGATCCCCGAGTGGAAGCACGGCCCGCACCGGCTGACCTGCCGGCAGGCAGAGCGGACCTTCGGCCTGGTCGCGGACGCCCTGGCCAGGGACGAGCCCGACGGGCTGCCCTCCGGCCGGCTGCAGAGCATCTGCGACGACCTGCTGGAGGCATCCGTCCCGGACCAGTTCAAGAACGCCAGCACGTCGCTGGCGGTGGACTGGACGGACCTGGAGTCCTTCTCCCGGCCCCCGCCGCGCGGCACCAGCGACTGCGCCGATCCGGAGGCGTCCCGGGGCCACCGCAAGAACAACCTGCTGCGCAGCGAAGACGAGCTGTTCTACGGCTACTATCTCTCGGCCGGGGTCATGATGCCCGCGGAGAACGGGCGAGCCAGGTCAGCAGCAGGCACACAGGCAGGAACGCGGGCGCGATGACGGCGTGGATTCGTTCCCGGCGGGCCAGGTCCTCGATCGGCGCGGTCAGCCGGAAGACGCCGAGGACGGTCGCGGAGACGATCTTGTTGACCCTGGTGTGGGTGGCCCGGGCGATCATGAACGTCTTCACCACGCTGCCGTGAAGCCGAGCAGGACAAGCCCGGCAGCGAAGCCCAGCCAGGTGATCACGGGCAGGCCGGATGCCAGCTAGCCGGGTGACTCGCCGCCGGGCTCAGCCGGATCGGGCCCCGAGTCCGCGGGAGCTGATCCTGGCGGGCCAGAGTCCGGTGCGGCAGGCTCGGCGTCGGCACCGGCCGGCTTAGCCTGACCGCCGCCTGACCCGGTGGAAGTGGCGTTACCGTCCTTCTTCGGCTTGCCGGCGGGCTGCGCCTTAGCCTGCTGCCCGGTACCGCCGGCCTGGGCGACCTCGGCGAGCAGGCTTTCCAGGCGCGCGCCGGTCAGGCGGCGGAAGGTGCGGTGATCCCGGGCGCGGTCAAGCACCGCCACCTCGAGCTGGGTCGCCGTAATTTCCATCCGGTCGCCGTTGGCCTGGGCCGCGAGCCCGGCGATGGCGGCCGCCAGCGCGCCCGACAGGGCCAGGCCGTCCGCGTAGTGCTCCTTGAGCACCGTGGCGATGGACTCGGCCTGGCCGCCCATCGCGACGTAGCCGTGCTCGTCGTTGACCGACCCGTCGAAGGTGATCCGGTAGATCTGGTCCTCGGCCGGCACCTCGGCGACCTCGGCGACGACGATCTCGACCTCGAAGGGCTTCGGGCTGTCGGTGAAGATCGTGCCGAGCGTCTGCGCGTACCAGTTCGCGAGCCCGCGCGCGGTGACATCCTGCCGGTCGTACTGGTAGCCGGTCATGTCGGCGTACCGCACGCCGGCCTTGCGCAGGATCTCGTACTCGTTGTACCGGCCGACGGCCGCGAAGGCGATCCGGTCGTAGATCTCGCTGATCTTGTGCAGGGCACGGGACGGGTTCGGCGCGACGAACAGGATGCCGGCGTCGTACTGGATCACGACTCCGCTGCGACCGCGCGCGATCCCCTTGCGCGCGTAGTCCGCCTTGTCCTTCATCGCCTGTTCAGGCGACACGTAGAACGGCATTGACACCGCTGGTGCTTCCCTTACTCGAGTTGTCGGCTGTGACGGGCGGGACTGAGCGATAGCGGGCCTGGCTGGCTACTCGATGGCCCTCGGCGCGCTCCTCAGCGCGGAGGTCGGGCCGTCCGGCTCGCTCATCCGGTCGGCGACCACGGACTGTGCGTACGAGCCGGTCTCCTCCTCGGTCAGCCGCCGGTAGCCGTCGGCCGTGACGGTCACCATGATGGGGTAGATGCGCCTGGTCATGTCGGGGCCGCCGGTGGCCGAGTCGTCGTCCGCGGCGTCGTAGAGCGCCTGCATGCAGGCCAGCACGGCGTCGGAGGAGTCCATCCCGTCCGTGTAGAGCTTCTTGAGCGCCCCGCGCGCGAACACCGAGCCGGAGCCAATCGAGTGGAACCGCTGCTCCTCGTAGCGCCCCCCGGCCACGTCGTAGCTGAAGATCCGGCCCACGCCCTCGTCGGTGTCGTAACCGGCGAAGATCGGCACCACGACCAGGCCCTGCATGGCGCCGCCGAGGTTGGCCCGCACGATCCCAGCCAGCCGGTTGGCCTTGCCTTCCAGCGACAGCGCCCGGCCCTCGAGCTTCTCGTAGTGCTCAAGCTCGACCTGGAACAGCCTGACGAGGTCGATGCCGATCCCGGCCACGCCGGCGATTCCGATGCAGGAGTACTCGTCGCAGCGGAATACCTTCTCGATGTCCCGCTGCGAGATCATGTTGCCGGCCGTCGCCCGCCGGTCGCCGGCCATCACCACGCCGCCGTTGAACGCGGCCGCGACGATCGTCGTGCCGTGCGGGAGTTCCCTGGCCAGGCCGGCCGGCACGGTCAGCCCGCCCGCGCCGGGCAGCAACTCGGGCGCGGCCGAGGTGAGAAGCTCGCTGAACGAGGAGGTTCGGGCGCTGAGGTAGGCCGCGCTCACCACCGCGGCGTGAGAGTCAGAACCCAAGGGAATCCTTTCCTGGTGCCCGCAGGTACGCCACCGACCCTACTGCCCCGGCGCGGTCCGCGGCATATCCGGTCGCCGGGTTACTGGCCGCCCTTCTGCACATAGGACCGGACGAACTCCTCGGCGTTCTCCTCGAGCACCTCGTCGATCTCGTCGAGGATCGCGTCGACGTCATCGGTCAGCTTCTCCCGGCGCTCCTTGCCCTCCTCAGTGCCCTGCTCGAGGGCTTCCTCCTCGTCCTGGGCGCGCTTGGTGGTATGCCGCTGGCCGCCGGTGTCCTTGGTCGCCATCCGAACCTCCGTGTTCCGCTCTCGTGCCGAGCTTAAAGCTATCCTCGCCACCCGACACTCGTGCTAACCCTGCCTGGCGTTTCCGACATTCCGTCTCGCCAGTAAACCTGGCGGGGCGTGCTGACGCTGCAGGCCGACAAGCGCTGCAGGCCGACAAGCGTGCGCGTCGCCAGGGTGCCCGGCCCAACCGGATGGATCCGGGGATTCATCCGGGCTAGCCGGATCGATGCCCGGATCCATCCGGGATCGGCTAGGCCGGGATCGGCGAGGCCGGGATCGGCGAGGCCGGGATCGGCCAGGCCGGATCTTCGACGCGTTGCCGATTTGGTCTTACTTGCCGGTGAGGGCGGTGACGAGTTCTGCGGCGGTGGCGCAGCGGTCGAGGAGCGCCCCGACGTGGGCCTTGGTGCCGCGCAGCGGCTCGAGAGTGGGGACTCGCTGGAGGGACTCGCGGCCGGGGATGTCGAAGATGACCGAGTCCCAGGAGGCGGCCGCGACCGAGTCCGGGTACTGCTGCAGGCAGCGGCCGCGGAAGTAGGCCCTGGTGTCTTCTGGCGGGTTCGTCACTGCCGCGCGAACGTCTTGCTCGTCGAGCAGGCGCTCCATCCGGCCGGCCGCCGCGAGCTTGTTGTACAGACCGCGGCCGGCCCTGACGTCGGAGTACTGCAGGTCGACCAGTCCCAGCCTTGGGTGGTTCCAGCCGATGCCGTCACGGGTCCGGTAACCCTCCATGAGCTGGAGCTTGGTGACCCAGTCGAGCTGGCCGGCCAGCCGCATCGGGTCGTCGGCCAGCGTGACCAGCGCGGACTCCCACCGGTCGAGCACGTCGGCGGTCATGTCGTCGACGTCGGCGCCGAACTGCTCCTGGGTGTACTTGCGGGCAAGCTCCAGGTACTCCATCTGGACCTGCACCGCGGTGAGCTTCCTGCCGTCTCGCAGCGGGATCAGGTGCCGGCAGGCCGGGTCATGCGAGACCGCGCGAAGCTCGGCCACCGCCCCGTCGATGCTCAGATCGGTGGTCATGAACCGGTCCTCGATCATCGACAGGACCAGCGCCGTGGAGCCGAGCTTGAGGTACGTGGACAGCTCGCTCATGTTGGCGTCGCCGATGATCACGTGCAGCCTGCGGTACTTCTCCGGGTCCGCGTGCGGCTCGTCGCGGGTGTTGATGATCGGCCGCTTGAGCGTCGTCTCGAGGCCGACCTCGACCTCGAAGAAGTCGGCCCGCTGGCTGATCTGGAACCCGTCCTCCCTGCCGTCGGCGCCGATGCCGACCCGGCCGGCCCCGCAGATCACCTGCCTGGTGACGAAGAACGGCGTGAGATACCTGACGATCTCGGCGAACGGTGTCGCCCGGCTCATCAGATAGTTCTCGTGACAGCCGTAGGAGGCGCCCTTGTTGTCGGTGTTGTTCTTGTACAGCTGGATGGGCGCGGTTCCGGGAATCGCGCTGGCCGCAGAAGCCGCCTCCTCCATCACCCGCTCCCCCGCCTTGTCCCACAGGACGGCGGCCAGCGGGTCGGTGCACTCGGGGCCCGAGTACTCCGGGTGCGCATGGTCGACGTAGAGCCTGGCGCCGTTGGTCAGGATGACGTTCGCCAGCCCCAGATCCTCGTCGGTCAGCTGGCTGGCGTCGGCGGTGTCCCTGGACAGGTCGAAGCCGCGCGCGTCGCGCAGCGGGTTCTCCTCTTCGAAGTCCCACCGCGTCCGCCTGGCCTTCGCCGCGGTTGCCGAGTGGTAGGCGTTGACGACCTGCGAGGAGGTGACCATCGCGTTCGCACCGGGCTGCCCGGGTACTGAGATGCCGTACTCGGTCTCGATTCCCATCACCCGGCGAACGCTCATAACTCAAAGAGTAGTGCCGGGCGGCAAGCGGACCGCTCGGCCAGCACGCCCGCGGCCGGAAGTGTCGCCCAGCGCGCCCGCGCCCGGCCGTGTCGCCCCGCCGCGGCTCGCCAGGACCGCACCCGTCACAGGTACTGGCCGGTATTGGCGACGGTGTCGATCGACCGGCCCGCCTCGTTCCCGCTCTTGCCGGAGACCAGCGTCCTGATGTAGACGATCCGCTCGCCCTTCTTGCCGGAGATCCTGGCCCAGTCGTCCGGGTTGGTGGTGTTGGGCAGATCCTCGTTCTCGCTGAACTCGTCGACGCACGCGGACAGCAGGTGCGCCACGCGCAAGCCCTTCCTGCCGGTCTCGAGGAACTCCTTGATCGCCATCTTCTTGGCCCGGTCGACGATGTTCTGGATCATCGCGCCGGAGTTGAAGTCCTTGAAGTACAGCACTTCCTTGTCGCCGTTGGCGTAGGTGACCTCCAGGAACCTGTTCTCCTGCGTCTCGCTGTACATCCGCTCGACGACCCGCTGGATCATCTCGGCCACCGTCGACTCGGCCGAGCCGCCGTGCTCGGTGATGTCGTCCGGGTGCAGCGGCAGGTCGGCGACCACGTACTTGGAGAAGATGTCCCTCGCGGCCTCGGCGTCCGGCCGCTCGATCTTGATCTTCACGTCCAGGCGCCCCGGGCGCAGGATCGCCGGGTCGATCATGTCCTCGCGGTTGGACGCGCCGATCACGATGACGTTCTCCAGGCCCTCGACCCCGTCGATCTCGCTTAGCAGCTGCGGGACGATGGTGTTCTCGACATCGCTCGACACGCCCGAGCCCCTGGTGCGGAAGATCGAGTCCATCTCGTCGAAGAACACGATCACCGGCATGCCCTCGCTGGCCTTCTCCCTGGCGCGCTGGAACACCAGCCTGATGTGCCGCTCGGTCTCGCCGACGTACTTGTTCAGCAGCTCGGGGCCCTTGATGTTGAGGAAGAAGCTCTTGCCCTCCTTGGCCGCCTGGCCGCTCTGGCCGTTGCCACCCGCCTGGCTGGCCAGCTGGGCGGTGCGCCTGGCGACCTGCTTGGCCAGCGAGTTCGCCACCGCCTTGGCGATCAGCGTCTTGCCGCAGCCTGGCGGGCCATACAGCAGCACGCCCTTCGGCGGGCGCAGCTGGTGCTCCTTGAACAGGTCGGCGTGCAGGTAGGGCAGCTCGATGGCGTCCCTGATCTGCTCGATCTGCGGGCCGAGGCCGCCGATCAGGTCGTAGGTGATGTCCGGGACTTCCTCGAGGATGAGCTCCTCGACCTCGGCCTTGGGAATCCGCTCGTAGACGTAGCCGGACCGCGGCTCGAGCAGCAGCGAGTCGCCGGCCCGCAGCGTGCCGGCCAGCAGCGGCTCGGCCAGCCTGACGATCCGCTCCTCGTCGGCGTGCGAGATCACCAGCGCCCGGTCGCCGCCCTCGAGCAGTTCCTTGAGCATGACGACCTCGCCGACCGTCTCGTAGCCGAGAGCGATGACGACGTTGAGCGCCTCGTTGAGCACCAGTTCCTGGCCGGGCCGCAGCTCATCGATATCGATGCTCGGGCTGACCGACACGCGCATCTTCCTGCCGCCGGTGAACACGTCGGCGGTGCCGTCGGAGTTGGCCTGCAGGAAGATGCCGAAGCCAGACGGCGGCTGGGCCAGCCGGTCGACCTCTTCCTTCAGCGCGATGATCTGGTCCCTGGCCTCGCGCAAGGTGGCGGTCAGCCGCTCGTTCTGGCCGGTCAGACCGGCCAGCGCCGCCTCGGTCTGGGCGATCCGGTCCTCGATCAGCCTGGACGTGCGGGGCGAATCCGCGAGCTTCCCGCGCAGCGCGGCGATCTCCTCCTCGAGGAAGGAGACCTGGTCCGTGAGCACCTTGACCCTGACCTCGTCATCATGGCGTGCGGCGCGAGCGCTGTCGTCACGAGCGGCCATGCCCCTCACCCCCTCCTGAGAGCGGACTTACCTAGACCCTACCTACGCGCGGTCATTCCGTAACCTCGCGTCGGCCTCCAGCGATGTCTTTTCTGCCGATACGATCCGGTCTCGCCGTCGCATCGTTACTCATCAGCGACCAGCTAGTCCAGCCTGCCCGCGTATTCACGTACCTGGTTTCCGTTATACGTCAAATATCCCTGCCATCCTAGCCGTCGGCGCGGTCGTCGCTATGCGCGTCCTCCTCCGGATGCGCGCCCTTGGCCGGGCGGCGTCGCCGCGGCGGCGCGGTCACGCCGGCGGCGAGCCTGCGGGCGGTCACCAGGAAGCCGGTATGGCCCAACATGCGGTGCTCGGGCCTGACCGCGAGACCGTCCACGTGCCAGCCGCGGTGCATCGACTCCCATGCGGCAGGCTCGGTGAAGCCGCCGTGCCCGCGCAGCGCCTCGACCACGCGGGACAGCTGCGTGGTGGTCGCCACGTAGCAGCAGATCAGGCCGCCGGGGACGAGCCAGCCCGCGGCAGCGGCGACGTGCTCCCACGGCGCGACCAGGTCAAGCACGACCCGGTCGAAGTCGCGCAGATCCGGATCGGCCGGCGGGGCGATGCCGGGTCCCTGGTCCGCTGGCAGGTCGGCGACAACGAGCCGCCAGGCCGGGTGCGGCCCGCCGAAGTAGCCTTCGACATTGGCCTGCGCGACGGCGGCGAAGTCGGCTCTGCGCTCGTAGGAGATGAGCCGTCCTGCCTCGCCGACGGCGCGCAGCAGCCAGCAGGACAATGCTCCGGAACCTGCTCCCGCCTCGAGCACGCGAGCGCCGGGGAAGATGTCGGCGAGCCCGACGATCTGCGCCGCGTCCTTCGGGTAGACGACGGTCGCGCCGCGCGACATGGAGACCGTATAGTCGGCGAGCAGCGGCCGCAGGGCCACGTAGAGCGTGCGGCCAGAGGAGCGCACGACGCAGCCCTCGTCCATTCCGATCAGGTCGTCGTGCGCGATCGCCCCGCGGTGGGTGTGGAAGGACCGCCCCGCCGCGAGCACCAGCCGGTGCCTGCGGCCCTTTTCGTCGGTCAGCTGCACCTGATCCCCCGGCGCGAACGGCCCGCGGCGCTTGATGATCACGCCGCTCAGGCTAGCGCCGGGCGCACCGAGCCGCCCGCCGGACCCGCCGCACCCGTCAGACCCGCCGGACCGGTCAGACCCCGGCGAACGCGAGATCCAGGTCGGCAGTGGCGAGCACGCCGAAGACCTGCCCGGACGGCTCGATCAGCAGGTACTCGCTGGCCGGAGCCTGCTGCACGGCCTTGATCAGGTCCAAGCCGGACAGGTCGGCGGCCAGCACCATCTCGGGGCTGAGCGTCCTGGCCAGGGAGCCGACCTCGATCCAAGGCCTGCGCTCCTCCGGCGTGGCCTGCACCGACGCCTCGCTGACCACCGCGGTCGGCGTGTTCTCGTGGTCCACGATCACCAGCGCCCGCGCGCCGGCCGCCTGAGCACGCCGGATGGCCTCCGCGAGCGGCAGGCTGGCCGACACCGGGATCGCGCGCCTGGCCAGCGCCCGCGCGCTGACGCCGGGGAGCCGCTCCCTGATCCGCGCCGCCCTGATCGCCTGGGTCGACTGGATCCAGATGAAGCCGGCGATGAGCAGCAGCCAGAGCCAGTAGAGGCCGAGGAAGGATCCGCTGTTGTAGCCGAACAGCGCGACCCCGACCAGCGCTATCGCGAGCACCCGGCCGGCCCAGGCCGCGGTCATCGTGGCGGCGAACTGGCGCCCGGTGATCTTCCACACGCCCGCGCGGAAGATGCGCCCGCCGTCCAGCGGCAGGCCGGGCAGCAGGTTGAAGATCCCGACGATCAGGTTCGCGACGAACAGCTGGGCGATCAGCTGGTGTGCCAGGCCCGCGGGCACGACCTTGGCCAGCCCGTAGCCGATCCCGGCCAGCGCGAGCGAGACCACCGGCCCGGCACCGGAGATCAGCGCCTCGCGGCCCGGCGAGGAAGGCTCCTGCTCGATCTCGGAGTAGCCGCCGAGCGGATACAGCAGGACCCTGCGGACCGGCAGGCCGAATCCGCGAGCCACCACGCAGTGCGCGAGCTCGTGCACGAGCACCGAGACGTACAGCAGCAGCACGAACGCCGCGGCCACGATGTACCTGCTCGTGGTGCTCGCCAGGTTAGCCTCGGCGCCGTTGGCGTACATGATGACCAGCACGACGGCGAAGACCAGCCAGTACGGCGAGATGTAGACCGGGATCCCGAACGGCCGGGCAACCACGATGCCGAGCCGGGGATCGCGCCTCGGCGGGCGGTCTGGCGGCCCAGGAGGACCCGGCGGGCCCGCGGGTGCCGTGTCGCGGTCTGGCGTGCTGGTAGCCACAAAACGATGCTACGTGCTCTGGGCCGTAGATGCTCGCCCGGCAATCGGGGGCGCGCTGTCGGCGGCATCCCCTACCCTGCCAAGTGTGGACGGGATCAGCGCGGCACCGGGACCGCGCGAGCCGCGCGCGCTGGCCGTGGTCGAGGCGGAACGGGCCGAGGCGGCCCGGGCCGAGGAGGGCCAGCGCTGGTCGCTGTCGCCGTCGCGGGCAGCCGACTTCCTCACCTGCCCGCTGCTGTACCGGTTTCGCGTCATCGACCGGCTGCCCGAGGCGCCCAGCCAGGCGATGGCACGCGGGACGCTCGTGCACGCCGTGCTCGAGCGGCTGTTCGACGAGCCGGCGGCGAGCCGAAGCCGGCAGGCGGCCGGGCGGCTGATCGAGCCCGAGTGGGACCGCCTCGTGGCGGCCGAGCCCGAGCTGGCCGGGCTATTCGCCGACGAGGCCGAGCGCGGCGCCTGGCTCACGCAGGCCCGCGCGATGATCGACCGGTACTTCACCCTGGAGGATCCGACCAGGCTGGAGCCCGCGCACAGGGAACTGCGCGTTCAGGCCGTGCTCGGCTCCGGCCTGCGGCTGCGCGGCTATATCGACCGGCTCGACGTGGCCGCCGGCGGCGAGGTCAGGATCGTGGACTACAAGACGGGGACCGCGCCGCGGGCCGACTTCGAGGCGCGCGCGCTGTTCCAGATGAGGTTCTACGCTCTCGTTCTGTGGCGCACCAGCGGCACGGTGCCCAGGCTGTTGCAGCTGATGTACCTGGGCAACGGCGAAACGATGCGGTACGCGCCTGACGAGGCTGACCTGCTGGCCACCGAGCGCAAGATCGAGGCGCTGTGGCGGGCGATCGAGCGGGCGCGGGCGGCCGGAGACTGGCGGCCGCGCCCGGGCAAGCTCTGCGACTGGTGCGCCCATCAGGCGCTGTGCCCGGCATTCGGCGGCACCCCGCCGCCGCTGCCGTCCGCCGACGACCGGGACCAGCCGGGCTCGGCGGCCCGCGACGGCTCGGCGGCCCGCGACGGCTCGGCGGGTTCGGCGCTGGCGGATTCGGCGCTCGCGCGCGACCGGGACCACGAGATCTAGCCGAGGCCCGGCTCGCCGGTCACGGCGACCAGAGAGCGCAGCAGGTCAAGGTCCACGTGGGCCAGCGAGGCCGCGATGGTGCGGCCAGGGCGCCGGCCGACCGGCGCGATCCCCGGCACGGCGATCGTGACGCAGCCGGCCGCCTCCGCCGCGGCGATCCCGTTCGGCGAGTCCTCCAGGGCCACGCAGTACCTCGGGTCGGCGCCGATCAGCGCGGCGGCTCGCAGGTAAGGCTCCGGGTGCGGCTTGGGGTTGCGCACGTCCTGGCCGCACACGGTCACCGTGAACGCGATGTCGTGCCTGGCGAGGCTGGCGAGCACTGCCTCCATGATGACCCGCTCTGAGGAGGTGACGAGTGCCCGCGGGATCCCCGCGTCCCGTACCTGGGCGAGCAGGTCCAGCGCGCCGGGCATCACCTCGACCTCGCGCTTGGCGAGCAACTCGGCCATGCCGCCGATCAGCCAGCCGGCCACCTGCTCGCTGCTGGCCGGGCGGGTCGCGCGGCCGAGCAGGTAGTCGACGCTGCGGTGCAGTGAGCTGCCGACCAGGGCCTGCTGGTCCTGGTGGGTCCACTCGCCGCCCAGCCTGGACATCACCGAGTGCTCGACCTCGAACCAGAGCGGCTCGGTGTCCACCAGCAGTCCGTCCATGTCGAACAGGACGGCCTGGAGCTGGCCGCTGGCGTGGAGGTCGCGCATCAGGTGCTGAAGTACTTCGCCTCGCGGTGATGCGCGATCAGGGCGTCGGTGGACTGCTCGGGCGCGAGCTGGAACTCCTCCGACAGCGCCACCCCGATCCGCTCCGGCTCGAGCAGCCGCATCACCTTGGCCCTGTCCTCCAGGTCGGGGCACGCCGGGTAGCCGAACGAGTACCGGCAGCCCTGGTAGCCGACCCGCAGGATGGCGTCCAGGTCGTCAGGGTCGGCACCGGCGATGCCGAGCGCACCCCTGGTCCTGGCGTGCCAGTACTCGGCCAGCGCCTCGGCGAGCTGCACCGACAGCCCGTGCAGCTCCAGGTAGTCGCGGTAGGCGTGCTTGGCGAACAGCTCGCCGGTGGCTTCGCTGATCCGCGGGCCGATCGTGACGAGCTGGAACGCGACCACGTCGGTCTCGCCCGACGAGCGGGGCCTGAAGAAGTCGGCCAGGCAGAGCCTGCGGTCCCGGCGCTGGCGCGGGAACGTGAACCGCTCCCGCTCACCGCCCTCGTCACCGAGCACGATCAGGTCGTCGCCGTCGCTGACGCACGGAAAGTACCCGTGCACGACGGCCGCCTGGAGCAGCCCCTCGGTCTGCGCCCGCTCGAGCCACATCCGCAGCCGCGGCCTGCCCTCGGTTTCCGCGAGTTCCTCGTGCGAAGGCCCGGCGCCGCCCCTGGTCGGCTTCAGGCCCCACTGGCCGAGGAACAACGCGCGCTCGTCCAGGTAGCTCGCGTACTCGGCCAGCGGGATGCCCCTGACCACCTTGCTGCCGTAGAACGGCGGCTGCGGCACCGGCTCATCGGCGCTGACGTCGGAACGGACCGGCACCGGTGCTGCGGTGCCGTCCGGCTGATCCGCGCCGGGGGTGGCTGCCTGCGGCCTGGCCCGGACTCGGCGCTCGCGCAACGCGGGCAGCGCCGCTCCCGGCTCGCCGCGCTTGACGGCCATCATCGCGTCCATCAGCCGCAGGCCCTCGAACGCGTCGCGAGCGTACCTGACCTCGCCGTCGAACAAGCTGGCCAGGTCCTGCTCCACGTAGGACCTGGTGAGTGCGGCCCCGCCGAGCAGCACGGGCCACCGCCCGGACAGGCCACGCGAGTTCAGGTCGGCCAGGTTGTCGCGCATCACGACCGTCGACTTGACCAGCAGCCCGGACATGCCGATCACGTCGGCTTCGTGCTCGGTCGCCGCCTGGACGATCGCCGAGATCGGCTGCTTGATGCCGAGGTTGACGACGTCGTATCCGTTGTTGGAGACGATGATGTCGACGAGGTTCTTGCCGATGTCGTGCACGTCGCCCTTGACGGTCGCCAGGACAATCTTGCCCTTGCCCGCCTCGCCTGAGCGTTCCATGTGCGGCTCGAGGTAGCCGACCGCGGCCTTCATCACCTCGGCGGAGGTGAGCACGAACGGCAGCTGCATCTGCCCGGAACCGAACAGCTCGCCGACCGTCTTCATGCCGTCGAGCAGTACGTCGTTGACGATCTCCAGGGCAGGCCGCTGGTCGAGCGCCTCGTCCAGGTCCGCCTCGAGGCCGAGCCGCTCGCCGTCGATGATCCGGCGCTTGAGCCGCTCCCACAGCGGCAGCCCGTGCAGCTCGGCCGCGCGGCTGGCCTTGAGCGACGCTGTGTCCACGCCCTCGAACAGCTCGAGCAGCCTGGCCAGCGGGTCGTAGCCGTCCCGGCGGCGGTCGTAGACCAGGTCGAGTGCTACCTGGAGCTGGTCAGCGGGGATGCGCGCGATCGGCATGATCCGCGCGGCGTGCACGATCGCCGAGTCCAGGCCGGCCTTGACGCACTCGTTCAGGAACACCGAGTTCAGCACGGCCCGGGCCGCCGGATTCAGGCCGAACGAGACGTTCGAGACCCCGAGGGTGGTCTGCACCTCCGGGTAGCGGCGCTTGACCTCGCTGATCGCCTCGATCGTCTCGGTCGCGTCCCGCCTGGTCTCCTCCTGGCCGGTGGCGATCGGGAAGGTCAGGCAGTCCACGATGATGTCGCACTGGCGCATGCCCCAGTTGCCGGTCAGGTCGTCGATCAGCCGGCCGGCCACCGCGGACTTCCACTCCGCGGTCCTGGCCTGGCCCTGCTCGTCGATGGTGAGGGCGACCACCGCCGCGCCGTGTTCGCGGATGAGCGGCATGACCCTGGCGATCCGCGAGTCAGGGCCGTCGCCGTCCTCGTAGTTGACCGAGTTCACGACGGCCCGGCCGCCGAGGTGCTCAAGCCCGGCCCTGATCACCTCGGGTTCGGTGGAGTCGAGTACCAACGGCAGCGTGGCGGCCGTCGCCAGCCGGCTGGCGATCTCGGCCATGTCCGCGACGCCGTCCCTGCCGACGTAGTCCACGCACAGGTCGAGCAGATGCGCGCCGTCCCTGGTCTGCGCCCTGGCGATCTCCACGCAGTCGTCGAGCCGGCCGTCGATCATCGCCTCGCGGAACGCCTTGGACCCGTTGGCGTTGGTCCGCTCGCCGATCGCGAGGAACGCGGTGTCCTGGCGGAACGGCACATGCTGGTAGAGCGAGGCGACGCCTGGTTCCGGCCGCGGCCGGCGCTTGCGTGGCGACCCGCCCGCGATCCTCGCGGTCACCTCGGCCAGGTGCTCAGGCGTGGTGCCGCAGCAGCCGCCGACCAGGGCCAGACCGAACTCGCCGACGAAGCTCTCGTGCGCGCTGGCCAGCTCGTCGGGGGTAACCGGGTAGTAGGCACCGCTGGCGGTGAGCTCGGGAAGCCCGGCGTTCGGCATGCACGACAGCGGCACCCGGGAGTGGGCGGCGAGGTAGCGCAGGTGCTCGCTCATCTCGGCCGGCCCGGTCGCGCAGTTCAGCCCGATCACGTCGATGCCGAGCGGCTCGAGCGCGGTGAGCGCGGCCCCGATCTCGCTGCCGAGCAGCATCGCGCCCGTCGTCTCGATCGTGACCTGCGCGATCAGCACGATGTCTGGGCCGCGCGACGGTCCGCCCGAGGCGGCCTCATTGAAGCTCGTTATCGCGCGCTTGGCGCCGATGATGGCCGCCTTGGCCTGCAGCAGGTCCTGGCAGGTCTCGACGATCAGCGCGTCGGCGCCGCCGGCCAGCAGGCCTGCCGCGTTGAGCTGGTACGCCTCTCGTAGCTCGGTGAAGGAGACGTGGCCGAGTGTGGGCAGCTTGGTTCCCGGCCCGATCGAGCCGAGCACCCAGCGTGGCCGGCCGTCGGCGGCTGCCTCGTCGGCCGCCTCGCGCGCGATGGCGGCTCCGGCCAGCGACAGCTCGTAGATCCGGTCGGAGATTCCGTACTCGCCGAGATTGCCGAGGTTGGCGCCGAAGGTGTTGGTCGAGACGGCATCGACGCCGGCGGCCAGGTAGCCGTCGTGCACCGAGCGGACGATGTCGGGCCTGGTGACGTTGAGTATCTCGTTGCAGCCCTCATGCCCGGCGAAGTCGTCGAAGGTGGCGGCGCTGCCCTGCAGCATCGAGCCCATCGCGCCGTCGGCGATCACCACTCGCTCGGCCAGGGCTGTGCGCAGCAGCCGGCGCTGCGGATCAGCGGTACGCGACATGATGGCCACCATCTTATGGGCACCTCAGTGCACGTAGGCTTGGGCCCGTCAGATATCGGTATCGGCTAGCGGCCAAGAGGCGTGGCTGTGGAGGTGGCTTCAGATCGAGATCGACGGCATCTCGGCATTGACCTCGCCAGCGGTCATCGCGGCCTTCGAGGGCTGGAACGATGCGGGAGAAGCGGCCAGCGCCGCCGTGGCCCATCTCAGCGCCTTGTGGGACGCCAAGGCGATCGGCGAGATCGATCCTGAGGACTACTACGACTTCCAGGTGACCAGGCCGGTGCTCGACGTCACCGACGGCAAGGCCCGCAGGCTCTCCTGGCCGACGACGCGGCTGGCGCACGCTACCCCGGCCGGGCTGGGCAGGGACATCATCCTCGTGCACGGCATCGAGCCGAACATGCGCTGGCGCGGGTTCTGCCGCGAGCTTGTCGACGGCTTCACCGGACTCGGCGCCGAGCTTGTCGTCCTGGTCGGGGCGCTGCTCGCCGACTCGCCGCACACCAGGCCGGTGCCGGTGTCGGTCGCGGCGTCCGACGAGAAGCTGGCGGCGACGCTCCAGATCGAGCCGGTCGACTACCAGGGGCCGACCGGGATCGTCGGCGTGCTCCAGGACGCCTGCACCGAGGCCGGAATCGCGGCGGTCTCGCTCTGGGCGGCCGTGCCGCACTACGTGGCGCAGCCGCCGAGCCCGAAAGCCACGCTGTCGCTGCTGCGCGGGATCGAGGACGTGCTCGACGCGCCGATGCCGGTCGGTGACCTGCCCGACGAGGCGCGTGCCTGGGAGCGCGGCGTGGACGAGCTTGCCGAGCAGGACTCCGAGGTGGCGGAGTACGTGCGCGCACTCGAGGAGGCCAAGGACGCCACCGACCTGCCCGAGGCCAGCGGTGACGCGATCGCCCGCGAGTTCGAGCGCTACCTGCGCAGGCGCGGCGACCGCGGCGAGCACGGCGGCGCCCGCTAGCCCCGCCTCAGATCGGCGGCCACGGGACCGCTGGCCAGTCCTCCGGCGGGTAGGGATGGACCCGGTGCCGTAGCAGCATCTCGATCCTGATCCTGGTCGCCCTGATTTCCCGATCGGTCAGCCACTGGCGCAGGGTCGGGGCGAGCTCGCCGTCCAGGATGGCGCCGACGTGCTCCAGCGCCCGCACGGCATCGGCCGTCAGCGGGTCGCCGCGCCACTGCCACAGCACGGTCCGCAGCTTGTACTCCTCGGCGAAGCTCACCCCGTGGTCACACCCGTACAGGTGGCCACCAGGCGCGGGCAGCAGGTGGCCGATCTTGCGGTCGGCGTTGTTGATCACGGCGTCGAAGACGGCCATCGCCCGCAGCCCGTCGTGGCTGCCGCTCCTGGCGAGCGCGATCAGGTCCACGGACGGGTCAGAGTCGATCCACAGCTGGCACATGCCGGGGCCGAACGGGCCGTCGCGGTAGACCGTCGGCGGGACGACGTCCCAGCCCGAGGCGCGCGAGACCGCGTAGGCGGCGAGCTCGCGGCCGGCCAGCGTGCCGTGCGGGAAGTCCCACAGCGGCCGCTCGCCGGCGACCGGCTTGTACACGCACGCCGCCTGCATGCCCTCGTGCGTCACCGTGCAGTACAAGGTGGCGTTGGACGCCTCGACGAGCCGCCCGGCGACCTCCAGCTGACCCGCCGTCAGCAGCTCGATGGCCGAGTCCTCGGTGCTGGTCTGGTTCTGGCTGGTCGGCGCCTTGCATCTCCGGTCTGGCGACCGTTCAGTCGCGGCCAACCCGGTGTCCGTTCTGGCGGGGGCAGACATGGCCGGACGCGTCGAGCGGCAGCCCGCACAGCGGGCACGGCGGCCGGCCGGCGGTGACGAGCTGAAGCGCGCGCCTGGCGAACGCGCGCGCCGCGGCGGCCGTGATCGTCACCCGCAGGATCGCCGGCCCGTCCTCCGGCAGCTCCTCGGTCAGCGGTTCGATCGGCTCGTCGCTCAGCTCCTGAGCCTCGATGATGACGCGCTCGTTGTCGCCGTCCCACGCCAGCGCGATAGCCCCGACCCTGAAGTCCTCCATCAGCGGCTGGTCGAGCGGGCCGTCGTCGGTGAGGGCCTCGGGTGCGACCGCCGGTATCGCCGCCGATCCGCCGGTCCGCCGCAGCACCTCGTCAAGCAACTCGTCGAGCCGCTCGGCGAGCTGGGTGACCTGGCCCTTCTCGATGGCCGCGCTGGTGACCCTGCCGGTCGCGGTCGCCTGCAGGTAGAACGCACGCTGACCAGGCTGGCCGACGGTTCCCGCGACGAACCTGTCCGGCGGGTCATACGCATACACCGGCATCTGCCTATCCTCCCGCGCCGCCGCCCACCGCCGCATCACCCGGCCGCAGCGCCGCCGTCCCAGCCGGGGTCTTGTCCGGTCTGGTCAGTGTCTGCACGCTCCCGCCCGTGTCGTTCATCCGCTCGACGAACGGGCGGAGCGGCGTGTAGCGGATGACGCTCAGCGAGCATGGATCGATCTGGATCCGCTGGTACAAATCGAGATGCAGGCCAAGGCTATCGGCCAGGATGGCCTTGATCACGTCGGCATGCGAGCAGATCAGGTAAACAGCCTCCGGCCCTAGCCTGGCATTCCAGTCCCTGATCGCGGCGACGGCACGGCGCTGGATGTCGGGCAACGTCTCGCCGCCGTCGCCAGGGAAGGTCACGGCGCTCGGGTGCGCCTGCACGACCCGCCACAGCGGCTCGCGGGAGAGCTTGCGCAGCGACTGCCCCGTCCAGTCGCCGTAGCCGACCTCGATCAGCCGCTCATCGGTCGTGACCTGCCCGGCGGGCGTCTGCCGAGCCGCGATGGCGGTCGCTGTCTGCGCACACCGATCCAGCGGGCTGGAGACGATGGCGTCCAGTCGCACCTGAGCGAGCCGCTCGGCGAGGGCGGCGGCCTGCCCGCGGCCTCTGTCGTCGAGCGGGATTCCCGGCGTCCGGCCGGCCAGTGCCGTGCCGGTCGCTGCCGTGAGGCCATGCCGCACCACAAGGACCAGGGTCACGCACCGACTCTACGGTGTGCCGCTAGCCGGCGCCGATCGGCCGGTCGGTGATGACGAAGCTGACCGAGCCGAAGGTGACCTGGTCACCCGGCTTGACCGGGACGCCCGTCGTCACCCGCCAGCCGTTCAGCCTGGTCCCGTTGGTCGAGCCGAGGTCGGAAAGCAGCCACTGACTGTCCTCGGTGTACAGGCGGGCATGCCAGCGCGAGACGCTCAGGTCGGCAAGGGTGAAGTCGCAGGCCATCGCGCGCCCGATGGTGAACCGCCGGTCCGGCTGCGGCGGCAGGCGCAGCGGAGGCAGAGCGGCGACGGGGGCGGGCAGCTCGGCCGGCTGGTAAGCCTTCGGCGACCGGGTGCCGGCCCGGCCCGCACGGAGCAGGGACACCAGCCTGTCCCGCAGCGTCCTGCGTGCTCCCCGCTGCGGAGCGGCGGGCAGGTCGGTGAAGAGCTCGTCCAGATCCGACCGGTCTCGCGCGTTCAGCGCGGCGTCCATCCGGCACAGGAAGGTCTCCTGGCTCAGCCTGCCCTCGGCGAACCTGTTCCTGAGTTCGCCGATCGCCTGGTCGCGTTCGGCATCGGAGGCGCGCACTCCGTAATTGTCGTCCGCGAGCCGCTCGCCTGACGGCCGCATACCAGAGAGTATCGGGCGGCCAGGCAGGACGCACAAGCTCCATGCTTTCGCACATTCTGGCCGCCGTCCGGTCTAGTCGGCCGTGCCCGCATCGGTGGCGGTCAGCGTCGCCTCGGCCAGTGCCGGCAGATCGGCTGGGCCCTGGAGCGGGAAGTGGCAGGCAGCCGAGTGGCCAGGTCCGAAGGACCGCAGTGGCGGCTCCTCCACCGAGCAGATTTCCTGCGCGAGCGGGCACCTGGTGCGGAACCGGCAGCCGGACGGCGGATTGATCGGGCTCGGCAGTTCCCCGGCGATGCCGGCGCCACGGCGGGCCCGTGCCACCGCGGGTTCTGGCACCGGAATGGTGGCGATCAGGCCCGCGGTGTACGGATGCGCGGCCCGCCGGTAGATGTCGTCGCCCGAGCCAAGCTCGACCAGCTTGCCCAGGTACATGACACCGATCCTGGTGGCCATGTACTTGACCACGGCCATGTCGTGGGAGATGACGATGAAGGTGAGCTCGTGGTCGGCCTGGAGCCGCCTCATCAGGTTCAGCACCTGCGCCCTGATCGACACGTCGAGCGCGCTGACCGGTTCGTCGGCCACGATCAGGCGCGGGTTCAGCGTCAGTGCCCTGGCCAGTCCGATCCGCTGGCGCTGGCCGCCGGAGAACTCGTGCGGATACCGCTCGACCGCGTTCTTCGGTAGCCCGACCTCGTCGAGCAACTCGTAGACCCGCCGCCGCTGGTCTTCCCTCGAGCCGATCCGCTGGATGGCCAGCGGCTCGGAGATGATCGCGCCGACCCGCATTCTCGGGTCAAGTGAGGAGTAGGGGTCCTGGAACATGAGCTGCATGTCCTTGCGCCTCCTCCGCAGATCCCCGCCGGTCAGGGCGGAGATGTCATCCCCGGCGAGGACGACGCGGCCCGAGTTCGGGCGCTCGAGCGCGACGATCAGCTTGCCGATCGTCGTCTTGCCGCAGCCCGACTCGCCAACGAGCCCGAAGGTCTCGCCCGCATTGACCGTGAAGGACACGTCAGAGACCGCGTGGACCGCTCCCGACTTGCGCTGCAGGATGGCGCCCGAGGTCACCGGGTACTCCTTCACGACGTTGCGCAACTCGAGCAGAACCGAGCCGGGCGGCAACTGATCGGGCCCGGTCCGAACCTCGGGCGAGATGCGCGGCTTGGTGACGGCCGTGCTGCTCCCGTTGCCCGCTGCGACTCCGACCGGCCCGTCCACCGGGTGCCAGCACGCGAACAGGTGCTCGCCGCTCTCCCCGGTCAGCGGCGGCTCGTCGGACCTGCACTTGTCCGTCGCCTTGCTGCACCGGGGCGCGAACCGGCATCCGGCCGGCGGGTTCGCCAGGTCAGGCGGCAGGCCGGGAATGTTCAGCAACCGCTGGCCGGCGTCCTGGCTGAGCCGCGGTATCGACGCGAGCAGCGCCTGCGTGTACGGGTGGTGCATGCTACTGAACAGGCGGTCGGTCTCGGTCGTCTCCACGATGCGGCCCGCGTACATGACGTTGACCCGGTCCGCGTGCCCGGCGATCACGCCCATGTCGTGGGTGATCAGCAGCATGGCCATGCCGAGCCGTGACTTCAGGTCGTCGAGCAGCTTGAGTATCTGGGCCTGGATCGTGACGTCGAGCGCGGTGGTCGGCTCGTCGGCGATCAGCAGCTTGGGCTCGCAGGACAGCGCCATCGCGATCATCACGCGCTGCCGCAGGCCGCCGGAGAGCTGGTGCGGGTAGTCGCCGAGCCGTTCCTTCGGCCGCGGCAGCCCGACCAGGTTCAGCACCTCGGCCGCCCGCACGAGTGCCTCGGCCTTGCTGACACCGCGGTGCAGCCTGACCGGCTCGGCCACCTGGTAACCGACCGTCTTGGTGGGGTCGAGCGAGGTGAGCGGGTCCTGGAAGATCATCGCGATCTCGTTGCCGCGTATCCTGCGCAGCTCGGCGTCGGGCAGCCCGACCAGTTCCCTGTCGCCCAGCCTGACCGATCCGCCGATGACGTGGCCACCCGGCGGCAGCAGGCCCATGATCGACAGGCCGGTCATCGACTTGCCGCAGCCCGACTCGCCGACCAGGCCGAGCGTCTCGCCTGGCTCGATGGTCAGGCTGACGTTGCCGACGGCCTGCACGACGGACCTGCTCAGCTGGATATGGGTGGACAGGTCCGAGATCTCGATGACGGGGGGCATCCGCGGGGGTACCTCTCTGCTCGGTGGTGGGCGGGCGGGTGGGCCGGCGCTGCCGGTCAGCGCCGGCGCAGCCGGACGTCGAGTGAGTCGCGCAGCGCGTCGCCGATCAGGTTGCAGGCCATGACGACCAGGACGATCGACGCGCCCACCGGGTAGACCAGCCACCAGTATCCGCATGTCACCCCAGTCCTGGTTCGGGTAGTGCAGCCCGAAGCCCAGGAAGCCGAGGACCGCCACCGCGAGGATAGCGTCGGCCACGTTGAAGGTGACGTTCACGATGATAACGCCGAGTGCGTTGGGGATCAGGTGGCGCCTGATCAGGCGCCACCGGCCGGACCCCGCGGTCCTGGCCGCCGAGACGAAGTCCCTGGTCCGCAGCGTGAGCACCTCGCCCCTGACCAGCCGGGCCGGGACCAGCCAGGTGAACGCGCCGATGATGACGCTCAGCCCGAGCACGGACGCGCCACAGCGCACGGCCACGATCAGCACGATGAACAGGAACGGGATCGACAGCCCGATCAGCGTGACCATCGGCAGGCAGGCGTTGCGCAGCAGGTGCCGGCTCAGCACGAGGCGCTCGGGCAGGCCCTTCGCGCGGGCGGCCTTGATGTAGTCCTGGGCGAGCGTGTCAAATTGCTATCAATGCCGGGCGCTGGAGCAGGGAACTGCCTGCAGCCGGTCCTTTCGGCTACGCACTGTGATCGCCAAGCGCTTACCGTCCGACCGTCAGCCGCCCATCGCGTGCACGCCGCCGTCCACGTGAACGATCTCCCCCGTCGTCGCGGGGAACCAGTCGGACAGCAGGGCGACGCAGGCTCTCGCGGCCGGCTCGTGGTTGCTCAGCTCCCAGCCGAGCGGGGCCCGGCTGCTCCACATCGACTCGAACTGCTCGGCCCCCGGGATCGAGCGCATCGCCATCGTGCGCAGCGGGCCGGCCGCGACCAGGTTGACCCTGATCTGGTACTGCCCCAGGTAGCGGGCGAGATAGCGGGCGCACGACTCGAGCCCGGCCTTGGCCACGCCCATCCAGTCGTAAGCGGGCCAGGCCAGGCGGGCGTCGAAGTCCAGCCCGACCAGCGATCCGCCCCTCTCCTTCATCAGCGGAAGGGCGGCCGTCGCCAGCGCCTTGAGCGAGTAGGTGGAGACGTGCACCGCCGCCGACACGTCCGGCCACGGCGTGTCGAGGAAGTTGCCGCCGAGCGCGGCGGCCGGCGCGTTGGCGATCCCGTGCAGGACGCCGTCGAGGGCGTCCACGTGCTCGCCGACCCGGTCGGCCAGGGACTCGAGCTGCTCGGGGCTGGTCACGTCGAGCTCGAGCACGGGCGGCGGGTCGGGCAGCCGCTTCGCGATCCGCTCGACCAGGCTCAGCCGGCCGAACCCGGTGAGCACCACCGTCGCGCCCTGCTCCTGCGCGACCCTGGCCACGTGGAAGGCGATCGAGGAGTCGGTCAGCACCCCGGTGATGAGAATCCGCTTGCCGTCCAGTAGGCCCATTGCCGCCCTTCCTTCGCTCTGAGTGTGGCCCGCAGTCTCAGTGGCCCATGCCGAGGCCGCCATCGACCGGGATGACCGCGCCGGTGATGTACGCGGCGTCCGGCCCGGCGAGGAACTGCACGACGCCGGCCACCTCGTCGGCGGATGCCGTGCGGCCGAGCGGCACGCTGGAGACGATCGCCTTCTTCCGCTCGTCGCTCAGCTCCGCCGTCATGCCGGTGTCGGCGAATCCGGGCGCGACGACGTTGACGGTGATGTTGCGGCTGCCGAGCTCCCTGGCCAGCGAGCGCGCCATCCCGATCAGCCCGGCCTTGGACGCCGCGTAGTTGGCCTGGCCGCCCGAGCCGAGCATGCCGACGACCGAGGAGATGAAGATGATCCTGCCCCGGCGCAGGCGCATCATCGGACGCACGGCACGCTTGGCTACCCGGTAGGCGCCGGTCAGGTTCGTGTCCACGACCGAGGTAAAGGCGTCCTCGCTCATCAGCGCGAGCAACTGGTCGCTGGTCGTGCCGGCGTTGGCGACCACCACCTCGACCGGCCCGTTCGCTGCCTCGGCCGCCTTGAATGCCTCGTCGACCGCGACCGCGTCGCGTACGTCGCATGTGGCCACGGTGAGCCCGTCGATGGCCTCGCCGGAACGGGACGTGATCGTGACCGCGTCCCCGGCCGCAGCGAACCTCCGCGCGATGGCCAGCCCGATCCCCCGGTTGCCGCCGGTAACCAGGACGGATCGGCTCATGATCTGCTACCTCCTGGGCAAGTCCGGGCGCCAGTCAGTATCGCAGACCGGCCAGTTCAGGAGTCTTCGAGCCTGAACCCGACCTTCATGCCGACCTGGAAGTGGGCGATCTCGCCGTCCTCGATCTGGCCGCGCATCTCGGTCACCTCGAACCAGTCAAGGTGCCGCAGCGTCTGGCCGGCCCGGTGCAGGCCGTTGCGGATGGCGGCGTCGATGCTGGTCGGTGCCGTTCCGACGATCTCGGTCACGCGGTAGGTCCGATCGGTCATGGGTTCCTCCTGCTAGCGGGTCCTCAGTGCCTTACATCTCCTACCCTGGCCGGCGCGGGCGGCCGCCGATTAGCTTCCCGGCATCGCGAGGCCTAACGTGAAGACGTGCGCAGCCGTCCGAATGCCAGGCGTGACCAGGCCCACCTGGTTACCGAGGCCCGCCAGTCCCGCGCCGCCGAGATCAGCCAGCGGCAGCGGCGGTACCTGGTCATGATGGGCATCCGGGTGGTGTGCTTCGTGGTGACCGTGGTGATGTTCGTGGCCCACGCCGGGTGGCTGACCGTGATCCCGGCAGTCGGTGCCATCGGACTCCCCTACTTCGCGGTCGTCGTGGCGAACACCAGGCGGCAGGGCGGCGCGACGGGTTTCCGCCCCTATCAGCCGAACCTTCCCGAGCGATTCGTCCCGCCTGCCGACGGCGGCACAAGCGGCACGCCCCGCGGGGACCAGTAACGCATGGCCTCCAGCGCATATCCGGCGGATCGGGCAGCACCGGAGTGTTTCCCCGTAAGGGAGCAGCAAGGCAGCAATGTCGGGCGCGAATCGGCGATCCTCGCCGGTACCAGCTAGCCGTCATCCGCAGATTCGCTTCTAATCCGGTCTTGACGCACATGGGGGCGGTTCGGTGTAACATGCTTACCGGTGCTCTGGTCCCCCGCCGGGGCACCGTTGCCGGCGTTCCGGGCCCCCGTCGGAGCGCCGATGAATGCGACGCCGGGTGGTTTGCCCCCGTAGCCACCCGGCGTCGCCCTTTTCTTCGGTATTCGGCGGGTTCGCAGCCCGAGTTCCCCGGTAGCGTCATTTCCGCTGGCGCTACTCGGTCTTGCGGAATTGCGCGATCGCGATTCCCATCATGGTCAGGCCCATGGCGGCGACGATTCCCAGCGACAGCCACTGCGGCACCGCCCAGCCCGCCCAGGTGAGGCCGGGAGCGAGCAGGTGCTGCTCGGTCGGCGGGATGTTCAGGTGGCTGAACACCGCGTCCCGCATCGGCCCTACCACGTAGGTGAGCGGGTCGACCCTGGTCAGAACGGTCAGCCAGCTCGGCAAGCCGCTCAGCGGGTACAGCGCCCCCGACAGGAAGAACAGCGGCATGACCAGCATCTGGGTCACCGCCATGAACGCCTGAAACTGCGTAATCCGCGCTGCCAGCATCACCCCGAACGCGGTCAGCGCGAACGAGAGCAGCAGCAACTCGCCGACCAGGGTGAGCAGCAGCGCGGGGCTGTAGGGCACGTGCGCGAACCCGGCCAGGGCAAGGAAGATGACGCCCTGGAAGGTGGCGATGGTCGCGCCGCCCAGGCACTTGCCGATCACGATCGATGCCCGGCTGACCGGTGCGACCAGGATCTCGCGCAGGAAGCCGAACTCCCGGTCCCATACGATCGAGCCCGCCGAGAAGATCGCCGTGAAGAGCACCGACATCGCGAGCACGCCCGGGTAGATGAAGGTCTTGAAGTCCAGGCCAGGCGGCATGCCGCGGCCGGCCAGCGAACCCAGCCCGGTGCCGAGTATGAAGAGGAACAGCACCGGCTGGACCAGCGCGGTCACCGCCCTGAGCCGGTCGGTCCTGAACCTGATCAGCTCGCGGCGCCAGACGATGCTGACGGCACGCAGGTCGTGCCTGATGCCGTGCTCCGGCACGGCCACCCTGATCGACTCGACGATGGCCGATTCCGTGGCCGGCGTGACGGTGTCGGTGACCATGCTCATCGCCTTCCCCTGAAGCGCGCCGCCATCTGGCGCATGGCATCGGTGCCCGAGGCCTCGGCGTCCCGGATTGTCTTGCCGGTGTAGGACATGAAGACATCGTCCAGCGAGGGCCTGAACACGCTGACCGACCTGATCGGCACGTCGAGTTCGGTGAAGAGCCTGGGCACGAACTGCTCGCCCGAGGCTACCGAGAAGGTCACCGCGCCCTCGTGCACGGCGGCCTCGATGCCGAACGTGCCGGCCAGCGCGGCGATCGCGGATGTGTCGTCGGCGGTGTGGATCTGCACCCGGTCCTTGCCGATGCTGGCCTTGAGCGCTTCAGGCGTGTCGACCGCCACGACCTTTCCGTGGTCGATGATCGCGATCCGGTCGCAGTGCTCGGCCTCGTCCATGTAGTGCGTGGTGAGGAAGATCGTGATGTCCTCGCGCCCCTTCAGCTCGTTGATGTAGGCCCAGATTGATGACCGCGTCTGCGGGTCGAGGCCGACCGTCGGCTCGTCAAGGAACAGCACGTGCGGGGCGTGCAGCAGGCCGCGGGCGATCTCCAGCCTGCGCTGCATGCCGCCGGAGAAAGTGCTGACCAGGCTGTCCTTGCGGTCCCAGAGGCCGACCATGTCGAGCACCTGGCGCATCCGCGGCGCTACGGCGTCCCTGGGGACGCCGTACAGCTCGGCGTGGAAGCGCAGGTTCTGCTCGGCGGTGAGGTAGCCGTCGAGCGTGGTGTCCTGGAAGACCAGGCCGATATTGCGCCTGACCGCGTCCCGCTGGGTGGCTGTGTCGTATCCGGCCACCGTCGCGGTTCCCGACGTGGCGTTGGCCAGCGTGCAGAGGATCTTGATCGTGGTGGTCTTCCCCGCGCCGTTCGGGCCGAGGAAGCCGAACGTCTCCCCCGCGTGCACGGCGAGGTCGATGCCGCGAACCGCCTCGACCTCGCCGTACCGCTTGGTCAGCCCGGCAACCTCGATGACCGGCGGGCTGCCGCCGTCGGCCCGCCGTGCCTGGGGCTGGGCGCTCCGAGCGCCTGCTCGAAGGCTCACGGTCACCTCCTCACCATGGTCCGGTCACGAGCCTAGTCACGCTCGGCCTCTGGCTCCGCCGCCGCTGCCTCCGGCTGAGCGTCGGTCTCCTCGTCCTCGGCCAGGATCCGGTAGAGCGACCGCCTGGTCTGGGCCAGGACCTTGCGCGCCTGGGCCAGTTGCGTCTCGGTGCCCGCGCTCAGCACCTGAAAGGCCGCCACGTGGACCTGGCGGACCAGCGAGCGCATGTCGGCCGCGGCGCTGGCCGCGTCGCCCGACATGGCCGACCACGGTGCCCTCAGCTCGTCGGCGTGCTCGGAGACGTAGGTCCGGCCGGCGTCGGTCAGCGCGTAGGCGCGGCGCTCGCCGACCGCGGCCTGCAGCGTGATCAGGTTCTCGTCTTCTAGCTGGGCGAGCGCCGGGTACACCGAGCCTGGGCTCGGCCGCCACAGGCCGCCGCTGCGCTCGCTGATCTGCTGGATGATCTGGTAGCCGTTCAGCGGCTCTTCGGCCAGCAGCGCCAGCGCCGCGGCCCGCACGTCGCCGCGCTTGGCCCGGCCCCCGCGCCTGCCATAGCCGCGCGCCCACGGGCCGAACGGCTGCGGGCCGTCGTGGAGCCCCGGCATGCCGCGGAACGGCGGGCCGAACTCGGGCGGGCCTTCGAACCCGGGGTGCCGGTGGAATCCGGGGCCGCCGCGGAAGCCTGCCTCTTCGGCTCCCGGCTCGAAGCCGGGCGGCCCGGCGAACCGCGCCCTGGACCGCTTGCCGCCGCGCCGGTGCCGGTGGCCGCCCCAGAACTCGTTGCCGTGCTCGTCCACGTCGTGCTCGTTCATGTCTTGCTCGTTCATCACAACTCCTGGTTGTCGTTCGAAGGCTCTATCTTCGAGCCTTCTCGATATTTCAAAGATATATCGTTAGCGCGAATCTGGCAAGCCCTGGATCGGCGCCTGTAGCGGGGGTCAGGAGGAGCTCGTGTCCTGCCATCGGCTGGCCAGCGCCAGCAGCCGGTCCGTGGCCTGGCCGAACTGCTGGCCGCCGCCGACCGCGACGCCGAGCAGGAACGCGGTGACCGGCGCGGCGGGCCGGTCGACCTGATGCGCGACCTCGCGGGCCAGGTCGAGCACCGCCCGCTGGTCCACGGCCGCCTGGTCGATGTCGAGTTCAGCGCAGGCCGCGTCGATCCACTTCTCCAGCGAGCTCATCGTCTGCCTCCGTTCGTTGCGTGCCGTCGCGGGCATGAGCGCGCGCAGCGGCCACGTCTTCAGCGGTATCGCAGTCCAGCCACGGCGGCGGCTGGCCGGCCGCTGCCGCGACGGCGACCTCGGCGGGCCGCAACGGCCCGAGCAGCCCGCCCATTGAGCTGCCCGGATACCCGGCGAGCGCCGCCTTCAGGCTGGCAGTTCGCCAGCAGCTCGCGAGCCACTGCGGCCTGCCCTGGTCATCGACGAGCAGCGCTCCGCTGGCGGCGCGGCGAGCGGCGGTAACAAGCTCGCGCAGGTGGCTGTCGCGCAGGAACGGCAGGTCGGCCGCGAGCAGCAGCAGCCAGTCCTCGGCGACCAGCGACAGGCCGGCCCGCAGCGCCGGCACCGGCCCGGCTCCTGACGGCCGCTCGGCCGTGAAGACGATGGTCGGCGCGCCCGGCAAGGTCTCGGCCAGGCCGTCGAGGTCTGGCCTGGCGGGCCCGACCACGACGAGATAGCGGGCGCCCGCGCCGGCCGCCGCGGCCGCGACCGCGGCGAGCAGGGTACGGCCGCCGACCTTGATGCCCGGCTTGTCGGCGCCGCCCAGCCGGCTCGCGCCGCCGCCAGCCAGCACGACGGCGGCAACCTGCCCGGTCCGCGGCGGGCCGGCCTGGCCAGCCATGTCCTGGCGGTCGGCCATGTCCTGCCGGTCAGCCGCCGATGGCCGACATCGGCCTGGCGGGCTGCAGGAAGCCAGGGTCGTTGATCCCGTGGCCGGGCAGCTTAGAGGCGACCGCGAGCCGCCAGCGGTCCGCCAGTTCCTCATCGCCAGCGCCTGCCCGCAGCGGCGTCCGCAGGTCGCTCTCCTCCCTGGCGAACAGGCAGTTCCTGACCTGGCCGTCCGCGGTCAGGCGTACCCGGTCGCACGAGCCGCAGAACGGCCTGGTGACCGAGCCGATCACGCCGACCCGCGCCGGGCCGCCGTCGACGAGGAACGTCTCGGCCGGCGCGGAGCCGCGCACGCCTGGGTCCTCGGGCGTGAGGGAGAACTTCACCGACAGCGCCTGCAGGATCTCGTCCGCGGTCACCATGTTCTCCCTGCGCCAGCCGTGCTGCGCGTCGAGCGGCATCTGCTCGATGAACCGCATCTGGTAACCGTGGTCGAGGCAGTACTGGAGCAGGTCGGTGGCCTCGTGGTCGTTGACGTCCCGCATCAGCACCGCGTTGACCTTGACCGGCGCAAGCCCGGTCCCCGCCGCGGCGGCCAGCCCGGCGAGCACGTCGGGGAGCCTGTCCCGCCTGGCCAGCTTCACGAACGTGTCAGGGTCGACCGTGTCGAGCGAGACGTTCACCCGGTCCAGGCCCGCGTCGTGCAGCGGCCCGGCGAGCCTGGCCAGGCCGATGCCGTTCGTGGTCAGCGAGATCTCCGGACGTGGCCGCAGCTCGGCGGTCCTGGAGATGATGCCCGCCAGGCCGCGGCGCAGGATCGGCTCGCCCCCGGTGAACCTGACCTCGGTGATGCCGAGTCGCTCTACCGCGACGCCGAGCAGCCTGACCAGCTCATCGTCGCTGAGCTGGTCCGCGCTCGGCAGCCAGTCGAGCCCCTCGGGCGGCATGCAGTAGCTACAGCGCAGATTGCACCGGTCGGTCAGCGACACGCGCAGGTCGGTGGCCACGCGGCCATAGGAGTCGGCTAGCATGACCTACCTCCTTTTCCGGCTTGTCCGGCAGCGGCTGGGTCGCTTTCACGCGGGCTTAGCCTACTTCTCGATTTTTGCGCACGACCCGGTGCCTGCCCGCGCGGCGGTAGTCAAACGCGCGCTCAGCTAGCAACAAGCGACGAGCGGGCCGATTCGTTCCCGCCGCGGCAGCCGGATCGCGGAAGATGAGGTCATGACCGTGACGGGCGCGATCTGGCGCGAGCAACTGACAGCAGAGCAGCGGGCCATGCTCGGCCGCGACGCCGGCACGATCGCGCAGCCGCGGCCCGACGTGCTGGTCATCGGCGGCGGGATACTCGGCGTCGCCATCGCCTCGTCCTTGCACGACGCCGGGCTGGGATCGGTGCAGCTGATCGAGGCGGGCCGGCTGGGCGCGGGCGCCACGGGCGGCGCCACCGGGCTGCTGATCCCCGAACCGCACCAGTGGAGCGACCCGGAGACCTTCGTCGACCTGGAGCGGGCCAGCCTGGAACGCTGGCGCTACCTCGACCAGGTCACGGCGGGCGGTCTCGGGCTGGTCGAGCTTGACTGGATCGGCCTGGCCCCCGATGCCGGCGGGCTTGCCGCGCACCAGCCGAAGAACGTGGAGTGGCTGGACGCGGCCAAGATCGCGGCCCTCGTCCCCGGCCTGGCCTGGCACCTGGGCGGCGCCCTGATCCGCCACCAGGCCCGGGTGAACCCGCTGCGTGCGCTGGTCGGCCTGGCCGAGGGGCTGCCGTCGGTGGGCACCGCGGTGGCGGCCACCGCGGTCACGGTCCGCGGCGACCGGATCGAGTCGGTCACCACCTCAGCGGGCGAGATCAGCCCGGGCGCGGTCGTCTTCGCCACCGGCCAGCCGCCGGTCGTCGACGGCCTCGAGCTGGACATTCCTTCCGACCGGGTCAAGGGGCACCTGATCGTGACCGAGCCGGCCACCCTGCACCTGCCGTGCACCGTGGCGCCGGTCGCGACGCTCGGCGTGTCGCACCAGTGGTGCTGCTTCCGGCCGCGCCATCCCGACCGGCGCCCGGTCATCGACCGGGTGCCCGGCATCGGCAATGCGTGGCTGACCTCCGGCCACTTCAGGACCGGCATACTCAACGCGCCGGCCACAGGTCTGGCGATCTCCAGGTGGATCGCAGCGGACAAGCCGCCGCCCGAGGCCAGGACCTGGAGTGCCGCGCGGTTCACGGGCCGCGCCGACGGTGCTAGCGGACACGGGGCTAGCGAACACGGGGGCTAACGAACACGGGCTAGCGGATCACTGGCCTGGCTTAGGGGCGCACTCTCCTGCGGTCGTCGGGCAGCCGCTGCGTGACGCGGAGCCGGTCGAGGTGCTCGAGCAGCGGAATGACCGTCCGCCTGGTCGAACCGAGCGCCATCCGCGCCTGCGAAGTGGTGAACGGCTGCTCAAGTCCGGCCAGGATCTGCGCTGCCCGGTCGTCGGCGTCCGGTGCGAGCACCACCTGGTCGGTCAGGCGCAGCAGCGCGCCATGCCTGGCTGCCACGGCGAGATCGCGCTTGTCCAGGCCAAGCTGGCGCAGCCGGTCGGATTCTGGCGCGTCGAATGGCTTGGCCCGCAGGTCGGCGAGGAGCGAGGCCACCGCGGCGGCCAGCCCGGCCGGAAGACCCGCGGCGCCGCCCCTGGCCGTGAGCAGGCCGCCCTTGAGCGCAACCGCCGGGGTCGCCGCCGCCAGCGCGAGCACGAGGCGGCGGTCGGGCAGGCGCAGCGCCTCGCGCGCCGCCTCGACCGGCAGGCCGGGTGCGAGCGGTTCGGCGGTAGCGTGCTCGGCCACGAGGGCGACCAGCCTCGCCGACAAGCGGGACCAGTGCCCGGGGTCGGCCAGCCAGCCGGCCGCGACCGGCTCGGGCAGGCCGGTCACGCCGGCCGCGCGCAGTCCGGCCGCGGGCGCCAGCCTGCGCCGCCTGAGCAGGTCGGCCGCGGCCGGCCGGTCCGGCCATGACCCGAGTTCCGCGGCCGCCGCGGCGGCCACTCCCCTGCGGTTCAGCGGCGGCGGATCGGCGTCGAGCACGACCGCGCCGAACAAGCCGGGCCAGAGCGCCTGCCCGGTGCCTGGCAGCGCGCCCTGGTCCCTAGCGGCGCCCGGATCCCGCAGCAGCACCCGCTCGCCCACGTGCAGCGGCAGCGGGTCGCGCAACTGCAGCCTGGCGAGCCTGCCGCCGAGCGGTCTGACCTTGGCGGGAGTGCGCGCGGAGCCGACGTGCACGGTGAGCTGCGCGGGCAGCAGGTTGCCGGCTTCCTGGCTGCTCCCCCGCGGCTCACCGGTGATCCTGACGTCGATCTGGCCGGCCAGTGTCCACCGGCCAGGCTGGATCAGGGCCATGCCCCTGGCCACGTCGGACCGGTCGACGCCGCGCAGGTTCAGCGCCGTCCTGGCAACGCCGGTGACCGCGGAGAGGTTCTCCCCGAGCGACTGCAGCGCGCGCACCCGAACCGGCCGCAGCGCCGGGGTCAGGAGCAGCTCGTCGCCGCGGCTGACGGTGCCGGCCGGCAGCGTGCCGGTGACCACCGTTCCGCTGCCGGTGATGCTGAAGGCGCGGTCCACCCAGATCCGCACCGGCGCCGCCGGGTCGGTGGCCGGCAAGCTGGCGGCGAGCTCGCCGAGCGCGCCGGTCAGCTCGGGCAGTCCCGCGCCGGTGACCGCGCTGACCGCCAGGGTCGGGACCGCGCCGAGGCTCGACCGGCGGATCTGCGCGGCGGCCTGGGCCATCGCCCGGCCAGGATCGGCCAGGTCGGCGCGGGTGACCGCGAGCAGGCCGCGGGAGATGCCGAGCGCGTCGACGGCGGCCAGGTGCTCGGCCGACTGCGGCATCCAGCCGCCGTCGGCCGCCACCACGAACAGCACGGCGGGGACCGGGCCGACTCCGGCCAGCATGTTCGTGATGAACCTGGCGTGCCCCGGCACGTCGACGAACGCCAGCGACTCCCCGGCGGGCAGCCGCATCCAGGCGTAGCCGAGGTCGATGGTCAGGCCGCGCCGCCGTTCTTCTGCCCACCGGTCGGGCTCCATCCCGGTCAGCGCGCGCAGCAGCGCCGACTTGCCGTGATCGACGTGGCCGGCGGTCGCGATGACGTGCATCGCCGGTCAGCCGGCCAGGCCGGCGGCCGCGAGCACCGCGGCCGCGAGCGCGTCGTCGTCGTGCGGTTCGACGGCGTACAGATCGAGCAGCAGCCTGCCGTCGCTGACCCGGCCGCAGACGGCCGGGTGCCGGCCGGCCCGTACCTGCTCGCCGCTGCGCAGCGGACCGGCCAGCGCCTCGGGCAGGCTGACCGCCGCGCTGGCCAGCGCCACGCCCGGGGCACCGCCGCCCCCGACGGCGGCCTGGCTGGTCACGGGCGCGGCATCGAGTCCGGCGGCGGCAAGCACGCCAGCGAGCCGTTGCGCCCTATGGGTCAGCGCCCTGGGATCGGCGGAGAGCGCCTGCAGCACGGGCGGCGGAGGGCCGGCCAGCGTTGCCTCGAGCGCCGCCACCGTCAGCTTGTCCACCCGCAAAGCCCTCGCCAGCGGATGCCTGGCCAGCGTCGCGACCAGGCCGGCGCGGCCGAGCAGCAGCCCGGCCTGCGGGCCGCCGAGCAGCTTGTCGCCGCTGGCCGTCACCAGGGCCGCGCCGGCCCGCAGCCAGGTCGCGGCGTCCGGCTCGTCGGGCAGCGCCAGGTGCGGCGCGAGCAGCCCGGACCCGATGTCGCCGACCACCGGCACGCCGAGCTCGGCCAGCTCGCCGATCCCGGCGCTCGCGGTGAAGCCGTCGATCCGGTAGTTCGACGGGTGGACCTTGAGCACGAACCCGGTCCGCGGCCCGACGGCGGCCGCGTAGTCGGCGACGGATGTCCGGTTCGTGCTGCCGACCTCGCGGATCGTCGCGCCCGTGCTGACGAGCAGCTCGGGCAGCCGGAATCCGTCGCCGATCTCGATCAGCTCGCCCCTGCTCACGACGATCTCCCGGCCGGCGGCCAGCGCGGTGGCGGCCAGCACGAGGGCGGCGGCGTTGTTGTTCACGACGTGGACGGCTTCCGCGTCGGGCACCGCCCTGGCCAGCGCGGCGAGCATCGCCGCGCCGCGGCGGCCGCGGGCGCCCTTCGCCAGGTCGAACTCGAGGTCGGTGCAGCCGGCCGCCGCCGCCACGGCGTCGCGCGCGGCGGCCGACAGCGGCGCCCGGCCGAGGTTGGTGTGCAGCAGCACGCCCGTCGCGTTGAGCACCGGGTTCAGGCTGGCGGCGAGCGGCGGCAGCGAGGTGACGGCCGCGGCAACCACCTCGTCGGGACCGATCTCGCCGTCCCTGGCGCGCTGCTGGGCGCGGTGCACCGCGTCCCGCACCAGCGACCGGCCGAGTCGTGCCTGCGCCCGCGCCAGCCGCGGATCGGCCAGGACGGCGTCGGTGCGCGGCACGCGCCTGCGCGCATCGTCCACGACCGTGACCATACCTCCCGAGCCGCCGTGCCGCCGCGACCAGCCGCCGGTTGCCGGCCGGTCCCCGTGCTGGCGCGAGACCGTGCTGGCGCGAAACGAGCGCCGCGGAACGAGGTGCCGCCGCGAAACCAGCGGTGCCGCCATCATGCGTTGCTACCCATCGTGCGTCCCGATGTGCCAGGCTTGATGAGCTAATGCGGAGAAAGTGAGCGCGAACATGGCCGATGGCGTGCAGACACCGCGGAGCAGGGGCAGCCTGTGCGGGCTTTTCCTGATACTGCTCGGCGGCTGGGGAGGCGTGGCGCCCTTCGTCGGGCCGTCCATCGGGTACGGCTTCACGCCCGACATGGCGTGGCACTCCACACCGGGCAGGCTGGACCTGTCGGCGATCCCGGGCGCCATCGTCGTTGTGGCGGGCCTGTTCGTGCTGGTTACCCGCAACCGCGGGGTCGGCGGCTTCTTCGCGCTGGCCGCCGCGATCGGCGGTGCCTGGTTCATCGCCGGGGCGGCCCTGGTCAAGCTGCTGCCGCCCGCCCAGGTCGCGTCGATCACCACGGGAACGCCGATCGAGACCGGCACGTCCAGGGTGGTGCTCACCGGCCTGGCGTTCTACGGCGGGACGGGAGCGCTGATCGTGTTCTTCGCCGCGCTCGCGCTCGGCCGGTTCTCGATCGCCGCGCACCGGGATTACCTGGGTATGGACAACGGTGCCGGCGACGCCGTGGGCCTGGCCGGCCTGGGCGGCCTGACGGGCGCCGGCACGCCTGATTACAGCGCCTACCAGGCCGGCCAGGACACCTCGTCCTACTCGCCAGGGCAGCCGCAGTACCTGCCCGGCCAGACGCAGGACCTCCCTGGCCAGGGGTATCCGCAGACTCCGGCGCAGGACCCGTTCGGGCGCACCCAGGACACGTTCAGCAGCCCGCAGGGCGGTTACACCGCGCAGGCGCCGTTCCCGCCCGCGCAGTTCCCGACGACGCCCGACCCGTTCCGCAGCACGCCGACCAGCTACCCGGCGCGCGCCACGCCCGAGACCACGACGCCGGAGCATCCGTTCGGGCAGCAGGACCAGTCCTGACTGGTGGCGGAGGCGGACGGGAATCGAACCCGCCGGCGACGCAGCGCGCCGCCCGCCGGTTTTGGTTCGCCATGGTGTCGGGCATTCCCGTTCATGACCACATAACCAACGAACTGAAGCCGGGCGACCAGGTGTGGTTCCACCAGCGCCCGGAGAACCCGGCCGCATCTGGCGCATGTTCGAGGCACCCGTGCCCTCGGCCGGCGGCTACCGGGTGATCTGGGTGCACTCGACCGGCGAGGCCGCCCGCGACTCCGCCGCCCGCGCCGCCCGCGCCGAGACCGGGCTCGCCGCGATCGAGACGCTGCAGACCCGGC
>WNGM01000947.1_pt1 | contig 37975 bp, 33 predicted proteins | sample 5400571 | NCBI WGS metagenome assembly WNGM01 (sample SAMN13153378, study PRJNA577476) | soil metagenome | isolation source: 100 cm soil or saprolite under Garry oak tree replicate 2 | place: USA:California | collected 2016-06-15 | reverse complement strand
AGCCTGGCTGCTTCACGCGTACCGCGCGCACTGGTGGCCCTACGTCGTCGCCCTGGCCGCCGTCGCCGCCCTCTGCCTCTCGATAGCTGGACGCCATGCCAGACCGTCCACGCGGGCCGAGCGCCTCTACGCGGCCACGACCACGGCAGCAGCCGGCGCATGGCTGGCGGCCGGCACCGCGGCCGGACCTTGGCGCTCCCCGCTCCCAATGTCCATGCTGATCGGCGGCGTGCTCCTCGCTTTGCCGTGGTGGGCGCATCGGCGACGCCGTGCCAAGGTCCGGGTCGAACGGACTCTCGCCGTCTGGCCCGAGATAGCCGAAGCCGTCGGCTTGGCTGGATCACGAGTCCAGTCCGCCGTGGTCGACGTGTGGGGCTGGCGCGCCCGATTCGCTCTGGCGCGCGGACAGACGATCAACGACGTGATCGCCCGACTGCCCGCCATCGAATCAGGGCTCGGCACATTCCGGGGAGCCGCCCGCGTGCTGCCCACCGCCGACGACCTGGCCAACCGTTTCGAGTTGCGGGTGCTCGACAAGGACCCGCACGCGGACGCGATCACTTGGCCCGGGCCGTCCGTCTCGTCCATCACCGAGCCAATCGACCTTGGCCCATTTGAGGACGCCGCGCCGGTCAAGGTTCTCTTCCTGCGCCGCCATGCCCTCTTCGGCGGCGGAACGGGATCGGGCAAGAGCGGCGGACTGAACGTGCTGATGGGCAATCTCACTGCGTGCCGTGACGTAGTGATCTGGGCCATCGACCTCAAGCGCGGCATGGAACTCAGCCCATGGACAGCATGCCTCGATCGGCTGGCGACCACTCCCGCCGAGGCCCGCGCGCTGATGGCCGATGCCGTGACCATTCTCGAAGGCCGCGCCGATCACCTGACCGCGACCGGTCAGCGAGTCTGGAAGCCAACCCCAGACATGCCCGCCCTGGTGATCATCGTGGACGAGTACGCCGAACTGGCCGAGAACGCCCCCGACGCCTCATCAGACGCGGACTCGATTGGCAGGCGTGGCCGCGCCGTCGCCCTGACTCTCATCGCGGCCACTCAACGCCCGACGCAGAAAGCCATGGGCCAAGGACCCTTGCGCTCACAAATGGATGTGCGCATCTGCTTCCGTGTCCGCGAGCGACGCGACGTTGACCTGATTCTTGGCCAAGGCATGCTCGCCGCCGGCTGGCACGCGGACAAGCTCAACGCCCCTGGCAAGTTCCTGATCTCAGCTCCCGAGCACGACACGGCGCGGCGCGCCCGCGCTTTCCTTGTCACCGACGACGCCGTGTCAGAGACAGCCGAGCAGCACGCGCCCCTGCGCCCTCCACTGGACGAGATCTCGCTTCGTGCCTTGTCTGAGCGCCCTCAAGGATGGTCAGAGCACACGAGCGGCGACGACGGTACGGACACTCACGACGGCCCAACGGCGCTTCTGTGGACGGCTCTGTTGCTTGCATCGGAGGAAGGCGTTCCAGTCGCCGCTCTGGTGACCGCCACGCACATGAGCCATCGATGGGTCAACTACCGCCTCCGGGCGCTCGCAGACGCCGGTCGCGTCATCCAGATCAGGCGCGGCGTCTGGCGTGCCGCTGACCCAGAGAGCGACGCTCAGTGACCGCCAACGCGCACCCGCACGCGCAACCCTCGCGCGCGTCTGCACCCATGGCGTGCACGTGCGCGTTGCGCGTGCGCAGAGAGTCATCACATCGCGTGGCGAGAGGAGGCGATGCTACATAGCAGGCAAGGACATCAACCGGCGAATCGCGGCAGAAGTCTCCTGGAGCCGCACCATCGACCGAAGCGCTCGCACCCGCCCAGCCCGCGAGGCGTTCCTCAGGCGATTCGAGACAGAGGTTGACCCGGAGGGTCAGCTACCGCCAGACGAGCGCAACCGCCGCGCCGAGCACGCCAAACGCGCCTACATGCTCCGCCTCGCCAAGAAGGCTGCTGCCGCCAAGAAACGCAACCGGACTACCTAATACACTATATAGCCTTAATACCAGTGGCATGGGACCTTGGATTTACTCCAAGTCGCCACCGGAGTGAATATCCACGTGCAGCGGCGAACTTCCGTGCCGCGGCACGAGGTGGACCTATAACTGCGTCGGCTTCATTCATAATAAGTTGAATCACCGACGATCCCCTATAAGCGGCCGCCTCAACAGCTTCGGCCTCAAGCCAACTCCCGATCCCCATTCGCCTGAATGTCGGCCAGACAAAAAGTTCGGCAATCTCGGCCAGCCCAGTCTCAAGATGCCGCAAAAAACACCAGCCTATCCTCAGTCCAAAACCAGTCGTTACCGCGAAACAAGTAACATCCGCATTCGTAGTCGGCGATACAGTTTCGTAGTAATGAATTCTCAGATTGAAGCCTCTTCCACGAGCTATCAGGACCTCTCGTGGATTCTGCACAGACCACAGGCGCCGAATTTCGTTGCGGTCGCCCTGAGCCGCCAACATGCGCGTTCTTTTATATGGCGATGGCCCCCACCGCGCCATGCGTTGAACGAAAGTCTCGTGGTGGAATTTCTCAAGATAGTCAATAGTTACATTTCCGTATCCGCGGTCCCCCCAGCCCGATCCCCAGTTATTTCGGAAACGTATGCTATTCGTAGCGCTATCGAATCCCTCTACCGATACTGCATGCAAGCCTATTGACTCATCGTCCGGCATTGGCTGAGAAAGCAAACCTCCGGGAGCCTTCCTTGATGATTGAAAAACCCAGAAGACAGCCATATGACGATCCAGCGCATACAGCGGCACCCCTGCCCAGCGCAGTCTCTCCACCTCCTCGACCTGCTCTACCACTTCGCCTGGATCTGCAATCGACTCATAATACGACTGCCTAGCACCTGGGGTGTTCATAAGGAAGCCTGCGCGGCACGCCATTATTAGCGGTGATCCATTTATCCTTGGCAGGCCATCAATGGACTTGAGTAGGCGAAACAAAGACGTAGGATTCGATGCCAGGGACCGAAGAGCTGCAACTTGAGCATATCTGCCATTAGTTCGACTCAAGCACGTGCGATGACATTTCACCGTATGAGGGTGTGTATGAATATCATAGGCCATCCTCGCAGTCCACATGAGCATTTCTGGCCAGCACGAATGGCAAGACAGCTGAATATGCTCCACGTCCAATGCAAACCGAGGAAACTCTGAGATATAAAACGAACCCGCAACTGACGTAGCGGAGTATACCCTTAACTTTGGGAAACTTTCGTCACAATTCATGCATGCCCAGGGGATACCCGCAACTTCGAGAAAATTCTCGCGAAGCCAGGCAGCCTGATTAGATTCTTCGTTCATTACTGATTCTCTTGTTCCAATTAACCCGTGCGTGATCTGAGCAACCTCCGGCGCCCCGCGGCATTAGATGGCCTTGGGGAGCGGTAAGCCCACGCCACCCGCCATCGCGATCTCATGGGCGTTTACCCTTGATGCGAACTGAACTGTCCGATGATCATCCAACATGTGCGCTTGAGGGGCGCCGTTCGGCCCTGGGACCGTGAGATAGCTTAGTGTGATTTGCGTCACACGAGGCAAGATTACAGAGGATGTTGGCTGGCCCTCCTAGAGCGTCTAACTCCGCGCACAGCGCTCGCTGACATCCCGCGTTTTCGCAGGTCAGCACAGCGTTTCGAACGGGATACTTACCATGGAGACGCTCTGCCGACTGAGCTAAGGGGGCACAGCGGGCGCCCAGCCCGCACGTCCGGCGCTTCGGGCCCCGGCGGACGAACTCCGCGGGGAGCCGGGCGCTAGGCGAGCATACACGATCAGGCACCCGGCCGGTGAACCTGGCCAGCCGCCCGGACCACCCGCACCACCTACCCACCCGCACCGGCCACATCAGCCGCGCCAGTCCTGCACAGCAACCCGCCGGAACGCGTTCACCACCTGCGGCCACTCCCGCGACAGCGGGTCGATCACCGCGAAGTGCCCGGCGCCGGGCAGCAGCACGCAGGTCGCCTCGGCGGCGCTGGCCCCGGCCACCCGCGCCCACCTGGCGTAGTCCAGAGTCATCAGGTACGGCACCCGGTCGTCGGCCATGCCGTGCACCAGCCACACCGGCCCCCCGGCCGGAACCAGGCGAGACGGGTCGGCCTCGAGATACCGGTCGTCGGCGAATCGAGCGGGCTCGCCGCCCATCAGCGCGCCGGCAGCCTGCTGGCCGAGCGCCTTGCGGTAACTCCCGGCCAGGTCGCTCACCGCCGCGAGCGCGACAACGCCCCGCCACCGCGACCGCTCGGCACGCCACCGGGATCCGGCCGGCAACCGGTGCCTGCTCGCCGCCCAGAGCGCCAGGTGCCCGCCCGCGGAGTGACCGGCGAGCAGCGCCTGCCCCGGATCGCCCGCCACGAGCCCGCCCGTGGCCTCGGCAACCAGCGCAGGCAGCCGGTCTGCGGCCGCCGCCACATCGTCGAACGTGCCTGGCCAGCCGCCTCCTGGCTGTCCGGTCCTACGGTACTCCGGCGCGCAGACAGCGAATCCGGCCTCCGCGAGCGCCCCGGCCAGCGGCCTGGTGTGCTCGCGACCGTACTCAGCGCGCCAGAAGCCGCCATGCAGAAATATCGTCAACAAGGCCCGCTCGCCGGTCCCGCCCCTAGCGCGGCTGCCGGCCGGCGGCAGATGCACGTCGGCCACGTGGTCGGGCCCGGCGCCGTATCGCAACACGAGATCGGGTGACCGGCCTGGCCTGGTCAGGACGTCAGCCGGGTCCCTGCCCGCGTCGCCAGAACGACGCTCACCTTTCATCTGGCCGCCACTTCGGAGACGCTCGTGATGCCCTAGGGAAACAGCATCATTATGGTCCGGATCTTGGCGACGGCGACCGGGGGCCTCTTCAGCCAGATCGAAAGCCAGCTTATGCTCGACGTTATAGCTCGGACGGCGGTGCCGGCTGAGGCCGGCCTAATGATCGGAGGGCCGCGGTGCCGGAAGGGGTCATGCGTGCGGGACGGGTCGTCGTCTGCATCGCCGCCGGGTCCTTCCTGGCGTCGGGTTTCGCGATCGCGCCGGCACTCGCGTCGGCGGCACGCCCGGCGAACTCGCCGTGCGGCAGAGCGTCGGTCGCGGTCACGTCGGCCAGCCTGCTTGTCGCAGGTCACCAAGGCAGCCCGTCGGCGTCGGCCAGCCTAAGCACGTCCGCGAGCCCGAGCCCGTCCGCGAGCCTGTCCGCGAGCCCGACGAAGAGTTCGTCCACGAGCCCGACGGGGAGCACCAGCCCAACTGGGAGCACCAGCCCGAGCCAGACGAATAGCCCGAGCCCGTCGGCAAGCATTAGCCTGAGCCCGTCCCGGTCGGCCTCGCCCAGCCCGTCACGCTCTCCGTCGCCTTCGCCGAGCCCGTCGCCGAGCCGCTCGCACCGGGCCGGCGCGATCTGCGTGAACGCCCAGCTCGCGCAGCACAGCTCGGACACCTCGCCGGGCGGCAAGGTCAGCTACACGATCTGGGTCTGGAGCACGGTCGCTGCCCGGCACGTCACGGCGACCGCCACCTCGAGTACGCACGCCATGCTGGCGCCGCGGTTCACCTTGTGCCCAGCCAGCCACGGGACGAAGTGCTCGATCGGCGCGCTGCCTGCCAATCAGGCATTCGAACTGATGGTCACCGATCGGGTCAGGCCGGCCGCCGCTATCGGCAGGCCGATCACGCTGGCCGTAACGGTGGCCGCCCGGTCGCTGTCCCCCGCCGAGGCCGCGGTCACCACCGTCGTCGGGCAGGCAGGCCAGGGCAGCTCGAGCCCGCCGTCCAACCCGCCTCCGCTGCCGCCGCCCACGTTCGTGCCGATCCCGGGCGCGACGATCACCCCAGGGAGCCTGACCGGCCTGTTCCCGACCGTCACGCCGAGCCCGTCGCCGTCCGGCAAGGGAGCGCACGCCGGCAAGCTGGCCGGAATCACGCAGACCTCGTCGGCGCTGCCGCTCGATCCGCGTCTGATCGGCGGCCAGCTGGCCGGGCTGGCGGTGCTGGCCGCGGCGATCACGATGGTGGTCGCCAGGCTGTCGCTGCGCACCGCGCAGACCTCGGGCGCCGGCGGGCCGCGCAAGGGCGGGCCGGGCGCGGGGACGTCAAACTCGGACGGCGGCCCGAACGACAAGCCCGCGACCTGACCGCCAGGCCCGCCTACTTCACGACGTGCTCGACCTGCGGGCGCATCAGCCGCATCTCGGCGGCCAGGGCGGCCGACTTCAGCGTGGCGGACACGACGACGCCGAACGTGTCGTTGTCGGCCCAGGCGCACTCGGCGGGTCCGCCATTCGACCCGGGCGCGCAGGCTGCCTGGCCGCCGAGCTTGCCCGCACTGGTGGTGAACGCACCGTGCAGCTGCGTCATGTACGCGCTGATCAGGTCGCTGGCCGACGCGCTGCCGGCCAGGTTGCCGCCGATGAAGACCACGACCTGCGGCCCGGCACTGGTGCCGGTCTTCTGGTCGTAGACGGCGGCGACGACGTTCTTCACGTCGCCGCGAGCGGCCGTCACGATCCGGTGCTTGAGCGCCTCGGCTGTCGCGTTCTCCTGCTGCCTGATGTAGCTGCCCAGCGTGGCCGGCGCCGAGATCGCGTGCGGGGTCTGCGGCCCGAACAGCAGGTAGCCCGCGACCGCCAGCACGGCGACGCCGGCCGCCAAGCCGACGGCGAGTACATTGCGAGACACCCGCTGCCCGGCCCGCGACCTGCCCTTACCCGGCCCGGGCCGCGGCCCGCCGATCTTCCCCGGCCCCGGCCGCGGCCCGCCGGTCCTCCCGGGCCTGGCCGGCTTCTCCGGCTTCCTGGGCTTGCGCGGCGGCTTGCCGCGATACCGCAGCTGCCGGTCGAGCAGCCCGATCTCCGGCGACGCGCCGGCACCGGCCTGCCCGCCACGCTGGCCGGCGCCGGCCGTGTGCGCGACATCGGCGATCGCGGCGGCGTCGCCGCGCGCCACACCCGCCATCGCGGCGGATCCCGTCAGTCCGGCGACGTGCGGTCCTGGGCTGGTGTCCGTCGCCTGGTCGGCCCGCTCCAGGCCGTCGACCCGGCGCTGCGGGCCGGTCCGCGCCGCCCGGTCCCGACGGGGCAGCGGACCGGTCTGGCCCGCCCGGCCCTTGCGGCCGGCCGAACGTCGATCGCCGGGGACGCCTCGCCGGGCATCGGTGTCCGCCAGCGCGTCGGCGGGTTCTGACCGGCGCCGCCGGGCCGGCGCGGCCGGGCTCGCGTCCTGTGGCGGATACAGCGGCCTGGCGTACTCCGCGGTGTCCAGGCGCGCGTCCGGCCTGTCCCGCTCCGGCCTGTCCCGCTCCGGCCGGTCCCGCTCCGCCCGGTCCCGCTCCGGCCGGTCCCGCTCCGGCCGGTCCCGCTCTGCCCGGTCCCGCTCTGGCCGGCCCCGATCTGGCCGGCCCCGATCTGGCCGGCCCCGATCTGGCCGGCCCCGATCTGCCCGGCCCCGATCTGCCCGGCCCCGATCTGCCCGGCCCCGATCTGCCCGGCCCCGCTCCTGCCGGTCCCGCTCCTGCCGGTCTGGGTACGGCAAGCCCGGGTCGGGATCTGGCCAGTCCAGGTCCGGGCGAGCCTGCTGCCGGCCGGGGCGCGAACCCGGTTCAGGGTAAAGCGGCTGACCGTAGTCATCGGCGGCCGGGTTGAACAGCAGGTCTGTCTCCCGCCCGGAGGCCAGGTCGACGGGACGGCCCGCGGTCAGCCGAACGGCCGGCCCGGCGGTCGGCCGCGGCGGACGGGACGGCCGCGATGGCCGGTCGGCGGGGGGCAGCGGCACCCGGTCGGCGCGGGGCAGCGGCGCCCGGTCGGCGCGGGGCAGCGGCGCCCGGTCGGCCGGCGACGGCGGCTCCCGCTCGGCGGCGTACCCGGCGGGCGGCAGTCCGCTCCGGTTCGCCCGGGCCGCGGACTCGGTCCTGGCCGCCGACCGACCCGGCCTTCTCTCCCGAACCGGAGCGGCGTCCTGGCGTGACCGGGCCGGCAGCGTCGCGGGGCGGGCCGCGGCCTGAGTCACGGGCCGGGCCGCGGGCTGAACCAACGGCAGGACAGCCGACGACGACGCCCGGCCCTCGCCCAGATACCTGATCCAGTCGTAGTCTTCGTCGCTGCCGAGGCCACCGCCCTGGTCCGGCGCGCGGACCTGGTCCCGAGCGGACCGCCGGTCCTTGCCGCTCTTCGGCATGCGGCCAACCTCCCCTTTCCCGGCCGTCTGCCGACCTGTCGCCCTGCGCTGCGCCCGGCGGCGCACCCGGCCGCGTGCGCCGTGGCGCCATTCCCCCGGCTGACGGCTTTCTCAGCCATGCCAAGATTCCTACATCATGCGGCAAGATCGGCGCGCCCGCTACACGATCGCCGTGGACCGGCTGCCGTCCGCTCGGCGCGGCTCGGCGCGGCTCAGCGCGCCCCCGGCGGGCCGGCCGACCGGTCCAGCCCGTCAGGCTGTACCCCTCGCGACCGCCTGACCTGCATCAAAGCGGGCCTGTTCCGGGCGGATCGGACGAGGACCGGCTCTTGCGGACCGGCCCGCGCTCGGTGGACGATCGGTGCAGCGCCTACAGTCTGGGGGCAATCCCATGCAGGACGGCCTGTCCGCTCCGGTCATCGGCCCGTCGGCGATCCTGCCTCGCGGCTACCTGTGGTTGGCCCCGATCTGGTATCTGCTCGTGGCCGGTTTACTGGCGACGCGCCACTGGCCGCCGATCTGGTTCCGGCTAACCGCGGCGGCCGGCCTGCTCGGGGCGATGATCATCTTCCTGCTCGCGCTGAACGCCATCACCACCCACGCGTTCGCGGCCGACCAGAACGGAGTCCGTCTCGGGCTGCCCCCCAGCAGCAGGCGCCGCGGGCGGCGGCGGCGCGGCGCCAAGTACCTGCCGTGGCAGCAGATCGAGCGGGTGCGGGTCGCGCCCAAGGCCTACGGCGCGCGGGTGGAGCTGGTACTCGGCCCGAACGCGTCCCTGGTGCTGCGGGGATTCAGGCACAGCCCGTTCTGGCGGGTGTGCCGCTGGCTCCTGCTCATGATTCCGTTCTGGTACTTGCTGCGGCCCACCGCGCTGACCACCCCGCTCGACGGGCCGCCGAGATACCGGGTGGCCGTGCGCGGGCTGTCCGTGGACGAACTGCGGCACAAGCTCCGCGCGGTGGCACCGGCCGATGTGGCGGTGGCTGTCCTGGTCCGCAGGCGCTGATCCGTATCATCGGCCACACCGGCACCGGATGTGGCCGACCGCACCCGCCAGGTTCCCTGGCCGGCCTGCTGCACGGACCGGCCGCGAGGACCTTGTTAAGGCACAGTGAAAGGCATGGACCCGATGGCACATGAGGTTACAGGCGTAGTCGCGCGCACCAAGGGCGCACCGGTCGAGCTCACCACCGTCGTCGTTCCCGATCCGGGTCCAGGCGAGGCGCTGGTCAGGATCCAGGCCTGCGGAGTGTGCCACACCGACCTGCACTACCGCGAGGGCGGCATCGGCGAGGACTTTCCTTACCTGCTCGGGCACGAGGCGGCCGGGGTCGTCGAGTCGGTCGGCGCGGGGGTCGGCGCGGGGGTCGCCCGGCTCGCCGCGGGCGACTTCGTCATCCTCAACTGGCGGGCCGTGTGCGGGCAGTGCCGCGCGTGCCGGCGCGGCCGCCCGTGGTACTGCTTCGCCACGCACAACGCGACCCAGAAGATGACGCTGACCGACGGCACGGCGCTGTCGCCCGCGCTCGGCATCGGGGCGTTCGCCGAGAAGACGCTGGTGGCCGCCGGCCAGTGCACCAAGGTGAGCCCGCAGGTCAAGCCGGAGGTCGCCGGGCTGCTCGGCTGCGGCGTGATGGCCGGCCTCGGCGCCGCGCTGAACACCGGCGAGGTCGGCCGCGGCGACTCGGTGGCGGTGATCGGCTGCGGTGGGGTCGGCTGCGCGGCCGTGCTCGGCGCCCGGCTGGCCGGGGCGCGCACGATCATCGCGGTCGACATCGACGACAGGAAGCTGGCCTGGGCTCGCGAGCTGGGCGCGACCGATACGGTCAACTCGCGCGAGACCGACCCGGTCGAGAAGATCCGCGAGCTGACCGAGGGCAACGGCGCCGACGTGGTGATCGAGGCGGTCGGCCGGCCGGAGACGTACAAGCAGGCGTTCTACGCCAGGGACCTGGCCGGGACCGTGGTGCTGGTCGGCGTGCCCACGCCCGACATGAAGCTGGAACTGCCGCTGCTCGACGTGTTCGGCCGCGGCGGCGCGCAGAAGTCGTCCTGGTACGGCGACTGCCTGCCGGACCGGGACTTCCCGATGCTGACCGACCTGCACCTGGGCGGGCGGCTGCCGCTGGAGAAGTTCGTCTCGGAGACGATCGCGCTGGACGCCGTCGAGGAGGCGTTCGCCAAGATGGGCCGCGGCGAGGTGCTGCGCAGCGTCGTCACGCTCTGAGCGGCTGCGGCTGCGGTTGGGCCGGCTCGGCATGGGTAAGGTCGCCAGGATCGCGATGTGGTCGGGGCCGAGGACGCTGTCCACGGCGCTGATGCGCTCGTTCGGGAACCGGTCGGACACGACCGTGGTCGACGAGCCGCTGTACGGCTACTACCTGGCCCAGACGGGGATCGCGCATCCCGGCCGGGACGAGATCCTGGCGTCGATGCCGACGCGCTGGCCCGAGGTGGTCGACCAGCTCACCGCGGCGCCGCTGCCCGCGGGCCGGACCGTGTACTACCAGAAGCACATGACGCACCACCTGCTGCCGGCCGTGGACCGCAGCCGCCTGGACGGGCTGCGGCACGCGTTCCTGATCAGGGATCCGCGGCGGCTGCTCGCCTCGTACGCGAAGGTCAGGGACACCCCGACGCTGGCCGACCTCGGTCTTGAGCAGCAGGTCGAGATCTACCGCCGGTTCGGCGGACCGGTGATAGACGCCGCCGACCTCGCCGCCAGGCCGCGGCAGACGCTCGAGGCGCTCTGCGCCGCGCTGCGGATCCCGTTCGACGCCGCGATGCTGGCCTGGCCCGCCGGACCGCGGCCGACCGACGGAGTGTGGGCGAAATTCTGGTACGCGCGGGTGTGGGCGTCGACGGGATTCGACTCCGGCGGGGGCTCGGGATTCGACTCCGGCGGGGGCTCGGGCGAGGACTCCGGCGGGGGCTCGGGCGAGGACTCCAGCGAGGCGGCGGCGCCGCCGGCGGCGCTGCCGGACGAGCTCGAAGCGCTGGCCGCCCGCTGCCAGCCGTTCTACGCCGAACTCTCGGCCGCCCGCCTGGTCCCGCCGCCCGCGTCACGCCGTTTTCCATGATCGTGGTGGATTGACTGGTCTATCTGACCCGAACCCACCGCGATCATGGAAAATGCGGACGGAGAGGCGGAGGGAACGGAGGGGACGGATGCTGCAGCAGTTCGATGAGCGGAACCGGGATATCATCGTCAACGTGGGCGGCCGGCTGACGCACAGGGACCAGGCGGCGGTCAGCCCGTTCGACTCCTCGGTCCAGGGCGGCGACGCGGTGTGGGAGGGGCTGCGGCTGCACCACGGCCGCATCTTCCGGCTGACCGAGCACCTGGCCAGGCTGCGCCGGTCGGCACGGGCGCTCGCATTCGAGTCCGTGCCGCCGGACGCCGAGATCACCGAGCAGATCAGGCGCGCCCTGGCCGCGAACGCGATGACCGACGGGGTGCACATCAGGCTGACGCTCACCCGCGGGGTGAAGATCACCAGCGGGATGGACCCCCGGCTGAACCAGTCAGGCCCGACGCTGATCGTGCTGCCCGAGTACAAGCCGCCGGTCTACGAGACGACCGGGATCACGCTGGTCACGTCGAGCATCAGGCGGCCGCCGCCGGACTGCCTGGACCCCAAGATCCACCACGCCAACCTGCTGCCGTCGATCCTGGCCAAGATCGAGGCGAACGTGGCCGGCGCCGACGACGCGCTGATGCTCGACCAGCGCGGGTTCGTGGCCGAGACCAACGCGACCAACGTGTTCTGCGTGACGGCCGGAGCGCTCGCGACGCCGTCGGCCGCCGCCTGCCCGGAAGGGATCACCCGCGGAGCGGTGCTCGACCTCGCCAAGGGTGCCGGGATCGAGTGTGCCGTCGGGGATCTGTCGCCGGTCCAGCTCTACACGGCGGACGAGGTGTTCGTCACCGGCACGATGGGCGGGATCGCGCCGGTCAGCAGGATCGACGGCCGGGTGATCGCCGACGGGCGCCCGGGTGAGCTGACCGTGAAGCTGACCGGCCTTCTCGCCGACCTGACCGCGACGACCGGCACCCTCGTGGCCAAGGACACCGGGACCTGAACTCCCGCCCCGCCAGCGGCCCCGCGCCGCCAGCGGCCCCGCGCCGCCCGCGGCCCCGCGCCGCCCGCGGCCCCGCGCCGCCCGCGGCCTAGCCGCGCGGCAGCGTGGCGCGCAGCGCGATGACCCGCTCGACGGCGGCCTCGAAGGCCGCCTGAGCCGCCGGGCCGGCCAGCAGGTAGGCGCTGCGCAGCGCGTTCTTCGCCGTGTTGCCCTGGACGTAGTGCTGCTCCGCGCACAGCACCAGGTCCATGCCGGCCCTGGCGGCCACCTTGGCCCGGTTCGCGGTTGTGCCGAAGTTCTTCAGCGCGCCGGCCTCGAGCGCGTCAGTGATCGTGACGCCGGCGAAACCGAGCCGCTTCCGCAGCTCACCCCGCACGATCTTGGCTGACAGGCCCGCCGGGCGCTTGCCGTCCAGCGCCGGGTAGCCCGCCCAGGACACCATGGCCAGCTTGACCTTGGCGGCAACCGCCGCCTTGTACGGGCGCTCGTCCACCGACCTGAGCTTGTCGAGCGGCACAGTCAGCGTGACCGGGCGCTCGTCGGTGTTCTGGGTACGCGTCGCCGCGCCGAGCCCGGGGAAGTGCTTTACCGTGCCGGCCACGCCATGCTGCTGCTCGGCGGTCGCGAAGAGCTGGCCCAGCTTGGACACCTTGGCCGGGTCGCTGCTGAACGAGCGGCCGAACTCGTCGATGAAGTTCCCCGCGGTGCGATACACGTCGAGCACGGGCGCGAGGTTGACATTGAGGCCGACACCGCGCAGGTTGTCCGCGCCCAGGCCGCCCTCTCTGGTCGCCTCGGCCCACGGGTGAGCGGACTCGCCGATCTGCTTCGCCGACAAGATCGGCTCCCCCGGCAGCCTCTTGACCTGGCCGCCCTCCTGGTCCGTCATGAGCAGCAGCGGCTGGCGCACCGGGTTGCCAGAGCTGGCGTTGGCGCGCTGGAGCTCCTTGACGACCGTCGCGAGGTGCGCCCTGGTGCCGACGTTGCCGGAGAAGAAGATGATCCCGGCTACCTCGCCGTGCCTGATCAGCTTGAGCAGGCCGGCCGGCGGGGTGAGGCCGGTGTAGCTGTAGATCACGCGCTGGCCGGCCAGCTGAGCCACGGTGAGCTTCGGCAGCACGGCCTGGGCCGCGGCGAGCCCGGCCGCGCTCGGCGAGACGGCACCGGGACGCAGTCCGATGGCGGGCGATACCGCGGCCATCCGCCCGGCCGCGGGGTCGCCAGGCACGCCGTGCCCGTCCTGACCGGCCGCGCTGCCGGTGCCGTGCCCGGCTCCCGTGGCCTGACGCGCGGTCGTCGTGGCCGGGGTCACGTTCCCGCCGGACGCCGCATGGCGCGCCGCGGCGGTCGCCGCGAACGTGATGCCGGCGGCGAGGGCCACGACGACGCCGATGCCGAGCGCGACCAGCTTGTGACGACGCACAGGGCGCAGGCCTCTCCGGGTGCCGGCCAAGCCCGGCCAGCGCTCGCGCTCAGCGGCGAACGGACGGTTACCGACGCTTGGGGCTGCACGGCGAGCCGAGTTCACGCGGGCGGGCCGGACTTCTGACCGCAGAGCGCGATGGCTACCCATGGCTGCCATGTTACGGACAGACAACGATCTCCGCAGGATGAACGATTCCCGCGGCCCACGCGCCGGGTTGGCCAGGACGCCCTTGGCTTCAACGCAGACCACCGGCGCGGTGCGGCCATTCGCCTGGTCTCACGCGGCCGGCTCGAACTCCGTGCCGGTTCCGGGCTCGCCGGGCCGGAAGTCCGCGGCGACCAGTTCCGCGGTGTGCCTGGCCCACGCCCCGGTCGTGACCACGCCGACCGCCAGCACGGCGATGCCGCACCCAGCGATCAGCCACCAGCCGACGTGACTGGCCGGGACGAACCCGGTCTTGATCGGGCCGGCCATCGCCGAGACCACCGCCGAGCCGATCACGGCCACGCCGAGCGAGGAGCCCACCTGCCTGCTTGTCGAGGCGACCGCGGCGGCGACGCCGGCCTGCGTCCTCGGCATGCCGGACATCGCCGTGTTCGTGATCGGCGCGTTGACCAGCCCGAAGCCGAGGCCGAAGATCAGGTAGCTGACGACCAGGCTGGCCGTAGACGTGCTGGCCGTGAGCCTGGTCAGCGTGATCGCGCTGACCGTGAGCGCGATCCCCGCGCCGGCCAGCGGCAGCCTCGGCCCGCGCGATCCGACGATCCGGCCGGACAGCGGGCTCCAGATCGCCGTCATCGCCGCCATCGGCAGCATATACAACCCCGCGTGCAGGGCAGACAGGCCCCGGACGTCCTGCAGGTAGATCGTGGACAGCAGCAGGAACCCGCCGAGCCCGGCGAACGCCGACACCGCGATCACCGTCGCGCCGGAGAACGGCGCGCTGCGGAAGAACCTGACATCGAGCAACGGCTCGCGGGCACGGCTCTCGTAGGCGGCGAACCCGGCCCCGGCGACCGCCGCGGCCGCGAAGCAGCCGATGATCACCGGCGCGGTCCAGCCCCTGACCGGGCCCTCAATGATCCCGTAGACCAGGGTCGCCAGGGTGACCATCACCAGCACCTGGCCGACCGCGTCGAACCGGCGCGCCCGCGGCGCCTTCGACTCGGGCACGAACAGGGCCGTCAGGATGATCGCGGTGATCCCCACCGGGATGTTGACCCAGAAGATGCTGCGCCAGCCGACCGAGCTGACCAGCAGCCCGCCGACGACCGGGCCCAGCGCCATGCTCAGGCCCACGACGCCGCCCCAGATCCCGATCGCCCTGGCTCGCTCGGTCCGCTCGGTGAACGTGTTCGTGATGATCGACATGGCGACCGGGTTCAGCATCGAGCCGCCGACCGCCTGCACCATCCGGAACGCGACCAGCGCGGCGAGGCTGGGCGCCAGGCTGCACAGCAGCGACCCGAGAGTGAACAGCGCGAGCCCGACCTGGAACGTGCGACGGCGGCCGACCCGGTCGGCGGTCGAGCCCGCCAGCATCAGCAGGCTCGCGATCACCAGCGCGTACGAGGCGATGACCCATTGCAACCCGGAGACCGTGGCGTGCAGCTCGTGCTGGATCGACGGCAGCGCGACATTAACGACCGTCACGTCCAGCCCGACGATGAACAGGCTCATGCAGCAGATCGCGAGCACGAGCATCCGCCGGGAGCGACCGAGCCCGCCAGCACTCACTAGCTCATTATACCTTTCACGAATTTTGCCCGGTAGCTCGCCGACTTCGCCGGGGCCGCGCCGGCTAGCCGGGTCCGCGCCGGCTAGCCGGGGCCGCGACCGGCCCAGGGCTAGCCGATGTCGCGGCGGCGCAGGCCGGCCAGCCCGGCCGCGCCGAGCGCCAGTGCGATCACGCTCAGCGACACCAGCGGAGTCGCGCTGACCGCGCCCCCCGGCAGCTTCGGCAGGTGCTGGAACGGCGAGATGTCGAGCACCCAGTGCGAGAGCTGGAGCGTCGCTCCGAGCAGCAGCATCAGGACGGCAACGCCGAGCGCGGACCAGCCGCCGGCCACGCTGGCCCGTGGTGCGAGGCCGAACAGCGCCGCGGCGATCCCGCCGACCACGAGCGCGGCCGGCGCCTGGGCCAGCCCGGCGCCGGCCAGCCTGGCGATCTCGGCGCCGCCTCCGCCGCTGCGGTACGTGTACCCAGACCGGCGCCCAGGCCGGTCGCGACCAGGATCACGAGCGGCGATCAGGCCGCTGAAGAGCTCAGGATCGCGGCCAGATAGGCGTTGCTGATCGCGGCCTGGCCCCCGGCGAGCCTGACGACGATCCGCTTGACCTGACCGCTGCCGAGCAGCCAGCAGGGAGGGCGAGCCGGGCTCCCGCCGCCACAACTACCGGATACCCGACAACGTCTGGGACGAGGTCGTCACCGGCCGCGACCGGCTGATGGCACACTGGACCGCGGTGCTCAGGGAGGGGATCGACCTGGTCGGCCGGGACACGCCGGCGGGCACCAGGATGGCCGACTCGGTCCAGTACTTCGAGTTTGTCGGCGCCGAGCTGCCCGGGTCCTGGCCAGGTGGCAGGAGTACAAGGCCGCCCTGCGGCGGGCGAGCAGGCCAGCCCCTAGGCCGGCGGCAGCCAAGATTTGCTGTCCGGATGGACGTTCCGCGCCGGAACGTTGGTAAGACTGGTACTAACCATTGGCTGAGGAGGCTGCCGACGTGCCGCGCGATCCAGCAGACCTGTACCAGGTGAGCCCGGACGCGGCCGACCTGGAGTCCGATCTGGTCATGCTCTACTACCTCGACGGGTTCGTCGACGCCGGGGCCGCCGGGCGGCAGCTGACCGCGCACCTGCTCTCCACGCTCGACCATTCCGAGGTCGCCAGGTTCGACGTCGACTCGCTGATCGACTACCGGTCCCGCCGGCCCGCCATGGTCTTCACCAAGGATCACTGGGAGAGCGTGGACGCACCGGAGATCACCGTGCACCGGCTCAGCGACGCGGCGGGAACGCCGTTCCTGCTCCTGAACGGGCTGGAGCCGGACCGCGACTGGGAGGCGTTCACCGCCGCGGTGCTCGCGCTGTCGGCCAGGCTGAAGGTCAGGCTCATGGTGAGCTTCCACGGCATCCCTATGGGAGTGCCGCACACCAGGCCGCTCGGCGTCACCGGGCATGCCACCCAGCCCGACCTGATCGACGGTTATCAGCCGCTGGTCGACCGGCTCCAGGTGCCGGGCAGCGCCTCGGCGCTGGTCGAGTTCCGGCTGGGCGAGGCGGGCAAGGCGGCGGTAGGGTTCGCCGTGCACGTGCCGCACTACCTGGCCCACGCGTCCTACCCGGCCGCGGCGATCACCTTGCTGACCGCGGTCGAGGGGGTGACCGGGCTGGACCTGCCGGGCGACGCGCTGCGGGAAGCGGCCCAGCTCACCGACGCCGAGATCGCCAGGCAGGTGGAGGGCTCGGAAGAGGTCACCGAGGTCGTCAGGTCGCTCGAGGAACAGTACGACGCCTTCAACACGGGCCGCCAGGACCTGCTGGCCGGGCAGGCCGAGAACATGCCGACCGCGGACGAACTCGGCGCGCAGTTCGAACGGTTCCTGGCCGAGCAGCAGAATGGCGGAGAGGCCGCGGACCCCTAGGACGCGATGTCCCCAAATCTGGGGGTACAGGTAAATCGCTTCCGCGAGTGGGCGCGGCCCACGCCGTTCTGGTGCAGTACTGATACCGGCCCTGGGGGGTTCAGGGCAGGCAGTACAAGGCGGTGAGGTCAATGACGATCAGAGCGTTGGCAAGCGACCTGGCCAGGAGGATCCGCGTAGCGGGCGAGGCGGCGTTCGCGAAGGACGACACGTTCGCCAGGCACAACGGATGGACGATCGAAGTCAGGCGGGGCGGGCTAGGCCGGACGTACCACGATCCGAGGTTCGACCGGCTGAGCCGCTGCCCGGCCTGCGGCGACGCCATGGACGCCAACGACCTGCCGTGCTGGCGCTGCCCGGTCGACGGCCGGGTGACCGCTGGCAGGCAGCCCGGCCTGGTGGGGAGATGACGATGAGCGAGCAGCGCATGCGTGGTACCAGGCAGGCGCGCGCCAGCCTGGAGTACGCGCTCAGCACCGTCGCCAGGCCAAACCCGCTGGTCCTGGCGTGGCGGTGGCGGTACGAGATCGGTGGCGTGGTCGCGATGACGTTCGCCGTGCTCGCGACGACGTCGGCGATCGGCCTGATCTGGACGATCACCGCGGCGGCCGGGCTGGCGATCGGCATCGTCGCCATACCGGAGAGCCGGCGGATCGCGATGGCCCATGCCTGGTGCGTCATCACTCCGCACCGGATACGCAGCGGGTGCGCGCAGGCCTGGATCCACACCAGAAGCGGGCGGCTGCCGTTCATCGTGCTCACGACCTGCGAGCCGTTCGGCGAGCGAGTGCGCGTCTGGTGCCGCTCCGGGATCAGCGCCCAGGACTTCGAGGCCGCACGGCACATGCTGGCGGTATCCTGCTGGGCGCAGGACGTCCTGGTGACCCGCAGCGAACGATACGCACAGCTCGTCACCCTCGACGTGATCAGGAGAAACGGCCGCGACCTGCCGTCGGCGCCCGCGCGCGAGAGGTGGCGGGACACGGCCGACCTGCAGGTTATCTCCGGTCCGCCGCACGCGGGCTAGAGCGGGTCCTCGTCGCTCAGCAGTCCCCGGCGGCGCGCCTCGGCCACGAACGCCGCCTGGCCGTGCACCTGCCATTTGGCGTAGACGCTCTTCAGGTGGCCCCGGATGGTCCCCAGGACCATCCGGGTCGCCCTGGCCACCTCTTCGACGGTCATGTCCGCCTCGAGGCCGCGCGCGACGAAGGTCGCGATCCGCGCCTCGGTCGGCGTCAGGCCCGGGTCAACCTCGCGGAACGGGCCCTCGACGAACGAGGCTCCCGTTGTCCTTAAGTACACGCCGAGCGCCTGCTCGAGCGGGCTCGGCCCGTCCGGGTGAGCGTTCCAGCGCGCGGCGCGGCGCAGTTCCTCGATGACCTCGTTGATGCCACGGCCCTTGCTGACCCAGCTGATCACCCCGCTGCGTGAGGCCCTGACCTTCTGGCGGAACTCGACCTCGTGATCGAGCTTGACGTTGTCCGACCAGGTGGTGCAGACGACGATGCGGGATCGCGGGCTGCGGGTGACCAGGTCTTCGGCCAGTTCTATCGGGTCACGGACGTCGGCCAGGATGATGTCGAGCACGATGAGGTCGGGCCGCGTCCTGCTCACCATCTCGCGCGCGACACCCGGGGCATGAGCGACGCCCACGCACCGCATGTCCTCGCTGCGGTCAAGCCGTTCCTGCATGTGCTCGCAGACCAGCCGGTCGTCGTCCACAATCGCGACAGTGGTCATCGCCCCGCGCCTCCGCCGGCGGTCGTGCGCCGGCGGAAGCCAGGCACATTATTCAGTATCAGGCATTGGCGGTGGTTGCGCGATATTGAGGAAGAACTCACAGATCGCGGTGACGTGATCCTGGAAGTCCCGCAACTCCGGTGCCTTGGCGACGAAGGCATTCGCGTGCCCGGACAGCGCCGCGCGCACGTCATCGCGAGCCGTGGAGCGAGAAAGGATCACCACCGGCGTGGCGGCCAGGGCCGGGTCCTGGCGCACCGCCCTGAGCACCGACGCCCCGCCGCCAGAGATCTTCCAGTCCAGCAGCACCAGGGCGGGCCTGGGTGCGTCGTCCCGCTTCAGCAGCGAGATCGCCTCATACGAACGCGCGGCAACCTCGAACGGGATGTCGAGTTCGGTGAGCGTCTTGGATATGTACTCGGTATCTATCTGATCGTCTTCGACAACCAGAACCGACCGCGAGAGTTCGTTAGCCATTTCCTGCCCGTTGGTGTGGGATTGTGAATTTGAACGTCGATCCAGGCTCTTGACCCGACTCAGACTCGGCCCATATTCGTCCCCGATGCCACTTTTCCACTATTGTGCGGCAGAAATGCAATCCGATACCGTATCCGGGTTCGTCAGCTCCGACGTTCTCGCCGCGGATGTACGGCTCGAAGATCGAGCGGAGCTTGCCGTGCGAGATCCCGCGGCCGTTGTCCTTGACCGAGAACTGCCAGGCGCCCTCGATCCGGCTGGCCGAGATGTGCACCGTCACCGGCACGCCCACCCGCCCGTACTTGCAGGCGTTCTGCAGCAGGTTCTGGAACAAGAACCCGAGCAGCACCTCGTTGGAGACGACCTTGGGGAGCGGCTCGCTGGTGACCGTGGCCCGCTCGACCAGCTGGTCGACGTCGGCCAGCATCCGGTGTGCCTCGTCGAAGGCCTTCTGCGACGACACCTTCTCGCGCGGCGCGGGCTTGCCCTGCGTGAGGCCCGCGGCGACCTGCAGGCCCTCGGTGCGGCTCTGCATCCACCGCGCCTTGGCGATGATCCGCTCGAGCAGCGCCCGCACCCGGTCGGGGCCGCCCGGTCCGATGGAGTCAAGCGCCGACTGGCTGTCCCAGAGTATGTGCTGCATGGGCGTCTTGAAGTCGTGCGCGCTGAAGTCGGCGAACCCGGTGACCAGGCCGGTCGCGCGGCGCTGCTCGGAGATGTCACGGGCGAAGCCTGCGGCCGCCACGATCCGGTCGGTCGCGTCGCGGACGGGAGCGATGGACAGCGAGACGTCTATCTCGGCGCCGTCCTTGCGGCAGCGGGTCGTCTCGTAGTGCTTGATCCGCTCCCCCCTGGCGATCCTGGCCCGGATCTCGACGTCTTCGTGGCGCTTGTCCTCGGGGATCACGATCTCGATCCGTCGGCCGATCGCCTCGCTCTCCGCGTAGCCGTACATCCGGTACGCCGCATCGTTCCAGGACAGGATCCGGCCGTTCAGGCTCATGGACACGATCGCGTCGTCGGAGCTCTCCACGATCGCGGCCAGGTCCTGCGCCGCCTGGAACAGCCTGCGCTCGGAGATGTCCCGGGCGAACCCGGCCGCGGCCACGATCCGGCCTGAGGCATCCCGCACGGGCGAGATCGACAGCGAGACCTCGAGTTCGGTGCCGTCCTTGCAGCGGCGGATGGTCTCGTAGTGCTCGATCCGCTCGCCGCGCGCGATCCGCGCCCTGATCTGCAGCTCGTCCTGGCGCCGCTCCGGGTCATCGGGGATGACGATGTCGATGGGCTGGCCCATCGCCTCGTCCTGCGTGTAGCCGTACATCCTGGTCGCGGCGTCGTTCCAGGACAGGATCCTGCCGTCCAGGTCCTTGGACACGATCGCGTCGTCGGAGTTCTCCACGATCGCCGCCAGGCGCTGCGTGGTCTCGAAGGTTCGCTGCTGCTCGGTCACGTCCCTGGCGAACCCGGCCGCGGCGACGATCCGGCCCGAGGCATCGCGCACCGGCGAGATCGACAGCGACACGTCGAACCGGGTGCCGTCCTTGCGGCACCGCTCGGTCTCGTAGTGCTCGATCCGCTCGCCGCGGGCGATCCGCGCCCGGATGTTGAGTTCCTCCTGCCGCCGCTCGGCATCCTCGGGGATGACGATCGTGATGGGCCGCCCGGTAACCTCGCTCGATGCGAACCCGTACATCCTGGTCGCGGCGTCGTTCCAGGACAGGATCCGGCCTTCCAGGTCCTTCGACACGATCGCGTCGTCGGAGTTCTCCACGATCGCCGCCAGGAACTGCGCCGAGTCGAGCACCTTGCGCTCGGAGATATCGCGGGCCGAACTCGCCGCGGCGACGATCCGGCCCGAGGCGTCGCGCACGGGCGAGATGGACAGTGATACCTCGATGCTCGTGTTGTCCTTGCGGCGGCGGATCGTCTCGTAGTGCAGGATCCGCTCGCCGGTGCCGATCCGTGCCCGGATGTCCAGCTCCTCCTGCTGCCGCTCCGGGTCCTCGGGGATGACGATGGCGATGGGCCGCCCGATCGCCTCATGAGCGGCATAGCCGTACAGGCTGGTCGCGGCGTCGTTCCAGGACAGGATCTTGCCGTCCAGGTCGATCGATACGATCGCGTCGTCGGAGTTCTCCACGATCGCGGCCCGGTACTGCGCCGAGTCGAGCACCTTGCGATCGGAGATATCGCGGGCGAACCCGGCCGCTGCCACGATCCGGCCCGAGGCATCCCGCACGGGCGAGATGGACAGTGATACCTCAAGCGGAGTCCCGTCCTTGCGGCGGCGGATCGTCTCGTAGTGCAGGAAACGCTCACCCCGGCCGATCCGCTCGCGGATACCGAGTTCCTCCTGGCGCCGTTCGGCGTCCTGCGGGATCACGATCTCGATGGGCTGACCGGTCGCCTCCTCGGCGGTGTAGCCGTACATCCTGGTCGCGGCGTCGTTCCAGGACAGGATCCGGCCTTCCAGGTCCTTCGACACGATCGCGTCGTCCGAGTTCTCGACGATGGCGGCCAGGTAGTGCTCGGAACTTCCGAGCCAGCTCGTCGCCATTGTTGCTGGCTGCGCTCCCGACATGCGCAGATCACCTGCTTCCCGCGAACGCTCACGGCAAATGTATGTCTGCGCAGCGTCGTTGTGCACCCCGAATCTGCGCCGCGACCGTTACCCCTATTCTGGGCGCCGGCCGGACGCACGCCATCGTTGCTGGCAGGCGCGGTCGGGCACGGCTGGGCACGGTCGGGCGCGATCAGGTCACTTCCCGCAGCTGCCCGTCGGAGACGTCGAAGACGAATCCTCGCACCTGGTCGGTGTGCCTGAGGAACTCGCAGGCGCGCACCCGCGCCAGTGACTTGCGGACATCGGCGTGCACGTCGGCGAAGGCCAGCGTCGCCCAGTGCGGCTTATGCCCGGTCTCGGCCTCCAGCTCGTGCTTGAACTCCCTGTTCGAGAAGGTCTGCATACCGCACCTGGTGTGATGGATCAAGATGACCTCGGTCGTGCCGAGCTCGTGCTGGCTGATCGTGAGCGACCGCAGCACGTCCTCGGTGACCTCGCCGCCGGCGTTGCGGAGCACGTGCGCCTCGCCGGGCGCCAGCCCGAGCAGCGCGTACACGTCCATCCTGGCGTCCATGCAGGCCACGACCGCCACCGACCGGGTCGGCCGGCCCGGCGGCTCGGCCGAGTACTTTCGGGCGTATTGCCTGTTGTGGGCCAGCAGCTCATCGGTAGCCGACATGCGGCGCCTCTCAGGTATTTGCCGGGATTTGGTCATCCTATACACGGAGCATCACCGTCGGCGGGGCATGAACATGGCACCGGCGCAGCGGCCGACCGCACGGGGCACTGCCGCTGGCCGGGCCACATGTGCGGGGGTCATGTGGCCAGGGAGCAGGGCGGCGATGGACGGTCCGCGAACCGCGACGCTTCGCGGGACCGGCCGCAGCGATGCGGCGCCGCCGCCCTGCCTCCCGACTCACCGGACTTGCCTACCCGCTGAACCCTTGGTGTGTCCGCTCGATGATGAGTTGTCGTCCGGTGGCTCCCGGGCCATCCGGTGGCGCGGGCCCCAGCACACCTGGCCCGGCAGCAGCCAAGCTCGGAAATCTGCGGTCCGGGCAGGGCGGCGGCGGGCAGGGCGGCGGCGGGCACGCCGCGAGGCGTGCCCGGTCACCCGTGACCCGGTGAACCCCTGGTGCCGCCATAACGCCCCCAAGGGGTTCTGCGGGTGAGCAGCGGGGTCAGCCGCGGAGGACGTTTCCGAGGACGCCGCCCGCCACGCCGCCAGCCACTGACTCGGTCGCGGAACCTCCCGCCAGGTACGGCGCCAGGGCGTGCGCGAGCATCGATACCGGCATCGACTGCAGCCAGACCCGGCCCGGCCCGGTCAGCGCCACCAGGTGCAGTCCGTCGCCGCCGAACATCATGTTCTGGATCCCGCGCATCCGGGTGACCGAGAACTGCACGGTGGCCTGGAACATGCCGATGTGACCGGGGTGCACGAGCACGGTCTGACCCGGTGGCAGGTCGTAGGAGGTCACCTCGCCGCCGAGCTCGACCCAGGCGCGGCCCTCGCCGTCCAGCTTCTGCAGCACGAAGCCCTCGCCGCCGTACAGGCCGCCACGGAAGGACTGCTGCAGCGCGACGCTAGGCGTGATGCCTGGCGTGCTGCACATCCAGCCGTGCCGGTGCACCAGGTAGGAATGGCCGCCGGAGATGTCGACCGGCACGATGTGGCCGGGCACCTTGGCGGCGAAGCTGATCGAGCCCGGGCCGTCGTAGCGCGTCAGGAACAGCCCGCCGCCGCCCACCATCCGCTTGAGGCCGCCCATCAGCCCGCCGCCGCCTCCGCCCGCGTTCATGGTCTGCGACATCTGAATGCTCGTCGTCATCCAGGCCAGCTCGCCGTGCGGGGTCACGACGTGCTCCCCTTGCTGGAGCGACACTTCCAGGATGGGCATGGTCGAGCCCTTGACTTCGGCTTGCATCGAGTTTGAGCCTCTCCAAATCGGTGAAAACGCCGCAACGGCGGCCCTCACTGCCAAGGTACTGGTCTTCGTGAGCCTTCTCAGTTCGCCTGTGGCACATTACTGCCGTGGAACACTACGCAGCCCTCAACAAGGCCAACTGGGACGAGCGCGTTCCCGCGCACGCCGCGTCGCCCGACTACAGCGTCGACCGGTTCATCGCCGATCCGGCGTTCCTCAGCGAGGTCGTGCGTTTCGACCTGCCGCGGCTCGGCGACATCAGCGGGCTGCGCGGCGTGCACCTGCAGTGCCACATCGGCACCGACACGATCTCGCTGGCCAGGCTGGGCGCGTCGATGACCGGGGTGGACTTCTCCGGGCCCGCCGTCCGGCAGGCTCGCGCGCTGGCCGAGCAGACCGGCGCCGACGCCACGTTCGTGGAGTCCGATGTCTACGATGCCGCCGAGGCCGCCGGGCGCGGCGCCTTCGACTTCGTGTTCACCGGGATCGGCGCGCTCTGCTGGCTGCCGGACGTCAGCCGGTGGGCCGCGGTCGTGGCCAGCCTGCTGCGGCCCGGCGGGCGGCTGTTCATCAGGGAAGGCCATCCGGTGCTGTGGGCGGTCCAGGACGACAGGGACGACGACCTGCTCGTGCTGGACTACCCGTACTTCGAGCGGCCCGAGCCCTCGGTGTTCGACCAGGGCGGCACCTACGTCAGCACGGAAGCGGTGTTCGAGCACAACGTCACGCACGAGTGGAACCACGGCCTCGGCGACATCGTGACCGCGCTGCTCGACGCCGGAATGGCGATCACCGGCCTGACCGAGCACGACAGCGTGCCGTGGGAGGCGCTGCCGGGCCGGATGGAACTCCTCCGCGACGGTGAATGGCGGCTGAGGGACCGCCCGTGGCGACTGCCGCACAGCTACACGCTCCTGGCGGTCAAGCCGACGCGGTGACCGTCCTGATGATCACCGCGTAGAGGCGGTGCCAGGTCAGCGACCTGAACCCGGCCGCAGCGAGCAGCTTGGTCGCGCGCAGCGGCGTCCTGGCCCGGTCCCTGCGGGTTCCGACGAGCGTCGGCAGCAGCCAGGTCGAGCACATGTCGGTGAGCACGAACAGGCCGCCGGGCGCCAGCACCCGGCGGCACTCGGTCAGGCCCGCCCGCTGGTCGGCCCAGTGGTCGAACGACGTCGTGCTGATCACCAGGTCGAACGCCGCGTCGCCGAACGGCAGGCGCTCGGCGGCTCCCGGCACGAAGGTCAGCCGCGGGTCACCGGCCCTGGCACGCGCCTGCGCTACCATTCCCGCGGCCGCGTCGATCCCGGTCAGCCTGGTCGCGCCGGGAAGCCGTCGCGCGAGCTCGCGCAGCAGCAGCCCGGTCCCGCAGCCCACGTCGAGCACGCGGTGCGGCGCCGGGCAGCGGGCCAGCGCCAGGTCGACCGTGCGGGTCACGATCTCGTTGTGCAGCCGCCCCAGGTAGCCGGCCTCGTAGCCGTGCGCCCGGTCGTGAAATGCCTGCACGTCGCGATCGCCGGTCATGATCAGATCTTCGGTCGCCCGCGCGGCGAGCGCAAGACGGGCACTTCGCGCGACCGCACTTTGATCACGATCATCGGCCTGCGCTAGGCTCGACTGTCTGTTCGTGCCATACGGGCAGGTCAGTGGTGGAATGTGACGGGGCGAACCAACGCGGACGGGGCTGATTATGGCTCGGCAGGCATCCGGCCCGCCGAAGTCGTCAAGGTTGCCGAGGCCCTCACGATCCTCGAGATCCCCGCTGTCCCGGCCGGTCCGGACGCTGCTGATCTTCATCAGCGCGCTCGTCTTCACCGACACCATCTTCTTCACCGCGCTCACCCCGCTGCTGCCGTACTACGTCCATGCCGCCGGCCTGTCCAAGGCCGGCGCGGGGGTTCTGGTGGCCGCGTACCCGTTCGGCACCCTGCTGGCCGCTCTGCCGTCCGGCGTGCTCGTGGCGCACCTCGGGCCTAGGCGCGGCGTGCTGCTCGGCCTGATCCTGATGAGCGGCTCGACGCTGGTCTTCGGCTGGTCGAACTCGGAGGCCGTGCTCGATGCCGCCCGGTTCGTGCAGGGCCTGGGCGGCTCGTGCACCTGGGGCGCGGGGATGGCCTGGCTGGCCAGCGCCGCGCCGGCCGAGCGCCGCGGCGAACTGCTCGGCACCGCGCTTGGCGCGGCCGTCGGCGGCGCGCTGTTCGGGCCGGTGGTCGGTGCGGTAGCCGACCAGATCGGCACCGGGCCCGCGTTCTCGGCCGCGGCCGTGATCGGCGCCGCCCTGATCGCCGGCGACCTCGCCATGCACGCGCCGGAGCGGGCCGAGCCGCAGGGCCTGGCGGCCGCGTTCGGCTCGGTCAGGGATCCGGGCGTGGCGACCGGCCTGTGGCTCACCGCGATCGCGGGCATGGCGTTCGGCGTCCTGGACGTGCTCGCTCCGCTGCGGCTGAACGCCCTCGGCGTGACGCCGATCGTGATCGGCGCGACGTTCCTGGCATCGGCGGCTGTCGAGACCGGGCTGTCGCCGCTGTCCGGCCGGCTCTCTGACCGGCGCGGCCGTTACTTCCCGGTGCGGATCTCCCTGCTGTCCGGCGTGGCGGTCAGCCTGCTCGCGCCGGTGCTCGCCCCCTCGGCGGTCCTGATCGCCATGCTGGTGATCGGGATGCCGGCGTTTGGCACGCTGTTCGCCCCGTCGAGCGCCATGCTCAGCGACGCCGCGCACCGCATCGAGCTGCACCAGGGACTGGCGTTCGGCCTGGCCAACCTGGCCTGGGCGGCGGGCCAGACGGTCGCGGCCTCGGCCAGCGGCGCGATCGCCCAGGCGACCAGCGACCTGGTGCCCTACGCCATGCTGGCCGCCGTCTGCCTGGCGACCTTTCTCGCCACGATTCGCCGCAGGACGGCGTTAACGGCGGCACGCTAACGTTGGGCTGACGAGGAGGCAGTCATGGACGATCCCAGGACGCTGCACCGACGGGCCGGACAGCTGGCCGGCGGGCTCATCGAGAAGATCACGCCCGCGCAGCTCGGCCTCCCGACGCCGTGCTCGCAGTGGGACGTCCGTGCCGTGATCAACCATCTGGTCAACGCAAACCTGCGAGTGACCGCGCTGCTGGCCGGCGAGTCTGGCCCGGAGCGGGGCGACGACGTGCTCGGCGCGGATCCGGCGGCGGACTTCCGCTCGTCGTTCGCGGCGCTGTGCGCCGCGTTCGACGCGGACGGCCTCCTGGAGCGGACCGTGCCGACACCGTTCGGCGACGGCCCGGGCGCGCGGCTGGTCGGGCTGCGCGTTACCGAGCTCACCATCCACGCCTGGGACCTGGCGGTGGCGACCGGGCAGTCGCGAGTCTTCGACCGCGAGCTCGTCGCCTTCGCGAGCGCGATGATGCACGCCCAGCCCATCCCTCGCAGCAGCGGCGGGCCGTTCGGACTCCAGCGGATGATTCCCGGCACCGCCACCGACGCCGACCTGCTCGCCGCCTACGCGGGCCGTGTCATCCCGGTCCCGGAGCGTGCCTGGCAGCTGCCCGGGGTGACGCGGGCTACCCCGGACGCCGGGCCGCCAGACCGCTGAGAAGATGGCGCGAGCCGCGCCATCCCCGTCCCGCTGAGAGGTGCCGATGCCCGGTCCGCTGTTCCCGACCTCGCTGGTCGGGAGCTACCCGCAGCCGGACTGGCTGATCGACCGGGCCGTGCTGGCCGGCCGGTTCCCGCCGCGGGTCAGGGCGCGCGAGCTGTGGCGGGTCGATCCCGCCTACCTGGAGCAGGCCCAGCGGGACGCGGCCCGGCTGGCCGTCGACGACCAGCGCGCGGCCGGGCTCGACATCCTCACCGACGGCGAGACCGGCAGGGAAAGCTACTCCAACGCGTTAGCGACCGCGCTCGACGGCGTCGACGTCGACAACCCGGGCACCGCGCTCGACCGCAGCGGGCACCCCAACCCGGTCCCGCGGATCGTCGGCCCGATCCGCCGCCGGTATCCGGTCGGGCTCGCCGACCTGGCATTCCTGCGCGCGCAGGCTGGCGATGCAGCGACGGTCAAGGTCACCGTCCCCGGCCCGTTCACGATGGCGCAGCAGGCGCAGAACGACTACTACCCGTCGGTCGAGGCCGCCGCGTACGGCTACGCGGCCGCGGTGCACGACGAGATCGTCGACCTGTTCGCCGCGGGCGCCGACATCGTCCAGGTCGACGAGCCGTACCTGCAGGCCAGGCCCGAGGCCGCGCGCCAGTTCGGGGTCGGCGCGCTGAACGCCGCGCTGGACGGCGTCACCGGGACCACGGCCGTGCACCTGTGCTTCGGCTACGCGGCGATCATCCACGAACGGCCGAGCGGCTACTCGTTCCTGCCCGAGCTCGCCGAGACCACCGCGCAGCAGATCTCGATCGAGACCGCGCAGTCCGGCCTGGACTGCTCGGTGCTGACCGGGCTGGCCGATGCGGGCAAGACGATCATTCTCGGGGTACTGAACCTCGGCGACCCGGCGGTCGAGAGCCCGGACCAGGTCGCCGAGCGGGTCAGGCGGGCACTGCCCTACATACCGGCCGGCCAGCTCGTGCTCGCCCCCGACTGCGGCATGAAGTACCTGCCGCGCGAGTCCGCATTCGGAAAGCTCAGGTCGATGACCGCCGCCGCCGCCAGGCTCCGCGCCGAACAGCACTGACGCCGCGGTCCCGGCACCGGCTCCGGCAGTATCGCCGAAGCTAGGCTGGGCCGACTACCGTGAGCCCCACGTGACGGGCAGCCCGCGGCAGAGCGGCGGGCCTACGCTGGACTACTGAGGAGCCAAGCCGGGCGTTGGCGTCGTCTATATAGGCGAGCCAGTAGTCACTGTCGGTATCGGTCCGAAGGCCAGCCCCGTGATGCGGGAGGCTAGCGCCGACTCTCCCGCGCCACCAGGGGATTTGGCCTAGGGTAGGCAGGTCTGTGGCTGCCCGAAGGGATCTTGCGCAGTGGGCTACGGGCATACTCCGGGAAGTGCGCAGCATCGGCCGCACCGGTGGTCAGAGGGCGTGCGGCGCGCAATCTTGACGTCGCGTGCAACGTGCGCGCCTACGAGCGCGCCCAGCCTGGCGCTGGCCGCCCCGCCGTCATGAATGCCGGGGGCTTCAGCGGCAGCGCGTCGTCCGCGGCCTTCGCGGTCGAACTCGGTGCGGCCGGGCCGTTCGTGGGACGGCGGCCCGCGGAGGTAGTGCTGCTCGGCGCGGGCCGCGTGGTCACCTACGCCCCCGTCACCCCGCAGCAATTTGAGTTCAAGTGGGGACCCCGCGGCCTGTTCCTGATCCAGACCGGCGCCGGCGATGCTCCGGGAAGCTGGAAGGCATATGCGGGGAGCATTCACAGTGACCGGCTGGCCCAGCCTGTACCGTACGGCATGGACGGGGCCGCCTTCAGCCCCGGAGGGAACGTGATAGCGCTCCAGGACGGCGGTGAAATGACGTTCCTGCCCACCCGCGGCCCGCGTGCGAGGCCACCAGGGAATGCCTGGACTTCCAGCCGAAGTTCCTTAGGGGCGAGGGGGCGCTTCTTGCCTGGGTGTCGTAATCGCGCTCACGTGACATAGGAACGCAGGTTCTTCGCCACGACACTCCGCTTCCTCGCCAGGCCGGGACGTAGCAATTGAGCCAGCTAGCCACACCAGGATCCTGGTCCTGCAATCCGGCACGAACGGCAGCCGCCTGCTGCGATCCGACACCGGCGGCCGCACCTGGAAGCCGTCCCTGCGATTCGGCGGCAGCGCTCCCGTCCTCCCAGTCGGCTTCGAAATTCCCGGACAGCCCGCATCGCCCAAGGCAACACCATCTGGACCACCCGCAATGGCGGCCGAACCTGGCGCGCCGACAGCTTCGTCCGCGGCTAATGACGGTCTGGTCCGTCCCAGCAAGCTCGGTTTCGGCGAGTCGCCGTACCCGCGGTCGCGTCCTTGCCGCCCAGCTTGAGCCACCGCTCGTAGTTCGCCGTCGACGACAGCAGCGGCCGGTAGAAGCACTCCCTGAACCGCTCCATCGTGTGCTGCGCGCCGAGGAAGTGCCCGCCGTGCCCGACTTCTTCGTGCGCGCCGAACGCCAGCGATGCCTCGTCGATCTCCAGCGGCGTGAACTGCACCCGGAGCATCCGCAGCAGCTCGATGTCGACGATGAACTTTTCGTAACACGAGACCAGCCCGCCCTCCAGCCAGCCGGCCGCGTGCATCACCCAGTTGGTCCCGGCCAGGAACGTCGGCAGCAGCGTCATCAGCGACTCGTAGGCCGCCTGCGCGTCGCAGGTCTGGCTGGAGGTCAGCCCGCCGCCGGTGCGGAACGGCAGCCCGTAGTGGCGGGCGAGCTGCCCGGTGCAGAGCAGGCCGATCGCCGACTCCGGCGTGCCGAAGCTGGGCGAGCCCGACTGCATGTCGATGTTGGACAGGAACGAGCCGAAGATGACCGGGCAGCCCGGCCTGATCAGCTGAGCCAGCGCGATGCCGGACAGCGCCTCGGCGAGCTGCTGTGCCAGCGCCGCCGGGATCGACACCGGCGACATCGCGCCCATCAGCAGGAACGGCGTCAGCACGACCGGCTGGCTGGCTGTGCAGTACTCGAACTGGGCGTCCAGCATCCGGTCGTCCCAGCGCAGCGGCGAGTTGCAGTTGATCAGCGAGATCGTCGCCGGCGTGGCCTCGATCGCCGCCCGGCCGCCGAACAGGATCTCGGTCATCTTGATCGTGTCGGCGGCATTCGGCCCGGAGACGACGTTGCCCATGTAGATCTTGTCGGTCAGCGTCTGCAGCGCGTAGATCATGTCCAGGTGCCGGGAGTCCAGCGGCGCGTCGTTGGGCTCGCAGATCACGCCGCCGGCCGAGTCGAGCTCGCCGAACGACTGGGCCAGCATCGCGAGCCGCCGGAAGTCGTCGAGCGCGGCGTCCCTGCGGACGTCGCCCTCGCGCACGAACGGCGATCCGTAGACGGCGCCGAAGGCCATCTGGTCGCCGCCGATGTGCACGGTGTTCGCCGGGTTGCGCGCCTGGACGTCGAACTGGGCCGGCGCCTTCGCGATCTGCTCGAGCACGAAGTCCGGGTCCAGCCTGACGACCTCGCCGTCGACGGACTGGCCGGCCTTGCGGAACAGCTCGACGGCCTCGGGCTTGGCGAACTGGACGCCGATCTCGGTCACGATCCGCCGCCAGCCCCGGTCAAGGACGGCTACCGCGTCCGGGGACAGGATCTCGTAACGCGGCATCCGGTTGCGGAACATGGCCACCTCGGTTCGGGTGCGGGTCGGGTTCTGGGACGAGCTTGCCAGAGACAGTCTTGACCGTTATGGCCGGGATATCTAGGATCACATAGTAGAACTAGGTTCCGGAATATGGAACTCCTCCCGGAGGATCGCCGTGAGCAGCCCGAACGGGACGCAGGCCATCGACCGGGCCGCGATGTTGCTGGCCCAGGTCGTGCATGGCAGCGAGCCCGTCAGCTTCACCGAGCTGACCGCTGCCTGCGGCCTGGCCAAGTCGACGACGTCGCGGCTGCTGATGGCGCTCGAGCGGCATCAGCTGGTCAGGCGCGACGGCTACGGGCGGTTCTGGCCAGGCGAGCTGTTCGTCAGGTACGCCTGGCGCGGGACGGCGGGCACCCACCTGGTCGCGGTGGCGCAGCCGTTCATGACCGGGCTCGGCGAGCAGACCGGAGAGACGATCAATCTCGGCATCGCCGTCGCCGCGGCGGGCTACGGGGGGTCGTCCCCCCGGGTCGGCAGCGGTGCCGGGGGCCGGCCGGGCGGCATCGCCCGCGCGGGCGGGGGCAGCGCGGGCGGTGCCGCCGCCGGCGGCCACGGTGCGGCCGGCCGAGGCGGCCAGGCCGCTGGCGGCGGTGCGGCCGGCGACATGATGGTCGAGCAGATCGCCCAGGTGAACAGCAGGTACCTGATCGGCGGCACCAACTGGGTCGGCCTGTCGGTGCCGCTGCACTGCTCGGCGCTCGGCAAGGTCCTGCTGGCCTTCGGCGCGGCCGCGATGCCGAGCGAGCCGTACGAGGCGCGGACGGCGCGCACGATCACCACCGGGCCGGCGCTCGACGCCGACCTCGCGGCGGTCCGCGACCGGGGTTACGCGGTGACCGACGAGGAACTCGAGCGCGGCCTGGTGGCCGTCGCCGCCCCGGTTTTCGCCGGCGGCCGCGTGGCCATCGCCGCGATCTCGGTCTCGGCGCCCGCCTCGCGGCTGACCGCCGACCTGGTTCCCGGCACCGCCGCCCGGTGCGTGGCGGCCGCCGGCGCCCTGTCCGCCACGCGCCGAACTGAACCCAGCCGACCAGACCCAGCCGACCAGACCCAGCCGACCAGACCCAGCCAAGCAGCCAGCCGAAGCAGAAGGTGCCCGATGACCAACGAGGAGCTGCTCCGCCAGCTATATGACCTGACCCTGGTCGGGAACGCCCCGGCCGTGCTCGAGCTCACCAACGCGGGGCTCGCCGCGGGACTGGGCCCCGAGACGCTGCTGTACGAAGCGCTGATCCCCTCGCTCGAGGAGGTCGGCGCGCGGTTCGAGCGCGGCGACTTCTTCGTCCCCGAGATGCTGATCGCCGGCAAGGCGATGGCCGGGGCACTCGAGGTGCTCAGGCCGCTGCTGGCCGAGACCGGCGCGGAGTCGATCGGCACGGTCGTGATGGGCACGGTCAAGGGCGACGTCCACGACATCGGCAAGAACCTGGTGAACATCATGTTCGAGGGCGCCGGGTTCCAGGTCATCGACCTCGGCGTGCAGGTCGCGCCGGAGAAGTTCGTCGCCGCGGTCATCGAGCACCAGCCCGACATCGTCGGCTTCTCGGCGTTCCTGACCACCACGATGCCGATGTTCAAGGCGAACATCAATGCGCTGACCAAGGCCGGGCTGCGGGACAAGGTGAAGGTGATGGTCGGCGGGGCGCCGGTCACCCAGGAGTACGCCGACGTGGTCGGCGCCGACGGCTACGCCGCGGACGCCTCCGCCGCCGTGGTCAGGGCCAAGCAGCTGATCTCCGAGCGCCGCGCCGCCCGGCTCCCGGCCTGATCGGGAACGGGATCAGCGATGGACACCGTGCTCCGCTCGGCGAGCAAAGAGGTCATCATCGGCGCCGGGCGGCCGTTCTGCGTCATCGGCGAGCGGATCAACCCGACCGGGCGCAAGGTCTTCCAGGAGCAGCTGCGCCGCGGCGACCTGTCCAGGGTCGAGATCGACGTGGCGCAGCAGGTCGCCGGCGGCGCGATGGTCCTCGACGTGAACATGGGCGCCCCGCTGGCCGACGAGGCCGAGCTGATGGTGAAAGCGATCAAGCTCGTACAGTCCCTGACGGACCTGCCGATCTGCTTGGACTCCTCGATCGTCGAGGTGCTCGAGGCGGGCCTGGCCGCCTACGAGGGCAGGGCGCTGGTCAACTCGGTGACCGCCGAAGACGAGCGGCTGGAGGCGATCCTCCCGCTGGTCGCGCGGCACGGCGCCGCGGTGATCGGGCTGCCCAACGACGAGGAGGAGATACCGCAAGAGCCCGAGCGGCGTCTTGAGCTGGCGCGCAAGATCATCGACACGGCGACCGGGCGTTACGGCATACCGGTGCAGGACGTGCTGATCGACCCGCTGGCGATGCCGATCGGCGCCGACACCTCCGTCGTGGTCAGGACGCTGGAGACGCTGGAGCTGCTGCGGTCCGAGTTCGGCGTGAACACCACGCTGGGCGCCTCGAACGTGTCGTTCGGGATGCCCGACCGCGCCGCGCTCGTCGCCGCGTTCCTGCCGATGGCCAGCGCGGCCGGCCTGACCAGCGCGATCATGGACGCCAGGTCGCCCGAGCTGGTCCGCGCGGCCAGGGCCTGCGACGTGCTGCTCGACCGGGACGAGTGGGGCGCGACCTGGATCGCCGCGCACCGCGCCGCCGCGGCCGCCGCGGTCGGCGCGGCGACCCCGTGACGGCGATGACGTCCGCCGATCTGGCCGAGCCGGGAGCGGTGGTGACGCCGCGAGTCGATCTGGTCTTCGTCACCAGCGGAAGCAAGGTCAGGGTCCCGGCCGGGGTCACCGTGTTCGACGCCGCGAGCTGGAACGGCATCGCGATCGACTCCACCTGCGGCGGCCACGGCACGTGCAAGAAGTGCAAGGTCAGGATCGCCGGCGGCTCGGTTCCCGCGTCCAGCCTGGACGCGCGGGCGTTCACGCCGGACGAGCTTCGCGACGGCTGGCGGCTCGCCTGCCGGGCCGCGGCGACCGCCGACCTGCAGATCGAGGTCCCGCCGCTGACCACCAGGCCCAAGGCCGCCACGGTCGGCGTCGGACGGCAGGTGATCCTGCGGCCCGCGGTGCAGAAGCGACACCTCGAACTCGACGAGCCGTCGCTGTCCGACCAGCGCAGCGACATCGAGCGCGTCCTGGACGGCCTCGACGACCTCGAGCCGCGGGTGGACCTGCCGGTGCTGCGCTCGGTCGGCCGGGTGCTGCGCGCCGCCGACTACAAGGTGACCGCCGTGGTCGTCGACGAGGTCCTGATCGACGTCCAGCCAGGCGACACCACGGGCAGCCGCTACGGGATCGCGTTCGACCTCGGCACCACGACCGTGGTCGCGACGCTGCTCGACCTGTCCACGGGAACGCCGATGGCGGTTGCCTCGATGCTCAGCAAGCAGCAGCCGTTCGGCGCGGACGTGATCAGCCGGATCAGCGCGGTGATGATGGAGCCAGCCAACCTGGACCGGCTGACCGCGCTCGCGCACTCCTCGCTGGGCGACCTGGTCGGCGAGGTCTGCGACGCCGCGGACGTGGACCCGCTCGACGTGTACGAGGTCGCGCTGGCCGGGAACGCGACGATGACCCACCTGGCGCTCGGCATCGACCCAGAGCCGCTCGGCGTCGCGCCGTTCATCCTGTCGGCCAGGCTGCTGCCCGAGATCCTCGCGGCCGACCTCGGGCTGGCGGTGCACCCCAGGGCGCGGGCCGCGGTGTTCCCGGCGTTCGGCGCCTACGTGGGCGGGGACATCACCGCCGGGCTGCTCGCCTCGGGGATGAACAGGGACGCCAGGACCCGGCTGTTCATCGACATCGGCACGAACTGCGAGATCGTGCTCGGCAGCAGGGACTGGCTGCTCGCGACCGCGGCGCCGGCCGGGCCCGCCTTCGAGGGCGCCGCGATCCGGTGCGGGATGCGGGCCGCCGACGGAGCGATCGAGGGCGTCGCGCTCGATCCGGCGCCGGCCGGCCAGGCCGGATCGGCGGGCGGGGTTTCGTTGAAGATAATCGGCGACTGCGCGCCCGAGGGACTGTGCGGCTCGGGGCTCGTGGACGCCGTGGCGAGCCTGATCGCGGCGGGCCTGCTCGACCATTCCGGGCGATTCGTGCCTGACGAGGTCGCGGCGCGCGTCGCACCGGGCCTGGCGGCCAGGCTCACCATGCTCGGCGAGGAGCGGGTCTTCGTGCTGCACTGGCGCCGCGAGCCTGGCGACGTGGCGGGCTCTATCTTTTTGACGCAACGAGACGTCCGGGAACTCCAGTTCGCCAAGGCCGCGATCGCGTCCGGGTGGAACGTCCTGCTGGAAGAGGCCCGGCTGACGCCCGCCGACGTGCAGCAGGTGCTGCTCGCCGGGTCGTTCGGCAGCTACCTGTCCCCGGCCAGCGCGATTAAGCTCGGGCTGGTGCCGAAACTCCCCGCGCTCCGGGTCGTCAGCGCCGGGAACGTGGCCGGCGAGGGCGCGAAGATGGCGCTGCTGTCGGTCCGCGAGCGGGCCGCCGCGCTGGCGCTGCTCGAGGAGGTGAGATATGTCGAGCTCTCCGACCGGGCTGACTTCAACGACAGGTTCGTCGAGCAGTTGCAGTTCCCGCGGTGACGGCGACGGCGCCGACGAGAGCCGGGGAGGGCCGGTCGCGGTGATCGCCTGCGGGGCGCTGGGCGGGCACGTCATCCAGATCGCGGGGCGCCGCGGCTGGGACGTCGAGGTTCACTGCCTGCCCTCGATTCTGCACAACTCGCCGCGGCAGATCGCCCCGGCTGCCGAGCGGCTCGCGCTCGGCCTGCAGGCCGCCGGGAGGCGGGTCGTCCTCGGCTACGCCGACTGCGGCACCTACGGAGAACTCGACCGGCTCTGCGAGCGGCTCGGCCTGGCCAGGCTGCCCGGGCTGCACTGCTACGACGTGCTGGCCGGGCCGGACCGGATCCGGGCGGCGCTGGAGGCCGAACCAGGGACCTACCTGCTCACCGACTTCCTGGTGCGCAGCTTCCGGTACTCGGTGCTCGTGCCGCTCGGCCTGGGCCGGCACCCGGAGCTATGGCCTGACTACTTCGGGCACTACCGGCGGGTGGTGTGGCTCGCGCAGTCGCCCGAGCCGGGCCTGGCCGGCCAGGCCGAGGAGGTGGCCGCGATGTTCGGCCTGCCGCTCACGGTCGTCGATGTGGGCACTGCCCGCCTGGAACGCGAACTCGAGTCACTCCTAGCAGGCGCGGGCGCCGGTGCAGGCGCGGGCGCGGGCTCTGACCTCAGCGCCGACCCCAGCCCCGACCCCGGCCTCGACCCCGGCCTCGCAACCCCATTTAGCGCGAAGGGTTTTCGCAACGCGAAGGATTTGCGCCAGATAGAGCCGCAAAGTCTTCGGGATCATGGAAAGCGCACGGGCCGGGCATCCGTACCAGCCACAGCAGCCTCAGCTGTCACACAAGCCCCACGGGCGCAGTCGTGAGCCCCGGCGGGATACGCCTGACGGGGACTGGACTGCGCGTGCCGGGGTCTGGGCTGCGCCACATTGCGCCGCTGCTGCACAAGACGCGGTACGAGGTCGTTCCCACGCCGAGCGCCGAGGACGCGGTGCTCGAGTCAGTGCCCCGCGACGTGGTGGTGACGGTCACCGCGTCCCCGACCAAGGGCCTGGAACCCACGCTCGCGCTAGCTGAGCGGCTGGCCGCCAGCGGATACCGCGTGGTGCCGCACCTGTCCGCCCGGCTGGTGCGCGACAGGGCGCACCTCGGCGAGGTCGTAGGCAGGATGGCGGCGATCGGCGTTGACGACGTGTTCGTGCCGGCCGGCGACGCCGACCCGCCGGCGGGGGTGTTCTCCAGCGCGCTCGACGTGCTCGAGTACCTGACCGAGCTGGGCAGCCCGTTCCCGCGGGTCGGCATCACCGGCTACCCGGAAACGCACCCGAAGATCGACGACGACGTCACCGTGCAGTCGATGTGGGACAAGCGCCGGCACGCCACCTACCTCGTCAGCAACCTGTGCTTCGACGCGGCCGTCCTGCGGCAGTGGATCGCGCGGATTCGCCGCCGCAGTGTCACGCTGCCGCTGCTGGTCGGGCTGGCCGGGCCGGTCGAGCGGACCAAGCTGGCGGCGATGGCGACGAAGATCGGCGTGGCCGACTCGGCCAGGTTCCTGACCGGGCACTCGTCCGCGTTCGTCCGGCTCTCGACGCCGGGCGCCTACCAGCCGGAACGGCTGCTCGACCGGGTCGGCAGCGCGCTCGCTGCCCCAGAGTCCATGGTCGAGGGCCTGCACATCTTCACGTTCAACCAGCTCAGCCAGGCCGAGCAGTGGCGCCAGAAGCTCCTCGCGCGGTATGACGACTCGGGCGTGACGGCGGTGTAGCTGCCCAGCCAGAGCGACTTGCCCGCCAGGGCTTAGAGGGTGAGATTCTCGTAAACCTCGCGGCCCCCGTCCGTCCGATCGAGAGCTGAACGCCGGCGCATCTGGCGGACTTCGGGCTGGAGCAGGACGGCACCGGTGAGCAGCACGATTGTCACGCCCGCCGGCCAGCAGCACCGCGGAGGCGATGGCCTGCCCTAAGCGCGAGCCGCCTTGAGCGAGGGCTGAGGGATATCGCGACCCATGGACTTGGCGGCCTCAAGCCAGGCAGCGATCGCGTCCTCGACTTCGGCGACCGCTTCATGCGGCGTCGGCCCGTGTGAAGTACAGTGCGGCAGGTCCGGCGCGACGGCAATCCACGCGCCATCCTCGTCGCTCCAATACACCTCGATC
>WNGM01000543.1_pt1 | contig 37982 bp, 37 predicted proteins | sample 5400571 | NCBI WGS metagenome assembly WNGM01 (sample SAMN13153378, study PRJNA577476) | soil metagenome | isolation source: 100 cm soil or saprolite under Garry oak tree replicate 2 | place: USA:California | collected 2016-06-15 | reverse complement strand
CCGTAGCAACGTGACGAAGAGCCTGCAATGGGGGCTACTCAGAAAATCATCCAGTTGACACTCGGCTTGGAGAGGGCTTACGTAATATGCATGGGCTTTCACCTATGTCACAGCTTAGCACGAAACTTGACGAAGAGCCCACAATTGGTTCGTTGTGGACGTTGTGGAATGCCTCTATTGCGGTCCAGATTACCATTGGGCCAGGATCTGCCAACATTCTTGGCCCCACGGCGTCCCCGAACACCAGCGGTCGGCATCCTCTTCCTGATCTTCGTCGGCCAGGCTACTTTCAAAGCCGCCGCGCCCAAAGTACAGATCGAGCACATCGCTGGGCAGGAAGGCCTCCTGCGGCAAGGAGGTGTAAAACAGTTCATACACCTGGCCCGCGCGCAGGACGCCCACCGGCGGGCTGGCCGTGGTGGGCACATGGCTGGCGATGAGGACCCGCGAGCGCGTGCCCTGCGCGGTGAGCACGACCTGCGGACAATCGAAGAGCTGGCGGATGAGCCCACTGTCCACTTGGGTATGCTCCTGCTGAGCAGGCAAAGCCAGCCTGGCTTGCACCGCTGGCTGATCCAGTAAGCCATAGTCCCGGCCGCGCATCAGCCAGCCCAGGCGCTGCTGGTCCACGTCGCCGACCACGACCCCATCGCCATACAGTCCGTCCAGGCGCACGAGCACTCGGCTCAGGGCCACAGGCTGCTCAGCCAGATAGGTGCGCAGCGTGCCCAGTGCCCGCCTCAGTTCCCCCCGATAGTCGCCATTGCCCGCCCCCGAGAAGGTGCCCAAGAGGCGATGGCTACTGGCCTCCTGCACCACGGTGCGCGTGCGTACCACTTCGCCGCGCTTGTGCCCGCGATAGCCCGGCGCGCATACCTTCTCAAGGCGCCGCCTGGGCGCTGGCAAGTCGGGGGAGCGGGGTAAGGCGCGTTGGCGCGCCGCCGCCCGCGTGCCATCGACATCGAAGACGTGCCACTGCTCGCCGCAGCGATCCCACAGGCCGCGCTGCTGGCCTCCCCCGAGCTCGCGCGCCACCAGGTCCTCCAGGAACAGGGTGCGCAGGGCTTCGACCGTGCTGTGATCCAGACTCGCGAGAAAGCGCGAGAGCGAGGAGCGATGGGGCAACTGCTCGCGGCCAAAGAGGGCCATGAAGGCAGAGGCAAAGGGAAGGATGCGCTCAGAGAAGGTTTGCAAGGTGCGTTCCCCGCTCAGCGCATAGCCGATGAGCACGGCCATAAAATCGATCACGTCATAGGTCCCCATGCGCCCGCGTGCCAAGCGCACGCGTTGGCTGAGGGCCTCGAGGACACCCAGGTGGGTGAGGTACTGCGCCACCAGGCTCACTTCGCCAAACCATGGGGGAAGGGCGGGAACCGCGAGCGGCGAAGTCTGGATTGCGACGGACGGATGCGTCATACTGGTCATGTGTGTCCTCCTTGCTTGGGAAATGGAAAGACGGTTTCCCTGACAATGAGGCACATTTTTGCTCGTTTGACAAGCCTTGCCGAGCGTCTCGTGGCTCTCTCCTTATTTTACCGTCTGCTTGCTGCCATCTCGTTGCGCATCTCGTGGGGTCTTCGTCGTGAAGTTGTTTCTGAAGAAGACGGGTGTTTGTTATGAGGTTAGCGGGGAGGTATAGTAGCCGGGCGATCGCAAGTTGCAGCCGGGCGACCGTGAGTTGCGGCCGGGCGACCGCGAGGGTCGCCCCTACATTTTGTTTTAGTATACACCTGGGTACCAAATCAAGCAGAGGGTTTCCCGTTTAGAGGGGCAGGCTTGTGTTAAAATATATTCACAAGTCATTGATCGTCTTATTTAACTTCGCGAAGGTGCCTGTAAGGGCACCTCTACCATTCACCAGGAGGCCAGTATGGATTTCTCCCTGACAGACGAACAAAAAATGATTCAGCAGACTGTACGTCGTTTCGTTGAACGCGAGCTTATGCCCCTCGAGAACGAGGTATTGCAATCAGAGGGCAAATACCCAACCGGTATTGAGCCGGAGTTGTATCACACGCTTCAGACGAAGGCGAAGGATTTGGGGTTCTGGGGCATCAACACGCCTGAGGAATATGGCGGAGCCAACCTGGGGGCGGTAATGACAGCCCTGATAGCCATGGAGATGGGCCGCACGCTCGTCCCTTTTACCTTTGGAGGGAATGCAGACAATATCCTTTATCATGGCAATGAGCGGCAGAAAGCGGAGTATCTCATCCCCACTATCGAGGGAACGCGTAAGTCTTGCTTTGCCCTCACCGAGCCAGGAGCCGGCTCTGATCCTTCGGCCATTCGCACCACAGCCGTCAAAGATGGCGATCACTGGGTCATCAATGGACAGAAGGTTTTCATCACTGGCGGCAACGAGGCTGACTTTACCATGGTCTTCGCCGTCACGGACCGCAACAAACCGCCGCAGAATGGGGGCGTCACCTGCTTCCTCGTAGATCGCTCCATGGGTTGGACATCGCGTCCCGTACCTACCATGGGCGGCTGGTCACCCGCGGAACTTTTCTTCGAGAACGTGAGTGTCCCGGAAGATCACATCCTGGGAGAGGTGGGACACGGTTTCTCGCTTGGCATGCAGTGGATCGGCCAGGGGCGGTGGATAATCGCCTCGCGCTGCGTTGGGACGGCCGAGCGCTTGCTACAAATGGCAGTAGACTATTCCAAACAGCGGGTTACCTTTGGTCAACCCATCGCTGATCGCCAGGCTATCCAGTGGATGCTTGCCGATTCCGCGATGGAAATTCAAGCTACTAAGTGGCTGGCATTTCATGCCGCCTGGAAAGCGGACCAGGGGCTGGATAACCGGCACGAGGCGAGCATGGCCAAGCTCTACGGCTCGAATATGGCCAATCGCGTAGTAGATCGTGTGATGCAGATTCACGGTGGTATGGGTTACACACGGGAGATGCCTATCGAACGCTGGTACCGCGACCTGCGGGTGACGCGCATTTACGAGGGCACCGATGAAATTCAACATTTCATCATTGCCCGCAATCTGCTCAAGGGATACGTCAAGATAGGTGCGTGGGAGTAGCTTTTGTTGTCTACAGATGTCCTCATTGTAAACAAAAGTAAATGGTATTAACTGTCAAGAAGAAAGAAAAATACCCTGCTTGCTATCCAATGCTGCGATGACAAGCAGGGCATTAGTTTCAATAGGTAAAAGTAGTCAGCCTCTTACATGGTGCAATGTAGATTATCCGGATGCTGACGAACGCTCTGGCATCGCACCCTAACGGGGGAGGTGTTCTAAACAAGTACATCTCGACTTTTCCGCTTTTCCGGCTCTTGGAGGTATAAGTATATTGTCACTTTCTTTGAACATTTGCATGGTTGAATGGGCTAGGTAAAGAAGACATGAGACTGGAAGAAGTTAGTCCCATTGCCTTTCACAAGGACTGGTTTTATATAGTTCCTTGTGCTAAACTTGTACAGAGATTTTGAGAAAGGGAGGGATAATTCTCCTTTTCTTTTATGTTTTTGGCTATTTACTGTCAACGGCTAGATAATGGAGGAGAGTTATTGTGGCACTTGGAAGATCGCTTTATTCTACAGAATACGGTTCTGCTTATGTTGGGAATTCACTTGATTTGCTCGATCAATTGGAGGCTGACTCAATAGACTTAGTTATTACCTCTCCTCCATTCGCTCTACAGCGCGAGAAGTCTTATGGGAACGTCATCCAGGAAATGTATGTAGATTGGCTCTTAGAATTTTGTAGGAAGGTCTACCGTGTGCTAGCTCCTACAGGCAGTTTTATTATTGATCTTGGGGGAGCATATCAAAGCAAACGACCGGTAAGGTCGTTGTACAACTACCATATTTTGATCAGGTTATGTGAAGAACTCGACTTTCGCCTAGCTGAGGAGTTCTTCTGGTTTAATCCGGCCAAGCTTCCTTCTCCTATCGAGTGGGTAAACAAGAAAAAAATTCGTGTCAAGGATTCAGTGAATACTGTATGGTGGCTCTCGAAAAGCGATTATCCTAAAGCAGATGTCAGTCAAGTCCTTGTACCGTACTCAGATCGTATGAAGAAGTTGCAAAGAAATCCTGAAAAGTATTATGCACCCAAAGTTCGCCCTTCTGGTCATGATATTAGTACTGGTTTTGCCATCGATAATGGAGGAGCAATACCATCAAACCTTTTGCAAATACCTAACACTGAGAGTGTCTCTCAATATCTTCGACTGTGCAGCGCTCTGCAAATTGAAGCTCATCCCGCCCGCTTTCCTGTGAAGCTTCCAACGTTCTTCATCAAATTTCTTACAGAGCGCGGAGATGTGGTACTAGATATATTTGCAGGATCAAATACGACAGGTTTAGCTGCTGAGACTACCCAGCGCCGATGGTTAGCGTTTGAAAAAGAGCAGCAATATCTGGCTGCATCCGTTTTCCGCTTTCTGGATAAAGATGTATCTGAAGAGCAGGCGAGAGTTCTATATATGCGTCTTCTTGATTTTCACGAATCCATACATATAGAGCAAGCCATAATTGTTGCGGAGGAACTTTCAGAGGATATCATAGACACACAACTCAGCCTATTCGAAGTCTGAAAAGTGCAGTTGGGCCTCTTGCGCGTATTGCGCTTCTCTTTCTTTGATCAGCTTTGGTTTTTTCGCTCGTGGTACTGATGGCTTATTGGGGTTTCGGTAGACACATTCACCTCTTGTTTGGACGAACCAGAGAGGAATTTTAGGATTATTTAATTCTTTACCTGTTTGTTCGATTACTGCCTCCCAGCGTTGGAACAGTTCTTCCAGTTGAGAGGGAGGAACTTTCCAAACCTCCCGTAATTCAATATCTTCGTAGATCGCGAAATACCAGGCTTTTACCTTTCTGTACTTATCAAGAATCTCTTTATTTAGATGATGGTGAGTCGAGACCTGTGTAGTTAGAGCATAATTGACCGTTTTAAGCTCGTACTCATTTCCATCGTCGTCCAAGGCATCGTTTCCCTCTCGACCCGGCGATATTTTTAATCCCAGCATGATCAGGATCTGTAAAACTTTGCCTCCATTGTCCTGGAAGATATCGGCAATGCCGTACTCCTTAGCCAGCTTTTGAAGTTCTTGCACTTTCTCAAAAGCGTCTTGCATTCGCTCAAATGCTGACCTGCGTTTCTCTTCTGGTATAACAGGCTCTTTCACAGACTCAGGGAGGGAATCAGAGGGAACTGGTGCTGGAATAGACTCTGTACTGTATTGTTCAGTCGCCGTTACATCAAGTAAGTAAGGTAGGGACACATTCAATATTTGCGCAAGATTCAGAAGTAACTCTAAGGAGGGTGCACGCTCTCCTCGCTCTATAAAGCTTATATGCTCTGTGGTTTTATCAACCAGCTCAGCCAATTTTTCCTGTTTGATATTTTTCTCTTTACGTAGAGCACGTATTCTTTCCCCTAAAAGTGAGAGGAGTTCGTTATAATACATGGGTCCTCATATGCTTGAAAGGTTAGGTTAATGTTCCTATCGAATCATATGAGGAAGGATTAGAGGTGAACACGCACTGTAAGTACGTTTTAGATGAGAAAACATTTCTTAAGAAGGTCGGTAACAATTCAGGTTACCTCATAAAGCCAGTATACAAAGCGTCCCAAATTTCAAAGAGTATCAGTTCCAGGATACAGTCTTTTTGCATCAAGCCCTTTCATGAACAGGGTGGTTGATTCCAGGGTACCTGAATGGTTACGGACAATTTAGTCAGGATAATGTGGCCCAAATTAACAAAGCCATTATTCAGTGGATGCCGACCCAACTTGTTTTAGCTATTCTTGGCCGTCCTCTCGATGTTCTGAGAGCCAATTAAGTGCGATGTCTTACTCACTTCATGAGATGATACAATAGAGGTTGAGCATTACCATGAAGCAACGGGTAGTTTTCCGGGAGCAAGCCTTGACCAAGAGTCCTTCATCTTCTTATCATTCCTCTCCTAAGCAGGTCCGTTTCCAGGAACGTGCCTTTACTATGGGGAATGTTGTTGGCGTCAATGCCTATCATCTCAATTGGGCTGAGCTCAAACAGCGTCTTGGGAAAAGTGGCTACCAGGCTCATGAAACGGCTCATTTTCTGTTCCACAACGTCCGTAAGGGTTGTCGTGGTTTGGCCTGGTATTGGAATTTGGAGGCTTGATGCTACGGAACCGGACACTGCTGGCAGTTTCTCTGACTGTCTGTGCTGCCTATGTAGGCGTTGGCATGGTAGGGCCTGTGCGGGTTCTCTATGCGCAGTCTCGTGGGGCTTCGCTGGTTATCATCGGCGCGATGGCATCGGCCTACCTCATCTCGAATTTCGTTTTTCAGTATCCGGTTGGCTGGTTGGCCGATCGGTGGGGCCGTAAACAGGTCTTGATAGTGGGTCTACTGGCCCAGGCGGTGCTTTCGCTGGGATACTTGCTGATTACTGACCCGCTGGTCTTTGTTGCCTTGCGTTTTGTCGAGGGGATGGCAGCAGCCACCATCTTGCCTTCTGCTCGCGCCCTCATCGTGGATGTAATACCCGCTAAGAAGCAGGGTGAGGCGTATGGCGTGTTCAATGCCTTCTTTAACGCCGGTTTCCTGCTGGGGCCCGGTATAGGTGGTTTTCTCGCCACTACGGGCTACGCGAGCGCTTTCATTGGAGCCGCTCTTTTTCGCCTTGTAGCGGTTGTCCTCGTTGTTATTCTGATTCACCCTGAGAAGCGAGCCGTGCACGCGGCAAACAATGAAGTGAAAGCTGTATCATACCGGGCTCTCTTTACACTTCCGCTGGTGGGGGCGTATTTCCTGGTCTTTGGCGACTACCTGTACCTGGGATTTGACCTGACCTTGATGCCGCTCTGGATCCATGATCACCTGGGTGGCTCGGTTGCGGTTATTGGCATAGCTTACGTGGCATGGGCCATTCCTAATATAATTTTGTCGCCAATCAGCGGGCGCATCGCTGACCGCGCACGCCGCTCGTCGATCATCCTCATCTTTGGTTTAGCGCAGGTGCCGATCTACCTTATCTACGGGCTGGCTAACGCGGCCTTACTTGTTGTTATCCTGTTTGCTATTCATGGCGTCGTCTATGCATTTGTGCAGCCATCTGTCGATGCACACGTTGCCAGCTCGTCAGAAAGTGATATGCGTGCCAGGGTACAAGGCTTGTATGCTACCATTGGCCTGATCGGAGCCTTTGTGGGTGCAAGCGGGTTTAGTCCTCTCTATAGCATCAACTTTCGCCTCCCGTTGTTCGTTATGGATGCGGTTTTCGGTATATGTGTGCTCATAGGAGGGACTCTGATACGTGTCTCTGAGTCGCGACGTATGGCATCTGTGCCTGTTGCGTCAAGTGTAAGGGATAGGAAGGCTCTCGCTGAGAAATCAGCTATAGAGCAAGATTAACTTATTTTGGCCGGCTGGCCGATACAAAATAAGTGAGCAGAGGCAAATCCAATGGGTGTATGATATACTTTATTGGAAACCATGCTGTTGATGGTGAGCGTACTATACTTATTTTATAGGGTTTGATTCCTATGCGAAGATGTTCTCTCCAATGAAAGTGACAAGGATGCTGAGGATAATTTACGATGATTGAACTAGATGGAGCTATATCTCCGGAAAACACGATGTTTGTTATGTTGTGTTTTGAAGGACCTGATGTCTATTCTACCGCCGGGGGTTTGGGCACTCGTGTCACCGAACTGAGCGAAGCCCTGGCAACACAGGGTTATACTACCCACCTCATATTTATTGGCGACCCCTACAAGCCGGATGTAGAAGTCCGTGTCGATGGGCGCTTGATACTCAAGCGGTGGTCGCAGTGGGTGAGCAAATATCACCTCAATGGCGTCTATGACGGCGAAGAGGAAAAACTCTACGACTATAATGAAAGCGTTCCTTATCATATTTACAATGAGATTGTGCGTCCAGCACAGGCCGAAGGCAAGATGGTGGTCATCATGGGTGAGGATTGGCATACTGCCGAAGCGATTTGCCGCACCTCTGACCTGTTACACTGGTTCGGGGTACGCCAAAAAGTATTGGTATTGTGGAACCTCAATAGCCTGATGTCCCTGCATCGCATCAACTGGGGACGCCTTAGCTTCGTTGCGACACTTTGTACCGTCAGCAAGTATATGAAGCATAGGATGTGGGCATATGGCATCAATCCTCTCGTCATTCCCAATGGTATTCCTACGCGACATCTTACCCCTGTGGATGCTAAAGACGTCAAGCGACTGCGAGAGATTGGACAGCAGGGTGATCCGAGTCGTCTTTTCCTCTTCAAAATTGGCCGTTTTGACCCCGATAAACGCTGGATTATGGCCGTAGAGGCTGTTGCTCGACTCAAACATAGTGGTCATCCTGTTACCCTCTTTGTACGCGGTGGTATTGAACCGCATGGAGCTGATGTCCTGCGCCACGCTTATAACATTGGCCTGACTATTCGCGATGTGGTAGCGCAGCGCCCGAGCATGAAACAATGCATGGATGCCATAAAAAAGGCCGGCCCTGCCGATATTTACAACCTGCGTTTCTTCCTTCCTGAAGAATTTGTGCGCACAACCTATGCCGCCGCGGATGCTACGTTAGCAAACAGTGGTCATGAGCCGTTTGGGCTGGTTGCACTCGAAGTCATGGCGGCAGAGGGTATTGCCGTGACAGGCAGCACGGGCGAAGACTACGCGATCTCATTTGAAAATGCCATTGTCACCGAAACCGATGATCCTGACGAGATTGTTGGCTACCTTCTCTACTTGCGCCGGCATACAGAGGAGCAGGAGCGTATTCGCTGCGCCGGTCGCCGGACAGCGGAGCAGTTTTTGTGGGATCAAGTGATCGAAAACCTGGTTGGGAAATTAGAGTTTCTGGCTCGCAAACAGAATATTCTGCTGGCTTGATAAGCATTGTCATAAGCACGACAGTAGGCGCTGGCACCCGTACGGGTGCCAGCGCCTACTGTCGTGCTTATGGTTAAGGGATGATTGAGATTTTGGGAGATTGGTACTATTTCCTGCTGCTTCATGTTCAAAAAATTGATTAAATCGAGTCTATTCAGATAGACTCACAGATAGTCATGGTTATTGTAACTCTTCAGGTACCCGATGCATGCCGCCTGCGGCGGCGAACGAGAAGGGGAGGGAAGTGAACTGGGGGCACTTGGGGCAGGAGCCCCGCAGACCCCGGCAGGAGGACTGCGTCCCCCTGCACCCCTGCTCGACAGGTACGGATTATTAATGTTTGCGTAGTGATGAGGTAAGTATGTTGCAATTTCGTCCAGTCCAGTCAATTGGGCAAATAGATGCAAATGGCATGCCAGCAGAGCAAGACAAAGAAGTTTCCCCTATCCCATCCCTTAAGAATACCGGTCCGTTTCACTTATTTACAGATAAAAATGTTGCCGATACAACCGGGCAACTAACCGATATTTTCAGTTCACTGCCTGTTACATCCACCACGGGCTGCATTATCAGAATCCCTGGCTCCCGGAAACGTACGCCGACGACGGAGGAGCTGCCTGTACCTGCACAGCGCATGAGCCATCGCCTGCGCCAGGGTATTATCCTTGTCACGGTCCTGTTCGTCATGATTACTACCCTGCTCTCCCTGGCTCCCCTGAATAATGGACAGAGTGCCTTTCCTTTCTTTAAAAATATTAGCGAATGGGTGTATGCGCAGCAGGCCAACTGGGAATTCCAGGCACATGAGGCACAGATTATGCAGAATAATCCGGCTCAGGGTCCATCTCAACAATTACCTACTCCTCCCTCGATGATTCTGCCAAGCAGTCAATATGTGGCTATAGCACGGCAGGATGCTATCAACGCGGGAATCTCGCCAGACTATTTCGTGCGGCAGATCAACCAGGAAAGTGGTTTTAACCCCAATGCAGTCTCTCCAGCCGGGGCGGTAGGTATTGCCCAGTTTTTACCAAGCACTGCTGCGGGACTGGGTTTCGATCCCTATGATCCTATTGCTGCCCTCAATGGGGCTGCTCACCTGATGGCTAGCTATAGTCATAATTATGGTGGTGACTATGCCAAGGCCCTCGCGGCCTATAATGGTGGGCCTGGCGCTGTCCAGAATGCCCTTAATGGATGCGGCGCGGCAAACTGGATGAACTGCCTGCCTGGTGAGACACGCAACTACATCCGTACGATCATGGGAATATGAGAAGCTTCTCCTGGTGATTACCCATAATCCAGCAGATCTGACTCACATAGTCTTGCGAACTTATGGAGAATCACCAAAGTTTCTTGCCTTGACAACCTTGTTGCTTGCAACGTACAATTTGGTTGATATCTCCATATGGAGATATGGCAGCGTACAAGAGTTGTCCAGAGCGAGGAGCAATGCTAAATGAACTCGACCGGCTTGCAGAGCGAAGAGGCTGTACACACCCGTATTCATAATCACCAGCTCATCGAAACTCGCGATCAGATGAGTCCAATCTATCTGGAAGGGATGAAACGCATCCTTACCGTCTCGGCTGATACCGAACTGATTAGTGCTCCTGCCTATTATCATGCTGGTGTCCACGCGCCATCCCTCAATACCTTCGGCTCAGCGATGTCGATCATCCAGGATGAGTTGAGCCACGCTCATATCGCCTATCGCCTGCTCCGTGATTTAGGCGTAGACACCGAGAAATTGATATTTGAGCGCGAACCCAGCCAGTTCAAATATCCCTATGCCTTTGATGTGCCTCTGGATAGCTGGGTAGAACTGATTGTCGCCAACGCTTTTTATGATCGGGCAGGTTATACTCTGCTCGGAGACGTATATCAAAGTACGACTTTCGGTCCCTGGAAACGAGCCCTCGTCAAAGTAGACAAGGAAGAAACCTTCCACCTGCGCCATGGTGAGCAGGGCATGCGCAGGCTTAACCAGACCAACAGCGGGCATGAAGAGCTGCAAAGGGCCGTTGACTGGATGTTTATGCTCACGGTCGAGTGGTTTGGACTGCCCGATGACCTGAAGAAACACAGTGAGCAGCTTGACTACGGCTTTAAGGGACATAGCAACGATGAACTACGCCAGATCTGGATGTCCACCGCGGTCCCGTTGTGTAATGAGCTTCAACTGAAGGTGCCCGCCCATTATGACGAGGCCCAGAAAAAATATGTGATCGATTGTCCTTTCCCGGCCCATTTCGATGACAGGGCCAAGCGCTGGCTGTTCGAGGAGGGTCCCTGTACCTGGGACGATGTCATCAAGCGGTGGAAGGCGCGCGGTCCCAGTAATGAAGAGTTTGTTGGTATGGTGCAGCGTGGCAAGAGGGAAATGCTGCGCCTTTTGGAGCAGCAGTCATGACGACCACGTATCCATCCTTGCAAACCAATTTTTCTATTGATAGCTCTTGTCCGGCGTTGTGGGATGCCTTGCGAGATGTCATGGACCCTGAAATCCCTATCAGCGTGGTGGATATGGGTCTGATCGTCGACCTTAAGCAGCACGATGGTATCGTGGATCTCAAACTCACATTCACAGCCATGGGCTGTCCTGCCATGGATTTTATCATGGATGACATTCGCACGCGCCTGTTGCAAGAAGCGGGAGTAAAGCAGGTGAACATCGAGATCGTATGGGACCCGGTTTGGACAAAGGCACGCCTGAGCGAGGAGGGTATTGAAATTATGCGCACATGGGGGATTTCAGCATGAGTGGTACGAGTACAGAGAGCAGCACGCCGGCCCGGCGTGAGACCCTCAATGAAAGTCGTGTGTGGCACGTCTACGCTCGCCGTAAATTCGAGGAGCCGCTGCACGAAATCGGCAATGTGATGGCCGATGATGTGGAGCTGGCAAAGGTTTACGCACGCAGCATCTATGATGAGTTTACCTGGATCGAGATGGTGATCGTGCCACGGGATAGTATCGTCACGGTAATTGAAACGTGATATAAAAGGATAATTTATGAGTACCGGTACGCGCACAGATCATGCGGCACTTTTTGCCATCCTCTCGTCTCTGGCGGACAACAAACTCGCTATCGGGCGGCGTTATGCTTACTGGTCTAATGGCGCACCCGCCCTGGAAGCTGCTGTCGCCGCCGCAGCTATGACTCAGGATGAGCTAGGACACGCTCGTACACTTTATCCATTGCTTGAAGACTTTGTCCAGGCTGAAGCCGATCCCAGCCAGGTTGAACCGATGACACGCACGCTCAACTATGCTCTCGCCTATCTCGACAACGATTTTCAAGGCTGGTCTGATTTCGTTGCCACCAATTTCCTTCTGGATACAGCTCTGACCACCTTTTTCGAGGCAGCCCAGAACGCCAGCTATGAGCCGCTGCGGCAGCGAGCCCGGAAAATTGTGCACGAGGAGCGCATCCACCAGGTGCATGGTGAGGGTTGGGTACGGCGCCTGGCTAAAGCTGGTGGCGCTGTGCGTGCAGCGCTGGTAGGGTCTCTTGAGCGGCTCTGGAAGGAAACCCTCTGCTGGTTTGGTCCCAACGATGATTCTACGATGCAGCAACTCTACAACGAAGGAATTATTGACGCGACCCCCGATGAACTGCGCAGTCGCTACCTGCAAAAAATCATGCCCACCTTGAGTAGCCTGGATATAGAAGTTCCTGTAAGCTTTAATGCCACGACAAAGCGCTGGGAACTCAGTCAGCCGCTTCCATGGGCTACCTGGGATGCTGTCGCAAGAAGACTTGGATAACGCTTATGGGATATAATACGAGTAAGTTGGAGGACAGGGAGGATGGCAGGGACGATTCTCGGAGTCGTCCGGGCTGCCCCTATTGTGGCTCAACGAATACAGAGCTATTTTCTTTGTTCGGTCAGCAGCTGTTGACCGTCCAATACTATTGTAATGCCTGTCATACACCCTTTGAACACATCAAAGACGATGATGTTCTGGATGACTTTGCAGCACGAAAGGAAGACCAACAGTGACTACGACTACAGAACGAACGCTGGTAAATTATACCGTGACGGATGGCGTCGCCGTTATCGAGTTAACCAATCCACCCGCCAACACGTACAGCTATGACATGATGCGCCAGTTGGACGAGGCCATTTTACAGGGCCGATTTGATGACAATGTGCATGTACTGGTGATTCGCGGATCAGGTGAGAAGTTCTTCTGCGCCGGAGCAGATATTAACATGCTCAACACGGTTACCCCTGGGTTCAAATACTATTTCTGTCTCCATGCCAATGAGACGTTACTGCGCCTGGAACAGACGCCCAAACTGGTCATTGCGGCTCTGAATGGCCACACCGTCGGCGGCGGTCTAGAGATTGCCCTGGCTTGTGATATCCGTATTGCTCGCCGCAATGGAGGTAAAGTAGGACTGCCCGAGGTCGGGCTTGGTGTACTTCCCGGCACAGGTGGCACACAGCGTATGGCGCGGGCTCTTCCCAAGAATAAGGCCATCGAGTTGATGACCGAGGGCAAGCTCTTCAGTTTTGAAGAAGCCCAGGAACTCGGTCTTGTCAACTACATTTACGAGGCAGAGGGCTACTGGGACAAGGTTATGGAGTACGCCCACCAATTCTGTCCACCCAACAAAGCCTCCAAGACGGTCGGGCGTATTAAACGCTCGGTGCAGTCTGGTGCAGAAGTTGCACTTGCCGAAGGATTGGCGCTTGAGCGCGAACTGCAGCAACTGTGCTTCCAGAGCGAGGATGCGAAAGAAGGAATTGCTGCCAATATTGAAAAACGCAAAGGAACCTTTGCAGGACGGTAGAGGATACAAGTATTAAATTGGATGGCTTGTAAATCCTTACTAAAGGTAGTGTAGCTATTCAGGACTTCTCGCCGCCTACGGCGGCTCGCCCATTGATGTATGAGTGGCAGACCGTGCGGCCGCAGGCCGCACGGTCTGCCACTCATACAAAACCCGTGCGAACTGCCGCAGGCAGTGAGGAATCAAGAAGAGAGGCGACCCGAAAAGTTACAAGGGAGTAAGAAAATGCGGCTCAAAGTGATTCTAGAACCAAGTGACGAGGGGGGTTATACAGTCTTTGTACCATCGCTGCCAGGCTGTATCAGCGAAGGAGCGTCGGTTGAAGAGGCATTAGAGAACATTAAAGAGGCAATAGAGCTGTATCTCGAGCCTGTAGAGGATGATTGGGTGATGGAAGAGAATGCTGCAGTGCAGGAGATTGAGGTGTGACTAAGGTCCCCAATCTGTCCTACATCCAGATTATTCGAGCTTTACAGCGAGATGGATGGATTGTTGTACGTCAACATGGAAGCCATATTCGACTCCAAAAGCATACAGAAGATACAGTTCTCAAGATTACAGTTCCAGCTCATCGACCAGTAAAGAGTTCAACCTTAGCCCATATTCTTAAGCAAGCGCGATTAAGCGTAGATAGATTTCTTGAGTTGTTATAATATTAAGTGCCCCCAGAATTGGTAATATCGTATGCCTTACCTGCATATTCGTCTCCGTCAGGATATCCTCTGGCTGATTCTTGACCGGCCGCCGCTCAACGTCCTCAACATTGAAATGCTTGACCAATTGACAACTGCTATGCGTCGCGCTATTAAGAACTCACCGCGTTTGATCGTCATTACGGGTGCAGGTGAGCGAGCCTTCTGTGCGGGAGTTGACATTCATGACCACCTGGATGGTCGCGAGGTAGAGATGCTGCGGGTCGTGCGGGATAACTGTGCTGCTTTCGAGGAACTCCACGCACGCAATATTCCCACCGTCGCGCTCGTCAAGGGTCATGCTCTCGGCGGTGGTTGCGAATTAGCTGCACTCTGCGATATTGTCATTGCCCATGAAAACGCGACTTTCGGTCTGCCTGAAGTGAACCTGGGCGTCTTTCCACCTGTTGCCGCCGTCTATTTTCCTTCACTTATTGGCCACAATGCTACCATGCGCCTGATGTTAACCGGCGAAATCATCACTGCACATGAGGCTCTCCGTTTAGGCCTCGCTCACCAGGTGCTCTCTTCTTCACGCTTCCTCCCCGATGCCGAAGAACTCCTCACCGTGCTGGCTGCGCAAAGGGCATAAACTCTCTACGTTCATAATTAATGAGCATCTATAGTAACGTGAGATGGCATGGGTTCATGCTATCAAAACTTATTGTAGGTTATACGAGGGAACTTTCTTACAAGAAGAAACGTCTTGACATAGTGAAGGTTGTGGCCGCCGTAGAAAAACAACAGAGGACACAAAGGAGGAGTTTTCATAATGCGTAAATCTAAAGTTAGCCGTCAAGGTAGTGATTATATTATCCGGCGCCGATCGTTCTTATTCTTAGTGCCACTTGCCCTGGTACTCGCTTTCGTACTTGCCGCCTGTGGGTCAAACGGTGGCACAATCACAGGAGCAGGGCCAACTTCCACTCCCACTTCTAGACCTACAACCGTCAGCGTTGCTACCCCCGAAGGCTGTCCCAATAATGCAGTGGTGAATCCGCCGCAAAATAAGCCCAATGTCACGGTACTGCTCAAGAACAGCAATGGCACTATCACCGCCCATAATGGAGACTTGATAGAGGTCCGTTTGCCATTTGGTGAGCAGTGGAGCGGCCCTACTACTTCAGAAGGGGGACTCCAATTGCAAACACCAGCAGGCTATGCTTTGAATTCCGATAAGGTATGCATCTGGCGTTTCATCGCCCAGGGTAGCGGGACGACGCAGCTGACTTTTTCCGCTAAGGCCATTTGTCAAAAAGGTCAATTGTGCCCGCAATACGTTTTGAACGTGCCATTCAGCATCGATGTGAAATAAAATTAGAAGTCATGGTCAAAGAAAAAGGAGCGCGAGGCCTCGCGCTCCTTTTTCTTTGACCATGACTGTTCACTTTACAACAGCTCTACCATTTGTGCAGCAAATTCGCCATACCCTCGACGCCCTGGACTACGATGTCGGCGTTTGCCAGCATTTCGGGGAGGGTATCAGGATGTTGAACGACGATGGCGAGTGCTGCAATGCCTTCCTGTCGCAGTCTAGCTATTTCTAGAACGGCATCCAGGTCGGTACGATCATCACCGGCGAAGGTAACGCCGTGTAGATCAAAACGCTGCACAATCACTCCAGGCAAAGTGGGGAGATGTTGTTCGACAAGGTCGAGCAGGTATTTGCCGGGTTCAATATAGGCCAGGGCCTCCGGTAGAATCTCCACGGGATGCGACGTGGGTAGTCCGTCGCTCCATTCCAGGCCATGAGTGCCAATGTAAGTCAGTCCATCTACATTGACCATGGCCGCTCCATCCTCGATAGCCCGTCCGGTCATGATGGCAATATGGGCATGCTCCCTGGCGCGCTCTAACAAAGGCGCGACCCCCGGATAGAGTCGTGCCTCCTCGGGCGTTGGCGCAATAGGGCTGAGGGTTCCGTCAATGTCGAAGACGAGGCCGAGGGGTTTTTTGGTTAGGACGGTTTGCAGGTCTAATGGGGACATGTATCGTTTCTCTCCGTTAGTTGTTTTTCTAATAGCCAGTTCTTAAAGAGCGTAATTTCCGTTGCCTAAGTTGATAATCGATGCGTGGAGACGTGAAGCAGCCAGGTCTTCGAGGAAGATGTCACTTTCGTGGCTTCGTCCAATGCTACGTGATTCTTTACACTTTCTTGCTATCGCTCTTCAGTGAAATCATAGCCTCTATACTTGTTCGTGTCAATGATCTATTTGTAATCTTAACTCTCAGGTCTCTGCTTTCTTCTTGACTCCTCACTGCCTGCGGCAGTTCGCAAGGGTTTATTGTGAGGTGCGGATTTTGCCACCGCGGTGGCAAAATCCGCACCTCACAATGGGCGGGCGAACGCGACGATCCGGAGGCAACCAGGGCGAAGATCAAGCGCGGCAAAATCCGCACCTCACAATGGGTGGGAGAGTCGCCTACGGCGGGGAGTCCTGAAGACTTACTTGAATTCATAAAGCTGTTTTTCCCTTTTCAGCATGTTAAAAAAGAATAGTATATTAGTATATAATGTAGGGAACAATTGGTTTGGTAACTACCCAAGTACCGGACTTATGCCGCCTGCGGCGGCGAATGAGAAGGAGGGGAGTGAACTGGGGACACCCCAGACCCCGGCAGGAGGACTGCCGTCCCCCTGCACCCCCTGCTCAAAAGGAGAAAAACATGTGTGGCCGCTATACACTTACCGTTGACGTCAAAACCATTGCCGAAACTTTTGGTGTCGCACCAGCAATAGAAGCAGCACCGCGCTATAATATCGCACCAACGCAGGAGGTGGTCAGCATTTTGAGCAATGGCTCGGTTCACCTGGATTGGTTGCAGTGGGGGTTGATCCCTTCGTGGGCCAAAGATGAGTCGATTGGCTCGAAGATGATTAACGCCAGGGCAGAGACATTGGCCGAGAAGCCTAGCTTCAAGAGGTTGTTGCGCTCTAAACGCTGCCTCGTGGTTGCCGATGGTTTCTATGAGTGGAAGAAAGAGCAGGGGGGCAAAACTCCCATGTATATCACATTGAAAAGCGGCAGTCCCTTCGCCTTTGCCGGTCTCTGGGACCTCTGGCATAGTCCTGATGGCCAGGAAATACGCAGCTGCACCATCGTCACTACGCAGCCAAACGCTGTAGTGGCTTCTATCCACGACCGCATGCCGGCCATTCTCTTGCCCGACGCCCGTGAGATGTGGCTTGATACCAGCCTCAAGGATGAGCATGCCCTCCTGCCTTTGCTTGCTCCCTACCCCGCTGATGAAATGACGGCCCGGGCCGTTTCGCGCCTGGTAAACAATCCAAAGGTTGAAGGGGCTGAGCTGATTGCGTAGAATTCATCGTGCCTGAATGCGCAGCGCCATCCGTGAAGCGGTAGCGAGCTCTTTACCGGGAGCCGCAAGCGAGCGGATGGCGTCAATCGTCTCCTGGGCATTGCGCACGAACTCGGTCCGCACAGGTAGATGCGTCTTGAACTCATCTAGTGTCATGTCGTCCAGGAAGCGCACACCCTCGTTGTCTAACATTACACGGGGCAGCAGCACAAGGTCGCCTAAATCATCGTTCTCTTCCAGGGCTGCCAGCACATCCTGACCACACAGGAGGCCTGCAACGGTGACTTCTGCTCCAAAGAATTTGTTCACGACCGGCAGTACCTGTACCTCAAGGCGCTCGACGTGGCGTATATCTTCCGCGAGTTGTTCAATAACAGGTTGCGCCATGGTACTGGTGACCAGCGTCACACGACGTGCTTCTGGTAGAGATGTTGGAAGCCTGCGCTTGCCGCGATTCCACTGCTCAATCAAAAAGCGGGTCATACCCACGCCGTTCTCGATTTGCGAGTAAGAGCCGTAATGTTGGGGCGGTGGGAATTCACGACCTGTCAGGTAGTACCATTCATCTGAAAGATAGACGAATGGGTAGCCATCGGGGTGTTGTGCCTCAAAGTAACGCTGGTGGGCCTCGACTTGTTCAATAATCGCCCCGGCCTCCTCGCGGGTGTAGTGACGCAATGGAGGCAGGTCGCCGGTCTTAATCATGTTGTTATATTTGGTCAGACCTACAGGCACCACCGAGATAGATTCGACGACAGGTCGTAATTTCTCAAGGTCCTGAATGCTACGATCCAGGTGCGGGCCATCGTTAATAGTCGGGCAGAGGACAAGTTGAGTATGACAGGTGATGTGCATACTGCCCAAACGATCGATGTGGTCAAGAATATCGCCTGCTCGTGGACCATCCACCATCTTGCGACGTAATTCAGGTTCGGTCGCGTGCACGGATACATAGAGCGGCGTCAACTTCTGCTCATCGAGGCGCTGCCAGTCGTGTTCTTTCAGGTTGGTCAGTGTGATAAAGTTTCCAAAGAGGAATGAGTAGCGGTAGTCATCATCTTTGATATAGAGCGAAGGGCGCATCCCGTGTGCCAACCCAGGCTGCGGCGCAAAGCGTTCGGGCAGCCCCTTAATAAAACAGAAGACACATTTATTGGCGCACTGCCGGATAAAAGGTGCTGGCTCTTCTCCGAAGAGCACACCCAGATTTTCATCGATTGACTTGGTGATGCGCACTTCATGCTGATTTTGCTGCCGCTCAAAGCCAATGGTCAGATCTTCATCGGCGGCGTAGAAGCGATAATCCACCAGATCGCGCATAATATTGCCATTAATCGTGCGAATAAGGTCACCAGGTTGTATCCCTACACGGTCGGCAGGGCTTTCAGGTATTACCTCACGCACCCATCCATACATTTTTGGCATAAGTTGTTCCTTAGAAAAAAAAGACCAGGGGCGGATTTGAAGATCGTTCCCCGAGGAAATGCAGATATGTATCCTGATGATTATAACCGCCATGAGGGGATACGTCAAATTTTTTGGACAGAGGTTTGTTGCCGTGAATCTGGACAAAAGCAGCTGAAATGACTATACTAGTAGAAGATAAATGTATCAATGTGTCACAAGGAGTATGATTCTGCATGGGTGAGAAGCCTGTTTCAAAGGATCCCCCCTCTTTTATTCTGGCGCCTGCGACCTTTGAAGATCAATACAAACGACGACCACCGGTGCAACAAGCGTCATGGTGGACACTCTGCACAAGGTGGCTGCAATATCATAGTATCCAGGTACGATGGGATATAGAACGCTGGCTTGCCCGACTCTTTCATCGTCGTTGGGGAGCGTAATTTCCTCGCCCTATTTAAGCGCTACTTTGTTTTTTTGGGCTTCGGTACGGGTTGCACCGGCAATGTCTTGAAGTGTACATGAATACGCTGCGACCAGAACGGCATCCAGTGAAAGAAACCCGGATAGACCGTAATCTGGCTATCCCGCGCTTGCGGTATGCCATTAGTGCCAACCAGAGCATGCTGGGCGGCATCTAGAGGCTTGCCAGAGATCAGGTTGCGTACGGCATCTTCAGAAATTTGCGCTGCGACCTGCCCTACCGCAGTGAGCTTCAGCACGAGGGCGTGCCCATCTTTGGCTGGCTGGTTTTTCAACTGCTTCAGTTGCACTGGTTGCTGCGGGACAAGAGCTAAACCACTCCTTTGCCTGTTGAGGGTATCTTTGAGTTGAGCCGCTGCCGCTGCTTGCAGGTCGGCGGCACGGACGACCAGGACGGTCATGTGCAGCTTGAGCGTTTCCCTGAAGGTTCCATCAGTGGCAACTCGCCCAACGGCAGGCGTCGCGATAGGCGTCTCAACCTGGATGGGTGTGCCCTGCTGATCGCCCGGGTGCACGTTCTTTTTCAAGAAGTCCTTGACTTGCGCCTGCACCTGGCTATCCAGGGTGGTCCTTTCTGCATTCACATCATTGCTGTTCACACTGGTAGCGATGCCAGCGCCACCACCTGTCGTGGGATCAGTATTCGTCACGCTCAATGCCAGCCTGGTGATACTGGGGTTGGCTTGAAGAATCCTGGTCTGGCTATCCGAAGGTATCGTAATGATGCTATTAGCAGGAACATTGCCGCTTGCACCAGGATTTTGTGCCTGGATGGGGGTAACTAGAGGATTACCTGGCAATACCTCTGGCTCTGCCTGTGTGACAAATGGCACCCCATTTTTCGTGGAAACGATGGTGCCAGTTGGAATGATTATCGGGGTGGCGCCGGTATTGGTAAAGACCACATTGCCTGTGGCTGCTTTCGTTCCCACGGTGGTGCTGCCAGTCGCGTGTCCAAGCCCTGTGACAGTGGTATCAAAAACGAGCGTGTGAGCAGGAAGGGTCTGGTGGACAACATCCTGGCGACTGGTGGCTGTGGCTGTCAGCGTCATTTGCACAGGGTAATCCTTTGATGAAAGTGTGACGGCCACATCAGCCGAAGGAACGAGAAATGCCAGCAACACAACGATGAGCAGGGTCAGGATAACCAGGAGGGGCGCCACCATACGGCCGCTACTTACCCTCTTCCTCGCCTGTTGAGGTCGAGCAGCTGCGGGCTGCCTTCTAAAGCCCGGGATAGCTCCAGTGGCAGCACGGTTACTGGAGGGAGGTTTCTTCAGCTGTGACTGCCCTGCCCTGGGCTTCGGCTGAGTGCGCGTTTGAGGTTGAGGCAAAGCCACCGGCTGGGGAGGGCGATTACCAGTCCCTAAAGTAGAGGGGGTCTGCTTTCCATGTTCCCCAACCAGGCTTCCTGATGGACGGGCAGTGGGTGGAGGAGGTGAAAGCTGTTCCTGTTGATCGTAAACCGGCGGCAACTCCATATCATCAGAGTCCGGCTGAGGCAGGGAAGACTGGGGAGACTGCGGAGACTGCGGAGACTGCCGAGGCACCGGTGGTAGAACTTTGCCTGTACGGTTAGTGCGTGGACGAATCCCGTGAACACGTGATGGCCCTTGTATATCCTGCTCCTCATCAGGGGCTGGCATGGTCCAGGAGGGAGACGAAGAGTCAGAAACATCAACGATCTCGCCCAGGTCTCCCTGGTCCTCGATATGTATACCATCGATGGAGGTTGGGTAATCAGCGAGATCAGGAACTTTATCAGCCATCTCATCCATGGAAACGGAAGCTCGTTGCTCTGGTAAAGGTACAGATTGGGCATCCTCCAGGTAGGTAAATGGGCCATCAGCCTCATGATGAGAGGGCAGATCAAATATTTGTGGTTTTGCCTCCTCAGAAGCTATGTGCGCCTCCTCAGAGGCCCTTTGTGGTTTTGCCTGCCAGGGCGTGTCTTTGTCAGGCATTGGCACCGTTGTATCCGCGTCGCTTTGCTGGGCGGCCTGGCGAATGCTCTGTGACTGGTGGTAATCTTCAAGCTCTAAATTGGGTTCTTCATCCTCTATGGGGGGCGAGTACGGTGGAATAACCGGCCGGATGGAGGCAGACGAGCCAATACGATAATCAAAGCCGGGCGCGAACTGTTTGTCGTCCACTCCGAAAGTAGCCGAAGCAGGAGGAGGACTTTCAAGAGGAAGTTGCCGCCCCTTGTTCTCCATGTCTACATCATCTCTACTGCCTCCCAGAGGCCGCCTTTCATCGACCTCTTGCTGCATCGCCGGTTGATTGAAATACTGTTGGGGAGGTTGTTCAGAAGGCTGCTTCACAGGAGGCGTCGCTGTTTGCTGGTTGGGTAGACTTCTCCCAGGAGGGGTACGCAGTCGTGCCGAAGTTTTCCCCCCTAAGCTTATACGGCCCGGGCGACTACCAGGACGTGGTCGACTGCTAGGTGGAGATTCCAGCGAATCAGCAACTTTGAAGCCAACAGCTTTGACCACCGAGCGAATCTGGCGGTCGGAGCTGATGACGAGGACCTCTTTGTTCAGTTCTCGCGCACGAGCATAAAGGAGTCGCCAACTGACGTGGCTACGTAGTTGTGTCTGGGTCGGAACAACCAGTATGATACGTCGAGTTGGTATGCGCTCCAGGCGTTCTCGTACATTGGTTAGCTCTTCTTCTGGGCTGAGATAGATGATCTGCTCGTCGGCCATTAGTCCTTCACCCCCTTTTTCCGATGCATCCCTGTGTTTGCAATGTATTATTACCTGCCCCCGGGCTGTAGATTTTTTAGTGCGCCCCCTTCGGGGCGCAGGGAGGGAGAGATTCAGGGGACACCCCTGAAACCCTGCCAGGGGCAAGGCCCCTGGACCCCGCTTCTAAAAACCCTAAATGCAAGGTATGTAAAGTAGCTATCAGATATGCATGTTATGGATCACGCGATAAAGTGCTCGTTCCAGGACATTATTCTCGTTTTGTAGCTCAATAGCCTGGAAGGCCAGAGCCATGGGCGTGATGTCTTGCGCGCTTTTTAGCTGCTCCCCTGGATCTACGATGCTGGCCACCATTTCCGGCTCTACCGTCTGTATAATTGGCGGACGAGCAAACGGTAGTCGCTCCGTCCAGGGGAAAGTTTCGAGCTTTTGGCGCAAGTCTGGCAGTGCTGAGCCGCCCCCTACCAGATAGATTGCCGGTGGCAGTAATTCGCCCTTTGACAGTTCCTCGATCAACAATTCCACCGTATCCATCCATGTCTGGCACTCTGGCGCAAGAATGGCTTGCATATCGTCGCGTTCACTTCCTTTGATGCTACCATTACTATACAACACCTTGAATTTCTCGGCTTCTTTGATAGAGATCCCTTTACTCGTTGCCACGCGGCGCGTAAAAGTGCGCCCGCCAAGGGCAAACATGCGCGTTTCTTCGATGCCCCCCTGCCTGACAAGGGCAATATCAGTCGTTCCGCCGCCAATATCGATGAAAATGGCACCGCTGTCAGCGCCGGCGTTGGTACTTAAGCAGCGGGCCAGGGCGTAGGGCTCTGCAACAATAGTGACCAGTGTCAGATCTAACCCCTGGGCCACCGTCTCCAAGGCGCCTAGTTGCATGAGTGGTGCAAAGGCACTAAAGAGCGTGAGTGTGAAGTGGCGTCCACGAAAGCCTATGGGATTAGAAACTGTCTGCCCATCGATGCGTACAGAGATGACAGCCGCGTTGGTCAAGCGCACTTCAATGTTCTGATAGCCTGTCTCGGCAGCAATGCGATCCTTGGCATTCTTCAGCAATTTCTGCTGCGCGCCTGTAATGAGCGCTTCCAGCTCCTCAGGTGTGATCGGTTTCGTCGGTTGCTGGCGTTGCTTATTGACGACTATCGAACTCCCTTTCACCAACTCTCCCGCAATGCCGATCACCGCTGAAGGAGCGACCACGCCGCCAGCTGACTTTTCTGCTTTGACCAGGGCTTCATTACAATTGGCAATCACGCCTGGAATGTCAGTAACGATGCCGTCCGACATATGGGCATAACTTTGTTGGTGGCGCCCTACACCCAGTACAAGCCCTTGATCGCCCTGTACCTCGATGATGATCGCCTTCGCATAGGCGGTGCCAATATCGAGTGCAGTGTAAAGCTGGCTCTGATCATCCCCCCCAGGCGCAAATGGTTGATCACCATATGCACCCTCCTGAGGGGAGTAGTATCCATTCTCTTCTCGTCTTCTCGGAAGGAGGCTACGTAGACTTTGAAAGAGATTCTTCATTGCTCATTATCCCAACTATTGTGGTCAGTGCCAGCGTTCCTTTACAAAAGAAAACGTAAAGGTTGCATGTTATGTACTTTATAGCACAAAAACCACTGTTCTGGCAAAAATCACCTGATATTTTCTCGTACAAAGCCTGCTACGAGATCCAGGGCTGCGCCAAGCTCGGCCTTGATTTTGCCGCCGCCTTGCGCCGATTCGGGTCTGCCGCCACCTTTGCCGCCTAAGCGCTCACCAACGGCATTAGCAATTTTACCGGCATGCAGGCCCCGCCTGGTCAGCGCAGGGTCAACATTTACCTGAACGCCTACGCGGTCGCCAAAAGTGCTTGCCAGGACAACGACGCCCGAAGGGCTCAACCTGGCTCGTACCATATCACCTAACTCGCGCAGAATCTTCTCATCCGGCACATCCACAGTTGTGGCTACCACTAAGACGCCTTCTACATTCTGACTTCGTTGCGCCAGTCTCTCTGCCTGCTGCCGAACTGCATCGCGCTGAAACTGAGCGATCAAACGGCGAGCGGCTGCAAGGTCCTGTACCAGTTGTTCCACGCGGGACTCAAGCATATCGGGCTGCGTCTGTAACCTTGCGGCCAGAGTATCCACTGTAGCACTGCGGCGGCGCAAGTAGCCTTCAGCAGCACGTCCTGTCAACGCTTCGATACGGCGAATACCGGCGGCAATACTGGTTTCCTGGATGGTAATATAGATACCAATCTGGCCTGTAGCGGAACAATGAGTGCCGCCGCAGAGTTCTGTACTGCTACCCATCGAGACCACACGTACCATATCATCATACTTCTCACCAAAGAGAGCCATCGCTCCTGTCGTCAAGGCCTGCTCTAAGGGCATGATATTAGTATGAACAGGGAAATCGGCCCGGATCCAGCGATTTATTTGCTCGTCAAGTTGAGCAAGTTCTGAGGGTGTGAGCGGTCGAGGGCAGGTAAAGTCGAAGCGCAGACGTTCTGGTTCAACCAGGGAGCCGCGCTGTTCTGTTTGCGGACCCAGCAGGTCTCGCAGGGCTTTATGCAGCAAATGGGTAGCGCTGTGGTTGCGCATGGTGTCTTCGCGGCGCTGCTCAATTACACTGGCCTGCACACTATCGCCTACACGTATATGACCTTCGCTGATGTAACCGTAGTGGACAATCAGACCTTTAAGGGGACGGCGCGTATCCTGTACCTTAAAAACACCCATTGGCCCAGTGATATCGCCTTGATCGCCTATCTGACCGCCGCTTTCAGGATAAAACGGAGTTATATCGAGCACCAGTAAAGCCTTTTGTGGCAGGGCACCCACAAGGGATGCCCCTACACTCTCAACCTCGACTCCATCTACGATTAGACCAACCACCCTGCTGCTATCAGTAATACCCTGGTAACCAGTGAACTCGGTAGGGCCAACGCGTTTGAGCAGTTCCGCCAGGGCCTGCTCGTCCTGGCCCTGTGTGAATGTAGCTGTAGCCCTGCTGCGCTCCTGTTGACTCTGCATAGCCTGTTCAAAGCCAGGGACATCTACGATGAGGCCGTGCTCGGCGGCTACCTCCTGTGTCAACTCCAGGGGGAAACCGTGTGTATCATAGAGCTTAAAGGCATCTTCACCTGGAATAACATGCTGGCCGTCCCGCTGCAAATCCTGGATAAGATTGTTGAGCAGGTAGAGGCCAGCGTTCAAGGTCGAGTTAAACTTCTTCTCCTCTAAGCTCAAAATTTCTACAATGCGGTCGCGCTGCAAAGCCAATTCGACGTAGTGGCCCTTCATCAAATTGATGACGGTGTCGGCGGCCTCGGACAGGAAAGGTTTATCCAGTCCCAGCAGTTTGCCATGGCGCACGGCACGTCGCAAGAGACGGCGGAAGATGTATCCGCGTCCCTCATTACTGGGCAGGACGCCATCGGCGGCAAGGAAGACAAGGGCGCGCCCGTGATCGGCAATTACCCGCAGTGAAGTATCATTTTTCGGATTGTACCCGTAAGTTGTATGGGCGAGTTCAGCAAAACGATCAATAATGGCGCGGAAGATATCAGTGTCAAAGACCGATTCTTTGCCCTGGAGCACCATACTCAGGCGTTCCAGGCCCAGGCCGGTATCGATATTCTTCCTCGGCAACGGCGTGCGTCTGCCGTCGAGGTCCTGGTAGAACTGCATGAAGACCAGGTTCCAGATCTCAAGGTAGCGTTCGCATTCGCAGCCAGGTTTACAATCGGCCCTGCCACAGCCATGCTGGGCACCGCGATCAAAGTAGATCTCGGAATCAGGTCCGCAAGGGCCAGAGGTACCGGGAGGACCCCACCAGTTATCTTCCAGGCGTACAATGGCTTCATCAGGAAAACCTGCTATTTCGCCCCAGTACCTGGGAGCCTCGTCATCCTCTGGATGAACGGTGGGATGCAGCCGCTCTCCTGGCAATTCGAGCACCCGGGTTAAAAACTCCCAGGCATAGGCAATGGCCTCGCGCTTGAAGTAGTCTCCAACGGAGAAATTCCCCAGCATCTCAAAAAAGGTCAATGTGCGCTCATTGCCCACTTTATCAATATCGGTCGTGCGAAAACATTTCTGGGCCGAAGTCAGACGGGGTGCAGGTGGAGTCTCTCGCCCTAAGAAGTAGGGGATCATCTGCTGCATGCCGGCCGTCGTCAGTAATACCGTTGGATCATTGCGCGGTATAAGCGACGAACTCGGAACCTTGAGATGGCCTTTACTGGCGAAGTAATCCAGGAAACATGCACGAATTTCAGTACTTGTGTAGGGGCTACCTTTGCGGTTGCCCAAATCTAAGTCGGTGGACACGTCACTTCCTCATTCATTCATTTCAACTCATCGTTTGTCGGGGCTGCCCTTGCGGTAATCCTGGCTTTTAGCAGGAAAGATAAGAGTCAACCGCGAAACAGAATATAGATAACCCTTATCGGGTATGGTAGATATAAACGCTGCTTGTATGATCAGGGATGACATCAATCAGTCAATCGTATCTTGTCTATGTTGTAAGATAGATTGAGAATACATTAAGCGCATCCTTAGGCAACGTAGATATACGTATGCACGGGCATTATACCAGAGGAGCGCAATCATCGCAATGTATGCATGTATGCAGAAAGCAAACAAGTTCATGCCAACAATCATTAAAGTGCCTCGTAGAACCCTCCTGGTGCTATGCGGACCTGCTGGTTGCGGTAAAAGCACCTTCGCAGCCCAACGCTTTCGGGCATCCACTATTGTATCTTCCGATCATTGTCGTGAGCTTATCTGCGACGACGTCACCAACCAGAACGTCAATCGTGACACGTTCGATCTTTTTTATTACATCATCAATAAACGCATGTACAATGGGCGCTTCACGGTGGCAGATAGTACAGCTCTCCAAGCGGAAGCTCGTCACCGCCTGCATGAGCTGGCACGCAGGCATGGCTACCTGGCCTGCCTGCTCATCTTCAATGTTCCAGAGGCGACATGTTTGCAACGTAACCAGGGGCGGGAGCGCAAGGTTGAGGAATACGTGATACCTTACCATGCCAAGCTGCTCCAACAGACAATGCTTGATGCTCCAAACGAGGGATGGGATCAAATACATGTGCTGGAAGAGGGGGACATAAGGGATACCAGGGTTGAAATTGAGGTGAGATGATATATAATTTATACAGAAGAATTCTTGCGCAAAAGGTTGTTATAGACGTTCATTGTCGGAGAGTGAGCAAAGAGCCATGAAACGTCATCAGGGCGAAATCGAGGATTTCTACGAGTTGTACCATGAGGGAACCGATCCCATGCTGGCAAGCGTAACCGCGCCGATACCTCTCAGTGCTCTTCCTCATGAATCATGGATACGTCGGCTTGTACGCGGAATTGGTAACTTCTTTGCTACCATTATCAAAAAGATCAATCAACTCCTGGGCCTGGCCTTAGCGGTCGTCCTGTTGCTCCTCTTCACACGCTTCATTTTGCTCTTCTTCGGCCTCACTCTCAGCGAATTTGTGTACTGGGTCTTTTTTGTTACTGCACCGCTGGTTGCCCCATTTGAGCATCTCCTTCCAACACTACCCTACGATGGCTACAGTATTGACGCTTCAACTCTGGTTGCTATCCTTGTTTATGCCCTGATGGTGACTATTGTGCGCCAGTTCCTGAAAGTATTGGTACAGAGGCCGTTCTAACCTTTTCATTTGTTGATTTTGGAGATACCATATAGCCATGCTATATTCACTATGCAATCGTGATAGTGGATTGACGCAGTTAATGTGATAGGTGGGAACCTGGCAGCCGCAAGGGCTGCCACTACATTTCCTGTTTCAATTGAAGTGCGACAGTCCAATAGACGCAAGTTATTACACCTCTATAAGTTGTGAAAGGCCTTTGAATGCGAACTACTGTAATTTGGAGACGATCAGACCTCCAATTTCCTCCTTGCTTTGATACCATTTTCTTCGACATAGATGGCGTTCTCATCAAAACGATCGCTTCGTTCCGTGCTGCCGACATTGCCGTAGCGGAATATGGTGCGGGTACTATCCATGGCCTGGATTGGGGCCAGCAAGAGGGGAAGCAGCTGATAACCCTCGAAGACGTCAGTGCCTTTAAGCAGGCGGGTGGCTATAATAACGACTGGGATATGTGTTACCTGCTGGCCTCGCTTTCCACGGCCCGACTGCGCGAATGGAAGGGTACACTATTGGCCGGACGCAGTAGCCGAGAATGGTCCAGGCTCTCGCGTGCCGCTCATCTCCAGGGACACGGTGGGGCTGAATGGGTTAACGATGTAGTTCCTGCCAGCGCGCGACTTGACTACGACATGATCGGCGACCTGTATCACGAGTACTACTGGGGAGCAGCAGAACTTCAGAAACGCTTCGGCCATCCGCCGCGCTACCTTCCCAATGCCCCCGGCTTTGTCCATCGCGAGGAAATGCTCTTCTCACCCGATTTGCCAGATCGCCTGCGCTCCTCTGGTATACGCCACCTGGGCATGATTACCGGGCGCGTTGGGCCAGAAGTAGACAGCGCGTTGGAGCGCATGGAAACCTACAGCGGCTCGCCCTGGTGGGACGTAGTCATCTCCGCCGATCAAGCTCCTAAACCCGACCCACGCGCCCTGCAATTAGCAATAGATGCCGTTGGGACAAAAGGAGGCCTGTACGTGGGTGATACGGCCGATGATCACGATCTGGTGATAAATTATCAGGCTATAAAGAAGGCAGGTGATCCTGAGATACTGGTAGCGATGCTTGTCCACGATGATGAGGTGGCGGTTTATCAAGAGCGGGGAGCGGATTTTATTGTGGGGTCGGTTGAAGAGGTGATCGGATGTTTGCCTGAGAATATGATGGTTGGGTAGGCGGTACACACACGTATTAGATGCAGTCAAACACAAGTTGTTATCAATAGCCCTGGGTTTAAGCGGCGATGCGGCGATGTAATAAGATTGACCTCCTGTCCTTTTTTCTGTACAATTAACAATGCAAGGAGGGTACCATTAATGTCTGAGAGCACTTATTCAATTTCAGAAATTCCTGAGATAATCACGCGCTTACCGGAACAGTTTGACCAGGATTTACAGGCAGTAACAGTAACACAAGATGGCAAGCCTATCATGACTATTCTGCCAACTAACACATATAAAGAACTGCTTGAAACTGTGGAATCACTTCTGGAAACCTTGGAAGTCCTAAAAGATGAAGAGCAAATGGCTGCATTTCGTGAGGGTGTCAGGGATATAGAAGAAGGCAGAATCGAGCCGCTAGATGATGTCCTAAAGAATTTAGGTTGGGAATGAGACGATGGACGGTCAGCCTTACACGAAATGCCAAAAAGCAGTTAGCAACTATCAAAGATCAACGAGTACAGGAGGGACTGAAAACTAGCCTGAGGCGACTTGAATACGAACCAGAGTTACAGGGTAAGCCTATGATCGACGCGCTAGTAGGCTATCGTAGCGTGCGAGCTGTCGGCCAAAGATACCGCATTATTTACAGAGTCGAAGATGAGCGGGTTACGGTTCTCGTAGTAGCATTGGGCATACGCAAGCAGGGCGATAAGAAAGATGTCTACGAGCTAGCCAAGAAGCTATTACGCTCAGATCTACTTGATCTAGAGTAGTTAGCAGAATTGGTCTCGCAAACATTTTACCGTTTTAAGGGGCGCAATCAATTGCGCCCCTATATTTGTTGTTTACTCTGGGCCTCTTCGATCAAGCTCACTAAGTATTGCAATTTCTTAATCGTGTGTTCTGCGTTCTTCTTGTTGCGCTCGTAGCCGTCGGGGGCGAGCTGCTGGAACCAGGTACGGATATCCTCTTCAGATGTATCGTACCACTTGGCGTCGGCTTGCAGGCGCAGGTAGACGCGCATCTGCGGGTCTTGTTTTTTGCGTACGGTCAGCTGCATGGGTTGGGCTGTGCCAGCTGTGGCACTGTCACGCTCATCTTCGGCTACAGCCTGAGCCAGGGCTGCCTCCGGGTGCAATTCCTTATAGAGGGCATCAACCTCACTAGCCTTGAAAAATGAGTCTCTCCCCACGCCTCGATAGGCTTTGATGCGGCCATCACGCACCCATTGGTCGAGCGTGGTGCGGTCAATGCGTAATCTGCGCGCCGTCTCACCGGCGTCAAGGAAGGCAAAACTCCCACCTCCTGATCCTGGATTATTTAGCATTTCTCTTTCTTTGTATAAAACATCAGCAGCGTACTGCCGTAGCGTCGTTCGTCGGTAAGGGCAAGGGAGGTAAGTGGAACGGCTGCCACGCCTGCTCGCTCTTTGGGGTGAATCTGGATGATGACCAATCCTGAACTGGCAATAAGCGGTGAGCTATCAAGTAGCTCTAAAGCCCGCGCGGCCATCTCGTGATACTGCGGCGGGGCTACATAAATGATATCATATTCTCGTTTTGTACTGCTGGTCGGCACACCGGCGGAAGCATGAGCCTGCAAGAACTTAAACGCATCGGTATGTAAGGTCTCAGCCCCCTCTGCCAGGCCCGTGATGCGCAAGTTTTCACCCACCAGGTTCAGCATCTTCGAGTTGAGCTCAATAAAGGTAGCACTGGCCGCCCCACGGCTCAAAGCTTCGATGCCGACACTGCCTGTACCTGCAAAAAGATCTAAAAAGCGTGCGTCCTCCACGCGATAGGAGAGGATATTGAAAAGGGCTTGCTTGACGCGGCCAATAATGGGACGAGTGCCTGGAGCCTTTGGACCTTTAAGTTTGCGCCCTTTGGCCTCACCTGTCACTACGCGCATATTGCTCCTCCTGGATGAGAGCCAGCACTATTTCCGTCTCACTTATAAAATCGTCAGCCGCCTTCGCCCAGGAAATGAGCGCCTCTACCTGCTCATTTTTCAGTTTTTTGAGTGCGGTTACTCCCCACACACCTTGTGTTAGTTGCAGGAGTTGCTCATTGCTGATCTGGTCATTTATCACGTTGTTCAGTACCTTCAAGCGGGTATCACTTGCAGTGGAGGAACCGCGTGCCTCTTTTAGTCTGCTCAGTACATCCTCCGCAAACGCTCGTTCCTGGTCTGTCAAATCGGGCAGGAATTCTATCTCTTCATCTTCATCCAGATCTAACTCTTCATCGAAGGCAGAGGCAGGAGGTATCTCGCGCACCACCCCATGTGTAATCTCCTTGATGCCTGAAATCTTCGAGTTGGGAGCAAAACTGGATGCGGCAGGAGAAGAGATAGGTGTAGGTGCGGGAAACTTATCCGGGGGGTAGGTAACTGTGTCACTCCTGATCGGAGTTATCGAAGCTGGGCCGGGACGAGATGCTCCATTGTCCACTGGCGTCTTAGCTTCTGCTTTTGTTGGATTTGGGCTCACCTCGGTTGATTGTTGGCTAGATGGTGATGTGCCCGGTGCTTCCAGGTCAACGATCTGCTGCAACTGCTCAAAGGCTTCGCGCAAATTCAAGCCACTAAGCGCCTTCACATGCAATAAATCCATAGCCTGCTTGGGCGTCAATCCCAGGGAGTCTTTAATTACTTGTATAAATTGCGGTAGCTTGAGACTTTCACTTGTATCAGCTGGTATGCCGGGCGTGGTGGGCATACTTGCACCTATACTCTGGCGCGTTGGGGGCACAGGCACATCTTTTCTTTCAGATACCTCTGGGGAAGGTGACCGTTGCGGTAACCCTGCCTGGGGGACAGACAACGCTGCTTCACGAGTGGGGGCCGGTGGTGGTGCCGGAGGTGATGCCGGCGACGACGATGGCTTGCTGACGGACGCGGAGGTAGTTGCTGATACCGGTGATTTTGGAGACGAGGACGGAGATATGTTTTGAGCAGAAGACATAGGCATATGGCGCTGCTGTACCTGGGCAACGCGGCTCTCAATGTGGCTGGCAAGTTGATCTATGCCTGCTTCAGCCTCCCGAAACAGTCGTTCGCGGGTTTCCGCGCTGGCTCCAATAGGAACAGGAATACCCATCTCTATTGTATGTGTGCGTTCACCAACCGTGAACTGTGTGGCATAGCGCAACCAGATATGTGTGCCTGCTCCATCCGGTTTACCTGTAGTGCCATCCATAAGTTTTTCTACCACCTTTCGCTTCGCTTAAGCACAAGAGTTACATATGCGTCTATGTTCAGGATATTTTAGCAACATCCTTTAAATTGAAACATATGCTCCTACATTATAACAAACATACTCTAGAGAGGGAAATCTGAGATCCACTCATAATTTGTCTTGCGGGCCTCCGGCCCGCCTTGGGGGAGAGAAAAGTGCGAGGACACCTCGCGCTCCGGCAGGGGACTTCGCCCCCTGCACCCCCATGTCAATTGGCTCCTTAGCTTTTTGTTTCGCACCATTTTTGTTCTAGCGCTGCCCATTCTTGCTGTATATGCGCGACTGCTGCCTCGCCTGGCACGATAGCGCCATAGCGGGTGGCGGTATATGCTTCCGTAACTACAGTCAATTGAGGTTCAGCCAGGGGTGTTTTCTCGTCGAGCCGCTGCCTGAACTCATAGGGAGTCTCGTCCTTCCTGCGTGGATAGCCACGTGCGGCAGCGCGTTTTAGTAGAGCGCGGTATATCTCGCGAATATTGCGTGCGGTGGGTTCGATCTCGATTGCCTCTGTTGAAGCCTGCCCCTCTTCGGGGATTGCACGTTGAGGAAAGAAACGGCGAAAGAAGGAGAGTAGTAGAGCTTTGATCTGAGCCCAGAAGAGTGTCCACGACCACAAGCTTTCACGCAGCTCCTCGACCCGGCGGTTGGCGATAACCCGCACGCGTTGCCGTCGTCGCATTATCCACCGTATAAAGAGGATGGCAACTACAACGAGAAGGATAGGGAAAAGTATTTTAACGAATGGCACGATTAAAGAGATTGCGATCGTATGAGAAGGTAGAGAATTTGAACTTCCCGGTGCGGCTGAATGGGGTGGGATTTGCCGCCCATGTGGCGGAAAAAGAGAGTGCAATAAGTTGATGAAGAGGTCGAAGAGCCAGAAGATGGGGGTGATCAGAATTACAATTACTGCGGCTAAGATTCCCACCAACCAGCCATAGGCCTGTCCTAGCACATTCAATATTGGCAGTATAGCTGCTGGAATGGTTGGACTCACAAATGTATCCACCAATACTGCTGTGAGCGACAAGATTACGCCCACTATCACTATCATGAAGAGGATAGATCTTTCGTGTACGGAGATATCACCTTCTAGACCGACCGGATGAGTGTGTCGCACGAAGGTAACGCGAGCCAGTGCGTGTGCAGCAAGAGATAGGAACAAGAAGACGGGCACAAGCAGAAGCAAGATGAAATCATCGCTCCTAACACCTCCGGCACTCACCTGGCCGGCGTGAACCAAAATCACCACAACGATGATACCCATGCCAAGGCGTAGTGTACCAAAGACTTGCGAGGGCTCGTACTCACGGCTCAGGAGGCGCATACCACGCCAGCAAAAGTAGAGGGCGAGTGCGACTATGAAGAATACGTGATAGGCACGCGGGTTGAGCGAGAGGGTGTCATTGAGCAATGCCAGTAACCAGCCAGGATTCAGGAAAAAAGCTGTTGGGGTATAGATGGTCAGCCAGATAATAAAGAGGGTTGTTAGACTGATGAAGAGGATCAACAGCCAGGAACCGGGTATGGTAGTTTGCGTATCATCCTTGTCACCGCTTGAGGTACTGGCAGCACGCCGTTCCAGAAGGCTCAATATCCATTGAGAACCAATAATGAGTACAAAAGGCGCCCATAGCGGCATGAGTGGTGCGTGCGGCTCGAAGAGACCTATGTCTGCCAGGCCTATGAAAATGGCGTCTATCCAGCATGTTTCCATGGCAGCAAAGAGAAAAGGGAGGAGTATTTCACCCAGGCTGGGTGTTTGCGCCAATTCAGTAGTGCGCATTGACAAGAGGTGTTGTCTGCGCCTTCTGGCTGCTTTTGCCAGGGGCATCTCCTGGCTCTCAGCTTTGTCTTCTGGTTGTTTTGGTGGTAAGTTCATTCCAGACTCTGATGCTTGCAGTCACCTTTATATTGTTACAATAGGATTAAATTGTATGATTGTTCCGTTTTATTGTCAACAGAATGGTCCTGACATCCACTCATAATTTGTCTGGCCGGCCAGAGGGGAGAGAAAAGTGCGAGGACACCTCGCGCTCCGGCAGGGGACTTCGCCCCCTGCACCCCCAATTTTCGCTTTGTGGAGAATGTGCTAGAATCATACTGATGATTATATCGGATAGAGATCTAGAGGGGCTGCTATGAGAAGCAAGCTTTTGGCTGCCGTATTACTGTTGCTTGTCCTGGCGGCATGTGGCTCACAGAGTCCGGCTGCTCAAAAACCGCCTGCATCATCAGCAAGATCATCACCTACATCATCAGGGTCAGAATGCACGTCAAGCGCCTGGACGGTACCTACGATCTCTCATGAGGATGGAGCAAATACATCTCGAAGTACGGCACCAGTGGTACCTCCCCAAATGAAAATGGGGCCGCATATGAAGATGACAGGCTTCCGAGCGGCAACGCAGGCTGATTACAACCGTGTCATGGCCATTATGGAGGTTGCCAGGTTATGCCTGGCAAAGTATAAGGATTACCATGTTGCCTTACGAGATGGATATCAAATTTTTACCCCCGATGTACCGCAGGATATCTACCATTTCGCCAGCGTGCAAAACTTTTTGGCTGCTCAGACACGGTTTGACCCGAGGCATCCAACGGCATTGCTTTATAAGCCTGCAGGCAGCGGCTACCAGCTGGTGGGTGTTATGTTTAGTGCACCAGCAAACTTTACCGAAGATCAATTGAATCAGCTCTTTCCTCTGGGCATGGCACCGTGGCACCTGCATACCAACATCTGCCTGCCCCAAGGAGATATGAACAGGGCCTTGTTCCCAGCCGGCTCTCAGTTCGGGCTGGAAGGTTCCATTACGACAGAAGGAGCGTGTACGAAGGCTGGTGGTACATTCTTCCCACAGATGTTCGGCTGGATGGTGCATATTTACCCATGGGGTGGCGTTTCTGATCAGGCATAGCCATTTTGTCCTTCTTGTCCTGAATACGCAGTCTTCCTGGATTATGTATTCGAGAGGAACTATTTGTAATCACGGCTATAGAAGGGAATCAAGGGAAATATGGAACAAAAAGAGATCCGCCTTATTCACAAGAATGAAGAGAACTTCCTACCTTTCTTCATACGCAAGGATGCGAACTCTCCAGAACAGGAAGGGGTAACGCTCCAAGGTCATCGAGCCTTTTTGCTACGTGAACTGCAAAAGGCAGCGGAACAGATTGAGGCGTCGGAGAAACAACATCAAGCGATAGTCAAGCAACGAAATGCATTGAAACAACAACTTGCTGCCCTGGACGAACAATCCACAGCCCTGGAGAAGCAGGACGCAGCCTGGGAGAAACAACGCATGATGTTGAATGAACATTATGTGTGGTTGGAGCACAGGTATGCTCAATTGATGCACCTGTAGCGGTCCAGCAGGTTTACTGCTTTGGCCCGGCAGTGAAATAGCCCGTACTTGCACTACAAGAGTTCGTACTGCTACTGCAAAAGTGCCCTACCAGGTAGGTACCTTGTTGAACTGTTCCATAAAAAACGAGCGGTGTCTGACCGGCAGATTGCTGCACCGTAAAAGAGAAGTTGCCTTTCGTATCGACGGTTCCTTTGAGCGGATATGTTCCCGGGGAAGGAGACCTGACCACAAACGTTCCGCTCAAAGCGGCATTCCCCTGGCTTTGCCCTAGAAACACCGCAATATTTGATGTCTGCTGCGTTATCTCATTGACCATCGACCCGTTATACGTGCCGGCGATATAGAGGCCGTTTTGCGGCTTTGGGGTCGGGGTGCTGGCAGGTGTCGGAACGTGCGTTGGCTTTTGTACAGGCTTCGCAAAGGCAGTGGCAGTTTGTGAATGAGCAACGGCATTCACGTTAGCCTGGTGGCTGCTATAAAGGTAGACTGTACTGGCAAGTAATAACAGTATGATCAGCCCTGAGAGAATAGCGATGTTCCTAGAGAGAGGGACGGGTCGTCTTTTTGGAGGAGATGGCGGTTGCTTTTGTTTTTCTGGCGCTTGAAGTTTGGGATCAGAGGAAGCCACTGTCGGGAGATTATGGTCCGACGACGGATCAAATGGCAGCTGTTGTTCCTTTGGTGCATGAAGGCCAGGATCAGAGACGGGTAGCGTAAGGAGATCACCGCTCGAGATGGGCTCAGAGGGCTGCTGTAGGCTGGGGTGCGACGTGAGAAGCGTAGGCGCTGAACTTACAGCATCTGATGATGGATGAGCTTCTTCAGGCTCTTTGATGGCAATGGTCAGAATCAGTTCACTCATCGAGCTAGATGAATCGTTGGGGCCCGGCACACGGATGACCTGACCATTAGAGACTCCTGCAGGTACTGTCACATTGAGATACTGACCCCCTGGAAGGGTAATCTTCCGGCTGGTACCACTGTGGGCCTCTGCCTGGCTAATAGACACGGTGCTACGCATATCGTAGGTGACATCGCCAACAGTAAAAGGCCTCGGTCCAACGACAAGCTCGGCAGGCGATTGATTCACTGCTTGCTCCAAAGCGCTGGCAAAGGCGGTGATCGAAGGAAAACGGTCTTCAGGTTTCTTCGCCAGTGCACGCAGGAGTACTGCGTCAATGGCCGTGGGTAGCTGGGGGTTGTATGTGCTGGGTGGGGCTGGTTGCACGCTGAAGTGCTGGTACATCAATTGTTCCATGCTCCCCACAAAGGGTGCGCGACCCGCCAGCAGCTCGTAGGCCATGACTGCCAGGGCGTACTGGTCACTGGCAGGAACAGGCGTGCTGCTCCACTGTTCGGGAGCCATAGTGGTGGGAGTGCCGCGAATGGTACGACTGGAACTGGCGGCTGTGGCGCTGTTGCGGGCAATGCCGAAGTCAGCCAGCAACAGCGTAGGGTGATCCGGGTTCTTTCTATTGGCACGTAGAAGAAAGTTAGAAGGTTTGACGTCCAGGTGAATAACTTGATGGTCGTGCGCATACTGGAGAGCTTCTGCAGCCTGCTCAATCACATAGGCGATGTCTTTTGGTGAAAGCGTGCCAGTGCTAGCGCGCTGTCGCAGCCAGCCAGCCAGGGACCCATCTGTACAGAATGGCATGACCATGTAGGTCATTGTCGTATCTTCATAGGTTTCCTCGCCAAAGTCGTAGAGGGGCAAGATGTTGGGGTGCTCGAGGGCAGCGATCGCTCTTGCCTCACGCTGGAAGAGGCGGGCTGCATCTTTACCTGAATCGCTGCCAGGATAGGGGGCGCCTTCAGCGCGAATGACCTTGATCGCCACTTGTCGGCTCACTCGCATGTCGTCCATGAGGTACACTTCGCCCATGCCGCCGGTGCCGAGCAAGCGCAGACGACGGTAACGACCGTTCTGGAGTTCTTCTAATGGCATCATTTGCCACCTTTCTCATTTATGGGAAGTGAGCGCACAAAGCTGATGATAATAAATACGCAACACAACAATAGTATATAACATAAGCTCTTGTGAATGCAAGGGAATCAGGTGGCTTTTTAACTCATTCTTCCATATGAAAGGCCAGCCTGAAGGATGTGGTACGCACACGCATATACGTCACGAACATCGACGATTGGGAGAAGATTGGCAAGGCACACGGTGAATTCTTTCACGATATTCGACCCGCAACTTCAATGGTTGAGGTGCGGCGCTTGATC
>WNGM01000622.1_pt1 | contig 38017 bp, 33 predicted proteins | sample 5400571 | NCBI WGS metagenome assembly WNGM01 (sample SAMN13153378, study PRJNA577476) | soil metagenome | isolation source: 100 cm soil or saprolite under Garry oak tree replicate 2 | place: USA:California | collected 2016-06-15 | reverse complement strand
TTCAATGTGCGTGATGCAAGATCCGCACCGGTCGTTGCAACCTGCGTCGGCCCGCGAGATAGATCTCGAGACCGTGTTGCCCATGCCGCTTCCATTGCCTCAATCCCCCGGCAAATGTCCGCCTCGACCGGCGGCGGAATGACCTTCAGCTTCTACTACTTTTGGCCTAGGAAAGTCACCGGTATGTGATGGAATGGTGACCGGACATTAATAGGTCCGAAAGTGGACAAAACTGAGATAAGATTTTGCGCGGCCCACAGTCTTAAGATGATGTTAATTTTTTGGTAGTTGTTTTTGCGGTTGTACCCGCGAACAGGTGCAACGTTTGAGTGGCTCGGGATTCCGACCTCAGCGCAAATGTGCCACAATTTTCGCAGTGATTGAGCTGATTGAGCCGCTGATTCGCGATTCGAAGCATGGGGGTTCGCGAAAAGCGGCATTAATCGATTGTTAACTAAGTACGCCCACTATTAACCATTCAGTAAGAAAAGGTGAGTTGACCATCATGGAGGCACAGGCGGAACCAACACGCCAACTGGTGCGCCTTCGGGGTCGCTCCTACGTGGCGTTTGTGTTTTGTCCCGTCGTGCCAATTGTGGGTTGGCTTGAGGAAATAGACGCGACGCTGGCTCGTTCGCCCGGCTTTTTTATCGGTAAGCCCGTGGTGCTCGACCTGTCCGCGCTGGACCTTAGCCAATCCGCTATCGCGCACCTCGTCACAAGCCTTGAAACTCGGAATATTCGCATCCTGGGGATCGAGGGTGTGGACGCAGCCTACATCACCACCAGCATGCCGCCTTTGCTGACGGGCGGACGCAACTGTGTGGTCCAGCAGGATAAACCGCAAAAGCCGGAAGCCAAGCCGAAGCCGACGTCCCTGCTGCTCGAAACCCCGGTCCGCTCCGGTCAATCGATTATTTTTGCCGACGGCGATGTGACCGTGCTGGGTTCGGTCAGCTCCGGCGCGGAGATTTGCGCCGGCGGGTCCATCCACATCTACGGAACGCTTCGCGGCCGGGCGATGGCGGGTGTCAATGGCAATCCCGCCGCGCGAATTTATTGCCAGAGAATCGAAGCAGAACTTCTGGCCATCGACGGCTACTACCAGACTGCAGAACAGATAGACGCCAGCGTGCGCGATCGGCCGGCTCAAGCCTGGCTCGAAGGCGACGTCATGAAAATTACACCGTTGAGTTAACCAGTAGAATTAACCGAGTAAGGAGGAGGTAAGAATGGCCAAAGTTCTGGTCGTGACGTCCGGCAAGGGCGGGGTTGGCAAGACCACTTCCACGGCCGCGCTCGGTGCATCGCTCGCGCAAGGCGGACAAAGGGTCGTGGTCGTCGACTTCGACGTCGGTCTGCGCAACCTCGACCTTGTGATGGGGGCGGAACGGCGGGTCGTGTTCGACCTCATCAATGTGGTGCAGGGCGTCGCAAAGCTTTCGCAAGCGCTCATTCGCGACAAGCGTCTGGAGAATTTGTGGCTGCTGCCGGCATCCCAAACCAGGGACAAGGATGCCCTGACGGACGAGGGTATCGGAACCATCATCGCCGACCTGCGAACCAGGTTCGATTGGATCATCTGCGACAGCCCCGCAGGTATCGAGCGGGGAGCGACGCTGGCGATGCGCTATGCGGACGAGGCCGTCATCGTCACCAACCCCGAAGTCTCGTCGGTGCGGGATTCCGACCGGATCATCGGGATGCTCGATTCAAAGACCGTGAAGGCCGAAAAGGGCGAGCAGGTGAAGAAGCATGTGCTGATCACCCGATATGATACGGCGCGCGCAGCACGGGGCGAAATGCTCACCATCGAGGACATTCTTGAAATCCTTGCGACCCCGCTTCTCGGCATCATCCCTGAAAGCCAGGACGTTCTGCGGGCGTCGAACGTTGGATCTCCCGTCACCCTGAACAACGCCGCCAGCGCGCCGGCCCGCGCCTACCACGACGCAGCCCGCCGCCTGATGGGGGAGACCGTCACCATGCGGGTGCCGACCGAGCGCAAAGGCCTGATGGACCGATTGCTGGGACGGAGGGCCGCATGAGCGCCAGCCTGCTGCGGTTCTTCAGGGGCCGCACTGCTTCCGCGCCTGTTGCACGGGAACGGTTGCAGATTCTGCTGGCGCATGAACGCAGCTTGCGCGGGCAGCCTGACTTATTGGAGCTGCTGCGGGAGGAAATTCTTGCCGTGGTGTCGCGGCACGTCGATCTCGATCCGGATAAGGTTGTCGTCAAGATGGAGCGGGGCGAAACAGTGTCGACGCTGGAGGTCGATATCGAATTGCCCAGCGGATGCGCGCGATTGATCGCGGCGGCCGGCTGACGATCGGGCACATGAGCACGAGCTTCGCGCGCTCTTGCGGAGATAGTCGTCGCAGCGTGATAATTTCCGGATAATCTTCCGATCATATCTTCGGGTCGGGGTTGATCATGATCATGATCTCGACGCGACCAGCGCTTCCCATGACCGGCGGCTGCCCGTGTGGTGCGGTCCGCTACCAGATCGAGTCGTTTCCGCTGCTGCTCTACAGCTGCAATTGCACCGATTGTCAGCGGGCATCCGGCAGCGCGTTCGCATTGAACATGCCGGTCGCGGCAAAGGATTTTCGTATTCTGCAAGGCGAGCCGAAGGGATGGCGCCGTCGATCCTCGAGTGGAGCGGACGTCACGTCATGGTTCTGCGGCGACTGCGGCGGCCGAATCTACGGTGAACGCGCCCGACGTCCGCACTCAATGACCCTTCGCGCGGGAACGCTTGACGATACGACATGGCTGGTTCCGGTCGCGCATATGTATGTCAGAAGCGCGCAGCCATGGGTCTTGCCCGCGCCCAACGCCGAATGCCACGAGACCGGCCCCGCCGATTTCAGGCCGCTGGCCGAGACGTGGCGCGCGATGTGGCCTGAATTTTTCCCGCAAAAATAGTTCCATTTTCACGGAACTGTATGATGTCGGGCAAGTTTAGCCCCGGTTAAGGGGATTTATGAACTTGATTGAGCCGATCGCCGGCAAGGCGAAAACCGGGACTAGGGGGCTGGACGACATCCTGTCGGGTGGGTTTTCGCGCGGACACGTGTTTCTGGTGGAGGGCGCGCCCGGGACAGGCAAAACCACCATCGCGCTGCAGTTCCTGATGGAAGGTGCGCAGGCCGGTGAGAAATGTCTCTACGTTACCCTGTCCGAAACCGAGCGCGAGTTGCGCGACGGTGCGGCCTCGCATGGCTGGGACCTGGACGATGGAATTGAAATTTTTGAATTATTGCCGCCGGAGAGTCTGCTCGATTCCGAACAGCAGCAGAGCCTGCTTTATTCCTCGGATCTCGAACTCGGGGAGACCACCAAGCAGATTTTCGAAGCCGTGGAACGCGCGCGGCCGAGCCGGGTCGTGTTGGACAGTCTCTCCGAGATCAGGCTGCTGGCGCAAAGCTCGCTCCGATACCGGCGGCAGATTCTGGCGATCAAGCACTATTTCGCAAAGTTCGGCACCACGGTGATGCTGCTCGACGATCTGACCGCTGAGCTCGCCGACAAAACCGTGCACAGCGTTGCGCACGGCGTGTTGCGGCTTGAGGAATTGGCGCCGGCTTACGGCGCGGAGCGGCGCCGCGCCCGCATCGTGAAGTATCGTGGCATGAAGTTTCGCGGCGGTTATCATGACGTGGCCATCACCACCGGCGGACTGAACGTGTTTCCGCGGCTGGTGGCGTCCGAATACCGCAGCGGCTTCGTGCGAACCCGGAGGGCCAGCGGCGTTGCGGAACTGGACCAGCTTCTCGGCGGCGGTGTCGAAGCGGGATCGAGCACGCTGATTCTGGGGCCCGCGGGCACCGGGAAATCCCTTCTGGCGATCGTCTTCGTCGTCGCCGCGATCGCGCGCGGCGAAAAGGCTGCGCTGTTCGTGTTCGACGAAGAGCTCGGCCTGTTGTTCGCGCGGATGAAAGGGCTCGGCATCGATCTCGAAGGGATGCAGCGCGGCGGCAACCTCTTCGTCGACCAGGTGGACGCCGCGGAGTTGTCGCCTGGCGAATTCGCCCACCGCGTCCGCAAGCGGGTCGATGAAGACCACATCAAGACCGTGGTGATCGACAGTCTCAACGGCTACCAGGCCGCGATGCCCGAGGAAAATTCGTTGATCCTGCACATGCACGAACTGCTGCAATATCTGAACCGCCGGGGTGCGGCGACATTCATGACGGTGGCGCAGCACGGACTGGTGGGCGATATGAAAGCACCGGTAGACGTAACGTATCTGGCTGACACCGTGATCCTGCTGCGCTATTTCGAGGCGCTTGGCATGGTGCGGCGCGCGATGTCGATCATCAAGAAGCGCACCGGCGCGCATGAATCCACGATTCGCGAATATCGCATCGACGGGCGCGGGCTTACCATCGGCGACCCGCTCGATGGATTCCAGGGCGTATTGCGCGGGGTTCCGGTTTACATCGGCGAAGGCAAGCCCTTGCTCGAAGAGCAGGTCCAGTGAGACCTGGCGCATCTTCGGAGCGTGCCGTCATTCTAGCGCCGACGGGGCGCGACGCTGCTGTTGCCGCCGCGCTGATCAAGGAGGCGGGTTACTGCGCCAATGCCTGCGGCGATCTCGCCGCGCTGTTGCACGAGATCGAAGATGGCGCGGGCCTTGCGGTGATCGCCGATGAGGCGATCAAGACGGCGGATCTGCGCGGCCTGGTGCGCTGGCTCAACGATCAGCCGTCATGGTCGGATTTTCCGATCGTGCTGTTGACACATCAGGGCGGCGGTCCGGAACGTAATCCGGATGCCGTGCGGCTTGGACAAGTCCTCGGCAATGTCACTTTCATTGAACGTCCGTTCCATCCGACCACGCTGGCGAGCGTGGTCGGCTCCGCCGTCAGGGGCAGGCGCCGCCAGTACCAGACCCGCGCCATTCTCGAGGATCTCACCGAAGGCGAAGGCCTGCTGCAGACCGCGCTGAACGCCGGCCATCTCGGTGCGCTCGAGCTGCGTCTGCCGGAGCTCGAGTTAGAGGCCTCCGACACCTGCAAGGCGTTCTTCGGGCGCAAGCCGGACGATCCGTTTTCGTATCAGGATTTGCTGGCGGCGGTTCATCCCGATGACCGCGAGGGACGCCGCGAGGTGCTGGACCATGCTCTCGAAACGGGCGGGGACTACTGCATCGAGTACCGCAATATATGGCCCGACGGATCGCAGCATTGGGTCGAGGTCCGCGCGCGGGCCGTTCGCCGGCCCGATGGCCGCATCAAATCGCTGGTCGGTGTTTCCACAGATATCACCGCGCGCAAGGTATCCGAGATCGAACGCGAAAATCTGCTGGCGCAGCTGGCGGCTGAGCGTACCGCGCTGGCGGAACTGACGGCGACCCTCGAACAGCGCGTTGAACAACGCACCGCCGATCTGATGAAGGAAGTCGCGGCGCGCGAAAGGGCGCAGGAACAATTGCGGCAGGCGCAGAAGATGGAGACGATCGGCCAGCTCACCGGCGGCGTCGCGCATGATTTCAACAATCTGTTGATGGCGGTGATGGGCAATCTCGATCTGTTGCGCAAGCGTATTCCCGACGATCCACGCCTGCACCGGCTGATCGACGGCGCGGTGCAGGGCGCCGAGCGCGGCGCATCGCTGACGCAGCGCCTGCTGGCGTTCGCGCGGCAGCAGGATCTGCGAGCGGTGCCGGTCGATCTGCGCGCCCTGATCCAGGACATGAGCGATCTGCTGCGGCGGTCGTTGGGACCGCGCGTCGTGCTGCGGCTGGATGTTCCGCAACGGCTGCCACCGGCGCGCGTCGACGCGAACCAGCTTGAGCTCGCCATTCTCAATCTTGCGATCAACGCGCGCGACGCGATGTCGGACGGCGGTTCGATTGACATCAAGGTCGCGCAATACCAGGCAACCAGCGATTCGGCGCTGAAGCCTGGCGACTACCTGAAACTGTCGGTGATCGATACCGGGATGGGCATGACGTCAGAAATATTGAAGCGGGCGGTCGAGCCGTTCTTCTCATCGAAACCGCTCGGCAAGGGCACTGGCCTTGGGCTGTCGATGGTGCACGGGCTTGCCGTGCAGCTCGGCGGCGCGCTGCAGCTCTCGAGCACGGTGGGACAAGGTACCACCGCTACATTGATACTGCCGGTCGCGACCAACACGCCGAAAGCTGAAGGCCCGGTGCATTCCGTGCAGAAGGTCAACCGCTCTGCTGTGATCCTGTTTGTCGATGACGACCCGCTGATCGCGATGTCGACCACCGAAATGCTGGAAGATCTCGGTCACCACGTGATCGGCGCCAGTTCCGGCCTGCACGCGCTCGACATCATCAATAGCGAGCAGCCGATCGACCTGATGGTGACCGATCATGTGATGCCCGGCATGACCGGTATCGAACTGGCGGCGGCGTCGCGGGCGGTGCGGCCGTCGCTGCCGATCCTGCTCGCGACCGGTTATGCCGAACTGCCCGAGGGTGCGCAGCTTGATCTGCCGCGGCTGGCCAAACCCTATCATCAGGACCAGTTGCGCGATCGGCTCGATCAATTGCTGAGGTGAAGGGCGATCCCTCAGCCGTCATTGCGAGGAGCGAAGCGACCGAAGCAATCCATACCTTCCGCGTGGCTGTGGATTGCTTCGCTTCACTCGCAATGACGACGGCGCATTTTTCTTCTCGCGCCCGGACGCAGCGCAGCAGGAGTGCTGCGAGCCGGGGCTCACTCTACTTTGCATGGGGTTGTTTTCGCGATTTTTTGTCCAGGCCCTGCCGTGCACCGCCGAAGGGACGGTATGCCGGGTCCGGGACACGAGATCGTTAGTGTCTCGCGGGGCGAATCGATCCAGTTCCAACACATCATGCTCTATCCGACCATCCGATCGCGTCCGACCCAGAAGCCCGCCTTCAGCACTTTCTTGTCGACCTTGCCGACCCCGGTCATCGGAAGCGCGGTGACGAACTTGATGTGCTTGGGCGCATGGGCTGAGCCTTTGCGCGCCTTGACGAGATTGATCAATTCCTCCGCGCTCGGCCGCGCCCCCTCGCGCACGACCACCACCGCGGTGACCGCCTCGCCCCATTTGTCGTCGGGCACCCCGACCACGGCGACCATCGCGACGTCGGCATGCTGGGACAGCACGTCTTCGACCTCGCGCGGAAAGATGTTGAAGCCGCCGGAGACGATCATGTCCTTCTTGCGGTCGAGGATGAACATGTAGCCGCGCTCGTCCGCGCGCGCGATATCGCCGGTATGCAGCCAGCCGTTCTTCAGGGTTTCCGCGGTCTGCTCCGGCCGCTTCCAGTATCCGGCCATCACATGCGGCGCGCGCACGCAGATCTCGCCGGCCTGTCCGGTTTCGACTTCACGGTCGTCGTCGCCGAGAATTTTGACGTCGCAGGCCGCGATCGGAAATCCGCAGGACAGGAAGAGATCCGGAGTCTTCGGATCATGATCCGCCTTGCGCAGCACCGAGACCGGATAGCACTCGGTCTGTCCGTAAAGCTGCGAGAATACCGGGCCGATCCGTTCGATGCCCTCGACCAGCCGGCTCGGCGACATCGCCGAGGCGCCGTACAATAGCAGTTCAAGCGAGGAGAGATCGGTCTTGTCGAGCGCCGGGTGGTCCAGCAGCACGTAGATCATGGTCGGCACGAACAGCGTGAAATTGATGCGCTCGCGCTCGATGGTCTTGAACACGGCGTCCGGATCGAAGCCCTTGAGCATGTGCACGGTGCCGCCGCGGATCAGCGACGGCAGCACCTTGGTGCCGGCGACGTGGCTGATCGGCGCGACCGTGAGATAGCGCGGGTTATCCGGAATTTCGAAGTCGGACAGGATCGCGTTGGCGAAGCCGCCATACTCTCGATGGTAGCGCAGCGCGCCTTTTGATTTCCCGGTGGTGCCGCCGGTATAGTTCAGCGTCGCGATCTCGTCGGGGCCGGCAAGACAACGCGGTGTCGCCGTGCCCGCGTGATCGACCGCGGCCAGCAGATCGACGCCGTAGCTGGCGGGGCCGAGCGTGAAGACGTTTTTCAGGCTGGATGCCCCGGTTGCGAGGTCACCGCCGCGATCGCGGAACGTATCGGCGTCAATAACCAGTATCCGCGCTTCCGAATCCTCGATTTGAAACAGTTGATCATCGAGCGACCCCAGCGGATGCAGCCAGGTGATCGCAAGCCTCGACAATTGCGCGGCGACGCCGGCGCACCAGGTGTCGGCGCGGTTGGCGGTGAGGAACGCCACGCGTGCGCCCGGCTCCAGGCCCAGTTGCATGAACACTTTCTGGAAGCGGCCGATCAATTCGGTGGCGCCGGCATAGGTGATCGATCCGCCCGGCCAGCTGAACGCGACCCGCGATGGATAGCGCGCCAGCGCCCGCAGCGTCTGACAGCACACGGTCGGAAAGGCATAGAGCGGATCGGACATGGTTCCTCCAACTGATTTTGTCGCTTGTTTTGCAGCTTGTTTTGTTGCTTGTTTTCTCTTGGGCCTTCGATCGTGCCAATGTCGCCGAACGCTAGCACAACGAAACAGGGGCGCGGAACTGCAAACCTCATCAGACCAGAAGGCCGCCGACTCGCTGGCACGCTTTCGCGACCGCCTGAGCCTGCCGCTGATCGCGGCGCCGATGTTTCTCGTCTCCGGCGTCGATCTTGTGGTGGCCGCTTGCCGCAACGGCGTGATCGGCGCGTTCCCGACGGTGAATTGCCGCAGCCCCGAACAACTCGATGGTTGGCTCGGCGACATCGAAACCCGGTTGCGGCGTCATTCCGACGGAAGCGGAAAACCGGCCGCCCCGATCTGTCCGAACCTGATCGTGCACGGTTCCAACGCGCGGCTTCCAGGGGATCTGCAGGTGCTGCTGCGGCATAGGCCTGAGATCGTCATCACCAGCGTCGGATCGCCCGCGCCGGTGCTCGCAGCCCTGCATGACGCTGGCTCCCTGGTATTCGCCGATGTCGCCAGCATCCGCCACGCCGAGCGCGCGGTGGAAGTGGGTGCCGACGGACTCGTGCTGCTGACCGCCGGCGCCGGTGGTCAGACCGGCTGGCTCAACCCGTTCGTGTTCGTCCGCGCGGTGCGGGCGTTCTTCGACGGGCCGGTCGTGCTGGCCGGAGGCATTGGCGATGGCCACGCGCTGCGCGCGGCGCAGGCGCTCGGCTGCGATCTCGCCTATATGGGCACCAAATTCTGCTGACCACGGCCTTCACCGGCCTGCAGACCAATATGCTGCGGCCTTCCATCGCCGCCGCGGGCCTCGACCCCGACGACCTGCCGCAACGCGGCGCCATCGACATCGGCAAGGACATCGACATCGGCGCGCGCGACAAACGCCCCGCGCGCTGGCGCGATATCTGGAGCGCGGGGCATTCCACGTCGGGCGTGACCGGGGTGTTGTCGGTCGACGATCTCGTCGCGCGCACCCTCGCTGAGTATTGCGACGGCAAAGACACGAAGCCGCGGCCGCGGGCGCAACCTTAACGAGCCGTTAACCATTCTCGCTCCAACAATCGTCTCCAGCGCCGTTTCTCTGCGCGTGCGGCGTGCCGCGCTGGAAATCCGTCGAGGAGATCAGGGCCCGGGTCGCCTACGCGCTCGAGCGCCACCCGCTGTGCCGCAGCGTGCAATTCGACATCGTCAGCATGCCCCGCACCAGCAAGGGCGGCAACTGGACCATCAGTTTGCAGGCGGTGGCCCCGGACGCGTTGTGGGAGGCATCCGATATCGTCGCCGATATCCAGGACGCCTACGATCTCGCCGCCGCGGCTTGATTTTCCGCGCCGCGCCGCTGGTTTGCCGCCTGCAGATTGGGCGGCCGCCCGCGCCTCGGCGCGGTTAAGCCTTAATTAGCTCCCAGTTTTCGGCAAAGTGACCGTGGTTCGTCGATGGAAGAAACGGAGACCGGCTTGACCCGAGAAATTACCCTGATCGCGCTGATCTGTTTCCTCGTTGTCGGCGCGGCCGCTACCAGCATTCTCGGCAATGACGGCGCGTGGGTGGCCCGGTCGGAGATGGCTTCGCCGGTCGTCCAGGGCCCCGTCGCGAACAGGGAAAGCAAGAAGGACAGGCTGGCGGTCGCTACCGCAACGCTGGCATCGGCGGCGCTGGCATCGTACCAACCGCCGCAAACCGTCGCGGCCCTGAGCGAGCCACTGCGGCAGGCCTTTGCATCCAACGACCCCGTCGATACCGAAATGCCGAAGATGATTGCAGCGCCGGCGTCGGTGCCGGCTGCGCCGCAAAAGCCGAAGGTTGCCAGCAAGCCACCGGTGCAGAAATCCTACGCGCTGCTCAGCGACGGGCAGATCGCCGGCATCAAGGAGCGGCTGAAACTTTCCTCGTCGCAGGAATCCTATTGGCCGGCGGTGGAAAACGCGCTGCGCGCGGTTGCCCGCAAGATTCATGCAACCCGCCAGACCGACCCCAACGCGACCGGCACGCCGATCGATCCCGATGCCGAGGAAGTCCAGCAGCTGAAATCCGCCGCGATGCCGCTGTTATTTCAGCTGCGCGAAGACCAGAAGCGCGAAGTGCGCGCGCTGGCCCGCCTGATCGGACTGGAAAAAGTAGCCTCGATGATTTGAATCGAGACGGATGCGCTAAGGCCTTCGTCTGGATCATGCTCTCATTGTGACGCCTGACCGGTGCACGTAGCGCCGCGCCCCATCACCACAAATTCTTGCCGTCGATCACCGTGACCGGTGCCTCGGAGGCATCGAAATCGTCAAACAGTCGCGCATTCACGGCGTACCTGCGGGCTGTTCCATCCCACTTGCCGTCGGGTTGAAACGCCGGACTGTCCGAAAAGACGGCGCATCCGCAGCTCGGACAAAAGTTATGCGCCACCAGTTTTGAATTCCAGCGATAGGTCATGACGTTGCCGGCCGGCGTCGTCAGCTTGAATTGGTGCGGCTGAAAATACGCATGGAGCGCGCCGCGTTTGGCGCAGAACGAACACGTACAGCGTGTCAGCCGTTCGGGAATCCCGCCCTCGATCTCGAACGCGTTGCCGCCGCAATGGCAACTGCCGGTAATGGGCATCACGATGCTCCCTTGAATTTCGAGGCTTTCGGACTCGCATAGTTCGCGCAGCGGCAACGCGCGCGCAACCGTTCGTGATTGGTGTCGCAATCATCCGGCGGTGCGCCCGGTTCCCAGATGTTCACGGATACCGGACGCGCCGGAACATCAGGACAAGTTGAGCGTTGCCCGCCGAAAGGGAGACCACATATGCGTGCTTCGATGGCTTATTTTGCAGGGGCCGGAACCGTTATCGCCGCGATCGTCGGCGGTGTCGGCGGCGGTTTTCTGATCGCGGACATGATAAGTCCCAAATCCCCCAAGCAGGCCGCTGAATTGACCCGGCTGGAGCGGCGCATGTCGCCGGAGCCGATCCAGGCCACGATTGAGCCGTCGGAACCCGTGCCATATCTGGCGGCGCCCCAGCCATCTGCACCCAATCCCGCCACAGCGGCGGTCCCAGCTCCAGCGCAGGCGAAAACACAAGCTGACAATTCCGCCTCGACACCCGCTTCACCGGTTGACACCGCAGCAGGATCAAAGCCGGCAGTTTCGCCTGCGCAACCCGCGGCTCCCACGACCCAGGCAGCGGCGAACGAGCAAACGGCTACCCAACAAACTGCCAGCTCCGAAGAGGCCTCCAAGCCGCGGGACGCCGACGTGAAGCGGACCACGGAACGGCGGCGGGTCGATCGTCGTCAGCAATGGACTGAAAGGCGCCGCTATCAGCAACGACAAGATCAAGAGTTGCGAGCGGTCGAGGACAGAGTCAGGGAAGAAACCGAGCCGAGGCGCGAGTTCAGAGTCAGGGATGAAACCGAGCCGAGGCGCGAATTCACGGCAGAGCCCGAAAGAATCGAGACGCCTCGGATCAGGCTGTTCGGAGTTGAGTGAGATGTGGCTTTGATGGGTCGCGGCAGTAGCGACTCGTATGCCTTGGTGCCTGGCCGGAATCGAACAGGTGCCAATAACGTTGAAAAATAGGACTTTCTGGAAGCGCTCCGAGCAGGTACTCACAGCGTTACTCATACGATTTCTGGTTACAAGTCGAGGCGAGTTCGGTTCTTATTCTGTCGGGGATTCGCGACCTCCTTCCAAAACGTTTGGAGTCGGCCTTTGAATAGAACCGTGCGACTCTTATGGCTCAACATGGTCGATCGTCGAGGCGAGTCATAGTCGGGAAATGTCCGCATGCGGTCGCTATGAGAGGAAAAGCGGACATAACCCAGACGAGGCATTTCGGCAGCGAATGACCGAAGCGGACCTCGTCGATCCCTTAAGACATATTGCGCTAAACCCGTCCCACGGCGGACTGAGGCGTCGGAATGGCGACTTCAACATAGGACATGAACGCTCTATTGCATGCGGCGTTTCCACCAATGGGCGGAAAAGCACCGCTATCGCGAGCAGCAGCATGACGAACCGCCGACCTTTATCGCGAGGTGAGGGTAGGCACCGAGCCGCAGCTCTTCGCAGCCGAGCCGTGTGGATCGATACGCCGCGAAACAGGCTGTTGGGACGACTGATCATCTCTCCGCTCACCGTGATCGCTTTCGGCAGGCAAATGCCCGCGCGAGCGGCTCATCGATTAACAACGTCATCGAGAGTGCTGCGAAGCGCTTCCGCAGTTTGTGTAGCGACGCACCGGAAGCGTCGCGTCACAAACGCCAGTTGGCGGTTAAGACTGTCGAACCGCGATGAACGAGGCGGTGACGCCGGCCGGCCCGCCGTTATGCGGCTTGGCGCGAATGACGGTCCCGATGAGGGACTGAACTTGATTCACTCCGTTCGGCCACTGATACGCTAGAAAAGCGTAGTAGTCGTATTCCCAGCCGTCTGTCCCTGTGCCGGGGCGCCCGAAGCCCCTGATCTCTGCCGTGAGCGGGGCTTGGCCGGTTGCTGGTCGAATTGTTCCTTCCAAGTCGAGCACCAAATCATTGCCCATGTCAAAGGTGCCGGCCAGGGTCGTGCCCATTGGAGTTTGGAACGTGAAGAGGCCAGCGCCGAACGCCGGCTGATCGGCCGTGTTCAAATAGCTGCGATAGCCCCAAGTGCCGGCGAGCGATGTTCCATTTGCCATGTCGATTCCCTCCTTGAAGGTTGCCAGTATCGGGAATTCTTGTGTCGTGTTTTAAATTCTGCTCGGAATGATGCCCACGCGAGCCCTCGATTCAACGACAACGAACGCCGCCCCGTGCGGCGGCCTACTGGATTTCCGCGCCTCCGACTTCGAGCTGAGCGCCCTCCGCTGTTCCCGGCGCCTTGTCCGGGACGACTTCGACTTTCAATTTCACTGCGCCGGTCGCCAGTTCCTTGGGAAGCGGGAAGCCGTAGCGCCGTGCACGGGAGAAGTCCGCCTTGAACGCGGTGTTCGGAAACACGCCGAACGTGCCGATTTCCTGCTCGCTTCCGTCGGGTTTTTGAACCTTCACAACGCCGCGGATCGCGCCTTTTTGCGGCGGCTGATAGCCGGTGACGTGAACAATGACGCGCGGGGCCGGCTGATCCGCCGCAGCGCCCTGAAGAGGCTTGGCCGGCGTCGCCGTCAGGATCGCGGGTCTGTCAACCGTCGCAAGCAACTGGTCGCCCTCCGCGGCGATAGCGGCGATCAGCGCGATGAGCGCTAGCGCGCACCCCGCACCGATCGTCCATAAGCGGCGAACACTCATGACCTTGATCCCACAGTTGTGTCGCCCGCAAGCCGGATGTGGGGTCAGGCCGAGATGATCGCAACCTCCACGCGGCTCGGCTTGACCGTCCCATTCGCCTTGCCCGCCGGCCTGAGGGCAACCGGCTGGATCTGCACGCGCAGCTTCTCCGGAGGCGTCGCCGCGCTGCCGTAGACGCGCTGGATCGTCGAGGTCAGGTCGATGCCCAGCGACGGCTTCCTCGCCTCCGCACCGCCATGTCCGCCGTGGCCGCCCTGAGGGCCGAAGAAGCCGAACGATCCGACATAGTGACGGTCAGTGGTCGGCGTGTTTGGCGACAGATAATCGCAGTTGAGGAAGACCCGGTACTCGGTGTTGGCGTGCTCCGCGTAGTCGACTTCGCGGAGGAATGCGTAGCAGCGCGCTCCGTTGAGGTATTGCTGGCGGGCATTGGTCAGGCTGAGGGCCTCGAAGCCGCTCGGCGGCGACTTGCGGTGCGCCACCGGGGCGAGCGCGTTCGCATCGACGTCGATCGAAATCTCCAGATATTTGGCCATCGTCGCCGCCGGCGCATTGACCGAAGCGGCGTAGGACGCGACGCCGCTGGGCTTGGCGGTAGCGACATTGGAGACCGCATACAGGCTCTTATACTTGTCGGACTGGGCAACGACCGCTGCCGCCTGACTGGCCGCCGCTGACGGAAGTGCAAGCGGAGTATCGATGTAGGTATAGCCGAGCGGCTCCGGGGTCAGCAGATCCGATACCATCGGCGAATAGGGCGCGCCGTCGGGATTGAGGAAGTTGTTCTGGAACGTCATGCCGCTCCACAGCGGATCGGGGGAATCAGGCCCGCCGCCCTGGGTCCACGTCCACCAGATGCGGTCGATATTGCAGTGATGCATCATGAACAGCGGGTCGAGCGCTGAATTTGCCTGCCCCATGATGCCGCCTACGAATCCGTGGACCAGATCGTGCGGAGTTGCCTCGAGTGTTCCTTCAGTGCCGCAGCGTTCGCAGTTGATCCATGACTGGTCGAGGTTGTTTTGCGCGACGTTGTCTGGCCCGACGGGACGACTGGTGCCGAAGGTCTCGAACGGCGTCTGCACCAAGATCTGATTGATGATGCCGGGCCCGACGGTGCTGTCGGGCAATGAATCCGTCGGCGTGGCATCGCGTTGCTCTTCGAATAGCGGATTCGGTTGCCCGTTGAAGGTCGGCTCGACGAAGGCCGGCGGCATCTGGCGATCCTGGGTCCAGTCCCAATACGGCAGGGCGAATTCGTTGTTGCCGGTCAGTTGCCGCACCGCTCGTTCATACGAGAGCAGATAGGCCCGATGCCAGGGCAGAAAGTACCAGTTGCCATGGGGACAGAGATTGAAAGCGTTGGCGGTGCCATGGATGGCGGCGAAATTCGCCCAACTGACATTGCCGGATGCAGCTTTCAGGAGCCGGACGCCGTCGCGCCAAGTTTGCAGGATCGGATCGTTCGGCGCCATGCCGTGCAGCGAGCGCCGCAACTTCGGCGCCCCTTGCGCCAATGCCTCCATGCCGGTCATGTTGGCGGCGATAATGCCCGCTCCGATAACGCAACCTTGCAGCAAGACCTCTCTGCGTGAAGTTGTCATGACACTTCTCCTGCGTTGGCGTCCCCCTGGCTTCCGCGCTGGCGTCCCCTGTAAGCGTTACTTATAAGTGCATCACAAAATTCCGTCCCGTACAAATAGAAAATTGAAACAGGTAAAATTTTAAAATGAAAGCCGTCCCGCGACCACAAGGAGGCTGTCATAACAGCTGGGAGGGCCCGCAGCGCTGTCGCCATTGGAAATGCGTTGAATATACCAAAGAGCGAATATAGTTTAATGCACAACGGCAAGATGCTAAGCTTCCTGGCAGACTTTTTTAGTTAGTCGCCGCAAATTTGCGAAACCCGCAAATGCTTGGCTTGAGGCACTTGTGATGCAATGTACCCTGGGTAGCTTTCACAGGCAGCTGTCTCGGCCTGACGGACAGCTGTCTCGGCCTGCCAAGGCAGCTTGGGTCCTCGGCATTGGCTTGAGTTTAATTTTGCAGTCTGCAACGGCCGCGGACAGGTCGCCAGAACTTGTCCAGCCGCCAATTTGCTCGGCCGCGACGGCGGGCCAGCTCGTCGGCATCTGTGCCATCAAATCCCTCGGCAACGGGCATAACGAGGTAAAGGTCAACCTGACGGCCGCAAGTGCTCCCATCGCGATTGGCGGCTATGAGGTTGTTACCGAAAACTACAACGGCAATTACTTGACCCCGATCATCGAAGCGATGCCCGGCGACACAGTGTCTGCTCATCTCGTAAATTCGCTGACTCCCAAAGCTCATGACGGCATGATGCATGGAAATGCCAACGATAATCCGACCAATCTTCATTACTTCCACGGAGGAATCGTGTCGCCCAATAACGCCCGGCCCAAGAGCGCGGAGCTGGGCAATGGCGACAATGTCTATGTCCATCTCAAGTCCGGTCTAAACGCGGATGGAAAACCGAACAGCTTCGACTTTGAGGTTCCGATACCCGGCCAGCAGATGTTGGATGCCCGTGTCCTGGAGAGCACGGGCTATATTTCACACCCGCTTGGCCTGAACTGGTACCACTCGCATATGCACGGCATTTCATCCGACCAGGTCATGGGCGGCATGTCGGGTTTGCTCTCGGTTGGCGAAGCCACCGCCAATGTGAAGGCTCTTTGTCAAAAGGATCCGAATGACCAATCCAAATGTCTGAATGACGTGGCAAAGGAAACACGTGACCTGAGGAGCAGGACTAAGGTTCGATATGCACTCCTTCGCGACATTCCCTTGAAAATCACCAAACGTCCCGACCAGGCTGACGGCGAAATGGCGGAGTGGGATCCAAGTCCCGCCGCTCGGGATTTCCCCGCCGATACCCCTTGCGGGGTGTGGAAGCAGGATAACTCCGGATTGGATGTCGATGAGAAACTCCGCACCGGCTTTTGTCAGCGCGATAAAGATTCGGCGTTGCTGTTTACAGTGAACGGCCAGCGATTTCCAACAATGACCGTGGAGGGAGAACAAAACCTTCTCATTCGATTGGGAAATCTCAGTGCCAATGTGCCGTACTGGCTGGAATTGCGCAACGAGGCGGATGGAACGGTTTTACCGCTCACCATACTCGGTCTCGACGGAGTAGTTCCGGCGGCACCCGTTCCTCCAGGGCAGGCGGAGAAACCCGTTCAGGCGATCAACTACGAGGATGTGCTGCTGATGCCAGCCTCGCGAGCAGAAATCTACGTCCGTAACGATGAGAAGTCCCATCCGGCCACTCAAGTCTATATTCTTCAGGCAAAGAAACATCAGATGGGAACGGACGAATGGCCAGCAATTCGGCTCGCACGGATCGAGCTGAAGCCGAATGCCGTTGCGAGCAAGGTTTTGGTAGCCCTGAATGCGCCGGTCGCCAGGATTGCCAGCGAGTTTGCGGCCAAGGCGCTCATCAAGGAGGGCGCGACATTGCCTGACGGATGTGTGCGCGATCTGGATCCAGCATTCCACGAATTCCGCCGCGTAACTTTTTTCCCGGGAGGCACGACATCCGGGGGTATTCAAACCGACTGGAGTATCCTGACCGAAATCGTGCGGCCACAGGGGACAGTCCCAAGCGATGAAGGAAATTACAACTCCGCTGATCCCGACACATCAACGGTGGCCGGGGTTGATGGCGGAGGTATGCCATTCGAAGAATACGTGCAGGAAGATGGGCTCGTTAATTGGAGCAAACGGCATGTGTGCATACACATCGATCATGGCTCTCATCAGGGAAGTCACCAGCAACTTTGGGTCCTCTCAAATGGAACGTCTACCCTGCACAACTTTCATATTCATCAGATGAAGTTCCGCCTGGCCACGAAGACCGAGCTCAGGGAGAAGTATCACATAGAACCGCCAAGTCCTTCGCACGACTGTTCCCCAGCAGCTGGAGTGTGTACGACACCAGACTATAATTTCTATGACGACGAGCAGGTCTCGGGCGACATAGATCCCGGAGCGACGCGTCGCTGGCACGATACCATCCCGGTGCCCCCGTTAGGTAGAGTGTTCGTCGTGATGAGTTTTGACGCCCAGCAACAGGTCGGGAGGTTCGTTTTCCATTGCCACATACTTAAGCACGAGGACAAAGGTCTAATGGCTCCGATCGAGGTTTGGGAGCCGCAGACGGTATCGCTACTGAAATAGATTTAAGACAAAGGAGCGTGAGATGCGAAAATCGTTGAAGGCATTTGTCGTTTTTTGGTTGGCATTTGGGGAGACCGTCATGTGGGTTAGCACCAGTTCGGCGGCTGACACGCATGTGATCCAGTCAACGCCGCAATTTACGTGGACGTATAACGGCCAATCGTCGAAGCCCAATGGCACTCCCCTCATTGTCGATGATTTGAAAATCGGAGACGTGGTCGAATTTCAAATCGCCGGAGCAGTCCCGCACGGAGTTATTACCATCAAACAGGTCGCCAATCGGCCTCCCGCCGACAACGAAACCAAGGACCCCGTATTAGCTTGCGGTGAAGACAAGAGTGCCAAGCCCAATGCGGTGCTCCGCGAGATCGAGTGCGGCGCAGCGTCCAACTTCGGGATCAAGTTCAGGGGAAGCATGAAGCTCGAGGTTCTGGACACGTTTAGGGGCGATACCAGTTTTTGGTGCGTTGTTCATAAGTTCGGAATGACGGGGACCCTCCGGCTCAGGCCGTGAGATTCGAGAACGTGCAGAGTTAATATCGACCAAATGCCGACTTCGACTTCTAGGATAATATTCCTGGTGTCCTGGCCGGCATTGAAGAAAACGTTCAATTATTTGATAATACATCGCTTTCTAGCAACCCAAAACCACGAATACCATCGAGGCTACCAAGCGGAACCATCGCAATTTGGGTTCGAATCCGGCATCGGTCCAATCACTGCAGCGTTGAGCTTTCGCAGCAAGCCAATAGGGGCGCGAATTCTGACTAGCCACGTGAGGTAACGGCTCTTTCATGATGTCGTTTCGATATTCCCTGCAAAACTTTGAGCAGAGTGGGGCGATTCGCAAACTGATAAGCAAACTAACAAAAGCTAGTCAGTTGTCCGAGCAAGGAATCATAATCCTGGGGTCGGGGTTCGAGTCCCTCTCCCGCTACCACGTATCCCCCACTACGGATTGCTTCGGGAAATACTCCCCCTCCGATAAGGGCGGCAAGTTTACCTTTTACCTCAATCTTGAGCTTCCTCCAGTGCCGCAAGCTCGACCTCAACTTGTAGCCGTTGGGCCTTGAGTTCCGCGATGCGTCCACGAGCATCATCCCCTTCAATGACCTGCTTGACGACCAGGTCGATATTGCGCTGGCGTTCGCTCTCGATCCGGTCCCGCTTCCCCTCGAGCTTTGTGCGCGTGGAGGTCGAGCTAGCGGCTAACCGCTGCCGCTCCTCGTTGTAGTACCTCACGGCGGTTCGTCTCGAACAACCTAGGCCGCCCGCTGCAGTGGCGGTCGCTCCCACTTGCCCTCCACCGCGGCTTCCTTCGGCCAGTAGAGGCGCATAATCATGGAGAACGGCCCCTTTGGCGCGGGCAGCCAGTTGGCTTCGTTGTCCTTGCCTGGGGATTCGTTCTGAATGTTCAGCGTCAGCCCGCCGTCGGCATCGCGCTTGAGCTGCGGCAGCATCGGTGAATTGATCAGATAGCGGTTGATCGGGTTGGCCACCAGCAGGCTCTGCGGCTCGTCATACATCGTCAGCGACCAGAACGCGTTGACGGGTGGCAACTGGCCCGGCGCGAAGCGCATGGTGTAACGGCTGGCGCCGTCCAGCTTCTGCTTCGTCGCATCCACGTAATAGGCCGGATACATCGCCTCCTGCTTCGAATTGCCGTAGATGCCGAGCACGGCGGCGCCCATCCGGTAGAGATAATTGTTCTTCAGGTACTGCCGCGTGCCGAAGACGTCGCCGGAGGCCAGCTTCCTCTCTTCAAAATCTTTCTTCAGGCCGGCGAAGGCAACCCAGGCGTCGGCCATGCCCTGCTCGATGGCCGTCTTCATCTCGGGCGAGAGCTTGCTCGCGTCGAAGGCCTTGCCCGCGCCAACGCTGATTTTGGCGAAGCGCGCCATCAGTGCTTTCTCGGACGGGACCGTCGGGCAGAGCTGCAGCACGAAGTTCAGGATGTTGAAAAACTGCAGCGATGTCTTCTCTTCCGCGGGCGTCAGCGGTTTGATGAAATCAATGGGCGGTGCGGCCTTGGGTGCAGGCTGGCCGAGAAACGCGGAGAGCGGCTGAACCTTGTAGCCGGCCTGGACCTTCTTCACGTTGTCGATGTCACCCGGGCTGAAGAGCTGCGTGCGATACGCGGGGAACGCAAGTTCGGTCTCGCAGCGAAAGACCTTCTTGATGCCCTTGGGCGCGTCACCCTTCCATCCAGGCCCGGCGAGCAGGAAGCTGCCGCCTCCGTTGCCGGTCGTGCGGGTGCCGATGTAGTCGAAGTTGAAGGTGTAATAATCGATGAGCTGGATGGAGAAATAGCGCTCCTTTTCGATCACCGGCACGGTGAGCACGATGGGCTCGGAGCGCAGGTCCGCGCCGATGAAGGAGTACAGCGTGTCCGAGTTGGGAGTCTGGATCGCCTTGTCCGCGGGCGAGAAGAGTTGTGTGGCGTTCCAGATCTGGTTAAAGGACCCCTTGTATTCCGGGTTTATTTTATCCATCCAGTAGGCGTGCTGGATGCGGTAATTGTCCACGATCGGGAAGCCGTAGATATAAGCCCCCTTGGCGAGGGTGCGGGCTTCCGCGGGACTGAGGCCGGCCTGGGCGTGGGCCGCTGCGAAATGGAGTGCCGGAAGCAAGGCAACTCCACCGACAAATCCTCTTCGCGTGATGGTTTTCATGAGTCCGGACCTTTCATTTCGTTCGTGTCGAACTTGCTGACTCAGTAGCGGATCTATGAAACCTTCTTGATGCCGGGCGGCTGCCAGGTGCCATTGCCCGGCGGCAGGATCGAAGGGGCTTCGGTCTTCGGCCAGTACAGGCGCATGACGAGGTAGATTTCGTCATTCGGCGCCGGCAACCAGTTGGCTTCCCGGTCGGCGCCGGGGGAATCCTTCTGGATATGCAGGGTGAGAGAGCCATCCGCATTCTTCTTCATGCCGGGCAGCATTGGCGAGTTGATCAGATAGCGATTGATCGGATTTTCGATCAGCAACTGCGTCTTGCCGTCATACATGGTCACAGACCAGAAGGCCTCCACGGGCGGATACTGCCCGGCGGCAAAAGTGATCGTGTATTTGTGCTTGGAGCAATCGAGCACCTCGCCGTCGGCGAGCGTTTTGGTCAACGGGTAGACCGCCTCTGCGGCGTCGTTGCCATAGATGCCGCCCTTGGCGGCGGCGGCCCGCTTCAGCCAGTCGCCGCTATAGAACAGCCGGTCTCCGAACAGCGATCCAACTTTCCACCCGTTGATGTTCTTGCTGCCTTCCGCGAGGTACTTCACGACTTTCTCCTCGCCGTCTTTCATGCCGAGTCCGACTTCGAGTTTGTGGGTGAGCGGAAGGTCCTTGAAGTCGAAGGTCTTGCCCGCGCCAACGCCGATGCGCGCCAGCTTCTCGCGAATGGCGCGTTCTTCCGGCCCTGCTGGTGCAAATTGGAGCGCAAAGTCGAGATATTCGAAGAAGTTCTTCTTCACGAGTTCCGCATCGGCCTTGGGAAAGTCGATCGCAGGCGCCGCCGGCGGCGCGGGTTGCTTGAGATAGGCCGACAGCGGCTGCGCCCTGTAGCCGTCCTGAACCTTTACGACATTGGGCATATCCGCCGGATTGAAGAGCTGCGTGCGAATGGCCGCGAAAGCAAACTGCGTCGAGGACGCAAAGACCTTCTTGATTCCGGATGGTGTGGCGCCCTGCCAGTTCGGCCCAACGACCATATATTCTCCGGCGTCGCTGCCGGTCGCGCGGCTGCCGATGTAACCAAAATTGAACGTGTTACCGTCGATCAGCTGCACCGTATAATAGCGGGTCTTCTCCACGGCCGGCACCGAAACAACCATCGGCTCGGCGCGCAGATCAAACCACAAAGTAGAATATGGCGTGTCGCTGTTGGGTGTCACGACAGCGGTATCTTTGTATGTTGCGACATACGCCAGATTTTTGATCTGGTTGAACGGCGCCTTGAACTGGCTGTTCTTCGTGTCCACGGAAAACTCGTACATGACCGCGTAGTTCATCACGACGGGAAGGCCGTAGATGAAGCCTTCCTCGGCGATGGCCTTGGCCTCAATGAGATTGGGCCATTCGGCTTTCGTTTGAGCGCTTGCTGGAACAGACTTCGCTGTCGTGGCCACGATTGCAGCAAGTGCGGCCGAACGAAGAAGATCGCGTTTCGTAATCATATCAACATTCCCTTTGTCTTCACGGCTTGGGCTCGAGCGCGTATTTGATTTGTGGATTTCTGGGCACGCGCGGGATCACGGTAATGATCCCGCGCTGCCGTTTGGCGTCGACGCTACTGCGACGCCACGATCGCCGGCGGCTGCCAGGTGCCGTTGCCCGGGGGCAGCGCCGACGGTGCTTCGGTCTTCGGCCAATACAGCCGCATCACCAGATAAATCGGGCCGTTCGGCGCCGGCAACCAATTGGAGTCCTTGTCGGCGCCGGGTGAATCTTTCTGGACGTACAGCGTGAGAGAGCCGTCCGCGTTCTTCTTCATGCCTGATAGCATCGGCGAGTTGATCAGATACCGGTTGATCGGGTTTTCAATCAGCAACTGGCTCTTGCCATCATACATGGTCACCGACCAGAACGCGTTGACAGGCGGAAGCTGTCCGGCGGGGAAGCTGATCGTGTATTTGTGCCTGGAGCCATCGAGCACGTCGCCGTTGGCCAGATTCTTGGTAAAGGGGTACACAGCTTCCACGGCGTCGTTGCCGTAGATGCCGCCCTTGGCGGCAGCCGCCCGTAGCAGCCAGTTGCCGTTGAAAAACTGCCGATCCCCGAAGAACGATCCGATATTCCACCCGTTGATATTCTTGAAGCCCTCCTTAAGGTATTTGTCGACCTTCTCCTCGCCGTCTTTCATGCCGAGCTCGATTTCAAGTTTGTGAGTCAGCGGGAGGTCCTTGAAATCAAAGGTCTTGCCGGGTCCGACGCCAATGCGGGCGAGCTTGGCGCGGATTTCCTTTTCATCCGCCGTGGCTGGCGCGAACTGCAAGGAAAAGTCGAGATACTCAAAGAAGTTTTTCTTGACCAATTCCTTATCGATCTTGGGGAAGTCCACCGCGGCGGCGGCGGCGACCGTCGTGGGTTGCTTAAGATAGGCCGAGAGCGGCTGCGCCTTGTAGCCGGCCTGGACCTTCTCCACGTTGGGCATATCGTCCGCGCCGAACAGCTGGGTGCGATAGCCTGCGATGGAGAATTGGGTCGTGGACTGGAACACCTTCTTGATGCCGGGCGGCGTTGCGCCTTTCCAGTCGGGGCCGACCACCATGTAGTCGCCTGGCTCGGTCCCGGTGGCGCGGCTGCCGATGTAGCCGTAATTGTAGGTGTTGCCGTCTTCGAGCTGCACCGCGTAATAGCGGCTCTTTTCCACCGCCGGCACCGACAGCACCATCGGCTCCGCGCGCAAATCCATCCAGAGGAAGGAGTAGGGCGTATCGCTATTGGGCGTGACGATCGACGTGTCCTTGTAGGTGAAGACGCGCGCTTCGTTCTTGATCCGGTTGAACGGCGCCTTGAATTGCCCCGAATTCTTGTCGACCGAATACTCGTACATGACCGCATAGTTCATCACGATCGGCAGTCCGTAGATGAAGCCTTCCTCGGCGATCGCCTTGGCCTCGCGGATGTCGGGCCATTCGGCTTTGGCCTGCGCGTGCGCCGGGACAGCCTTCGCCGCCGTGACAGTGATTGCGGCCAACGCCGCGGAGCGGAGAAGATCACGTTTCGTCAGCATCGGGAGGTTCCTTTTCCTTATCGGCGAGCGCTCGGGCCCGCGTGCGGCTACTTCCGGAACTTGAGGTCGTGAAAGCTATCCACGCTCGCTGCGGGCGACTATGCAAAATCGAACAATTTGCGAGCCCGTCAGCGATTAAAGACCAATTGCGAGAGCAAGATCGGGAAGTGAATCAGTTTCCGGTCTCGCCGTCCGAATTTGCATAGGCAGACGATTATTCCGGTTCGTATAGATGCAAGCCTCGTATCCGCGCGATTGGACTTCACCTTGATTGGCGAGCCGGGCAGGGCCCGCAGAAAGCGATCGATCATGAATCGTCTTGGGAAATTGGCGTGCGTGACAATGCTTTGGCTCGTCGGCCCCGCCCTGGCGTTCTCCCAACAGCCGCCGCCGGGCGTGCAGGCGGGCATGCTGACTTGCAACCTTGCACCCAGTATCGGCCTGATCGTCGCCGAAAGTCAGCGAATGAGCTGCCGCTTTGCGCCAAACGGTCCGTTCCCACCGCAGAACTATAGCGGAGTGATGAATACGGTCGGGCTCGAGCTTGGGATCAGCGCCGGTGGCGTGATGGCGTGGGGTGTATTCGCGCCGACCGGAGGGGCGCCGATCGGGGCGCTGGCTGGCGAATATGTGGGTGCAAGCGGCGACATCGCGGTTGGAGTGGGAGTCGGAGCCAATGTCCTATTTGGCGGTTCAAACCGTACGATTGCCCTGCAGCCGCTATCGGTCGAGGGGCAGGCGGGCCTGAACGTTTCGCTGGGCGTGTCGGGGCTTACGCTGGCTCTCGCACCGTGACGCCATGACGGGCCTCGTAATCAGTCTGTGGCCTCGATGGTTGCGGGTAACGATCGTGGGGCTCTTGACCGCCGCCGTCGTTGGCGGCGGATGGTTCTGCTATCGCTACTTTGCCAAGCCGGTTTATTTGACGGTGGCCGCAGGATCCGCCGACGGCGAGGCTCTAGCGCCGATCTCGGCAGTATCCGCGCGCCTGACGGCATCGAACGCCCAAATTCGATTGAAGGTCGTCGACACCGGCACGTCGGCGAAAGCATCCGAAATGCTCGCCGCGCACAAAGCCGACCTTGCCATTGTTCGCGGCGATACCCGCGGTCTCGCGGATGCAAGGAGTGTGCTGCTTCTGACCCACGGCGTGGTTCTGCTCGTGATGCCCTCGGCTGCGAGCGCCGAAAGTCTCGGCGATCTGCGCAATACGACGATCGGCGTCATTGGAGGAGCGATCAATCAGCCGGTGGTTGAAGCGCTGAAGCAAGTGTATCAGTTCGACCGCGCCAAGGTCACCTTCCAGGATGTCGCCATAACCGACGGTGCGGCCAAGCTTTCATCCGGGCAGGTCCACGCGCTTCTTGCGGTGGTGCCTCTTACCGAGAAATACCTCGCGAAAGTCAGGCAATTCTTTCAGAAAGGCGAGGCAAAGGGATCGGCGCCAAAACTGATCGAAATCGCCTCTGCCGGGGCTGTCGCGAATGTCGCGCAATATTACGAAAGCTACGACATTCCAAAGGGTACTTGCGGGGAGCGCCGCCCGTTCCTTCGGACGATCTGACATCGCTGCGCGTTTCATACTTTCTGGTCGCCAACAAGTCCGTGAATGCCGACGATATCACCGACCTGACGCAATCCCTGGTCGACGTCCGACGGGACTTGTTGTCGCAATATCCGATACTGGCGCAGGCGGCTGCGCCGAGCACCGATGCCGACGCGTTGATTCCCATTCATCCGGGCGCGGCCACGTACTACAACGGAAACCGGCAAAGCTTCCTCGATAAATATGATGACAAACTCTATTACGGGTCGTTGCTGCTGGGGTCGCTGATCTCGATCATCATTGCCGCGTGGCGCTTTGCCGGCTCGGGGATTGCCTCTCAAAGCATGCTCGAACCGCTGTATGAGCTCGGCAATGAGATCAAGGGCGCGAGCAGCGAGGCGGAACTGAAAGAAATCGAGAAGCGGATCGATGACATGCTGAAGGCAGAACTCGCCAGGAACGCGAACGGCGAGGGCGCCGACAGCGCCGACATGGCCGCCCTGGGTCTTGCAGCCCACCGGCTTCAGTATCTGATGAGCCACCGCCGGACCCTGCTTCGCGGTGGATCGGCTGGCGCGGAAGCTGTGCAAATCAACTAACGCACGGACTGGGCGGTCAATCGCTGGAAGAACGCCAGGAAAACACCGCATCCTTTATTTGGATCAATGAAGGCGGCGGCTGTCTCTTGGCAGCCGTGTCAGCTTTCTCCCCTCGTCGAGCAAGCCGCGCCAGCCAGATCTCGCCGTCGGTGTAATAGGGATCGCCTTCGCCGTTACGCCCGTTCAGGGTGGGGCCGATTCCCTTCATTTGATAGATGCTCGTGACCATCTGCGCCTGGTTTATTCCGTCGATCAGCTGGTCACGTTCCTGGTCGATGTTGGGCGCGATTTTATGCGTCACCTGGCCGGTGTCGCGGCTTAGGGTGACCCCGCTGTCGAAACTGGCCGACCCAAGCCACACAGGAGATGCATCGGCCCCGCTGGTGAGGACCAGCCATAGTCGGACGTGCTGCCGGCGATCGGCGCTTGCTCCGTGGGGTTTTTCAAATGCGAGATCCTCACGACGCCCCTCGAAAAAGAGCGGACTGACTGGCGCGTCCTTGTAAGGGCGATCGAGCACGACGCTGCCAATGATTTCCAGGCTCGTCCGCAACGTAATTGGATCCGCGGGATACCACGCGGCCGCGTGAAATGTAGATATGACGTCTTCGCGGGTGCCGATAAGGCCAACGTTAATAGGGCCTCCCGGAATTCCCTGCGCGTTCGCAGTCAGAAACGTCCGTTTTGCGAGTCCGGGTTCATGCTCAACACGCGACCAGGTGGCGGGCAAAATCAGGTAGCTGACGGTGACGTAGCAAACGATCACCGTCGCCAGCGCCACGACGTACCGATTTCGAAATCGCAGACCGATACTCACTGGTCTAACCCTGCATCAGAGCGAGCTCGTCGCTATCGATAGATGACGCCGCTCCCTGTTCGGAACGATGTCCTTACTTGGTTACGATCCGGCGCGTTGGCGTCACCGTGCTGGTGGGAGCCATCGGCGAGATCGAGAACGTCAACCACGTATTCCATCCCGCCGGCCGATTGGCCGCGTCGAATTCGCCATACCCTTTCAGGTTCAGATATCCCTGCGTGTCTCCCACCGGAAACAGGTACCCGATCTGGGGGCCGACACCGATGACACGTGACCGGAATCCACCCAAGATCGGGTGCTGACCAAAATCGTCCGTGACCTGCTGATACGCATATCCGACGAGGCCGACGAAAACCTGTTTCGAGAGAAACTGCGAAGCACCCCAATCGACGTGAAAATCGATGCCGTTCTGGTATTGCGTGTCCTGGTTCTTGAAATTGCAGGTGAAGCCCGCGACGGCTGAAAATTCGTGCCCGTCGCCGGATTAAAATAGGTATAGCCGCCACCGCCATCGATGGCAGCATGACCGATGCCAAGATTGGCAAGCCGCGCCGGATCGTAGGCACCGACCGGAATGTCTCCCGTCAGATAAGTCATGAAATTGTGTACGCCCGCGTTCCACTTCAGCGTCGCCTGCGGATAGAGGTCGCCGACGGAGGTGATCGAATCTCCAATGTTCCCCGTGCGGGTTGTCGCAAATGGTCCAATCCCCGCCGTCAGCGTCCCATTAATGGAGGCAGCCGACCGCCCGAGCAGGCCGGTTACGCCAATGGCCAATTGCCCGCCCAGCACCGGCGTCGCAAACGTGTAGGTCGGGTTGAGCAGCAGGAGATCGGCCTGCGCATTCAAATTTGCATTGAAGCTGACGTTCACTGTCGGCGAGAACCTGCCGATTTGAATTTCTCTTGCCGCGGCTGCGGCGCCAAACGCCGATACGGTGGTATGATAGTAGACCTCGGCCATGGACCAGCCCGGCACTTGGGGAGTTGCCGCAAGGCTGCTGAAACGTCCGGGAAGCCAATAGGAAACGCCGCCTTCGTCGGCGTATGCGGCGTCGGATAAGAATCCGAACATCGCCGTGGCTACGCCGATAGCTGGGTGAATGAGCCGATGACCAGACTTCCGTTCGGATATGCAGCGCGTCATCTGCTTGCTCCCCTTGTCCGGGAATCTCTGAGAATCACAATGTATCGATCAGCGATTGGATGTCTCGCCCTAAGGTAGCGACCTGCAAATTCGCGCCTGCATGTTGCTCTAGGGCCACGTTGGAGATGCACGATGATCACCCGCAGAAAGCAGGAATTGGCAGGACGGCTGACCCCGTTGGCTGTGGGAAAGTCTTGGTCCGGGATGCGTGGTGCAGCGTTTGTGAAGGACTCTCGCCGAACACCTTCCGGTATTCTACCGAAAAGCGTCCCAGCTCCACGAAGCCAAAACCGGTTGCAATTTCTGTGACAGTTACGCCTTTGCAGTCTGCGGATAAAAGGGCCCGTCTTGCCTGAGACAGTCGCGACATTCGAAGATGCCGGCATGGCGGAAGGCCGTGGATTTTGTGAAATGCCTTGCGAAGCGTTCGCTCGCTTACCTCAAGGGTACGGCACAAGACCGAAATGTGCAGCGGTTCGTCCAGATGTGCGAGAGCCAATCTCTCCGCCTGTTCGACGAGATCGCTGCACGGGTTGCTTTCGCGAGTGAATGGCGTTTCCGCCACGATTGCAAGCCACTGATGAATGTTCATCGGAAACGCCTGAACGCGGGAACATGGAGAAATGACGCAACCGGGCACAAGGCACCACAATCTGGCGTTCGAGCGATATTGTCCTTTGGGGCAATCGGGGGTTGTCAGCAGCGCACGCAGCCGTACACGGAGACGAGGGTGGGGATGTAAACAGCCTGTGCGAGGCCTTTTGCGCCAGCTCAGGCCGGGGGCGCCAGCAAGCCTACTCGCTCCGCAATGGAGACCACCTCCGCAAACGATTGAACCCGCAGCTTCTGCATCACCATATGCCGGTGAGCCTTGACGGTTCGTTCGGACGTACCAAGCAGATGGGCAATTTGCTTGTTCAGTTTGCCGCGGACCATTAGCGCAAATACCTCAGCCTCGCGTGGGGTCAGAGCGGAGACAAGAGATCTAAGGGAATCAAGCAGGTCCTGGCTCTGCCGTATCGCGGCAGAGCGGACAAGTGCGCGTTCAATCGCCTCTAGTAATGTCTGCTTGGATACAGGCTTGGAGAGGAAGTCTTCCGCGCCGGCCTTGATAGCGCGGACGCTGGTGGGGATATCTCCATGGCCGGTCATGAAAATAATTGGCCAGTTCTGCGACAGCTTGGAAAGTTCATTCTGAAGCTGCAGACCGCCAACAGTTGGCATTTTTACGTCGAGAACAATGCAGCCGGGTTTGGCGTTGTCGATGGCGCGCAAGAAGCTCGTCGCGGATTCATATTCCGCGATCTCGTAACCGGAAACTTTCAATAATCGCGAAATCGCTTTCCGAAACGAGGCGTCGTCGTCCACGACATGAACTATAGGCGTGCCAGTCATGGTTTTCCGCCCTAAGCTAAAAGGAGGCCGGCCCGCCAAAAGCATGTCCAACAGCAGGCGCCGCCGCGCAGCGGTAAACAGTGCCGAGAAATGGAGTCGTGCGGTAGACGTGGGAAATAGAACGCCAGCCACCCAAGAATAACTTAGCTTCAAGCGAACCGTCAACGTGAGCTGTTTTGCTCAGATTCCGACCGGAACGATAATCCCATAAGCCAAATGGAGCGGGCGATCTTGCATCGCGACGGCAGTCGCAACCGCAAAACACGGCTCAACGGCGGCTACAGGTACGCGGTATAGGCGCTGATCCAGACCAGAATCGAGGCGAGGAGGCCGATAACTCCCGCTTTCTCGGAAAATGCTGTGGCATTTCCGGACATTCCCAGCCGGAGTGAATCGCGGCCCATTTCATCCGGAATGGAAAGCTGTGCCGGAAAGGCGGTTGCGCCGCCGAGCGCATTGGTTCGCGCGAGCGTTCCGGATACCGCTACTTGTCCCTGTCCGACGCCCTTCGGAATTACCGTGATTCTTGCGTGATAGATGCGGCCCGGGGCATTGTCGAAAACGATATCGACGGGAGCGCCGATCTTGACTGTCTGGAAGCCGTTCTGCGAGAACATTCCGACAATTATGATCTCTTTCTCGACAATAAACGACATCGCCGAGTGGAATTGCAATGCACGATCGCCGACAGTCAGCGCCACGACCGTCACGTAGCCGTCGGCGGGCGCACGAATCGTGGTCTGTGATAACTCCCACTCGGCATTCTCCAGCTGCGCCTGGATCTGTGCAACGGTGGTGTTGACACCCCCGATTTCGGAATCCATGGCGAGCTTGGCACTCTGCTGCGTCGCCTTGGCCGCGTTGAGTTGCGCCGTCACTGTCTCGTATTGAACCTGGGTATCCTGCTCCTTGAACTCGGTGTTTGCGCCCTCCGTCGCAAGCGTCTGAATATCGGCGAGACGCTTCGTGTTGTACTTGAGCTGGGCGGTTAGCCCGGCGACATTCGCGGTCGCCTGCTCATAGTTCGATTTCAATATTTGGGTCTGTTGTCGCGCCGCGGCCAGCGACGCCTGCAACTGGGTAACTTTGTATTGGAATGGCGCTGGATCGATTTGAAACAGAACATCGCCGGTCTTCACGAGCACGTTCGTCTCGACCGGAATAGCGATGATCTGACCGGTCACATTCGGTGTCACCTCGACGACCTTGCCGGTCACTGTGACCCTGCCCGCTGGCGTGAGGTAATTAAACAGCGCGAGAAACGTCGCAAGAATAAATGCGCCAATGAGAACCGATATCGTCCCCGATAACCAGCCCCAGCGCACCAGCTTCATTTTCGCGAACACGAGCCACAGCGCGCCGACGTAAAGGCACAGGATGATGACCACGGCGCAGCCCCGTCATTGGTTGATGCCACGCCTCTATTTGCGTGGAGTTCGTTAGCCCGCGCTATGCAAAATCGGCGCGGCGAGCGTCTGTTCTCGTGTGTTCGTCCTATATTTTTATGTCTGCACGTTTTTGCATAGTCGGTGCCGCAGGGCTTTTTCATAATCGCCAGCAAGCGCGGCCTTCCGCGAAAGCGATTTTCAAGAAAAGTTCACCCGAATTCCTGACAGGAGAAGCAGACATGAAGAGTGTAAAATTGGTTCGGATCGCCGGGCTGCTCGCAGTGACGGCAATGCTGGTGGGCGGTGCGGGGGCGGCCTTCGCTCAAACTGTGGGAACGGCGACCGCTCAAGGTGCTCCGGCACCTTCTTCCATGAAGACCATCGGCGCTCCTTCCGCTGCCGCCAAACCCGAAATCGTGCCTTCGCTGTTCGTGCTCAACTCCCGCGGCGCGACGTTGCAGGGAGATACGCTGACGTTAACCGGCGTGATGCCCAGCTCCATCATATTTGCGGATCGTCCGGTAAGATCGGCAGGCCACCAGCCCACCGCGGATGTCATCGCGGAATGGGGATCGGGCGACGACAGCTTTGCCAAGAATCCGCCGAACGCAACCGTGTCCGTCTTCGGCAAGGATGGCTTGGTGAAGGATGCCGTCGTGGTGCTGAAGAATCCGAAGCTCGACGGCGACAAGCTGACGTTCAACGTTCAGACCCTTGAAGGCGATCTCAACGGTGGGGATGGAGCGGCAGCAATCTTCATCGACATCATCGGCCGGCCGTTCACGCCGATGTCGTTTGCCGGGGTTGCACGTCGTTCGGCGTTTCGCGGCGCCATGTATGCCGGCGCCGTTGGAGCGGCTGCATATGCTGCGCCCTATGCCCGTCCGGCTTGCGGCTATTACCCCTATCCGCCCTGTTACTGACACGAGGGAGACGGGGGAGGCGCGCTTCCCCCGATTTCAATTGGATAGCGCAACGGAGTGTATGGAACGAAGCCGCAGATAACAACTGCACACGTCAGAAGAGGAGTGTTCGGCATGTTCCGAGGAATTCTGCGGCTGACCGAGGCGCTTATGGGTATATGGAACCCGCCGCCGGACACGCGGGGGCAAGGAACGGTGGGTCAGTCGGCTCAGTAAAGTCGACCGCTGCGTCGACGCTTGAGCGCCGGCGCTGCAAAACTGCAGAATCACAGGAGAGAATGGCGATGCATAGGTCCTTGATACTCGCGACAATACTTTTGACGACAGCAATTCAAACCGCACGCGCGCAAGTGGATCTGAGCACGTATGCCGACGCCAACGGATTTATCAATGTTCAGAAATTGACATGCGCCCAATTGGCTGGGACGTGGCAAGGTGACGCCGACATGCTGACGACCTGGTATAGCGGCTGGTACAATGGACTCGCCCGCAAGCACTATCTGGACCTCAAGAAGGGAAAAGAAGCGGAGCATGAGATCATCGTCTATTGCAAGGCCAATCCCGATCAGTTGATCATCGAGGCGATTGCGGTCGTGTTCAAGGATATGCGCGCCAAGCTCGGGATCGAGATGAAACCCTGAGAATTGAAGGCTGAGCTTACGCATCAGCCACCCGCGAATATCTCTTTGCGCTCAATTTTCGCTTAGCGTCGTGGTGTCGCGTTGTGCAGGATCAGATTTGCAAGGGCGGTAAAACCGCTCGCTAGTGCTGGTCATCATGGGTTCAGTATGCAGTAAAATCAGGAGCACCTTTCTTGCAGATCCACGCAAAATGCTAACGATTGTGTGCCATGCGGACCATCGCTGTTGTTGAAGACAATCCGAGCATGCTGCAAGGTCTCAATCGCCTTTTGTCAGCGCACGGATTCCGCGTGCAGACATTTACATCGGCGGAATTGTTTCTTGACGACATCGCCAAATGCGAGGCGGAGTGCCTTCTTTTGGACATTCATCTCGGCGGAATCTCGGGCATCGACTTGAAGCGGCGATTGACTTCATCAGGCAGGAATCTGCCCGTCATTTTTATGACCGCGATCGATGACGAGGCCACTCGCAAGGAGGCCTTTGACGTTGGCTGCGTTGCGTACCTGAAGAAGCCTTTTTTGGCAAAATTGCTCATCGATGCAATCAATGCCGCCGCGTGACGAAATCTTTTTGTGGCTGGCCGACTACCGAAAACCAACCGAAAACACTGCTGCCCATCCTGCCGAATCTGTACCGGGTATTGTTTGCTCTCGGCCCCCAAGTGACATATTTCCGAAGCGTCAGTGTCATTGACGGTAATCTTTGCCGGCATTGCGGCGGTGCAACTACGGCGCGCATTCTAAGCGGATTTTGTTCCCAGTTGCCAGGAATTCGAATAGAATACGGCGATCCAGCCAGACGTCGCTAAAGAACATTTCCAGATTCCCGCATACTCTTTATCGGCTTCGCTTAAACATGGTATTCTCGGTACTTCTGAGTACGGTTGTGTTGTTTTTCGCCTTGACCGGCGCGGCGTTCTCCGAGCCGAAGCGAGTCCTGCTCCTGCATTCGTTCGGCCCCAATTTTGCGCCGTGGAACGAGTACGCACGAGCCGTCCGGGAAGAACTGGGACTGCAATCAAAGGAGCCTATCGATATCTTTGAGGCGTCGCTTGCAACCGCGCGTTCCGCCGACAAGGAAGAGGGTCCATTCGTCGAATATCTGCGCGCTCTCTTTTCCAAAGACCAGCTCGATCTGGTCATTACCATCGGCGCTCCGGCGGTAAATTTCCTTCAGCAGCATCGATCCCAGCTGTTTCCCTCTGTACCTGCCGTGCACACCGGTCTGGAACAACGGCGCGTTCCCGTCAGTACGCTTACAGCGAATGACACCGTCGTTGCCGTCTCGGTCGATCTTACCAATGCAGTCGGGAGCATGCTGCGGCTCGTGCCGGAAACCGCCAGCGTTGCCGTCGTGATTGGCGACTCGCCCACCGAGAAATATTGGCTGGGGCAAATGCGGGAAGCCATTCGACCGTTTGAAAATCGCGTGGCGTTTACGTGGTTCAACGAGCTGTCATTCGAAAGGATGCTGCAGCGCGCTGCGGCACTTCCACCACGGTCCGCAATCTTTTTTGTGCTGCTGTCGATCGATGCGGCAGGGGTCGCGCACGAGGAAAGCAAGGCGTTGGTCCGTCTTCACGCCCTCGCCAACGCGCCCATGTTCGCTCCTTCCGATGAATTTTTTGGCCAAGGGATCGTTGGTGGGCCGCTCACCACAGTCGCGAATGTGGGTCGGGAGGCCGCCCGCGTCGCAGTGCGGATCCTCGGCGGGGAGCCGGCAGCCAACATCAAGACGCCTCCGATCGAATTTGGAACGCCGAAGTTCGACTGGAGGGAGCTGAAGCGCTGGAATATCAGCGAAAGCCGGCTACCTGTGGGGAGCGAGGTGCACTTTCGCGAACCGGGTCTGTGGGAGCAATATCGGCCGCAGGTGACTGCCGTCGTGGCCGCTCTGCTGCTCCAGGCCGTGATAATTTCCTGGTTACTGGTCGAGCGGCGGCGGCGCTATTTCGCCCAGGCGGAAGCAAGCAGCCGACGCCGGCAGGTTGTTCGCTTGAACCGGTTTACGACTGCAAACGTGCTGTCTTCGTCCATCGCCCACGAACTCAACCAGCCGCTGGGAGCGATTCTGAGCAATACCGAAGCCGCGCAAATGTTGCTCAAGGCCAGTCCGCCTGATCTCACTCAGATTGGCGAAATCTTGTCCGACATTGTCCGGGATGAACAGCGCGCGAGCGAGATCATTCTTGGCCTGCGGAATTTATTGAACGATAGAAAAGAGGCCGATCTGCGGGCGCTCGATCTGAATAACACGGTTCCGGAGTTGGTCAAAATTGTTACTCCTGAGGTAGCCAAGCGGGGAGTCATACTGCGCATTGCGCTTACGCCCGACGCATTGCCGGTCCGAGCCGACCCGATCCACATGCAACAAGTGATAATGAACCTCGTCATGAACGGTATGGACGCCATGGAAGGAGCGCCTGGGCCCCGCAACTTGACGATCAGGACCCGCCGAAATGCGGAGTACGACGTCGCCGAAGTAAGAATATCGGATTCGGGAAAAGGCATTCCCGAGGACAATTTGACGATCATCTTCGATGCATTCGTGACCACGAAGCCGCAGGGGACGGGGTTGGGTTTGCCGATCGCGCGCACGATCGTCGAAAGTTACGGAGGCACCATCTGGGCCGAGAATCGCCATCGCGGTGCGGTGTTTAGCTTCACGATCCCGTTGGCCAAAGCGCAAGCGGGGTGATCTACCCCGCGAACGTTGGCCCCAACGAGGTCGTTCCACAATCCGGGAGGCCGTGGCCATCCCATGCGGATTGGATGAATTCCCGAGCGGCTTGTCGCGCAAGTATCCGGACCAGCGTGAGCAATTATGGCTGTTTCGCCGCTACGACAGCTTCTCTTGCCTTGGCGACGATCCGGTCTCGGGTCAGGGGGCGACATCGGGCACCAACCTTACAAGGAGTTCGGAGCCGGCTAGCTGGATGGCGTAGATTTCCAGAGTGCGCCGGCCGATGAAGCGGAGGGCGCCGGCTATGGCTTCTGGCGGTTGGATGCGGCTCGGGCCGCGCAGGAACAGACACAGGCTCGCGGACCAAACGCCGATGCCGAAAATGAAGGCGGCGAACTGGATCTGAGGAAACGAGTATTCCCCTTGTTCCTGCCAGACGCAGACGACCACGGCGGCAAAGCAGGCCAGCAGTCGCATTAGGCCCGCGTTCTCCTTCATCGCGGGCGCGGGCGGTGCCGAGCTTTGGGCTGGGCCATCCACGTCGGTAGCTGATCTGCTGTCGACATACATGCGTTGGCATGAGCCGAACAGGGCCCACAGCCATCCCTCCGAGCCGTAATCGACAATCTTGGCCGCTATCGACAATACCGCCAAAAGTGCGGAAACGAGGAAGGCGAAGGCGGCCCAACCGTGACGTTGCAAAAGGATTTGCACGTAGGGCCGTGCACTTCGGACGAGTGCGAAGCTCAAAAGAATGTTCGGTGCTACCCAGGTCCAATTTGCGTTCCAGCTTTCGAGCAGAGTCAAGATGACACCGAGCCAGATCCAGTGGAGCGGGACGGTCCTGGTCTGCGCGTAGCCGATAAGGAAGAAGAACGTCGGAGCTGCCAAGCGCCCCAAAACGCTCCACCAGCGGTCGTCTTCCATGAAGAAGTGGCCGAAATGGTCAACCGCGACCAAAATGATTGCCGCGGTTTTCAGCCAGTCGGTGTTGTCAACGAAGCGAGATGTTTGCGGATTTCGATGAGATGTGCTCGTCAAATGAATAGCGTCGTACATTTCGGTGCTCAAACTTGTGCTCGTTGAGCGTTACTTGCAGCGGTCCACGAGGACAACTAATGACCGAAGCCGTCCCGCATCCTAAGTTCGTAACCACTTTGCCGCAACCGTGTTTGTGAACACGATTCGAACGTGTGACCTTTGCCTATGAGGGCAACGCTCTTTCTGGGAGCTCGTAGCGCTGGCCTGAAAGACGGTTAAGGGACACGATGTGTGGAACTGCATCTTGAAAAAATCGTACATCACCGTTTGCAGCCCGTGGCACGCGATCATATCCCAACATCCGCAAATGCGCGCTGTCCTGCTCGTTTGCTCCCATTGACGTGATGCGCGGCAGGATTGAGGTTGATGGCCGGGCCCAGTCGGAGCGGAACATCCATGAGAGGCAGTCGGCAGCAGAACAATGGTTCGCGTATTCGTCCCACTGCCTGCGTGCCCAAGGTCGTGGATCCGCGCCGCATTCCCTTTGCGCAACGCCTCACGTGCACGATCGCGGAGGCTTGCGAGGTCACAGGTCTAGGACGAACCAAGCTTTATGAGGTGATTGGAGATGGACTCCTCGCCACGACGACTGTGGGCCGCCGACGTCTGGTGCTGGTGCAATCGCTCCTATCGCTCATCGAGGCCGAGCAATCACAGACGGGTGCTTAGCCGAGCCCTGCGACTTGCGGTCGATAGGGCTTCATGCTCGGATCTTGACGACACGCCCGAGCTCCCGCAGCCGATCCAGCTCGTCAGCCCACCAGCGCATCATGCGTACCCGTTCCTGCCAGAACTCAGCCGCATGTGTGTAGGCGCCCCTGACTTCATTCGGCTCTTGATGCGCAAGCTGGCGTTCGATCGCGTCGGCATGCCATTTGCCGCTTTCATTTAAAAGAACTGATGCGGTCGATCGCAACCCGTGAACGGTTAGCTCAGTCTTGTCGTAGCCCAACCGCCGCAATGCTGCATTCAGCGTGTTGTCGCTGATCGGACGATGCCAGGACCTTACCGATGGAAAAAGATATTTTGAGCCACCGGTCACCTCCTGGAGCTTGCGAAGACTGGCCAGGGTTTGGGGCGCGAGCGGCACGCGGTGCGGCCGCCGCATCTTCATTTTTGCGCCCGGAATGCGCCACTCGCCATCCGTCAGATTAAACTCGGTCCATTCGGCCTTCCGAAGCTCACCGGGTCGGACAAAGACCAGTGGGGCCAGCTTGAGAGCATATCTGGTGACCGCTTGCCCTTCGAAGCCATCGATGGCTCGGAGCAGGGCGCCCACGGCGTTTGGCTCGACGATCGTTGCGCGGTGGGTAACGGTTGGAGTGATCAGGGCGCCGCGGAGATCGCCCGTCGGATCCCGCTCGGCTCGTCCCGTTGCGATGGCAAAACGAAAGACGGCTCCCACGGTACCGCGCAGGCGGGTCGCAGTCTCATGCTTCCCGCGCTTCTCGATCTTTCTCAGCGTATCAAGGATTTCAGGGGCCTTGAGCTCAGCAATCGGCCGCTTGCCCAATTCCTTGTTGGCAAAATCCAGCAGCCATTGCTTCTTCTTCAGCGTGGCTCGGGCGTCGCCCTCCGCCTCGAACTTGTCCATGAGTTCTTTGGCCACCGCTTCAAATGTATTGCTTCGCGCCATTCGCGCTTGTCGGCGCTCTTCCTTGCGCTCAACGGAGGGATCAATGCCGTCAGCCAGCAGTCGCTTGGCATTGTCGCGCTTGGTGCGGGCATCTGCCAGCGAGACGAGGGGATACTGGCCGATCGCGAGCAGCTTCTGCTTGGCGTCAAAGCGATAGGCATAGCGCCAGAGCTTCGATCCGGTTTTGGTGACGAGCATGAAGAGGCCGCCACCGTCAGACCGCTTATAGTCTTTTTCGCCAGCTTTCAGATGCCGAAAGTGGCTGTCGTTCTTGACCGGCATGGGTTCGATTCCACCCAAAAGTCGCGATACCATGACCCCAATGATCTACCATGAAAGATACCATGAAAGTCGCCGGATACCATGAGATTTGGGCGAACGGCCGCGAAGCCGAAAATGCGACTTGTGGCCGTCGTTATTGAGGAAAATGAACGTTGGCGAATGAAGGCAGACGGTAGGATGGTGCCCCTGGCCGGAAGCCGTTTAATCACATAATCATTTGAATTTGAAGCAATTTTCGCCGTCGATCGCGGCCGATGCCAACAGAAATACCAACAAACTGATGCGCGATATTAGCTGGCAAAAATAAAACAAAAGGCTCCCC
>WNGM01000321.1_pt1 | contig 38017 bp, 31 predicted proteins | sample 5400571 | NCBI WGS metagenome assembly WNGM01 (sample SAMN13153378, study PRJNA577476) | soil metagenome | isolation source: 100 cm soil or saprolite under Garry oak tree replicate 2 | place: USA:California | collected 2016-06-15 | reverse complement strand
TCGGGATCAATTTGCCTCACCAACTGCTGTATCACAAGGTTGCAGATGGTCCACATGCGTATGGGTTCGGCTACATTAGCATGCGCTTCGAGAATACGAGCATAGAGAACCGATGGCACCTCCTTGATGACCGAATCAATAAAGAAGAGCGTGGGGTCATATTCCTCCAGGGCATTGGGAAATTCTTCACGGATTAGCTCGCTAAGTTGTTCCCGATGTGAAGGAAGAGCATCGACCAGCCGCTTAAGAAGTGAGCGAGGACGCGGTGACGATTCTTTCGTCGACCAGCGCGTTAAGGTAATAGGATCTACGCCCATCTCACTTGCGATCCGTTGTTTCTCCTTAGTATCGCGGATCACGGTTGCGAGAAATTCGCGCCAGGTCCGTGGTTCTTGCATATCTCAAGCCTCAATAAAATAGTCACATATCATTGTAGCCCATTCATCAGAATAAGTCGAGTTGTACGCTTTTCTGATTGATTTGTCAACAAGGTAAGAGGAGGCCATGTTACAGAAGTACAATTGATATTGACAATTGTCAAGACTTAATGCTATATTTTAGATGACGCAACTGAGCGTAAGACGATACGCTCACACGATACCAACATGAGAAGTAGTACACAAAGATAGGTTGTGTCAAGAGCAGAAAAGGCGGGTAGATCAATGGATGAATTGTTAACTGTCAGCGAAGTGGCAAAGCGTTTACGAGTGGATGAGACCACGGTGAGAAGATGGGTGACGAACGGTGTGTTGGATGCTATTAGCCTTCCACACAAAGGCAAGCGGAAAGCTTACCGCATACGTCAAGCCACGCTTGATAAAATCATCATGGGCGAGGCTACCCCAACAACATAATACCGATCGAGTGGACAGGCTTACCAACTGAGAAGTTTTACACGCACTCCTCCGATGGAATATAACCAGCAAGATCGGTAGTGGTGGATCTAGTCTACCACTATCGATCCTGTTTATTACCTTGCAGCTAGCCTAGCAAACTGTACGGGTTCTGCAACAAACGCTTGATCTCCTGGAGGAAGCGTGCCACGGTTGCTCCGTAGAGAATACGGTGATCGGCTGACATGGTCATAGACATGAGGTCACGGATAACCGGCTGGCCATCAACCGGCACAAAGTGCTTGCGCGTAGAGGCTATGGCCAGGATCCCGGCTTGAGGCGGGTTGATGACCGCTATAAAGTCTGTGACGTCCATCATGCCGAGGTTCGAGACAGAGAATGTGCCGCCATCGAGGTCATTTGTGGAAAGCTTGTTTGCGCGCGCTTTCTCAATGAGCGCTTTGGACTCACGGGCAATAGAACGCACACCCTTGATATTGGTATCGCGAATAACAGGGACTACCAATCCGGCTGGAACGTCAACGGCTATGCCAACATTGATGTGTTTGTGCCGCACAAACTGGCCATCTTTGAAGGATGTATTGACCTCGGGAAACTTTTCCAGCGCAAGCGCACAGGCCTTCACAATCAGGTCATTGACGCTGACCTTCACTCCATCTTCGCCAGCGCTCGCGTTGAATACCTGGCGCATAGCCAGGGCCTCGGTCATATCCACCTCGCTGCTAACATAAAAGTGCGGGATGGTCTGTTTTGACTCGGTCAGGCGCCGGGCGATAATCATCTGCACGCGTGAAAGCGTGCTCACCTCCTCATCTGGCGCCGCAGTCACCTCCGTGCTGGAGGGTACTGGGCTCTCCTCTGAAGGAGCCTGGGGCTGGGCCGCGGCAGGCGCAGGAGTTGTACGCTGCTGCTCAAGTATGTCTTCGATGTCATCACGAACAATGCGGCCACCTGGACCTGTGCCATGAACCTGTCGCAGGTCGATATTGTGCTCCTGAGCCATACGACGTGCCAGCGGTGATGCTTTGATTAACGACCCGTCACTACTCTCGGGGCTCTCCGCCCGCTGCTCACCCTGGCTGCTCGTCCTCCCGGGCTGTCTATCCCCTGCCGCAACCGGAGCAGCTTGTGTATCTTCAACATTGGTCTCGGCCGCTTGTGGCCTGGCTTCAGCCTGTTCCTCCCGATCAGCAGTCCTGGCTGCTGCAGGAGCTGTCTGCTCCTGCTTTTGCTCCGCCTGACCTTTGCTTACATCCTTGCCACTTCCAATAATGGCCACAGCCTGGCCAATGGGCGCTGTTTGACCCTCTTGCACCAGGATTTGCTCAAGGACACCGGCATCGTAGGACTCAAGGTCCATGGTGGCCTTGTCCGTCTCAATCTCGGCCAGAACATCGCCTTTCTTGATCTCATCGCCTGCTTTCTTGAGCCAACGGGCAATTGTGCCCTCTTCCATGGTATCGCTGAGCCTGGGCATATTTACTTCACTCATTGCTATCTTTCTCCTTTCATGCGTGTGAGTGCTCCGCAGAAGTCCCCCGGACTTCTTTGCTAGATGCGCTAGCGTCGTTCACGCATGTCTAAGATGATGACCTCCTCCGGCGTGGTGTTATCTTTTGTATTGCTTCCTCCAACTGCTTGGCACCAGTCAACGCTGCTCGTTCAAGAGGTTTGGAGTAGGGAAGTGGGAGTTCCAGGCTCGCAACGCGCTGGACAGGCGCGTCCAGGAAGTCGAATGCTTCTTCCTGCAATAGCGCGGCAATCTCCGCTCCAACTCCATAAGAGCGCCAATCTTCTTCAAACACGATGGCCCGGTTCGTCTTCTTGACAGAGTTGATGATGGTTTCATAATCCAGCGGGCGGAGCGAGCGCAGATCCACTACCTCGATGCTCAACTTGTTTTCTTCTTCCAGCCGGCGAGCAACATCCAGCGCCACTGCCGACATGCGCGAGTAGCTGATAACGGTCAGATCGGCTCCTTCTTTGGTCACTTTGGCCTGGCCAATGGGTATCATGTAGTCATCCGCAGGGGCTTCACCCTTGACGTTATAGAGGGCCAGATTCTCGAGAAAGATAACCGGGTTGTTGTCACGCACAGAGGTCCGCATCAAGCCCTTAGCATCAGCTGGCGTCGATGGTGCTACAACCTTGAGGCCGGGCACATGGGCGAACCAGACTTCCAGGTTCTGTGAATGAGTGGCAGAGAGCTGCTGTCCTCCACCACCAGGGGTGCGAATCACCAGTGGGACCGGGCACTGTCCGCCAAACATGGAGTAGATTTTCGCGGCGTGATTGACGATTTGATCCATTGCCAGCACAATGAAATTGATGGTCATGATCTCCACAATGGGGCGAAGGCCCAGCATCGCGGCGCCCGCAGCCATGCCAACAAACCCATTCTCTGCAATGGGGGTATCTACCACGCGTTTGGGACCGAACTCCTTTAGCAGACCGGCCGTGATTTTATACGAGCCTTCGAAGGTGCCGATCTCCTCGCCCATTAAGAAGACGTTTTCATCGCGCTGCAGTTCTTCACGTAGCACATCATGGAGTGCCTGTCGATAAGTAATCTCAGCCATGATTAATCCCCTTTCCCCTGCGCACTCTCAGGCGCGTAGACATAGTCTTCAAGGTCACCCATGAACGCATCTACCGAGGGATCCGCACTCTCATCGGCAAACCTGACCGCGGCATCAACTTCTCGCTGCGCCCGCTCGTCCATCTCATGGAGACTCTTCTCATCTAGGAGGCCAGCGTTTAAGAGACGCGAGGCAAAAGCAGAGAGGGGGTCATGTGTGCGCCCTTCCTCCACTTCCTGCTTATCGCGGTAGCGATCAGGGTCCACGACAGAATGGCCGCGGAAGCGATAGCTCACGGCTTCTATGAGACTCGGCTCATGTTTTTCACGAGCAAGCCTGGCGGCATTACGTACGGCATCGCGCACTGCCAGAACATCGTTACCATCAACACGCTCACTATGCATATCGTAGGCACATGCCTTGCGATATATTTCGCTCACAGCAGACCCTTTCTCAACGCGCAGACCCATACCATACTGGTTGTTGACAACAAAATAGATGATGGGCAGGCCATAGATCCTGGCCAGGTTGAGCGATTCGTGAAATGACCCACCATTGGTCGTCCCCTCGCCCATTTGACAGGCTACCACCTCGTGGGATTCACGATAAGTGATGGCAAAAGCCGCACCAGTCGCCAGGGGTAATTGACCACCGACGATAGCATACCCTCCCATAAAGCGGCGTTCGAGGTCAAAAAGATGCATTGAACCGCCGCGCCCATGCGAGCAGCCCGTTTCCTTACCAAACAACTCTGCCATGACAGAGTTAGGAGAAATGCCACGACAAATCGCGTAGCCATGCTCGCGGTAGTTCGTGTAGACGTAATCATCTGGTTCAAGGCCAGCACAGAAACCGACAACAGTCGCTTCCTCACCAAGATTAAGATGGCAATAGCCACCTATGCGAGCCCTGTTGTACATCTCACCAGCTTTTTCTTCAAAGTGGCGGATAAGCACCATTTCATAATAGTAGTTGAGCAGAGCATCCCGGTCTTCACCCTTTGGCAAAGGGGCCGAAGCTTGCTCACGCAAGGAGGTAGCATTACCTGCATCCGTTTGCTGCTTAGCATCCATAGATATTATGATCCTTTCTTGTTGACGAGTCTGGAAAACGCTAAATACAATCAGTTTGTTATGACCCTGGGGGCGCCGGTTCAGTGGAAGCAAAGACTTCCCCCGCCCCGCAGCGTGGGCAGCTATCCGGCTGTTCCTCGCTATGCGTCACTTCACCACACACGTTGCACACCCAGCGCTCAGCGACTTCTTTGACCAGGTCTGCGCGGCTCACAATGCCAACTAACTTGCCCTGGTCAAGCACGATCAAGCGCTTGATGCGCTCATGAACGAGGATACGCCTGACCTCTTCCAGATCAGTGTCTTCACCAACGCTGATAACAGCACGGGTCATAATATCTCTAACCCTCTGTCCCTCTTTGCTGATGACATCATACTCGGTAACAACGCCTACCAATACATTGTCATCGTTGACAACAGGTAAACCACTAATACGATACTGAGACAACAGGCGAGCAGCCTGCTGGGTGGTCTGGTTTTCTTTGACCGTAATAACCTGGGTGGTCATGACATCCCGAACTTTCAATTTGGGGGAATTATCAAGAGACACTTCTTATCCTCCTTTTCATTGCTTGACAACCGACCATGCACAATCATGCCTAATAATATCACGCCTGAAGGCAGAAAAATGGACATAGCAGAAAACAAAGAAAACCTTACATCAAGCAAACAGACCCCAAGAAGGCCCAACATCCAGATTCGCTGGATGTTGGGCCTTCTTGGGGTCTGTTTAGTTCGTTTTTAACGCTGTAATAGCAGCAAGGATCAGATCGCTTATGATCTGATCCTTGTGTGTTTTTTTCTGCACAACTCCCGTGTCACGTCAACCGAGATTTATTGCAAACATAGAGGGCAAGATATTGCTTTAAATGTATGCCCTTAGCAACTCCTCTGCTTACCCCTTCCAACCTGCGACGTAGTCCGTCGTCAAGACCGGCTATCATGTACAAACAAGTGATAGTCTCGGTAAAATCAGGTAGTGGTCAGGCGCTCAGAGGCTCGGATTGCCCGCCTTCACGGGCCCTACTTGTCAATCTGGAAGACTACCCCTAAAAGGCGTATTGGTTTCTTCATTGGCGTCATAATGTCTCCTTTCGGAATTTACCAATGCAAGGCCTCTCGCCTTGTGCCAGGGTTTGTTTGTTTCCCTGGATCGCTTGTTCCCTTCGGAACACTTTTAAGTATACCACAGTGTATCAAAAAAGTCAATGTCAGCACACTTCAAAAACAGGTAGAAATGTTTTAGATAGAAGCACAGTGCATCAAAACCTCTCAAATGTAAAGATGGCACGGTAAGTATCACCGTGCCATCATCGTTGAAGCGAGGCGCCTGATGCCACCAGGCGCCTCAGTATGTTCTATCGCGAACTTCTGTCCGGCGGTATCACAGGGCTGGAAACATCGGTACCTGAAGGCATAGGAGTATTTGTAGTACCTTGAGTCGTACCCGCACCCCTGTCATACTGACCACTGATAATATCCTGGTCCAGTACTGGGCGATCCGTAGTTCCTGTTGAATAATCGGTAGCTGAAGTTCCTGGCGCATAATCACTACCCCTCTGATTATCACCATACATTGTCTCATCCTGCCGGTCCGTGGTTTTACCTCTGGCGGCAGCACTACCACTGTGAAACAGGTAGTTAGACGAGGTAGGATCTAAGGCTCCTGGAGGAGCTTCATTTACCATACGAGCAAAGTTGTCCAGGTCATGCTGCAGGATATTGTCAAAGCGGCTACCGGCGCCCAATTTCTCGCCGACATCGCCCAGCACACCGGCAGGCGGGTTGTAGTAAATGTATACATCGACACGCGTCTGATTGGCCCCGGTTGGTTGAAATGCCACCTTACCCATATTTTCCAAACCGCTTGTTGACCGCCATCCGATCTGCTGATCCTCCACCCAGTTCTCATTAACGGCATCCCATTCGTGTTGACCAACAGCCTCAGCAACCCAGTGGCTGCGCTGGTCATCATAGTACGTGACTTCCTTGACAAAGCTCATGAACTTAGGAAAGTCATTGAAGTGGGTGAAAAGCCCATAGACTTGATGCACAGGAGCATTTACCGTTACGGATGCATGATGCTCCGCTAATCCTTGATTGTTTACCATACTATTTCCTCCTTCGTTCGAAAGACTCTACTATGTAATTCTAAGGCGGAACTTTAACGGTTCCCCCTAATTAAGACCAATCCTTTACTTTGTATGGCGTGCAACTCTTGCCTCGGCCTTATCTCCTTATCAAGAACCTTATTTAGCATACCATAGTTGCTCGCCACAGGTCAATTAATAAAGCACTTCAATATGAATTTTTATCATTATCTAATGTTGGCTCTATAACTATTATTTTCCGTGATTTCCAATTGTTTAGATCCGATTATTGTAGAGGCTGGCAAGATATTGCTACATAAAGAATGTCTTATTAGTATATGTGCAAGTCAGGGGGCATCAGGGACTTGCCTGATGCCCCCTGACTTGCACACCCTCCTACCATAGAGATTAGAATATAATAGCGGTTACCTATTCATCCCGCGACATAGCACCTTCTACTTTGATGCTTCAAGCTATTTGGATCACTTTTATAGACTATGTCGTAACAAGGAGAGGATGAACATTAAAATAGGCATAGTGAGAGGAAACAACGTATGAGCAAAAAGCGACTCGGATTTCTCATGGCGATGCTCGCTATTTTAGCAATTGGCAGTACTTTGCTGGTCGCCTGCACGCGCCCTGGTACTCCAGTTAGTTCGACAAACAAAAAGCCAGGCGGCGGAACGAGCGGAGGAGGAACAACCGTACACCTGGGCCCAACAAATTTTCTGGTATCCAGCATCACTATACCCAAAGGCTCTAAACTCACACTGGTTGATGACGTCTCGGTCCCACACATTATCAAAAATGGATCGTGGGTTAACGGAGCTCAAAAAGCGACTAAAGAGCCAGGAGCACCGGCAGTTAACCAGACCTTCAACAGCAGCGGCGAAACTCATGATGTTGGACCATTTACGACGGCCGGAACCTATCACATCTACTGCACCATTCACTTAAACATGAATCTGACGATTATTGTTAAGTGAGAAGAGCGTAAGTGATAGGGTGATGTTGCGAATGTCACCTACATTTTTCGCACTTTGCCCTATCACTTCATCTATCCTTGGCACAATGGTACCAGGTCACAGTCAAAAATAGGAATGTTGGTATCCCCACTTTGGTACTTTTCAGCGTCTCGTGTAATATAAACATAGATGTACGTTAAATGTACAAGAGGGCTAGTTTGGAACATAACGTAGTTACTTAATGTATCCAATTCCTTTCGGACTTCGTATTGAGTAATGAATATAGTTCCATGTCAAGTGCGTGCTAGTTCCTGGTAGTTTACCGTTCACATAGCATAAATCGTCTTGTCAAAATCGTATTGTAAGCCTTTGACCATCAAGAGGTAGCAAACTATGTCAACTGCAACCCTAGAAACCAAACTTAATCGCGCACTTGAGCTGCTTGGCAGTTCCATTGATCCGGAGATCGCCGAAACGTACACGTCGTTAGAGGCTCGCATTCTGGCTCAGGCACTGGAAAATGTGGAACAGGCTGAACGCCGCCTGCGTGAGATCCAAAAGCTGGTGGGTGACATGGACGAAGTTCTGGTCTAACCCTCTCCTCCCGCCTGAGAAGTAGCAAGTAAGTCTCTATCCCTCTACAGGGAGACTATTACCTTTTTAGGGCACCTGGTGAGAACCGTCGACCCTAAAAACCCCGTCCGTACCATTGATTTCTCCTTTTCTTGCGCATTACAATATTTGATATGACTGCTCTAATAGGGTTACGTTCGTACCTCTCCAGGTACAGAGCCTTCATTCTTGGCGGCTTTTTATTTATTATACTTGCAAATGCCGTTGCACTGATCCAACCTTACCTGATTCGTTTAGCGGTAGATAGTCTCCATATTGGTCTTGATTCACGAGTGCTACTCCGCTACGGCTTGTTGATCGTCCTTGCAGGACTTCTACAGGCGGCACTTCAATTTCTTGGACGCTACATCCAGTCGGTGGCTTAGACGTGATCGAGGGCCGCATTGTGGAACAGGGCAGTCACGAAGAACTTCTGCATCGGTAGGGTGTTTATCGCAAACTGTACGAGTTTCAATACGCTCAATAAAAAAATACTTTGGGGAATGTTGTCAAAAGTGCCGTTGGATGCGTGTTTTTGTTGCTTTCGGAGTATGATATAATGCGCGCAGAGACATGATGTGTTTGATTAGAAAGGCAAACTTCCTATGCCTACCCAAGAAGAGAGACTTACCGCTTTAGAGCAGGCACAAGCGAAATTTGGTGAAGCTTTCAATGACCTCAATCATCATGTGACAATTTTGATTGGCGTTGCCTCAAGAGAAGAATGGGATATCAGGGAGTTGAAGAGTAGTTTTCGTGCTATTGATGGTCGCATGGGCTCTTTAGAGGGTCGCATGGGCTCTTTAGAGGATCGATTTGAGACGCAAGAGAAAAAGCTCGATCAAGTTTTGCTTGTGCTCAATACGTTTATCCTCAAACCGGAATAAAAAATGGCGAACCCAACTAACATCACTGAGCTCATGCCTGACACGAGTGACATAAATTTCTTCACGGCAGACCCCGATTTGTCGTTTCTGCTGCAGCGACACCTCTCAGAAGAGGACTACGAAAGTGCTTTGCCCATACTGACTGACATGGGAGCGGTGGCTTCGCAGAGAATGGACGAACTGGCGCAAATTGCTAATCGCCAGGGACCAGTGCTCAAGCAATTCGATAAACGCGGGCAGCGCGTTGACGAGGTGATCTTTCACCCGGCCTATCACGAACTGGAAAAAATTGCTTACCAGGATTTTGCCATTGCGGCCTGTTCACATCGTGATGGTGCGTTAGGTTGGCCTGGGAAGGTGCCCCAACCCGTCAAATTTGCCCTGGGCTATCTCGGTATGCAGGCCGAAGCCGGCGTATTTTGCCCTGTATCTATGACCGATGCACTCGCCCGTGTGCTCGAACGCTATGGCAGCGAGCCTCTCAAACGGCGCTTCCTGTTCGGCCTGACTGCGCTCACTATGGCTGAATTGAGCCAGGGCGCTATGTTCTTGACCGAGAAGCAGGGAGGGTCGGATGTCGGTTTGACCTCAACAGTGGCAAAACCTCGACTAAGTAACAACATTTCAGAAAATGGGCTTCAACCTGAATGGGAGCTCTGGGGCGATAAGTGGTTCTGCTCCAATGTCTTATCCGACCTGATTCTCACACTCGCTCGTCCAGAAGGCGCCCCTGGCGGTACTCGTGGCCTTGGCTTATTCCTTGTGCCAAGATTGTTGGATGATGGTATGCACAATGCCTATTCGATCAATCGCCTAAAGGACAAGCTTGGTACGCGTTCAATGGCGACCGGTGAAGTGACACTGCAAGGAGCACAGGCCTACCTGGTAGGAAATAGAGAGCGCGGTTTTGTGCAGATGACAGAGATGATCAACCTGACTCGCATCTGGGCCGCTATCGGTTCGCTTGCCGCTATGCGCCGCAGCTATCTTGAAGCATTGGTCCATACGCGAGGCCGTATCGCTTTTGGGCGACCGCTGGCAGAGCATCCGCTGATGCGCCGCCAATTGGTAGACTTGCTGATTGAGGTCGAGGGCTGTGCGGCACTGGCTTTTGAGACAACAGCAGTGCTCGAGCGTGTAGATCGCCACGGAGTAGAGGAAGATCGCCGTTTGCTGCGGATACTGACGCCGCTCTGCAAATACTATATTCCCAAGCGCGGCGAATATGTGACCTTAGAGGCCCTGGAGATGCGAGGCGGCAACGGGTATGTCGAAGACTGGGTTAATCCACGACTGCTGCGCGATGCCATTGTGAATGTAGTATGGGAAGGTTCCAGCAATGTGATTGTACTCGACGTGCTGCGTGTTATTGAAAGAGAAGGGGCAGGAGCAGCGCTTTATCACATGTTGCATACTCGTTTACAGTCGCTGCAGCATCCAGGCGTTGCGCCTGTAGCCCGGCAGGTGTTGACGTTGGTGGGTCAGCTTGCCGAGCGCTTGCAGGAATTAACTTCGCTGGATCATGAAAGCGCCCAGTTACCTATGCGTGGTCTGGTTGAGCGGATGGTCCAACTAACCATTGTGACGCTATTGCTGGAACAGGCCCAGGATGAATTGTTGCGTGACTCCGAAGGTACCGGCAAACGCAAATGGCTGATCGCCTTGTTGTACCTGCACCAGCATGTGTTGGTCCATCCTGATGCCTGGGCAGCGGATAATGATTCTACCGCACTGAATTACTTTGATGCCCTGGTTGATTGGAAGCATGTCGCTGTTGGAAACAGCTTCTGATTGTACACCAGGTTTTTTAAGAAGGTAACTATTCAGGTTTGCTCTCTTCTTGACCCCTCACTGTCTTGGGACGAGAAGTCCTTAAGAACTACATAATTTTTTCCCACTGGTACTGGCATGAGTTTGAACGAGTGTGGCAGGAGTGTATCCCTTCTTATCTTTAGCTGCGTGTTTCAAGTGAGCAACACTAAGTTAATTTTTCCTTTATTCTATCAAAGGATAGCATATACATGCGAACAGTACTGATAATTAATCCAGCATCGGGTGTATCACCACTGGCGGAAACACATCATGATATAGGGGAGTCGATCGAAGAAATGATTCTCGAGGGGCTGCGCACATATGGTATAGAGCCAGAGGTATGGCACACCACACTCGAGGATCCAGGAAAGGATCTGGCTAAAAAAGCAGCAGATGAGCATGTTGACCTGGTGATTGCCGCAGGAGGAGATGGTACCATCGATGCAGTAGCCAGCGGACTGGTTAAGCGGGAAACCACCCTTGCCATTATTCCTATGGGTACCATGAACAATCTTGCCCATAGTCTAGGCATTCCTCTACCTCTTGAAGCAGCCTGTGCAATTATTGCCAAAGGAGAGACACGCGCCATAGACGTTGGGATAATTAATGAGAAGACTTTTATCGAAGTCGCGGGTATAGGACTCGAAGCCGCTCTTTTCCCTGCTGCTGAAGAGCTTAAGAGCCCGGGGTTCTTTTCAATGGTGCGCGGGGTCATTGGTGGGATATTCACCCTCTTCGCTTACCAGCCAACAAAGTTCAGAATTTCTTTTGATGATAAGAAACGTCGTTCATTCCAGGCTATCCAGGTAACCATCTGCAATGCACCATTTTATGGCGCACATTTTCAAATTGCATCCAATATACTCATGGATGACGGCCTGCTGGATGTCGTTATCTACAAAACTTTTAGCAAATTCGAATATATGAGGCACGCCATCTCCATCACTCAAGGGCGTCGTATCTTCCAGCCCAAAATCACTCACCGCCGTGTGAAGTCATTGCGCATAAGCGCAGATCACCCGGTAGAGATACAGGCCGATGGACTCCCTCACGGCCATACGCCAGCAGTGGTAAGAGTAGTGCCCGGGGCTTTGAGTGTACGTGTACCGACAACAAACGTTCCTGGACTACATGAAGAGTCTTACATCGAGACTAATCCTGACCTGGAAACGAGCAGTCTAAACAGAAGATAAGAGCAAAAAGAAAGGAACAGTAAATGGCAAGGAATACATCTCAGCCAGACGCCAGTAGCGGTGCGAAGACGAAATTACCGCCACCTAATGTAGTGCTACCACAGTTTACCTCGACGGTTGAGCAAAATGTCATGCCTGTCGTGACAGAGGCACAACGTATGATTAATTCGACCGTTGAGCAAAATGTCATGCCTGCCGTGACAGAGGCACAACGTATTGCGGCACAAACCGCATACTCTGGACGCAAAGCTGTTTCGCGTGGAACCATCTTCCTGGCCTTCTATCTCTGGCTCCTTTCTGGCGCGATCTTGCTCTCGTTAATTGCACGCTATACAGACTTTTTCCCCGGTGATATGTCTATCACCAAGACACTACAAAAACGACGCAGCCCTCTGGTTCGTCGTTTCATGGTCGGTATTTCCGAGATTGGATTCGCCAAAATTGCTATTCCCCTCACTGTATCTATTGCCGGCATACTCTGGGCGCTGCGCTTCCGGCTAGAGGCCGTCTTTATTCTTCTGACTACCTCCTCTAACGTGCTCAATGCGCTGGTAAAACGTCTCATCAAGCGCCCGCGGCCGGCCAACGAGCTAGTCAGCGTTGTCCGGGTCATTAACGAGCCGAGCTTCCCCAGCGGGCATGTGATGCACTACACCAACTTCTTTGGTTTGCTGATCTATCTCCTGGCAACAAACTGGCGCCCGGGAAGACTAAGAAACATACTGATCACCATCTGTACCGCATTGATTCTTTGTATCGGCCCATCGCGTGTCTACCTTGGCGCTCACTGGCCAAGCGATGTGATGGCCGGCTACCTCTATGGTGGCTTATGGTTTGGCGGCCTCATGGTCTTATATTTGAGAATTAAAGCATGGATTCATCCAACCAGGGGAAAGACCCCAGAGGTAATGAGGCCTTTACAGCAGCCTGGCGACGAGGAAGAGTAGAGTTATTCGGGCCGTCGAATTACTACCTGACTTAGAGGAGCAACTAAACCTACCTGCGTCCCACCTGCATTGAAGGCAGATTTACCGAGAGATAGCTCGATCTGTGGTACCGGACCGGCTTTACATACAGAAGCCGGCTGCTGGTTTGTTGCGAGACATATGGCTGCTGTCAGGTAGTTGGCCGAACCAACAATGCCCTTTGTGACAGGTGAATCTGAATTGGACAAATCGTGGGCAATATCTTGCCACGAGTGCCCTGAAAGTACATCGGGTGAATAGTTTGCCCCCTGCATCACATATTGATTACCTATATCAATAAATGGAATGCTACCTGCACTGGAGAGGTAGGGAGGACCATCGTACTTACTGATGAGATTTTGCTGCTCAGCAGTCGGCGTTTGCAGAGTAGTATAGCCCCCAGAACCATCTGGCTGGTTAGTAGTTTCTTCAACAGCGACAAAATCAATATATTGACTGGTGTAGGTACTCTGGTAAAAAGTAAAGGTTGGCGTATTGGGATAGACATCGGTCGCCGAAGACGTTGTCTGGTTGAGTTTGCTAAAGGTGCCAAAGCGGCTCAGCGCTACTACAACAGCCCAGCGCTCAGCGGCACAAAATGGGCAATATTCTGCGCCCATATAGAAGAATTCTGGCTTACCGCGTGGTCCCAGCAGAGGCGACGGTGATCCTCCCTTTAGAGATACCAATATCTTTTGTTGCCCACCGGTTCCAACATTGGCCAATACCGTAGGGCTCACATGCGTTACTGCATTTAACACAGAAGGGCTGGTCGGCGTCGATCCCGTATTTCCACCACCTGTACCAGTACCTGTCGATTGGTGTGACAGGTAGATAAAAACGCCAATGACAGCCGCAATTACTAGCAGAGTTCCGACTACCAGTCCCCATGGCCTTTGTTTCTGTTTGCTTCTACCACGCCCACTACCACGTGGCTGTGACTGATGATTCTGGCTGCTGGATATTCGCTGCTGGCGCTGCTTTTTCACTTCTTCACGCCGTTGAGAGGCAGACGATGATCTTTGTTTTGCTTTTGCCACGAGCTACACCTTCTCTTATTTCAAATCGTTTGCCCTATTGTACCATACTACCTCAAAGAAGGGTCAGGAAGAGTGATGGAATGCAGCTGCGAATATAACAATTGAAGTGATAATGAAGCCAATCACTAATGCAATGATAGAAAGTACAAGCCCGACAGTAGCCATGGAACGGTATGAGACAGAGCGTCGTCCCAGAGCAGACAGTCGGAACATCCACAAAAATGGCTGTACCCATATATACTATGTACATTGTTTTGCCCACATCTGACTGTTACACTCAGTTTAGATACCTCAGGCATTCCGGTATTACACACTTTTCTGCTATCTCTGTTTGCCTGAAATAAACTGACCTTATCGTTACGTATTACTCGTAGCGGATAAGCATATATACCGACCAAGTCACTTAACTGCACTACACGCTTGTCTATGTAGTGCCTTATTTTTCATTGTCCCAATTTATTCAGGCATATGGAGGTATCCTTTTATGAACAGCCAGGAGCTAGAGCTATTTGGCAAACTACTTGCCCCACACACTCGTCGGGATTTTCTCAAGCGTGCAGGTGCACTCGGACTTTCTGCTACTGCCCTCTCTGCCTTCTTAGAGGCATGTGGCAGTAATAGCACTGGTGGAGGAGGTTCGACTTCAAGCGTCAATTTGGCCGGCCCCATTGATATGCAGACATTGATTACCAATGCAAAGAAAGAGGGTCAACTTCAGGCTATTGGTATCCCACCCGAATGGGCTGATTATGCAGACATCCTGGCCGGGTATACCAAAAACTACGGTGTCCCTGTTTCCTACAAGGTAGAAGCCGAATATTCCTCCGCTCAGGAACTCCTTGTATTCAAGAACTCAAAAGCGCATCCGCATGGTGACATTGGAGATGTCGGCTTCAAGTTTGGTCCCCAGGCTGTTCAGCAGGGGCTGGTGACCCCTTATAAACATGCTCATTGGGACGATATTGATGCGAGCCTCAAAGACCCCAATGGCAACTGGTGTACCGAATATTGGGGAGCGATGGCCTTCGCTATCAACACCGATATTGTGAAGAACCCCCCGACCTCTTTCCAGGACCTGCTCAACAACGACTACAAGAATATGGTTGGCATTGACGGTGACCCACGCCAGGCGAGTGATGCCTTTTTCGCGGTCTACTCAGCTGCACTGGCACACGGTGGAAGTTTGGGTAACATTCAGCCCGGCATCGACTTCTTTGCCAAGTTGAAACAGAAAGGTAATTTCACAGTGGCTCGAGCAAGCGAGGCCAACATCGCTAAGGGTGAAGTAGCTATCGCTATCAAATGGGATTATCTGGGTTTGAGCCATCGTGACGATTTAAAAGGCAATCCACATCTCAAGGTGGTGATTCCATCGGAAGGCTCGATTGCTGGCCCATACGTCTCCATTGTGAATAAGACAGCTCCACACCCGTATGCAGCGCGCTTATGGATGGAATATATCTTCTCTGACGAGGGGCAACTGTTCTACTTGAAAGGGTATGCACATCCGGCACGATACCAGAAATTGGTGGCTGCGGGCAAAGTCCCTGCCGATCTTGCAGCTAAACTGCCTCCACCAGAGCAGTACACCAAGGTCAAGTTCGTCACTGATCTCAGCCAACAGGATGCTGCGACAACAGTTGTTAACCAAAACTGGGGGCCACAAGTACTGGGATCGTAGAACATTCCGCAGTACAAGCATGAGCACAGGGAACGATTGCATGTGCTACTATATAGTTGATATCTGGCGCAACAAATCGTGTCCCTGTTACCTTTCAATACGTGAGGAGGTGGCTCGATGCAACCACAGATGGCGAGAGGAATAGCAGAAACTGCCAGTAAACCGTCCGAGGCACCCAGCAGGATCAAGCGACAGAGCGATAGAGGTTGGAGCTACACCCTTAGAAGCTGGCTGGGGCTCATACCCTTTTTACTGTTCTGCCTGCTTTTTGAAATCTTGCCTGCTATCATCATCATCCAGGGCAGCTTGACCGATAATACTACGGGGTCGTTCACACTGGACAATTACCGGCATATGCTCTCCCAGGCAAGCAACTTACGCGCATTCGAAAATAGTATTTCAATATCGCTCGTGACCGCTTTGCTGGGAGGCATCATTGGTGGGCTTGCAGCCTATGGCGTTTATAACTTACGCACAGGCTGGCTGCGCAATTTACTGATAGGCTTCTCAAGTATCGCTGCGAACTTTGCTGGTGTACCCCTTGCATTTGCTTTTGTCGCCACGCTTGGCGTAACAGGTTTTGTAACCGTTGCTATTCAAAACTGGTTCCACGTGAGCCTTTATGATCACGGGTTCAGTATTTATCAATTCTGGGGGCTGGTTATGGTCTACACCTATTTCCAACTGCCACTCATGATTCTGGTTACACTTCCTGCTTTGAGCGCTCTTCGCCCTGAGTGGAAGGAGGCAGCAACCAACCTGGGCGCCACGAATTTTACCTACTGGCGGCGAGTGGCATTCCCTATCCTGCTCCCCTCGCTCATCGCAGCCACTATGTTACTTTTTGCTAACTCATTTGGTGCCTTTGCCACCGCATTTGCTCTCGCCCAGGGAAACATTGCCCTGGTGCCGATCTTGATCAATTTCGTCGTGAACGGCAACGTTACCGTCGACTTCGGCCTGGGCAATGCGCTGGCAGTAGGTATGATCGTAATCCTGCTCATTGCGGTTTCATTCTATACGGCAATGGTCCGGCGGGCTAACGTCTGGCAAGGGAGATAAGTAATATGTCTATTGGAGGTACGACCTCAGGTATTTCACAGCGAGCAACAGCTGACAATTATCCTCCACGTAATTCCAGGCTCACACGTACGGATCGGCGCAGTATCGGCATTGAGAAGATAATGCTTGCGCTGGTGATGCTCTATCTGCTTATTCCGCTGGGTGCAACCTTGTGGTTTGGGCTTGATACCGGCAAGGGTATTGATTTTTCCATCTATCAGCGGATTTTCGCCGACCCTGATTTCTCACAAACAATCATTACGTCGCTCGAACTGGCCTTTGGAGCAACCATTTTAGCGGTTGTGCTAGTCACACCAACAGCATACTGGGTGCAACTACGCATCCCAAGAGCTCGTCCTTTATTGGACTTTCTCTCACTGGTGCCGTTTGCTATGCCCGCCATCGTTCTGGCAGTAGGGTTACTACAAGAGTATAGCGGCTCAAGCGGACCTTTGATAAACATCCTATCTTTGGGGCTGGTTCCATTGCTGAGCAACAATCTTAATATCGTCAATACCCCCCCATTGCTGGTCTGTGCTTACGTGATCATCGCATTGCCATTCGTCTATCGCCCTATTGATAACAGTCTGCGCGCGATCAACACGACTGTTCTCACTGAGGCAGCTTACAGCCTGGGAAGCGGCTGGTGGAGAGCATTTCTGACGGTTATTCTGCCCAACATCTGGCCTGGCATCATTAGCGCAGCACTGCTGACTTTCTCAACTGTAATGGGAGAGTTCACGCTTGCAACTCTCTTCAGCATCTATACCTTCCCGATTTTCCTGAACAATGTTGGGCAGCAAGATGCTCATAGAGCAGCCTCATTAGCTATACTCAGTTTCATATTCACACTGGTTTGTGTGCTCGGTATTATCCTGCTCGTGCGAAGAAGACCTGGTGGCGCAGCAGGTCAGGTCAACATTGCAGCGGCAAAATAATAAGGAGTGTATTGTGGCTTTTCTCGAATTAGAGGGTATCACCAAATACTTTGGGCAACTCACTGCCGTCGACCATATCAGTTTAGCTGTTGAGCAGGGAGAATTTCTCACCCTACTTGGGCCGAGCGGCTGTGGCAAAACAACCATCTTGCGCATGGTGGCAGGATTTGAAACGCCAAGCGACGGCAACATTTTGCTTGATGGTGATGATATTACTCATCGTCCTGCGAGTAAACGCCCTATGGGTATGGTCTTCCAATCCTATGCACTCTTCCCACACCTGACGGCCGAGCAAAATATTGCCTTTGGTATGTCCATCAGGCGACAACCCAGAGACGTTATCAAGCGACGCTGTGCAGAATTGCTTGAACTGGTCGGTTTGAGCGACAAGGGCGGAAGCTACCCACATCAACTGTCTGGCGGCCAGCAGCAGCGTATTGCTCTCGCTCGTGCGCTGGCCGTGGAACCGAAAATGCTCTTGCTTGACGAGCCACTGTCCGCACTCGATGCAAAGGTGCGTGTCTCGCTACGCAACGAAATTCGTTCCATTCAGCAGCGACTCAAGATGACAGCCATCTACGTTACACACGATCAGGAAGAGGCCCTGGCGATCTCCGACCGTATTGCGGTGATGGCAAAAGGCAAGATCGAACAACTTGACCAGCCAGAAGAGATTTACAGCAATCCTCGTACCGTCTTCGCAGCAACCTTTGTCGGCACCAGTAACAACTTCAAAGGCGTGCTAGAATCAGCCGCAGACGGCCTCTGCCGGGTTGAAAACCAGACGCTGCATGTCCCACCGATGCAGAACTTGCACAACGGTGACCACGTGTTAGTCCTGGTACGTCCCGAAGAGGTAAATGTTCACAGCCGCGATGAGACCGCAGACTATAGTTCCAATAGTACCGGCAATGTGATTGCCGGTACTATTGAGTTACGCACTTTCCTGGGGCCATTCACGCGCTTCCATGTACGGGTGAATGAGGGAACGACGTTGACCGCTGATGTTCCCAGCCAGCAGGCCCGCGATTTCTATGTGGCGCAGCCAGTGGTGCTCTCGTTCCCGCCCAATGCCTGCCAGGTACTACCCCTTGATGCAGAGGCGACGGAGTTGGAAAGGTTGGCGGAGGAGGAGAAGGTGTAAATAGAAAATAAACAGGCACCTCCAGGGCAAGCTTGCGGCTTGCCCTGGAGGTGCCTGTTTATTTTTACCGTAACTTGATACCAAGAGGCGGGTAAGGTCCGTCATGGTATTCGTTATGCAGGTAGATTCCCCCAACGTTGTCGCGGGTGTAATTCTGCCCTGTTAAGTGAGAGAGCGCCGCAAGTAGAGCGTCAGCATAGACTCCATGTATCATCCCCCCTTGTTCCATGGTGTATGCTCTACTAATTTCAACGCCAGCCTGGGCCGCTACTGCACCCAAAGCAATTTTGTGTTTCCTTAGCAGTTCTTTGAAGGTCGGCTTCTCACTGATCATATCTATTATCCCCTTTCTCACCAGAATCAGCACTTAGTCCCATTATACTTATTATTCTCATATTAATCAATAGAACCATATACTTTTTTGCTCCCTAAATTGTTAGTTCTTTCTGCCGAACTCCTAAAGTAGACTTGGCCGTACGGAGGGACAGATGAACGACGAATACTATACAGCCAAAGAAGCTATGAAGGTGTTAAGGGAGTCCAAATCTACCTTTTATCGCGAAGTCGAGGCTGGCATCATTCCTTCTGTGGGCGGAAAGAGAAATCGGAAGTTTCCGAAAGAAGCAATCCATTTACACTTAATGCGGGAACGCAAGAAAAAGCGGGGGACTATTCGGCTCATCTTTACCCCTTCAACCAATTCAGACCTATGGACAGCCATAGAGCAAGAGCAGAAAACAAACGAGGAGAGTATTACTTACCGGCGCGCGCTGGAATGGAGAGATATCAACCCCGATATCTCTATGAGCGTGAAAGATGGAACAAAGCTGGTAGGCATGGTTACTTTGCTGCCCCTGGATGAGAACACCAGCAAGGCCCTCGTCGAGGGTAAAATGACAGTGAAGCAGATACCGGATAGAGCGATCAGAAAATGGGGGGACAGGCGACTTTCGGTCTATGCTGTAGGGATAACCATCATTTTATCAAGGAACAAAGCGGTAGATGTGGAACGTGGTAGATTTCTTCTCAGAAACGCGATTAGATGGGCCGTAGCCTTAACCAATCGCTACGATATCGCCAGCTTTTATGCACTTGCCAGGACGCCTTTAGATCAGACTATTCTAGAGAAACTTGGCTTCCGAGAAGTAGCGAAGGGTAAGAGGAAAGGTTACAAGCTAGATAATTTCAATAATCCTACGAGATTAGCATCTTTGCCAGCTTTATGAACCGTTAGTCTGCCGTCCGGTATACCCCAACTGCCTGGCTTTTTCATAGGCCTGGTGGGCCTCTTTTAACCGCCCAAGTTGTTTCAGCGTCCTGCTCTTGTAGTTGTAAAGAACTGCGTTGTTTGGCTGCAGTTGAATGGCCTGCTCATAGGCGGCAAGAGCTTCCTCGTAGTGCTGATACTCGTAGAGAACAGAGGCCTTATCGTTATAAGCCTCGGCAAGATGGGGCTTCAGTTGCATGGCACGCTCGTAGGAGGCTACAGCCTCATGAGGACGCTTGAGATCGTAGAGGACATGGCCTTTGCCATGGTAAGCAGAGGCATAGTGGGGATTGAGCACCAGAGCCAGTTGAAAGGCTTCTAAAGCTTCCCCATAATGTTTCAACTGCCAAAGTGCCCATCCCTTGCCATCGTAGGCATAAGCAAGTTTGGGGTCAAGCTGGATAGCTTGCTCATAGGCCACCAGGGCCTCCTGGTAACGATCGAGATCGTACAAAGTATTGCCCTCTCCATTGTAGGTAGAGGCACAAGAGGGGTCCAGGCGTATGGCTTGCTCATAGGCAATGAGAGCTTCCTCAAAACGTTTGAGTTGCCAGAGCGTCCAACTCTTGCCATTATAGGCCGTGACGTAGCTGGGATCAAGCTGAATTGCCCGCTCGTAAGCTAAGAGAGCCTCGTGGTAGCGCTTGAGATAATAGAGGGCATCACCTTTGCCGTTATAGGCACTGGCAGAAGTGGGATCAAGGCGAATGGCCTGCTCATAGGCTTCTAAAGCTTCATGATAATGCTTGAGGTCATAAAGTAAACTGCCTTTCCCTTCATAGGCATGAGCATACCTGGCATCAAGCTGAATGGCTCGTTCATAAGCTGCGAGCGCTTCTTGAGAGCGATTGAGACAAAAGAGCGCATCTCCCCTGGCATCATGCGCTTCTGCAAAGCCTGGATCAAGCTGAATGGCTCGTTCATAAGCCTGCAACGCTTCCTGGTAATGGGCATGGTTATAGAGCTGATTGCCCTCATCCAACCATTGTTCTTTGCTCTTTTGCACAGAGGACATGTGTAACGCGGCAATAAAAGCCGAAACGTCAGGGTAGCGCTCACTGCGTTCCTTAGACATGGCTTTAAGGATAGCCTGCTCAACAGGTACGGGCAGATAGGTATTGAATTGGGTCGGGGCAACCGGCTGTTCCAACTTATGCTTGAGGGCCATGGCAACTGCGCTGGGAGCAAGAAACGGATTGCGCCCTGTCACCATTTCATACGCGATGCAGGCTAAAGCATACTGATCGCTTCTTATACTGAGCATCCCATCAAATTGTTCAGGTGCCATGTATAAAGGGGAGCCAACCAGATTCACCGGAGACGTTCTTGCCGTTTCAAGCACGACAGCAATGCCGAAGTCAGCGAGAAGTGCTTCACCTTTCGCATCGAAAAGAATATTTTCCGGCTTGAGGTCACGGTGAATAATATTCTGCTGGTGAGCATAATAGAGGGCATCTCCCACCTGCGTGAGAATTCTCACAGCCTCATCTACCGGTAAGGGATGGGGATAGCGTTGTTCTAAAAGGTCCCTCAGTGAGCCATTGGGTGCGTACTCAGCCACAAAATAGGGGCTGCCATCGTCAATACCAACGTCATAGATGGGCAGAATGTGGGAATGTTTGAGTATCTCAAGAAACTGAGCTTCCTGGAGAAAGCCTTCACGTTCCTTCTGTGATCCCAGGTACATCCGCTGCAGCAGTTTGATCGCGACGACCCGCTTCGAGAGAAAGATGTGTACTCCCTTATACACTCGTCCAAAGGAGCCACTGGCGAGTTCTTCGATAATCCGGTAATTACCAATCTGTTTACCGATGTAGCTGTTCTCTTTTGGCATTAAATTGACCTCGGAGAAGAAGGGCCGTATTCTGAAAGTATGATTATTTTGATGAGCATTCATAGTATACCAAGATTATGCAAAGAACGTCAACGGAAGATATGCACATATGCGCATTGAACATGTCAAATACTCTCCTGTCTCAAAGGGGAGCATAGATGCCACCACTAACTCTTCTGCAAGGTTAGCACGGTAACTGAGGCAATACTATGAACCAATAAACAATTGTACAGTGATAGAGGTTACAAATGGTAGCGATAAATTAAGGGCTTCATCAATATAGACGTGCAAATTGGACTAAAATAAATTGTAACTATTCAGGTCTTCTCGTCGCCTGCGGCGACTCGCCCATTGATTTGTGAGTGGCGGACCTGGCAGCCTGCGGCTGCCAGGTCCGCCACTCACATAAGACGCCGGCGAATTGTCTGCGGCTGTGAGGACGCTAGCGTGTAGTTACGCCTTTAACAGCTTTCTCAGCACTGTAAGCAAGATGCCGCCGTTTTCGTAGTAGGTCACGTCGATAGGGCTATCCAAGCGCGCCATTGTCTTGAAGGAGAAGGTAGAGCCGTCCTCGCGGGTGGCTTTCACCGTCACTTCCTGGTGTGGCTTCAGGCCCTGTTCAATGCCTTCGATGTCGTAAACCTCTTTACCGGTCAGGCTCAGCGACTCTTTGTTCTCGCCCTCTGTGAACTGCAAGGGTAGGATACCCATACCGACGAGGTTACTGCGATGAATACGCTCGAAGCTCTCGGCAATGACCGCTCTCACACCCAGGAGCAAGGGTCCTTTAGCGGCCCAGTCACGCGAGCTGCCAGAGCCATATTCCTTGCCAGCGATGACAAGCAGAGGTACGCCTTCCTGCTGGTAGAGCACGGATGCCTCGTAGATGGTGGTCTCCTCTCCATCAGGCAGATGGAGGGTATAGTAACCTTCTTTACCGGGCGTCAGGCGATTGCGCAGGCGAATATTACCAAAGGTGCCGCGCACCAACACTTCGTGATTACCACGCCGCGCTCCATAGGTGTTGAAGTCACGCTTCTCGACGCCCTTCTCTATCAGGTAACGACCAGCCGGACTGGAAGGGGCGAAGCTACCCGCAGGCGAGATATGGTCCGTCGTGATGGAGTCATCGAGTATGACCAATACCCGGGCTCCACGAATGTCCTTCACAGGTTCAGGCTCAGTGGACATGCCATGGAAGAAAGGCGGCTCCTGGATATACGTCGAGTTGGGGTCCCAGGCGAAAAGCTCGCCACTGGAATTGGCCAATGAACGCCAGTGCTCATCGCCTTCAAACACAGATGCATAGTTCCTGGAAAACAGTTCGGGAGTGACCGACGTGCTGACGACTTGACGCACCTCTTCCTGTGTAGGCCAAATATCGGGCAGGTAGACCGCTTCACCGTTGACATCCGTCCCAATAGGGTCTTTTGTCAGGTCGATGTCCACAGTCCCTGCGAGGGCATAGGCCACAACTAAGGGTGGAGAAGCCAGGAAACTGGCACGCACCTGGGGATGGATACGCCCTTCAAAGTTACGGTTGCCGCTCAACACAGCAGCTACAACAAGGTCGTTATCCTGCACTGCTTCAGCAACAGGCTCCGGCAAAGGACCACTATTTCCGATGCAATTGTGGACCGCTACTGTGCCTGCCACGAAGGCGTGCAGATCGTTCACCGCCAGGTCGAACACCGCTCGCCTGCCAGCCGACCGTCGTTCAACCACCTGGAGCGCGAATGTCGGCAGCGTGCGCGCTTCCTTCTCGATGCAGTAGCGCTTCGAAGTCTCCGCATCCGCACGAGAGCGCAACGGCGCAAACCACTCGCGCACACCGATCTTGCTGAACAGCTCGATAGGTGACGGGAAGTCGCAGGAATCTCTATGCAGTGGCTGGAACTTGCGTGCCGTCGATTGCGGCAGTCGCGAAAAGCGGTCGTGGCCCTCCAATAGTGCGTAGTGAGGGGAGACTACCGCCTCGCGTTCCATCAGCTCCACCGCTGCTATCTTGCGGGCACGGGAGAACGATAGCTCGTAGTCTGCCTGGTGCAGCCCCTCCAGACGGGCCGACATCCAGAGGCGCTGCCGATGAATCTGGTTCACCAAACGCCAGTATACCGCCGCCGCACTTGCTCGCAGGGCTTTGTCCATACAATAGCGGAATCCCACGCGCTCCACGAACGAGAGGCCGTCTGGAAGCTCTAAGCGAACCTCTACTCGAGGGATACCGTCCTGTGCTGTCGGGTACGAGGAAGTCGCACGACGCGTGGGATACTCGTAGACGTTGGTTCCATCGGTCTTCACCCCACAACGCGCCAGCAGATGGGTCATATTGTCCATGATCTGCTTGAGAGCCTCCACATGCTCTGGTATGGTGCTTTGGGAATAGGCGGGCGGCTCAAGCGTTGCCTCCTCCTCGCGCTTGCCCCAACGGTGCAAGACAGGTGCGTGCCCGTCCGCCCCGAAGAGGCCGCCCAGGAACTCGCGCACCACTGTGACAGGGCAGCTTTCATCCAACACGAATGCCGGGAGTGCAGGCGCCTGGTGAATGCGCCGCCCGGTGCGCACGCCGGGCAACGTGCTGATGGCCCCCGTGAGCGGCTTCGGCAGCACGATGGTCCACTTCCGCTCGTCGTAACGCGTTGCCGCTGGACGATAGCCGACAAGCAGCTCAACGTCGTCGAGAACCGCTTCACAGTCCATGGCCTGCCCAACGTGCATCCGGCCCTGCCCCAAGAGACTGATCGAGCCGTCGCTGAGCAGATGGCCGAGCAGGCGAGCGAACGCCAGTGTGCGCAGGCGCTCAAGCGATGTGTCCATTGTGAACGTCAGGTTGCCCACGTGCAGGGCGTAACCAGCTTCGTCGTCACCAGGCTCGTCCACCGGGGCCTCAAAGCCAACCACTACGCGATCCTGGCCCAGTACGAGCTGGTCAGCACGCACCCAGCGCCCGTCCGTGCAGAGGAGTTCATGATCAGGGGTGCAGACCAAAGTGCGCCCGTCTTGCAGGACGAGCGAGACGCACTCGCCCTCGCCCTGAATCATCATCTCGGCTTGTGTCGCAGTGCCCAGCCTGCCATCCGCAGTGGGAGCGAGCAGCGCTTCTCCGCCAACACCCGGCATCTGCTCGATGCGCCGCGCGGTGCCGTTGGCAAGCAATACCGGCGTTCCCTCGGCAATACAGGTTGTGCAGCCAAAGCCAACCAGGTGGAAGCGCAAGGCCTCCAGGTAGGGCAAAAGATCTGCGTTGGTGAGATAGTCCATGACGGCACGAGAGCCAGGAGCCAGGCTGGTTTTGACCGTTGGCTTGACTGAGAGCCCGCGCTCCACGGCGTGCTTGGCCAGCAGGCCAGCCGCCACCATCACCGAAGGATTGGAGGTGTTGGTACAGCTCGTGATAGCGGCGATGGCAACGGAACCATTGGTTATAGGCGTTTGGGTGCCACTCATAGTGACGAGGACCTCGTCACCATGACCATTATGGCCACTACGACTGCTGTGCCCGTTGCCACTTTCTTGCGCCAACTGCTTATCCTGGTCTTCTTTTTGAGCAACCGGATCAGGATTGGCTGCTCCGCCTTCAGTACCAAGGCGAATGAGGGCATTTTCTGTAGTCCTGTTTTCTCGCAAATCCTTGAAGCGGTCGGCAAAGGCTTCACGGAATACCTGTCCCAGGTCGCGCATAGCAACGCGGTCCTGAGGGCGACGCGGCCCGGCCAGACTTGGCTCGATAGTACCAAGATCAAGCTCGAGCAGGTCGTCAAACTGGGGCTCTGGCATCTCGTCTGTACGGAAAAGTCCCTGAGCCTTAGTGTAGCGTTCAACCAGGTCCACCAACTCGGGGCTACGTCCTGTCTCTCGCAGATAGCGCAGAGTTTCGGCATCGATAGGGAAGAGGGTGGCCGTGGCACCAAATTCGGGGGACATATTAGAAATGGTAGCGCGGTCTGCCAGTGGCAGCTGGCTGAGACCAGGTCCACAAAACTCAACGAATTTGGCTACAACGCCACGTTTACGCAGCATCTGTGTCACTGTGAGCACAAGGTCGGTGGCGGTTGAGCCACCGGGAAGCGCACCTGTGAGGCGCACACCAATAACTTCAGGAGTGAGCAGATAAAGAGGCTGACCCAGCAACACTGCCTCTGCCTCGATACCACCGACACCCCAGCCAAGGACGCCAAGGCCGTTAATCATAGTGGTATGCGAGTCGGTACCAACAAGCGTATCAGGAAAGGCTACCGTCTCGCCATCCTCCTCCCTGGTCACGACGACAGAAGCGAGATACTCCAGATTCACCTGGTGAACAATACCTGTTCCTGGAGGGACCACCCGGAAATTACTGAAGGCTTGCTGCCCCCAGCGCAGCAGGGCATAGCGCTCGCTATTGCGCTCATATTCACGCTCGACGTTGCGTGCAAAGGCCAGTGTTGAGCCAAACAGGTCGACCTGTACCGAGTGGTCGATGACCAGGTCGGCGGGCACCAGCGGGTTTACCTTCTGAGGGTCACCATGCATACGGGCAACGGCGGAACGCATAGCAGCCAGGTCGGCAACGGCGGGTACGCCCGTAAAGTCTTGCAAGAGGACGCGGGCAGGTAAAAATGGATATTCTGCATCCGACTTTGACGCCTGGGTGCCGGCGCCTGGCACCCAGCGGGCCAGGGAAAGGACCTCGTCCCCAGTCACAAGATCGCCTCCTGCCTGGCGCAAAACGTTCTCTAAGATAATTTTAATCGTGAATGGGAGGCGGTCAAGACCTTGCACACCATGCCTGGTGAGTGCATCCAGCTGGTAGTAGATCACTTCGCCCTGGGTCCCCTGCAACCTGGTACGGGCACCAAATATGTCTTTGCGTATTGTCATAGGTAGATCCTTTCAATGCAACCCTGCAACGACAGGATACTAATCTGAACTTGAGTAAACGTCTGCAGAGGTTTCTTCCTTGACCTTTTCGGAGAGGTACATTTTCATCAACGATTGATAGGGAATATCCTTTTTGTTTGCCAGTATCTTGAGCGCCGCAATCAAGGATTCAGGTAAACGGATAGAAACAGTTCTGGTGGAAGGCTTAAGACGCACAAAGGTAGGATTTCTTTCTACATTGCTCCAATCAATATACTCACTTGAGTCATGAGTTGTCCAGAACTCTCGTTCTTCATCTTCACTGCTAAATTGTGGTAGTGGTTTAAGATTGCTGTCCATAGATTTTCCTTTCCTTTTTGCTTTGGTCTCGAGCCGAAATAATACGTATTTTGTTGTTCCTTACCGTAAATACCAGAAATAATGTTCTACCAGTGTCACTTCGTCCAAGCACATAATATCGCTTTTCCTTGGATGAATGCCTGGTATCCTGGTTTATGAGTAAGGGTTGGTTGAAAAAGACCTCCTCGCATTCTGTGTAATCAACTTTGTGTTTCTCCCAGTTCTTCAGTTTGTTTCCTGCGTCCCAATCAAATCCGACGAGATTATCGAAGTCAAACACCTCATCCTCCAAATTAAGCTAGTGTATATATTGATACAATACGTTTCCGTTGCTGTCAAGGCAAAGATAGATAAACAAAATATGCACATATGTTAAACATACATGCAATTTGCACGAATTTTGTATTGACAAACCATCTGTATTTTAGCTACAGTAGGAACAGTTAGCTGAAAGAGTGGTTGGTTGGTTACGTAAACCAATTACCCACTTCGCAGGGATCGCGGAAAAGATGGGGAGAAAGGCAGAAAAACGTCATGGGCCAGTTATGTTTGGATACCGAGGATTGCCAGTTTCAAAATCGAGACAAGGCCCGCTTCTGCGCACGCTGTGGCATCCCACTAAGAGGAACATTGGTGCAGGGGCGCTATGAAATACAAGAATTGGCCGACAAAGACCGGGCAACGGTAACGTTACAGGCCGTCGATCGACTTGAAGGACATGCCGTGACGGTACGCGTATTGCTGCCGAGGCAGTCCAGCGAGGCGGAGCGCAAGAGTTTTTTACAGGATGCAGAATTCGCCAAGGCATTGTCTAGCAGTATACAGGAGCCCGGTAGTATTCATGTGACGGACTATGGGCAAGATGGTCCTGTGGCTTTTTTGGTGAAGTCGGAGTTTTCACCAGATGGACCGGAGCTGGATGAGCATTCCCTCAAGCCACGAATGATAGCACGTGTAGAAGGTAACATATTTCCTATCAACCCCCCGCCACCATCTGTGCCTGTAGAAAAGCAACCGGACACTTCTCTGGAAGATGACGATGAGATGCCAACACAGTTGCGGGTGCCGGCTCCTAAAGGAAACCCTGCTGTGGCGCAACCAAGAATTACGACCCCTGGCTCTCCTCCCTTCTCACACAATTGGTTAGCACAGGCCAACCGCGCCTATGAGCTGGCAGATTATGACCAGGCGCTGGCAGCATATGAAGCTGCCATAGCTCAGGATGCTATGTTGGTCGAGGCGTGGAGTGGAAAGGGAGCGACCTTGCTGCACCTGGGGCATCCCCAGGAGGCTTTGTTAGCCTACGACCATGCGCTATCGCTGTATCCAAATGATCCTGACCTGTGGAATTCACGTGCCAATGTCTTGCATGAACTCCAGCGCTATGATGAAGAGATGTATTGCTATGACCAGGCATTAGCGCATGACCCGAACTATGTGTTTGCCTGGAGTGGGCGCGGGATGACGTTGGCCGAACAGGGACGCACAGAAGAGGCTTTACTGGCCTTTGACCGGGCGTTGGTGCTTGATCCAGGACAGAGTGTCATCTGGCAGGCAATGAGTGATACACTGTACAGTATTCAACGCTACGATGATGCTCTACTGGCTATTAACCGGGCCTTAGATCTGGATACCAATAATGCGGCACTCTGGGATACCAAAGGGAATATTCTGCGGCGGATGAAGAAGCCAGATGAGGCGCTAGCGCTACATGAACGGGCAACGCTGCTTGATGCAAACAACGCGATGGCCTGGTTTGATAAGGCGAACGATTTGCGTGATATGCGACGCTTTGCTGAATCATTGGTAGCTTATGACCACGCGCTTTCACTTGACCCGACACTAGGCGGTGCATGGTATAATCGAGGAAATGTCCTGGCAGCCCTGCATATGTACGACGATGCCCTGGAATCATACGATCATGCACTGGAGTATGACGAGGGATTGATATCCGCGTGGTATAACAAAGGAAGCTTGCTGCACGAGTTAGGGCGACATGCAGAGGCGCTGACGGCCTTTGACCGGGCGCTGGCGGTAGATGCGCATTATATTGCAGCATGGAACAATAAAGGGCTGGCCCTCTTTGCGCTTGGCCGATTGGATGAGGCACTGGCAGCACTGGACCAGGCAACATCATTTGCACCTGATGAGCCGGATGCCTGGTATAATAAGGCAGTCGTACTGGAAAAGTTGGGAAGAGGACAGGAAGCGCATTCGTGCCAGGAATGGGCGCATTCGTTAGAACAGCAGGCAAACCGTGTGAGAACATAGAGAGGATAGACCACTTTGAAACGCTGCGCCGATCAGATTGACTGCGGGTATGAGAATCGGGACAGCGATCTATTTTGTCGGGCGTGTGCACTACCTTTATTGAACACAGCACTGGCCGGTCGCTATAAAATTCTTGCCTTGATCAGTAAGGGCGGCTATGCGGCTGTTTTTCATGGGATGGACCAGCATCTTTCGCGCAGTATCGCAATCAAGGTCTTACTCCCAAGTAAAACAACGCCAAGTGAACACGAGCATTTCCTACGCGAAGCCCGTATTGCTGCGACACTCGACCATTCCAACATTGCACCTGTACTTGATTATGGTAGGGATGGCACAAGTGTCTTTCTGGTGATGCCGCTCTACACGCTTGGCTCATTGCGTACACGTTTAGCACAGGCAGAAGGTCCTCTGCCTGCCAGCGAGACGATGAATAACTTCCACCAGCTAGGCAGCGCACTCCATTATGCACATACGCGGCCACGCCCGGTAATTCACCGTGACATCAAGCCGGAGAATATTCTGATACATCCAGAAGATTACCGCCTCGTCATTACCGACTTCGGTATTGCTCGCTCATTGGAGCCAGGAGCACGAGTCGGGAAGACAATAACGGTACGCGGAACAGTAGGCTACATGGCCCCCGAACAGGCAAACGGCATTGTTGACCCACGTAGTGATCAGTATGGCTGTGCGGTAGTGCTGTATGAGATGCTCACAGGGTATCATCCCCTCGACCCACTGGGAAAGGCTATTCCTGCACCTTCCACATTGAACGGCGAGTTACCTCCGGCGATGGATACAGTCGTGTTGCGCGCTCTAGCAACACAACCCGAAGAGCGCTATGCCAATATGCTGGAGTTTATACAGGCATTCGACCTGGCCTGCCGCCCAGGTGCCAGGACGCGCATCACTCCCGCTAATACGCCTCCTCCAGCAGGCAATAATCCTCAAATTCGAGGTATCTCGAATCCCGCATTACCTGCAGTTCCGCCAGGCGGAAGCAATGACGGATCAGGTCGCCAGCAAGCGGCAAGGCTATATACGAGCAGTGTACATGAAAAATGCCTGGAAGGCGACGAGCTACGCAAGCAGCAGCGTTACTCGCAGGCATTGCAGGCCTATGAAGAGGCCTTGCGCATGGACCCACGTAATTTCTATGCCTGGAACGGCAAAGGAACGACTCTTTACAACCAGGGCAATTATAAGAAGGCCCTGGAAGCCTACCAACGGGCAACCGAGATTGACCCGGATAACCCTATTGTATGGGTCAGTGCCGGACTCGTTTTGAACCGTCTACAGCGCTACCAGCAAGCGCTGGTCCATTTCGAGCGGGCCTTGTCGCTTGATCCACAGTACGTGGCCGCATGGAACGGCAAAGCCGACGCGCAGCTGGATATGAATATGCCAGAAGAGGCGCACGCCTCCTATGAGGAGGCCCTTGCCTACGATGCAAGAAGCTTCCAGGCGTGGAACGGCCTGGGCAATGCACGTTCCAGCCTGCACGACTTTCAGGGCGCCGTCGAAGCCTATACCCGCGCACTGCTCGTGAACTCAAGTAGCGCCGTGGCATGGTGCAATAAGGCCGAGGCATTGATGCGCCTGGGGCATAACCGAGCCGCCCTGGATGCGCTCAACGAAGCGACTGAAATGGATCGTACCTACGCACGCGCATGGACCTTGAAAGCAGACGTCTACGAGGCGCTGGGCAATTCCAAGGAGGCGCAGAAGGCCCGCAGTCGGGCCAAACCCTGGGGATTGATGAATTGACAAGGAGAGCTACTCAACATCCTCGTCTAACCGCTTCAGCCGTTCCATATAGCGAACGCGGAGATCTTCAGACATAGCCTTGCTCGTTCCTCCATGGCGCAACATGGTGATCTCTGCCATGATGCAGAGGGCGATCTCTTCGGGAGTGCTGCCACCGAGGTCTAAGCCAATGGGCGCACGCACCCGCATGAGCTTTTCGGCGGGAACGCCTTCCTGGTGTAGCAGCTTGAAGACAGCCCAGACCCGTCGCTGACTGCCGATCATGCCGATGTACGGTGCTGGAGAGTCGATGATGGCACGAAGGCCCTGCACATCGTGGGCATGGGCGCGCGTGACGAGCACAATGTGGGTACGCGGTGTAATGGGGTAATCGCGCAGCGTTGCTTCGATATCACCTACCAGCAACTGTCTCGCGTTGGGAAATCTTTCACGATTAGCAAACGATGCCCGGTCATCGGTAACGCTCACCGAGAAGTTCATAAGGTGAGCAATAGCGGCAAGTGGGGCAGCTATATGACCCGCTCCCGCTATGAGCAGCACAGGAGGAGGTAAGAAAGGCTCAACAAAAACCTCGGCCCAGGTGTTTGACGGGCCAGTTATTTTTTCAATGTGTGGTTTGCCTGCGGTAATGGCAGTCTGTGCAGCCTGTACGATCTGGGATGTTAGTGTGGTTGGTGCCTCGAGAAGCTCAAGCTTCCCAAATGTTCGACCATCTTCATGGACCAGCATCTGCTGGCCCGTGTGGGAACGCCATACACCAGCAGTGGCAACAAGAGTAACCATTACAATAGCATGTTCGCCCTCGAGCGCCTCATGGATAGCATGAGCGTAATCTTGCATGCCGGGCTGGTCTGCAAGTTGTGAGTTATGCCAGGGCTGGACAAATACATCGAAGATGCCACCACAGACTCCCTGGCTTTCCATGGCAATCTCTTCGGTCAATTCAACCTGGACGGTGCTGGGACGTCGTGTGTCGATGACATTGAGGGCACTACGCCATACCTCGGCCTCGCCGCAGCCACCACCGACGGTGCCGCTGATCTTGCCTCCGCGATGGACGAGCATTTTTGCCCCCACTTCACGCGGAACAGACCCTTTGCGCCTGACAATAGTTGCCATAGCGACGGTCTCTCCGCGTTCCAATTCATGTATCAGTTCCTGAAAAAGTTCTCGCACGATTCCCCTGCCTGGACTGTTCTAAACATGCTGAGGAGATGCCTTCGACGATGAGTGGAAAAGCATCTCCTATAGATTATCGGTCTTCCTCACCGAGAGGAGACGGGAAAAAGCGTTTCTACGCTTTCTTTTCGCTCAGAAAACTTTGCACCGTGGTACCACAGACAGCGCAAGTTCCCTTTAAAGCATGCCTCCCGTTTTTCATCGTCACTTCCTGGGGGTTCTTCATCTCAGTCTTCTTTTTGCACTTGACACAATAGGCTTCAGCCATTTTCAGTTCCTTTCGTCTTTACAACTAATTACTGTATTCTTTGCCCACGAGAAGCCACCTTATCATGGTAGCGTTCTTTACTCTTACACACGTGTTCTAATAACGAAAGAGATACACCTGGCAACATGAGCAGGTATACCATCTTCATAGCTGCCGTAAAGAGTCTCGCGACGGTATCAATATACCGTGATCGCTCAGAGTAGTCAATAGAGGAACAAAATTACTAGTACGAAGGTGAATGATGTCCCAGAAGCCCCGAAGTGGTATTATATGTGACAAAGGCAAAGATCAGAGTATGGTCTTTAATTGATTGGAGGTGACTTATGCCATTTGATATCCGCCAGCGGGTGCTCGATAGTGATGGTATGCCCCGCGAAAAGATTGCACACCAGTACAAAGAACAGTTGATGGAATTGTTTGAGCAATCGCCCGAAGGGCAGACGCTCCAGGACGAGGGCATCGAATCTGGCTGGGCCAGCATGATGATTGATTTCGGTCTAGACTACCTGGGCAAGACTCCGCCGCAGATGTCACCTGGTGACTTACGCGAAATCCTGTTCGATCTCTTCCCGCGTAAGGTGTCGGCCGAAGCCGACGAAGCTCCCGATATTATCCGCGAGTTGCAGCTTTTCTGGCAATTTCTGCAGCGCGAGTTCTCTTTAGAGAATGCCGCAGCCTGCCTCAAGGTGCTGGACAACAACGCGGTCCGTGAGTTAAAAGAGGAAATGAGCAATCCTGCTAACTTCGGCATAGCCAAGTCGTTTGTGATGATGGGTCAGGAACGCGGCTTCGATATGACTTCAGAAGAGGATATGAATGCATGGATGGCAATCTACAACGCCGAATTAGCAACAGGCGGACCCCGTATTCCTTTGCCCGGTGAACGGAGCCCGGGTGCCAGGAAGGTTCACGGCAAGTTAAGGCGTAAGATGGCCAGAGAGAGCCGGAGGAGAAACCGTAAAAAGAAATAGGAGCACACATTTTGAGCGCTTTACACAAAACGACACCTCAAACAGAGTCTCGGAGCGATTCTATGCTTAGCCCTCGCGTGGAAGTTACGCCAGACACCATCTTAAAAGAGGTCCGGATGGCAACAGATGCCAATATCTCACCCGATGGCAAGATGGCAGCATTCGTCGTGTGGGAATGGGTTCCCGACCGGCCCAAACAGCGTGGGCGTATCTGGGTTGTCGATACACCTGGCGGTGAACCACGACCATTGACCAAAGGGCCTCGTGGAGACTCCTCCCCGCGCTGGTCACCGGATAGCCAACAGCTCGCCTTTATCTCCAAAGGCGAGGGAGAAAAAGACAAACCGCAACTGCACTTGATAGCGGCGGAAGGTGGCGAAGCGAAACAGGTCTGTAAGATGCCCAACGGGGTGAGTGACCTGGCATGGTCACCTGACGGGCCTTCTTCGTCCCCCGGATCCAGCCGCTATATCGCTTTTCTCTCACTGGAAGGAGAAGAGCCGAAGAAAGATCCCAGGGTCTTCATCCCAGGTCAGGGAAGGCATCGCCGTCTGTGGAGGGTCCGGCCAGAGAGCGATACACCCGAACCCGTTACACCTGATGGACAAAGTATCTGGCAATATGCCTGGTCACCCGATGGTAAACAATTCGCCGTTTACTTTGCAAGTGGGCCCGACGAGACCGATTGGTATCGCGGACAAATCGGCATTGTCGGTGCACATGGTGGGGCAGTGCGCCAGGTAACGCAGTTAACCCGGCAGGCCTGCTCTCTCACCTGGTCGCCCGACGGTTCCCGCCTGGCATATATCTCAGGTGAATGGAGCGATCCAGATCGCGGCGGAGGCGACATCTATGTTCTTTCCCTGGAGAGTGGTGAGGTGCGCAACCTGACGCCTGGGATCAATTTTAGCCCGAGCTGGTGCTGCTGGTTTCCCGATGGTCGCAGGCTGCTTTACGTTGCCTGGGATGGCGTCTCGAACCAGGTTGGCATCGTGGATGAGGCCGATGGGAAAATTACAACGCTCATCCAGGATTTCGTCATCGGGGAGAGACACTGGCCACATCTCTCGACTACACCTGACCTGCAGCGCTTTGTCTTCACACATTCAGACAAATGTCCACCCGACGTCTGGTTGGGAGAAATCACCTACGAAGGTAATGGTGCCTCCAGACAGCGACTTACAGAATTGAATCCCATCCTCCAGGAGACGCTCGAACTTGTACAAAGTGAACGAATTAGTTACGAGAGCATAGATGGCTGGCAGATCGACGCCATCTTTACGCCGCCCTCTCCACGTAAGAACAATACTCCACCCCCGCTGATTGTGAGCGTGCATGGTGGGCCGTCAGGAGTCTGGTGTGACGACTGGGATTATTATCGCTCACAGATGTTAGCAGCGGCCGGCTATGCTGTGCTGCGGCCCAACGTTCGGGGCGGCATGGGCCGTGGTGTGGCCTTTGCCGATGCGGTGTTAGGTGATATGGGCGGCAAAGACTTGCAGGATATTCTTTCAGGTATCGAGTACCTGGTCGAGCGCGGACTGGTGGATCGCAAGCGGGTCGGTATCATGGGCTGGAGCTATGGGGGCTTCATGGCAGCCTGGGCCGTGACACAGACGACGCTCTTCAAAGCAGCGATCATGGGTGCAGGTGTCTGCGACTTCCATAGCTTCCACGCCCAATCAAATATCCCTGATTGGGATATGCGCTTCTTGAGTAGCGAAGTGATTAGCCCGCTGGAACATCCTGAGATTTATCGTGAACGCTCGGCTATCACTTATGCCAGCCGCGTCACTACGCCGACGTTGATCGTCCATGGCGAAAATGATGAGTGTGTTCCCGTTAACCAGGCCTACGCATTTTACCGTGCGCTACAAGAGCGAAAGGTTCCTACCGAGCTGGTGGTCTACCCTCGCGAGGGCCATGGTCTAAGTGAACGTGACCATATGCGTGACTACCAAGAACGGATACTACGCTGGTTCGAGAAGTATGTGTAAACCATTCCCTACTCTCACTCTGCTTGGATTCCTTCTCCTGCTGGCAAGTTGCGGACAGCAGGGGACAGGAAACAAGTTATCGACCTCTTCAGTGGTGAAGACAGATAACCAGCCCGCTACGAATGTAGTAGCAGGGGCCTTTACCACCCTGCATATGATCAATGCCATGATTGGCTGGGCTGTAAGCTGGGATATTACCGGATCCAATACCTATACTATCCTGAAAACCATCGATGGAGGTAGGCACTGGAAGTCCATGTTGCAGTGTCTTCCGACTCAAGAGATCGGCAAGGGATTTATCGCAGGATGTTCAACTGACTTTCATTCAGCATCCGTTGCTACAGTCGTCCAGCCTGAATACGATAGTAAAACCCGGAACTCGCGCCTACGTATCCTTCACACCAGCGATGGTGGTCAGACCTGGCTGAGTTCGCTGATCAATGCGCGCGACCTGCAAACTCCGGCAGTTTTCGTTGATGACCTACACGGCTGGGTCTTTGCCACAGATCACTTTCCCGGCCCTGATCCTGGCAGCGCATATATAGGAGGTCAGATAGTCCTCTACCGTACCCACGATGGCGGAAAAACCTGGCAGAGAATTGCCAGCGGCCCATCCACCTCGCAAATAGCTTCAACAAGCGACGATGCCTATGGGATACCTCCCCTGGCCGCCAGCGCTCGCATGCAATTTGTGACGCCATCAACCGGGTGGCTCATCGGCTCGGCTCTGCACCGGGATATGTCGAACTATTCGTGGCTGTATGTCACACACGATGGTGGCAGCTCCTGGCACAAAGTAGATCTCTCCTTTCCGGCGCAGGCGCTTGCTCTATGGAGGCCAACGTTTTTCACGGAGCAGGAGGGCCTCTTCCCTGTGCTCACCAGCGGCCCCGCGCCCCAATATGCACGAGGAACGATGCTCTTCACCACGCAGGACGGAGGTCAGAGCTGGACGAGCACGGCCGTGCCGTTTGATGTGACCAATGCTGTGTTCATTGACATGAATCATGCTGTATCGGTCAATGCTACAGATAGTATGTCCCTCTATACAACCAGCGACGGCTGGAAACATTGGACAAAGGTGCAGATTCAGACAACCTTTAAACGCATCTATGGTTTCGATTTCGTCTCGCCCACTCTCGGTTGGGCGCTTGCAGATAACCGCACGTTTTTCCTCCCTGAGCCAGGAGGCGGTATACGTAAGGGTGATGTGGTTGCCCTCGTGCAGACGACAGATGGTGGAAGGACCTGGCAGGAGATTGCGCACTCGGTAGTATGACGAGGAGAGGGACTCAGCAGACACCAAGAAAGCGGTAGGCAGTCTCCCACACCTACCGACTCTCTTAAGCTTTGTGCGTTGGATGGGAGTCACCGGCCCTCACAGGCTGCACCAGCACCTTGTCGATGCGGCGACCATCCATGTCCAGGACTTCAAAGCGATAGTTGCCCCACTCAAAATGATCGCCGGCCGTCGGAATACGCCCAAGCTGCATCAACACAAAGCCTGCTAAGGTAGCGTAGCCACCGGTTGCCTCGTCAGGTAACTCGCGAATGTGCAGGATGTCCTTCACTTCTTCGATCGGCAACAACCCATCAAATAACCACGAGCTATCCTCTCGCTGCACTGCTTGTGGATGCTCCACGTCTTCACGTGAAGAGATATCACCCACAATCGCCTCCAGGATATCATGGAGGGTGATCAAACCTTCAATATCTCCATACTCTTGAATGACTAAAGCCGCTTGTTGTCCTGTTTGCTTGAACAACTCTAACACCTTTAAGGTGCTGGTGCTTTCGATCACATATAAGGGTTCTTGCAAGGCCGCCTGTACCTCAAGAGGCTGACCCTCCAGACATTGCACGAGCAGGTCTTTGACATGAACCATACCCAGGACATTGTCCAGACTCCCCCGGCAGACGGGGAAGCGCGAATAGGTACTCTCACGTATCCTTTGGCTGATTGCTTGTGGTGGATCATCAGCGTCAAGCCAGACGATATCAGGCCGATGGGTCATCAAGGCACTGACATGCCGATCAGCCAGACGGAATATCCTTTCAATCATATCGTGTTCCGCCGCCGCAAATGTGCCAATCTGTGTACCTTCCTCAATGAGGACATTAATCTCTTCTTCGGTAATGGGCGGGTCGCTCGATGGGCGTAGGCCGATCAGTCGTAATATCCCCTCGGTTGAAATACTCAGCAGATTGATAAACGGGGAGGCAATGGCAGACAAGACGCGCATCGGTGTCACCATCAACATCGCAATGCGCTCCGGGTTATTTAACGCGATGCGTTTGGGAACCAGTTCTCCGATCACCAGTGACAGGTAGGTGATGACGATGACAACGATGGTAAAGGCAATGGCATC